>JAABUO010003259.1_pt1 | contig 19403 bp, 25 predicted proteins | sample 5559291 | NCBI WGS metagenome assembly JAABUO01 (sample SAMN10711878, study PRJNA513372) | rock metagenome | isolation source: Antarctica rocks | place: Antarctica: Victoria Land, Finger Mt sud
TGGTTGACCCAGTATGAGTTCAACACTCTCAGGCCACCAAGCTTGCGTCCAGCCCTCTCCTCTGCTACAGATTTCAGGTTCCTTGTGGGCTTCAACTGTGTGATACCTTGCCTGACTGGCTTACCGTACACAATGCCCTGCATGTCAAGCACTGGAGACTCAAACAATATGCTGTGTTGAGCTGAGTACTGCTGTAGAGCTTTGCATTATCGAGTTGTGAACCAGCGCCTGCTTGGGCTGGTTTCCGAATGCTAATGGCATTGCTGCTGGATGGACGGCGTGGCTGCTGCTGACTGCGAACCTTAGAGACTGGCTTCTTCCTGCCACCACGGCGGACTCGCACACGGTAGATAACAAAGCCCTGCTTTGCCTTGTAACCCAACATACGAGCCTTGTCTGGCCGTGAAGGACCTGTCAGACGGATAATGCCTGGCAGCTGTCGGTACTCCCAGCAACGCACACGCAGCAGAAACCGCAGCACGTCGCTTTGCTTCTTTTTCCACAACTCCTCGACATACTGCAGCAAGGATGCCCGGTCAAGGAACAGGCCACTGTTGCGCCAAACCTGAAAAGTTCAACGTGTGCATCCCGCACCTTGTATGCGCCCATCCTACTATGCTTTCAGGTCACCAGGCGCTCCTACCCAGCTCCCAACTAAGAGAGCTGATCAATGTTGGTTTTGCACAATGCGGCGGCCTTGTAGGTCCTAATTAGGAAGCTTCGCACAGTCGACCACATTCCCCACATGCATGTCCACATGCGTTGCGCTTGTGGCGAGATCACTGCGAACCATTTCTTCGCTGACGTCCTGTCACCTAGCCGTTCGCTCATTGCGGAACTCCTCAAAGCTGTTGTGACTGCCAGACACGCGAACTCGCCTACGTTGGCCTGTGTTCAGCTTGGTAAAGAACGACGATGGTTGCTGCTGTCCAATTTCGTTCTAGCAGCCTGATACGGCCGAGCAACACATTGCCATCGTCCCTTTGTTTTAGACATGTACCCGTAGCGTCGCCTCTGTTAAAATTTACTTCAGTAAGTCGGTGTCGACGATCTTGGCGTCCTCTATGTTCACCTCAGTGCGCACACAAAAACGGCGAAGACAAAGCGGGTGAGTTTCTGATGATACAAAGGTTTTGCTCGCAGCAGATGGTTGCCGGCTCATTGTCTGAGTTTCAACCGATCAGTTCCCAACTGATCTGGTTTCTGTGTACAGAGTCTCCTGAGTCTTTGTTTCAGAAGGAGCTGAATAGAAGAGGCATCAACAGCTCCTCATTGGATACAACAGACGGTGCGTGATGCACAGCGAAGTGCATCGGTTTAAACAATGCATTCAGCGCACTAAGTTTGACTGACTTCGTGCTTTTGATCTTAGATAGGCAAGGTGAACCCAGCAGTTCCAGGGAAGCTTCCCCACCACCACAATTTGCTGACAAAAACTTGGGTGGTGGTCAATTAGAGCGTTCTCGGAAACTGAACAGTGAGGGATTGGAGGTAAGGGTTTTGCAGCAAAATGCAAAGTTGGCTGTGCTTTTCCTTGCATGGAGCATCTTGTGCTCATGTCAAGTTGTTTTGCATTTGACTTACCCGCCTACATCATCTCTGCTGTGCAAGTGTTCATGCACAAATTGTGTCCTTTGCAGGGGCTAATACCCCGTGCCACCTCCCTTGCGCAACTGGGCGGTTCCTTCTTCCTGGCATTTCTTCCAGCTGTGCTTGTGATCTCCCTGCTTTTCTCTGCTATATACTTTGTAAGCCTGCTGCTAAGATCAAATGCTCAAAGTGTCATATGCTTGACCAGACTGCATCGGCGCCAAAGAAATGTCTCACAATCCTATAATTGGCATGAAGCATATGCCCTATGTGTCGGGGTGTAAGCCTCCCGTTATCAGTTCCTGCTTGCCCTGTGTGTAGGAATGCAAGCTTCATGATACCAAATCTGGCCAGAACTGAATAAGAGCTGTGGACGTGCAGGTGTATGGACAGGATTTCATACACGGAGGTGATCACCTTCGATCAGCTCCTCCTCCGTACCTAGACCCTTTTGATTTGCTGGATGCACCTACTGTTGATCCTATGGTACCTCTACGTCGTTAGCCGAACAGTGAAGGAAAACTTGTTCTCTGCACCTCCAGCTGTACATGTGTGATGTGTTGTACCTGTATAATCCTTGTTTGTATGTTGTTTCAGACTTCTGCAATGATTTTCAGTCCTTCTGTTGACCATGTCAGGTCATATGACACAATCACCTGGTCTAGCAGTGGTCATGCCTTTTTATTTCGTATTCTGGCAGATGAAGCCTGTCGAATTTTCCCAAGTCTCTGTTGTGTTGATGAAGATTGTCGAATTGCAAACAGCAATCTTCCAGCAGGACACACAACAGTGCAATGTGAACAGTGTGTGTGGCAGTAGAACTTATGTTGTGTTTGCACTCTGCGTAATAGCAAGTTCTCAATGCTTCTGTCTCTGGCTCACCAAGTGGCGGAGGCACTTACAGTGAGGGCCATAGCTGCTTTGCTGCACCTTGCAAGCTCAGTGTGTTGCAGGCTCCAAAGCAGTTGTCCGTGATTACACATGGAAAGTCCAACAGAGGACACTGTGTAGCAGTACGCATTGAGCATTTGACATCCTGTGACACTTGCATGTGCCACCTTGGCATGTGATGAGCTACTTGCTGCTCTTCTTTGGGGACAGCCAGGGGTAGCATGAACAGAATGGTATGTCATTGACAAGCCAAACAGAGACACAAAAGTCTGACGGCACATAGGCCTTGATGTATGCTACATCGGCACTTACTGATGTACTTTGAACTATCACTCATGTCATTTTAGGCTTCAGCTGCGCTGGGTCTACATTGACCCAGTCTAGGCCATCCTTCCTCTTGGCAACATCCATGTCTTCCTCAGCAGATTTGCGCAAGTCTTCAAGACTCTTTGCATACTGCAGCAAATGCAAGCAACAGTTTGCGACTGAATTGGACTTGCATGACAGGTCCATGCTATGATGACAACCCATGTACTGTCCATGCTGCCAACAGCTCATCATGAACAAGGCCATAACACTGAGGGCCCTGTCTACTGAAAGAGTAGCAGGCTTTCATGGTCCCATGCTTACCTGCTCTATGATGCCTTCCTCCTTGATCTTTTCGAAGTCCTCCAGGCCATGCTTTTTTGCAATGTCCTGCACATGATCAAGATAAGACCGCCAAAATCACGACATCATTGTGCATGGAACAACAGCATTTCAACTTTGCTGAGCAGGCGCATGATGCATGTGTATATATGTAAACTGGTGCAACTACGGCTGCCTTGCTTTCAGCAGTGCTTCTGACTGCGTACACCAGGTATTGCACGAACAGCAACATCCCTCAGAAGGTCCAAACTCACCGCAACTTTTTCTTGGAACATCTCCCACCCCTCTTCGTTTTCAGCATCTAGAACTGCGTCTGTCTCCTGCTCAACCTCTGTCACGAGCGCTAGTATCTCTTCCATGACAGTGTGGCCAAATTCACCTAAGGTGCCCTGTCCTGAGATGGTGCCCAAGAACTGACGCACATTGTAGCCAGAGCATTCTAGGTCATACTCCATTCTTGCATCTGCAACCTCTACAGGGTCCAGGGCTCCAGCCTGCACAGAAGACCATATTATATAACTCTGACTGGATTGCAGCACATGCAGAAGTATCACTCAGCCAAGTAGTTTCCAATGGAAAGTCTACGCTTACCTGCTTTTTGATTTTCTGCATTTCCTCTGCATACTTCTTGATGGCATTGGTATCACCGTTGAGGGGCACAGCAACATTCTGCAACACAAGTGGACACGTGTGCATACATGCGCAAACGCACTGCAGCACCATTCAGCAAGACAGCAGTTGGCATACCTTTGCTGACTCATATACTTGCTTATATTGCTTGGTCTGCTCCCGGAAGGCTTGAATCACGATGTCATCGTCATCAAATGAACCTGAATATACAAGCGGCTGATTGGCAGCTGGAGGTATCACCGCTATCAGCCGCTGAACGAGCGGGCGGGTGATACTTTATAGGTCACAGAAACACCACGCACCCCCTTGTGCTTCAGCAGGATCAGCACTGAACCACCTCGCGCTCGATGTGGCTGCCGCGCAGTGTGGTCCTAATCTCTGCGTTCACACGTAAAACATATGAGCTACTGATGCATGGTATCAAGTCATCGCAAGCACCATATTGCATACCAGTTGCCGAAGTGCACCCCGTCCAGCCAGGGCCATCAACGACATCCTGCCAATGATACGGGCGCTCTGTCCGGCGCAGCTCCAAAAGTACAGCTGTAAATCAAGCAGTCACCGTAAAGCACTGATCAACATCTTTCACGGCACAAGGTGCGCTCGGCGTACACAAGCCGCTCGCCGTGCCCTTTTGTTGGTCTTCAGCTTGAAACCATTCTCAAAGAGCGTAAGACGCCCTATCGATCCTGGCGAGGAGGCAGAGAGTCTGTGCTGTACACCCTTGTGCTTTCGGTGATCAGCAAGCACTTGTTCGGGCAGCTCAACTGCAATTCTGAGCTTCTGATTATCTGCATTCAGCGGAGCTCTGTGTCACACGTATACTTGCAGCTCCGATCTGAACAGCTTACAGTCTTTGTCAAAGGCCATATACAAGCAGGTCAATGCCTACATACGATCTAGTGGTTGTGCACCCACTGGTGCTGCTCAGTGTTGTAGATCACTACAATCGAGTCGCAAAGGATACCAAGAAGCGTGTCGTTGGTATATTGCTGGGGGAAACGTACAAGGGCAGAATAGATATCACAAATTGTTTTGCTGGTAAGCCCCTTATTTCTCATTGTTGTTGTGCTGCAGCATTAGTCAGTTGCGCTGATTGCCTTACAACCTGCAGTACCTTTTGAGGAGGATGAACGGGATCCGAACATCTGGTTCCTTGATCACAGCTACCTCGAGGGAATGTCAGCAATGTTCAAGAAGGTCAATGGTATGCTGTGTACTACACGGCAGCTGATTAAGTTGGACAGTGTCGAGAAGCACAAAGAACACTTTGCCTGTTGCTGCAGCAAAGGAAAGGATACTAGGCTTTTACAGTACTGGTCCTAGATTGCGAGAAGCAGATTTGGATATCAGTGACCTGCTTAGCAGCTATGCGGAGTCCCCCTTGCTGCTGATTTGTGAAGTTCAGGTGTATGCTTCTGGCCCTGACAAATTCTGCATGTCTGGTCATCACTTTCTGACTTGGACCGTGCTGCAGCCAAAGGAGATGGGTTTGCCGACCACTGCCTACTATCCCAAGGAGCAGATTCGAGAGGTATGTGTTGATAGCAACTGCCTAGTCACGCTTTAGGTATGCCCTTTGAGGTGTTTATGGCTGCACAAGCCGAGATGATTTCTTAGTGTATGTTGCAAATACGATTGTGCTCAATGTTGGTCTGAATGCAGGATGGCACTCAGAAAAGCCAGAAAGTGTTTGTGAACATACCAACTGAGGTTGGGGCCACTGAGGCTGAGGAGATAGGTACAACTCTGCTACCTATGTCTGCAACCCCTTGCTCACATCACATCATGCCTCAGCCAGCATGCACCAGTCACATGGCTGCTATTCAAGCCTCCAAGCATCATGCAGGCGGTCTGTCAACAAGTTTCTTGAGCACTCTTCACACACTCTGTACACATTGTTGAATGCCCCTGGATGTCTATACCTGCCATGGGAATGTCTGTATCAGGGCTGCAGCCGCTGTGCAAATGTGTATGCAAAACTGCTGGATGCAGGCGTGGAACACTTGTTGCGTGATGTCAAGGACAGCACAGTTAGCAATCTGTCTTCTGAAGTCAGCCATATGGCCAGCGGGCTGCGAGCGCTCAAGAGCCGGCTGAGTGAGGTTCAGGAGTATCTCAACTTGGTGTTAGAGGGCCGACTACCTGTCAACCATGACATCATGTACCACTTACAGGTGAGCAGTTGTCTATCACAGCTATGCCTACCCCTCTGAAATTACAGGTGCAAGGAGGACATTTCTGCTGGCTGTTGACATGCAATTTGGAGGCTCCAGGTTGCATGATTGTAATGAATTGCCTGACCCAGTTCAACAATATAGGCAGCCTATCAAGGCTGCAATTTGTGCTGTGATGTTTTCTGCCTAAATTATCAGGTGCAGAAAGCAATCAGCTTAGCTGTGCATACCAAGCTTGCTGCATGTCAAGCGTGAGGTGCCCTGCTTACTCAATAGCACAGTCAAGCAACACTATTGGCACTGCAAGAGCCAGCATCCTTGACTACAAGCTGCTCAACCTGAGTTGCTGCTGCATGCTAATCATGTCTTTGCACACTGTCTGTAACCTGACATCCTCTTGACATGTTACGCAGGATGTCTTCAACTTGTTACCCAACCTAAGTGTAGAAGAGCTGCTGAAGTCCTTTGCCATCAAGTCAAATGACATGATGCTAGCTGTGTACCTGGCAAGTATGATCCGCAGGTCAGTATGCACCTCTTTCCATACTTCTGACCTTCTGTGTCAGCATATTGCATATGTGATGAAAAGGTTTGTCACACCTTTTCACGACGCACTGTTGGCATGCAGTGTGCTGGCGCTCCATAACCTCATAGATAACCAGGAGCAGCGAGTATGGCAGGAAAAGCTGGGTCAGAAACGGCCCGAGTTGAAGAATGGCAAGGTATGTTTTGGCTGTTACAACTCACAGACAGTGCAGCAGGTCACCACTTGCTGGAGAACAGGCTTGCATGGATGATCAAACCAGCATGTGAAGCAAGCAGTCATCAAGAAGGGATGAAACTGGAGTACTTTGACCATACCTACATCTGGTACCCAAAGTGGAGTTGTGACCATTTTTGGTGTTGGCCGTATTCACCTTGAGTTCTGTCGCACTTGCAGGCCAAGGATGACAGTAAGTCTAATGACAAGGAGACAACAGCTGATGATGGCAAGACAGCAAAATCAGACAGCAAACAAAGCAAGAAGTAAGACAGGCTCGCAGCTGACTGTGCAGCTGATTGTGGCTTGCAGTTTGGGGCATATGTCCCTCGTGTAAAACACCTTCTGTGGCTCAAGCTTCTTCCTTGCAGCCAGTGGCGAAGAGGGCTGCGCATGCAAGAGGACATGCTTGACTTGTGCAGACACAGCAAATTTGGCACATGGGCAATGTGTTTGCATGTCTTGTGCGATCCTTGCAGTTCCTTATAGCATTGGTGCTTAGGGTCCAGACTTAAGACACAAACAAGACTGTAGCCACACAAATGCTCCACACTTTGCACTCACATCTGATAGTATCGCTTATTCGACTGGTTCAGTCTCAGTAACGGCAATTGCCAGAGCTTGTGTTCAGCTTTCAAACTTGTCAAGCACAGACACACGCTTGAGTTTGACGAATCTGTCGGCACCCCTGGCTGTCAGTGAATGAGGCTATGATCAAAGTCTAAGCTGAGTAGGGGAGAAAACATGTGCGCATATGTAGATGCCTATGGTATGCAATTAATCATGCTGGGCACACTGTGGCATGCAAAACTTCAATAATGCAGTGATCCAGAAACAGGCTCAAAAAGTGTCATGACACCTGTCTCCAAATCCAGCTGGTGGTTGGCAGACGTATTTGTCAAGCCTATGCTGGGTGAAGCCTTTCTAAACAATACTGTGCATCAGGCTTGAACATGTTGCTGACTTGCCTGTATGTTGGGGCACTTATTGACATCCAGCATGAGCTCATGCCAGGAAGCATCGCAAAAACCCAAGCACCGTCAGAGGCGCAATAACTAGCAAGGTCACCAATGCTTGCCATACAGCGGCATCATTGACAGTCCATTCAAACTTGTCATGCAGCGTGTATGAAATGTGCCGGCTCCATCTGCTCAGTAAAGCCATGCCCTGGCGCTTCGCCTTCTCAGGCAGACTCTTCTCTGCTGCCATGAACTTGAGGGCGCGTGCCACCTCTTTGACCACCTCCTTGTCATCTGGATTGGCTGCAAGAAGCTTCACCATGCCCTGCCCAGAACAGACTGAAGTCAGAGCCCAGCAGTGGGTAGACTGGTACTGTCAGACAAGGTGCAATGGGGAGGACAAGCCATCTGTTGACCATGACAGGCAACCACTGCATACAAGCTGGATCATATGTGGCTGTCATACAGCTGCTCATACCCTCGCTGGTCTATGAAGCAGAGGCAGTTTGACACTATGTACAGTTGAGTAACCTGTGTACCACCTTACGCTGAGTGATAAGCTATGCTGTCATGACCCTTGTAAGGCTGCTGCATTTGCAATCTTTCTGCACAGCCATACACACAGCACACAGCACGGCAAAGCCATGAGCTGCAATCTGTGTAGGCTATCTTACCTGAATGCCCTTAGCCTCTCTGATTGCTGCTTTGTTGTCGGCATTGCTCTTTGCCAAATTTGCCAAAGCCCAAGATGCATTCTTGATTGCCCTTTTGTCCTGGCCGCCTTGCAGTAGCGACACAAGTGGCTCAACTCCACCTGCTTGCCTGCAGCAAGCACAGCCTGTCTTTTTGCAGAGCTTTGGCTGCAATGCAATAACTGTGCAGCTACACATTCAGACACAGCAAAGCTGCAGTTTGTAATGCTGCTCAATTGGCATGTTGATTAGCTTGTAATACAGGTCCTTTGCAATCAGCAATGGCATCAACAAAGTAACAGCATATGCTCTCAAAATTAATGCCACCAGTTATATCGTCAAATAAGCAACTACGAGCATGGTCTGCTGCATCAACAACCGACTTCACAGACATGCACCAACCTGATTGCGTCTTGATTCTCTTTGTTGTTAGCAGCCAGATTGGCCAAAACCCAGGCAGCTTTTGCAGCACAGATTTCCCTGCTCACCCGCTGGATGCTTTCAAGCACAAAGGCCTGTGCATGAGAGGACACCTTCCTGGCAGAGGAGGGCAGGGATGAGTCATCGGCTGCTGGTGCAGCGTTGCTGCTGTCTACCTGGTCTTGTAGGGTTTGCACCAGCCGCCTTATGCCTGCCAGCCCTTGAGCCACATCTTCATCCACCTGCAGGGTGTCAAAGAAAAGTTTGTACAGCACAGCCAGCTGTCCTGGCTTACATCAGACTAACTGTCTGCATGCCTGCTGATGCATGCCGCTGTGTATGGATACGTTTTGGAAGCTTAGGCATGCACAGCCCTGAGTTCAGGCCTGCTCACTACACTGCTCTTCATGCTGATCTGTCTTGATCTGTCTGCTCATCACACCCACGCCTGGAGTTCCCAAAATGGCTGGAGTTTCCAACATCCACAATCATAGAGAAACAGATCATGATCATGGTCATACAGGCGATGTCACAATCCGTCACAGTGCTGCTTTGACCTGCAAGCAAATGGTTGCGGAGGGGCCACAGCATTGCTTTGCTGCTTCCTATCAGCTGAGAAGCACTGTCAGCATCTGCTGCAATCCCATCAGATCACCTGATCCAATGCAGCTGCACTCGCATGATGCCAGACCTGTATGCATCCATGTGCCGACATGACAGCGCAACATAGATGCATGTGTGACTAGATGTACTTTAGATGTGGTCACCGCAGGAAGGTCGTCTTCTCCGTAGTAGACAGCTAAGGGATAGCTGCGGGTCTTGTGCTCTGTGATGCCCACGCCAGTCTCCACCAGCTCTAGCAGCTGATCCACCCCTCCCACCTGCACTCACCTTCCCTTCAGAACCGAACAGGAAAGGCAGCCGTAACACATGAATGAGAGGGTCCATGGTGACATCATATTGGGGAAGAGATTATGGAAATGTGCAAGTCAGCAGCTTGCAGCAGGTTGCTGTTGTCTTGGCAAGGTGGCACAAAGCAGCAATGGTGATCTGCAGCATGGAACAAGCAAAGCAGGTTTGTACCTCTTGAATGGCTTCTCTGAGCTGAGGGTGACTGACTTGCAAGGTGAGCAAGTGCTGCACCACCTCTGCCTTGAAGACATCACTATCCTGTCCTGTCACACCCTCACTGCCTGCTTCCACCAGTTTCACCACTGCCTCTATTGCACCTGGAAAGACATTCAACAACTGACTGACCCAGCATTGAGAAATGCGTGTCCCCTGTCTTGCAACACAGTCACTCCCTGTTGCTGTCAAATGAACAGATCGCTGATATGCATGGCCATGCACAAGCTGCCTTTGCAATTGCAATTGTGATGTACCAAGGAAGAGTAGCTCTTTGAGAAAGTCATGCATAGCAACGCAGACTGTGCTAGTGTGCGGAACACAAGCTGTGCGCAAAGCCATCTGACAAGTGGCTCCTGACTATTACATGAGATAAGGTTTGCAAAAATTTATGGCAGATGCATTGCTGGCTCAGCTTTTACAGTACGCACACATGCACACTGCATTCCGTCCATTGCTATGGTTGACGTCATACTGTTGCATACTGAATCCTTTCACTTGCAGGGTGCCTCATCAGAGACAAATACACTGGATAGTCAGGGCAGTTACAATACCTGCTTCCCTCAGGGCGTCTTGGGCTTGCTTGTTGTCTGCAGCCAGGTTAGCAATGGCATGCAGGGCAGCAGGGGTGATGGGGTGGTCAGGGCCCTCCCACACTAGTCTAGTCAGCCCCTCCACTGCATCATTGCTCAACACCTGACCCTGTCACCAAAACAGCAGTAGGTCAGCCATACCTCATTCCAGCACACATAGCTGCTATTGTCCACTATGCTCAACACTTGGATGCACTGCAACAATACAACTGCCTATGCTGACGGTGTTTCTGGCACATAAGCTGTACCTCTTCTGCAAGACACCATTGCACGCATGAAGCAGCATGAAGCATGCTCGATACCTGCTTGATTTCTGCAGTACTGGGTGCATATCAATCAACCAGCTGACTGTTGCAAAAGCAGATGCAGATTGGCAGACCCAGAGCAGCAGCAGCACTCACTTGTGCTGCTGGGTTGTGCACTAGCATGTTCGCAAGTGCCCACGTAGCAAACTGTGTGGCCTTGGAGCCAGCTCCCCCATCCAAGCACCTGGATGCAGAGGCAGCAGTGTATGTGACAGGTTGCAGCTTGCATTCTCAGGAGCTTTTCTGTATGCTTTGCATTTGTTCATGCATGCCTGCTCATACTGCTTACCTGAGCTCAAGTCAGCAGACAGACTGCGGCTTGCATTATGAGGAGGTGATTTGAATACGCTGCATTCGTTCATGCATGCTTGCTGACGTTGTTTGCTTGAGCTTGAGTCAGCAGATGCTTTGCCACTGGCTACACATACTTACGCAAGCAGTGCTGGCACTCCATTGGCTGCTTGTACTGCTGCTCTGTAGACAGAAGCATTTTTGCCTGTGGTGAAGGCAGCTAATGCATGGGCAGCTCCTGCTGCTGGCGGTGCCTCAGAGCCCCTCTGCACGTACTTGACCAGATGCTTCACACCACCTGCAATGCACAGCAAATTGCTGCTGCAGTATGATAGTGTAGTCATGACAATGGACTGACTGGGGCGTGAGCTGTGCAGTGCGGTGGGTGACATGCATGCATAGACAGCCAGGTGGTAGTGGGACTGCTAGACAGCTGGAGCAGCATCATGAGGGTGCCTGGGTTTGGTCCGGTGACCCTGGAAAATGTCTGTATAGTAGATTCTTGCTCACCAGAGTTATGCAGCACCACTTTGTTTTCCCCATTTCCTTGGATAAGTCTAGCTAGGGTCTTGACTCTTGCAGCTGCAGTCTTATCTGGTGACTTTGCCTGCATGCCCCTTCAGTCAATCATCTCTCAGGACATGTATGCAGGTTAACCATGCTCTCTATTCAGGGTTGCACATCGCACCTTTGTTTGATTGATGAGCAGGTCTAATGCTCCTATGTTCCTGACAAGATCTTGACCAGCACGATGCCTGCTGACAAGTCGACCCAGCAACACAGTGGGGTATGTCCTGACAGAATTAGGGCCTGTTGCTACTTTGGCAACAAGACCTGTCACCCCTATAGAGCTGCACACCAGTGGCTTGCATAGTCAATGTCGGTATCAAGTGACGATGCGTGGTTGGCGTGTCACAGTGATGAAGCACAACTGAGCTGCGAACGTGCTGAAGATGAAGTTCATGTACCTACTGAAGCTCTGAACGGGCTGGACATCTGCCCCCAGCAATACTGTCAGGACCAAGGTACTGAGCACAAACACAGGTGCCAGTATCAGCAAAAGTGCTTTCGACGTCATGTTTAATTGCACAGGCAGCTCTCGAGCTCGCTGTAAGACTGCAAAAATCGAACGCTGTGACGCAAGCCTGATGTCCCGATGCCGGCGCTGCTGTTCGTGCAGCGATCTCGAAGCCTACTTCGCGTTCAAGCTCGTCCTGTGCGGACCGCGCAACGATCAGCTAACAGCCCGTCGACAATGCAGATAACCAGCCGAATGGAGACGACTCGGAGGTTCGATCTGAAACTGAAGATCTGAGGCCCTCAAAATACAGCCGCTGATCAGAATCGTGGAGCGCAGTGCAACATATTCTGCTGTCTCCAGACCTTCAGCAATTAAGAAGGCAGCTCATCTGCGCTCATCGTTCGTATGCTGTAGGTTGTCGTGTAGGTCCGACAGCGAGCAATTGGAATCCGTGTGCCGCTTGCAAGCGAAGTAAGTGTCGGAGTTTCGACAGAAACCCTGCCAATTCGTCAATTTATCTTCCAAACCCACCTCCGAAACCCGAATTCGCTATGAGTACTCCACTGCAGCTACGAAAGCATTGCTGTCAGGAGAGGATCAAGGCTGCTGCGCCAAAAAGCATACCTTCATGCGTGATATCTCCAGTCGTCACTGATGGTGATCTGAACTCACAACTTCACAGTCTCAGTCTCCAGTTGCCAGCGTCACGCTGGCTCACGCTGGATGATATCTTCGTCAGTGAGCAGCTAGTGCGTGAAGAACGATCACAGTGTCAAGCGTGAATAGTAATGGCTAGGCTGCTGAAGGTGAGCTAGTCTGCTTGTCTGGGCAAATTGCCAGGTGACAAATGTCAACGTCAGGCTATACATGAGATGGCCAGAAGCCTCTGCAGACACTGTGTTGAGTGTCTGCAGTTGCTTGACCCTACCATTTCAGCATACTTCGACAGGCGCTTCCCCTCATCTACTGGTGCTGGTGAGCAGCAAAAGCGTAATGAGTTTGAAGAGGCTCTGCGCACCTCAACCACAGTTTACATTGGCAATCTAGCCTTCACCACCTCTGACTTCCAGCTGTATGAGGTATGAGATAGGAACTGCGTAAGCTGCGTATAGCATAGCTATGAACTACGGAAAGGGTGCTGGCCGTCATAGCGCTGTCCATGTCAAGGTGTCTTTGTTGTAGTTATTCTCCAAAGCTGGTGACATCAAAAGGCTCATCATGGGCCTGGACGCCACCAAAAAAACGCCTTGTGGCTTCTGCTTCGTAAGTTATTTTACACGTAAGGACGCTGAAGCTGCGGTGAAGTATATCAATGGCTCCATGATGGACGGCCGCTCCATCAGAGTGGATCATGATTGGGGTTTTGTAGAGGGCAGACAGTTTGGACGTGGCAGATCTGGAGGCCAGGTCAGTGCACACCTCCTGCATCTAATCCCACAATGCATGACCTCTCAGGAGCAATCTAGAACGCAAGCTCAGGTCACATGTTGCAGTGTATGCCACACAAAGTCAGGTGGTGCCACTCACTCTGTGCTAGCCATACATGACGGTGAACAGGGACCAAGCGATCATTATCAGAGGTTCACACCATCATGGACCAGGTGTATGGCATCATTGGCTGCCATGCAGGTACGTGATGAACACAGAACAGACTATGATCAGGGTAGGGGAGGCTATGGTCAGCTTATGTGGCAAGAAATTGAGACGAGACAGATGGCTGCTGTCGGCCAAGCAGAAATCGATAGCAACCCTGCATACAACAGACAAGACTCAAACAGAGGTCGCAAAAGGCAACAGGGGGAGAACGATACCTACCAGCAGCAGAGCAGGAACCCCAGGGCTAGAGACGACGATGATGATTAGTTCACACCAGTGGCGCTGTAGAGTAGCTTACGGGGCGATGCCCAGTTCTGCAGACCAGCTGCACCTATAGGCTATAGCAAACTTGTTGCTCTTGAAAGTTCACGCGTTCTTCTGGCTGTACAAGTGCAAGTGCCGTTTCAAGATCAGGTAGCTAGACATATCAAGCATGTGGCTGTAATATTTTCCACGTGTGTCTGATGCCATAAACAGTGCCACCTGTGTCATGCTCACGGCGACTCTTTTTGCAGTGCTCTACTGTTGATGCAAGGCTGTGGTAGCAATGCAATTTCTGTGCAGCTGCTCCAAGGAATGGATTGCTGCAGAAGGGTGCCTTGAGGAGCGCTGCTGCTTCTGTGCAGGTCTGCTCTCAATGAGCGCATCAAACCAACAAATCAAAGTGATGACAGGGTTGCAGTGTGATGTAACAGTGCCAAGCTGTGCATAACCATGGGCCACATACTTGATGGGTGGTATCGGTGTGTCCTTGATAGATCAGATAGTAAGGGTATTCGGGTGTCACACTTGCATTCACGGGTGTCACAATATGGTTACAATTACTGGCAGCACTGCACGACTGCCTATGAGCACAGCAAAACTCACAGCCATTGTAGTGTCTTTATGCAAATGTGCAGCCCACCAGGCGACGTCTGCCAGGCGCGTCTTGCTGCACCAATGCTATACTGTGGCTCAAGCTATGATATGATGTACGGATGTAATGAGTCTGCCTGCAACGCTAACTGTGACCTTATCCAAACTGAAGGGGGTGAGTCCTGCAGCATATCAACCTCAAAAGCTATAATACACTTATCAGTGCTGCGTTGCTTATCAATGCCCTCGCTCAGTGCCAAAACGATGCTTGGCTTCTGTTGTTGACCACGCATTGTACACAAGGCATGCAGCTGATAAAAAGAGCTTGATGTTCCTGTCATTCTATGTTGTAAATATTTAAAAATGATATCTTGAAAGCTTAAATTGCATAAATTGGCACCTGCTCAGCCGCCCCCTTAGCGCAGTTGGTTAGCGCGTCGGTCTCATAACACAATGCGTACAGTTGGCCTACCCTGGCACACGTCAGTCGTGAGAAATCCGGAGGTCGTGAGTTCGAAACTCACAGGAGGCAATTTTGTTTGCTGCTTATCGCAACGTTTTGTAGCTCCTGTGTACAACAAAGTTGACGTTACCCTGTGTGAGTTGGCAAGCTGTCCCGGCTGGCGGTTCGACATGCAGAGGTCCGGCTAGCGGTTCAATACAGAAAACACCCTAAGGTCAGTAGTCAGTCAGGCAAATATATATATGCACGTAGACTATGCACATATGCAGTATGCATGCAGTATCTCTGTGGTATAGTCTGGTTTCAATCAATCAATCAATCAATCAAGTTACATTTCCTGTCTTTAGGACTCATCAGGGGAGTCAACAGACAATAACTGGCAAAACAATATACACTAAGCACTAAATGTTCAAGGCGTTCGTCGATAAAGCACCAAAGAAATTGCTGTAGTGATGCTGTGATGAAGGAGGGCGCTAGTACCGCGAGGCCACACGCTCTACACTAATCTAGCTCTACAAAGTTCAGAAGCCAAGCTAAAAGTGGACTGGCCAAAACAGATTGCCTTTGTGCGAAACAAGTCTTGAGATTACTGCCTACCACATCTGGTTTCGGAGTTTGAAGGCGTATCACGTGACGATGAGCGTCTCTTTACACTAAAGCTTTGCAGTTGATGTTCAAGTCAGGATGACGCAGTCTTGCCGTCATTGCACAAGTCGACACGCTTATTCAAACGTTGTTCAGAGTGGCTTGCACCCCTTGAGCAAGGAGTGTGTGTCTGCGTTGGATGACGGGTGTAAAAGTCTGTGGCCTCAGTACCGGTGCGCAGAAAGCAGCCTGGAGCATCTCGTCCCGACGTATCCTCTACGGTGTGTACAAGAGCATGAGCATAGCCTTCAGTACGGCATGACAGGAGCTGTTCAAGCTTGCGCAGCAGGTCATGCCTCATATGCAACAGTCTTGTCACGCAACTTAGCAATAAAGTAAGTTGCACATAAAGAGTGCATGACCACAGGGCATTTGTGTGGCCAACTTGCTATCTGCTCTACACAAAACAACAAAAGTACACATATATGACAGCATAATGTGCCCCAAGACATCAGCAGCAGCAGTTGGGATCAATGAAAGGAACAAGCTAACCTGCGAGGCAAAAGCCTACCGCATACTGACTTGCTGATATATTGACAGCGTATAAAGTGTCGCCATCATTGCCAGGCAGCAGCAGTCTGTGCCTCATGTTCTGCTTGCGAAGATGATGCTGTTGGAACCCAATAGCAACTCAGGGGTAGCACTGGGGATGCAGATGATGCTGTTGGTACCCAATAGCAACCCAGGGATGCTTGCAATCGCATTCTTGCAATGGTGCAGCCTTCACATGCATTTGTATGCAACTTCTGATGCAATGTGTATGACAGTGTAGTGAACAATGTTGCTCTGAATTGTCAAAGGTCTGCCTCTTGACCAGCTTTTGCCATCCGATCAGAGTCTGAGACAGGTATGATCCAAACAGGTTTGCCCTGAAGTATGAGTTGTACATGAGGACACTGCACAGCCAGACAGTGAGCAAAAGTCTCTAGACACCCTTCAGTATTCTTGTCAGCTGCCTCTGCATCAGTTAAATACACAGCTTGAAGAAGACTAAGATCCATGAGGGTGAGCACAGACCAGTCCAACCTGACTTTGCCTGTAAACTGTATGTTTCGCAGCTGGGACATAGCTTGCTAGTTCACTGACACTGCGAATTGAGGTGTCATATTTCCGTCAGCTTCTGCATTCAGATCTAATTCTGAAAGCCTGGTGCACAGTATGCCTGCGGCCAATCCCCATCATACCATTCCCATCATGCCATGCGGACGAGGGAGTGAAGTCTAGCCTGATTTTATTTGGCAAACTTTATATAATATAGGCAGGCCTACAAGGTCGCAAGAACGTTAAATTGGTGCGAGTTGTCTGAGGTTGCAATTCTCAAGACCACTGACGCAATACAAGAGGTCAGTCCGGCTGTTGTAGCAGAGCTGTTCAAACAGTCAGATGTCATCAAAACTATATCAACACTTCCTATGACCTTTGGCTCACAACACAATTTGTGCATGCACGCCACATGGCCAGGCTTGTATTAACCATGTGAGCTGTGGCGCCCTGTGAACAACAATCGTCACTCAATCTTGCAACTACTGGTAGCTGTGATCCAGGCGTTTTACCGGGCTCTGCAAACCAGTGCATTCTTGGGAAAGTGTATCTGACATCCGATCTATCAAGGCAACTACTGGTAGCTTCTTGCTTTGCTTACGTTCAGCATGCTGTGCCACCACCCACAAGCAACGCATTCAATGCTGCCATCTAGCAGTATGCAACATGGTACAAGGCGGTTGCTCATGTCCCCAAGACCCAGTTGCCCATATTTGTTCCAGCCCCAGGAGTATGCTCTCCCTTGTTGGCCCTTGATAAGGGTGTGCCTGGCACCGCAACTCACCTGCAGTATCAATGTCCATCACCAAGAGCAACACAGCACAGCAGCTCTTGTACTGAACATGGAGACCAAAGAGGCATCCTGAGAATGCTTAGCACAGTTGCATGCGCTGTACCGGCTGCATGCAATTAATAGCAAGGGGCAACAGCTTTTCACATGCAACACATCATCAAGTAACATAGAGAAAACTCTGAATCGGTGCAGCATGCTGCTGCACATGCTTGTGGCCATATCGCTGCCCTTTCTCTCATTGTAGTTGCAGAATAATGCATTCAACAGAGCGCACACCTGATCGATATGTACATCCTCAAGCTGAGCATGGGATACAAGTTCAGGTTCTCCTCTGCTTTGATCATCGCCCAGTCCCAGTTGACCATCTGCATTCCAACCCCAGCTGTACACATCACCACTGTCTGTGCAGGCGACAGTATGCCCCAAGCCCGCTGCTACACCTGTCACCGTCAACCCACCCAAAGCTGCGGCGAGTTGCGCTGTTAGACCTCACTTGTTTGTTCATTTTGCCTCACAATTGTGAGCAGGATAAAACGGGCAGCCGAACGTCTGGTCCGATACAGAGGTCTTGCAAGGCCCTACAACATGATGGACTTGAATTGCAGGAGGCACGCACAGCTGCAGACACCAGCAATGCAAAATTGAGTGGAAACCATTAACATGCATACACCAAGAAATAGAGACTTGTTTTCAGAGCTCAGTGTCAATTGATGAAGTTGATACGTCACCTGAGACCAAGTGCGGGCTAGGCACTGTGACGACTGCTCTGCCCTGGCCACACTGACCATGCAGGGACCAGCCCCAACAGAACAGCTGACCCATGCCTCCCACTGCACATGTATGCCGAGCGCCACAGGCTATGGCGGTCATGCCTTGCTGATACCCTCCCAGATGAGCAGGCGACGTATCAGCTTCTGCTGCACCTACGACAGCAACCTACCTACGTGTGAGAAGTTCAGGTCAAGTAGGCTCAGGTTGCAGACTGTCCATATGGTTGTAGCATTACAGTCCTACGCATTTGTTTGCCCATGCAGTGTGTCCAGACGATGGCAGCACTGCTGGAGCTGCCAGGTCATACACAGTAAGAAGCGATGACATGGATGATATGCAAGTGACAGTGTACCAGCAAGGGAAGCTTCAGGGCCTGCAACTGCTCTTGGGCAGCTGTGGTCGCTGGCAGAGTCCTGCTGCAGAGGCCTTCCTAGTTGACAGTCAGTGTTGCTCCCCCAGGTCCACACAGTGCCATCAGCTGTCAATGCTGCACTGAACAGGAGCACTTGTTTACAACTTGGTCGATGGCATGAACAACATTGGCTGTTAGAATAGAGAGGTGAAGCTGTCTGAGCAAAGGTTGCAAAATAATCAAGTCCTCATGGGTGCACGTTGATTCCAGGTGGTCCGTGAAACAGCAGTATGCATAGGGCTGTGCAAATCGACTTTTTATCAATCGTTATGGTATACAAACATCACTGCTGATTTACTGTTGGGGTCGTGAAATAAGGTAATTTAAGCAGTGCTCATTTCAATTCATTTCAAGGAACATAGGCAAAATCAGCCAAAATCAGGTTTTGTCATGGGATTCAGGACAGCTTGGTGTAATTCAAACCCTTGAAACCCGTCGAAAAAGGTAGAACGTCGTTTTGAAATAGGAACATTGCTCAAGAAATTTTCAACTTGGCAGATGCAACTTTCTTGGCAAGAGCAGTGCTTTGCTGCTTTCAAGTTGAAATCAACCATGTATGGCAGTTGGACACTGACAAATATATGCTAAGTTACTTTGTTACTTACCAATTGGTAAAGTTTCTGGGTAAATGATGACGTTGGTTCGGTAAAATGAGTAGTTTGCAGAGCCCAAAGTTTACACTACATGGTGTGCATAAAGGCGGGGGGCAGGCGGGGGGCATGCGG
>JAABUO010003261.1_pt1 | contig 19397 bp, 17 predicted proteins | sample 5559291 | NCBI WGS metagenome assembly JAABUO01 (sample SAMN10711878, study PRJNA513372) | rock metagenome | isolation source: Antarctica rocks | place: Antarctica: Victoria Land, Finger Mt sud
ACTCGACGGTGCAGGGGCCGGCCATCATCACAAAGCCGTCGCCGCCGATGGTCACGTCGCCGACCTTGACGACGCTTTTGTCGGGGCGGTACTCGCGGCTGGCAAACCGGTAGGGCTTCAAAATCAAAACGGCTCTTTCTACTGACGGCAGCGCTTCCACCTGCTCGGCCACCCGTGCCTCATCCTGCGTCGGTGCGCCGACGGCGGCGATGACCGTGCGCTCCACGCCGTAGATGGGATGGATTTCGTAGCCCCGTTCCTGCAATGCGCCCTCCACTTCCGAAATCTGGGCGGGCGTCGCGTCCGCCTGCATGATGATAATCATAACTGTTCATTATCCTCCGCTTTGAGTGAGCGGCCTTAAGTGCCGGGGTTTGCCGCAGCCTTCGGAAGCCCAGGGACTTGCCCCTGTGGAGGCCAGGCCCCGGCAGGAGGTGGCCTTCGGGCAGGGAGACACCGGCGGCTTCGGATGGCATGTTTCTTTGCCATTCCGTCTCTGGCCTTGCGCTTGCCGCAAGCTATGCGTTATACTAAGCACATGCTTCCCGGCCTTGAAAGGCCGGGCTATTTGGGTACAAAGCCCCTCCGGGGCTGAGGAAAATCCCAGATTACTTATGCACGGCTACTAACACTTTACCCGAAAGGCACAAATATCGTGTCTTCGCCCTGATACGCAGTAACGGCCTCCGGGCTATCGGGAGCAGGGACTTCGGAAGGACACGGAGCCTTCTATCCCATGCCTCAAGGCAGGGGCCCTACTGCTCATTCGGTAAAGGACTATGTGATAAAGACCTATGTGGAAGACCCTCTTTCGGTATCTGCTGTCGGCGGTGATGGTTGCCTCGGGCATCCTGCATTTTGTCTCGCCGGACAGTTTTGCGAAAATTGTGCCGGGCTGGCTGCCCGCGCCCAAGACGCTTGTGCTGGTCAGCGGGTTCTTTGAGATCGCGGGCGGGCTGGGGCTTCTGGTCAAGCGAACACGCATTGCTGCAGCGTGGGGACTGGCCGCGCTGTTTGCCGCCGTCTTTCCGGCGAACGTCAACATGGCGCTGCACAAAATCTACACGGACAATCCGTGGATTTTGTGGGGCCGGCTGCCGTTCCAGGGCGTTTTGATCGCCTGGGCTTATTGGTTCACCCGGCCCGATACAAAAAACACAGAAACAAAAAACACAGAAACAGACACGTTATGACGCTGGATGAGCTGTACCCCTACTGGGACGATTCGCATCAGGAGTTTTTAGAAGTCGTCGGAGGGCTGAAAGAGTGGCAGCTTGAAACGGTGCCGGGTCCGAGCGGGCGCTCCCTGCATCAAATTTTGCTGGACTTCATTCGCGCCGAGCGCTACTGGGTCGGTCATTTGGTCAGCGGCTACCCGGAATACCGGCCTCAAGCGGATGACTTTCCTGACGGCCCGGCGCTGGCCGAAGCCTTGAAAGCGACCCGCGCCGTCTCCGCGCAAGTGCTGGCTCCGCTGGGAACGGACGGCCTTCGCGCCGTGCGGACCGTTCCCGGCGACCCGGCGACAAACCGCTACGAGACCAACCGGCCCATCGGCTGGCTGTTTTGGCAGGTGCTGGAACAAGAGCTGCTCTGCCGGGGTCAAGTGGCCCAGCGCCTGGAAGACGAAAAAGCACGGGGTTAGCCGAAACGCAGAAAGGGCAGGGGAATGGACGAAATCATCCTTGCCGGCTATGACCCGGCCTGGGCCGGACAGTTCGCCGACATCGCCGGGCAGGTTCGGGCCGCGTTTGCCGATGGCCCCTTAATTGCCGTGGAGCATATCGGCAGCACGTCGGTGACGGGGCTTGCTGCGAAGCCGATTGTTGACATTGATGTCATTGTTCCGTCGCATTCGGACGTTCCCGATGCCCTCGCCTGGCTTGCGGTACTGGGCTATACGCATCAGGGCGACTTGGGCATTGCGGGCCGGGAAGCCTTTGAGCGTCCGCCGGGGGCAGTGCAGCATCATCTGTATCTGTGCGTCCGCGACAACGCTGAATATCGCCGCCATGTGACGTTCCGCGATTACCTGCGGAAGCACAGGGACGAAGCGAAGCGTTATGAGGCTCTGAAACGAGACCTGGCGGCGCAGTTCCCTACTGACCGGGCTGCTTACAGCGCCGGCAAAGCGGAGTTCGTGGAGGCCGCGCTCCAAAAGGCAAATGCGAAGGAGGAAGGAAAAAGAGTAGAGCATGGACGAAGTCGTCATCGCTGAATACGACCCGCAGTGGCCGGAGCAGTATGCAAAAGAAGCGGAGCGGATTGGGCTGGCGCTTGGCGAGACGCTTGTCACGATTGAACATGTCGGCAGCACGGCAATCCCTGGCCTGGCGGCGAAGCCTGTGCTGGATATTCTTGTCGGCGTAACAACGCTTGCGGCAGGATTAGAAGCAGTCCCGGCGCTGGAAGCGCTCGGCTATGACTGCCGGGGCGAGAACGGTATTCCGGGCCGGTTGTACTTTCGCAAAGGCGCAGTGCAGTATCGGCGAACCCATCACCTGCACATGTTTGAAGTGGGACATGAACAGTGGGCACCCATGCTGGCGTTCCGCGATTACCTGCGCTCTCACCCGGAAGCCGCTCGGCAGTACGAAGACTTAAAGCGGCAGCTTGCCGCTCAGTTTTACGACAACCGCAAAGCCTATACAGACGGCAAAGCAGACTTTGTGAATACTGTTTTGGAAAAGGCACGGCAGCAGGAATAATTATGGACGAGATCACACTTGTTGAGTATAATCTGTTGTGGCCGGAGCAGTTCATTGAAGAAGCGGCGCGGATTGAAGCCGCGCTTGGGGACAGCGTGGTCGTCATTGAACATTTCGGCAGCACGGCGATTCCGGGCTTGTCCGCGAAGCCAATTATTGATCTGCTGGTGGCGGTGACGTCACTGGAAGAAGCCCGGCAGCGGGCGGTTCCGGCGCTGGAAGCGCTCGGGTATGCGTACTGGCCGACGGACCCGGCTCCCGACCGGCTGTTCTTCGTGAAGGGCCTGGTGCCGGGGCCGCGCACGCATCATGTTCACGTTGTCGAGCAGTCCGTGTCATACGACCCGCACTTGGGCGAGTTTACGTTTGCCGACCGCCTGCTGTTCCGGGACTACCTGCGGGCGCACCCGGAAGAAGCGGAGCATTACGCTGCGCTCAAGCGCAATCTGTTGGCTCAGTTCTCGGAAGACCGCGAAGCGTATACCGGCGGCAAAACAGACTATGTCTACAGCATCATGCAGAAGGCGGGAGCGAACGCCAAAGAGTAATCATGCCTAAAAACAGTAATATCAAGAAAGTCCTTGTCATCGGTAGCGGGCCGATTGTGATTGGACAGGCGGCCGAGTTTGACTACGCCGGAACGCAGGCTTGCCAATCGCTGCGCGAGGAAGGCGTCTCGGTCGTGCTGGTCAACTCAAACCCGGCGACCATTATGACCGACCCGGAGACTGCCGACGCCGTCTATATCGAGCCGCTGAACGTCGAGTTTGTCGAGCGCATTATCGCCAAAGAGCGGCCGGACGGCCTGCTGCCGACGCTCGGCGGGCAGACGGGTCTGAATTTGGCAACGGAGCTTGCGGAAGCGGGCATCTTAGAAAAGTACGCTGTCACGCTGCTGGGAACGCCGCTGTCGGCCATTCAGAAAGCGGAGGACCGGGAAATCTTCCGGGCGCTGATGCAGGAAATCGGCGAGCCAGTGCCGGAGTCATGGATCATTGAAGACGACAACGCTTTAGAAGAACTGTCCCGCAACGAGCAGGCTCCGTGGCCGCTGATTGTCCGGCCCGCCTATACGCTCGGCGGCACCGGCGGCGGCATTGCATATACGCCGGCGCAGCTCAACGAAATTGGGCGGCGCGGCCTGAAACTCTCGCCTCGGCATCAAGTCATGGTGGAGCGGTATTTGGCGGGCTGGAAAGAAATTGAATACGAAGTCATGCGGGACAGCGCGGATACCTGCATCACGGTCTGCAACATGGAAAACTTTGACCCGATGGGAATGCACACCGGCGACTCGATTGTGGTTGCGCCGTCGCAGACGCTTTCCGACAAAGAGTACCAAATGCTGCGCTCGGCGGCTTTGAAAATCATTCGGGCATTGGGCATTGAAGGCGGCTGCAATGTGCAGATGGCGCTCGACCCGAACTCGTTCTCCTACTACATTATCGAAGTCAATCCGCGTGTTTCCCGGTCGTCGGCCCTGGCGAGCAAAGCGACTGGCTACCCGATTGCCCGCGTCGCCGCCAAAATCGCCGTCGGCCTGCATTTAGACGAAATCCCGAACGCCGTCACGCAGAAGACTCTTGCCTGTTTTGAACCCGCTTTAGATTATATTATCGTCAAAATCCCGCGCTGGCCGTTTGATAAGTTCACGGCGGCGGACCGGCGGATTACGACGCAGATGAAGGCGACGGGCGAGGTCATGGCAATCAGCCGCTCCTTTGAGGCGGGCCTACTGAAAGCTATTCGGAGTCTTGAAATCGGCCAAATCGGCCTGCGCCCGAAGAACGCGGACCGTTTGACGGAAATGGAAATCGAGACGGGGCTGGCGAGCGCGACCGATCAGCGCTTGTTTCTGATTGCCGAAGCGTTCCACCGGGGGATGCTGGTGCGCGAAGTCGCGGATTTGTCCGGGGTGGACCCGTGGTTCCTGGTCAAAATCCAGAAGCTGGTTCAGTTTGAGGAGCATCTGCGCGTGAACTGGCCCAAATTCCGGCCTTTCGAGCCGCTGACGGACGACGCCCGCGCCCTGCTGACGCAGGCCAAGACGCTCGGCTTCGCGGACCGGCATCTGGCGGCGATTTTGGCGGTTCAGGAAGTTCATGTCCGAGGCTGGGTCAAGGAAATCGGTCTGAGGCCGGCCTACAAGATGGTGGACACCTGCGCCGCCGAGTTCGAGGCCGCCACGCCGTACTTCTATTCGTGCTATGAGGCCGAAAGCGGGTAGGGGCGAAGCTGGTCTTCGCCCAGTTGTCTTCGCCCCTACAAGCAACGGATTTAGGCGGCTTTGGCGTACACCGGGGCTTCGTCTTCCATCTGGGCCGGGATGCGGTGGGCATGGCTGACGCGGTTCCGTCCGTCGCCTTTGGCATGGCACAGAGCGCGGTCGGCTTGGGCGATGAACGCGGCGACGCTGAAGATGTTCGGGGTCAGCGTCGCGATGCCGATGCTGGCGGTCAAAGGCCGCTGCAAGCCGTCCGCCGACGCGACTGCCTGCCGGAGCCGCTCACCCAAAACAACCGCGCCCATCATGTCGGTCTCGGTCAAAATCAACGCGAACTCTTTGCCGCCGTACCGGGCGGGGATGTCGCTGGCCCGTGCGGTTTCTTTCAGCACCTCCGAAATAACTCGGAGTGCCTGATCCCCTTCCACATGGCTGAAGCTGTCGTTGTAAGACTTGAACTTGTCCACGTCCAGCAGCAGCAGGGAAAGCGGCTGGTTGTGGCGCAGGGCTCGGCCCAGCTCCCGGTCAAGCTGTTCCTGGAAGGCCCGGTGGTTTTTGAGGCCGGTCAGCGCATCCACTTGGGACAGATTTTCCAGTGTTTGTCGCATCAGCGCGATCTGCCGGTCGGCTTCGCTGAGTGCGGCATCCGTTTCCGTGCGCTTTTCTTCCATTTCGGTCAGCGCGGCGACTGTCTGAGGCACGGCTCCTGATTTGGGTTTAGACGCCAGCAGGCCAAGCGCCGTCAGCGCCAGAAGCGTCAAAGCGCCCAGCCCGGCCTGCACTTCCCGCAGGAAGGCGAGATGCGCCGCCGCTGTTCGGCTGTATTCGGCAATGACTGCGTCCATGCCCGCATCGTAGGCTTTCTGGTGCTGGAACAGCGGGGTCAAGTAGCGCGAAACATCAATTTTCTGACGGCTGTTATCCGGCGGCAGCGCGGCGAGCAGCCCTTGCGCGGCGTCCAGCATGGCCTGCTGATGCGGTGCGGCGAGCTTCGCGGCAGCGCCGGTTCGGGGCAAAGCCGCCGCCGACCGCTTCCATAGCTGCGCCGTGTCCCGCAGGTCCGCTTCCCAGCCGGTTCGCTGCTCCGGCGTCTCGGACGCTTGAATAGCGAGAGCGCCCACAACAAGGTGCTGACCGAGGGCTTCCTGCCGCGCCGCCAATGCCACCGCCGGCACATCCGCTTGGGGAGTGTGTAGGGCGCACTGCACGGCGATTTGCCCGGTGACGGTCAAGCCGGCCAGCAGGCCGAGCGCGGTCAAATGCCAGCGAACAAGCCGCCGTGCGCCCGGTTGGGTTGTCTTAGTCTGCGCCGCTTTAGACGCGGAAATTGCCGACTTTTTCTTGGAGATGGCAATATTCTTAGGTGCATTGACTGCATCAATCATGTCGTGATTCCTTAAAAGAGCTGAGGTAAGACTTAAGTGTGCCTGCAAGTCTGAACAGTCTTCATTGTCGGCACTTATGCCAGGCCGGTTCCCCCGTCACAATACCGGAAGGAGATTACCGGAAGGAGATTAAAGCAGTGGTCACGAATAAAGCAGGGGTAATGACATCTTTACAAGAACCTCTCGTCGCCGTTATCATGGGCAGCAAATCCGACTGGGAAACCATGCGCCATGCCGACGCCGTTTTGACCCAGTTTGACATCCCCCACGAAAACAAGATTGTTTCCGCACACCGGACGCCGGAACTGATGGCTGATTTTGCCCGCACCGCCGAAGATCGCGGCTTAGAGGTCGTCATTGCCGGCGCGGGCGGCGCGGCCCATCTGCCCGGCATGGTCGCGGCGCAGACGCTGGTTCCGGTGCTGGGCGTCCCCGTCCAGAGCCACGCGCTCAGCGGCCTGGACTCCCTGCTGTCCATTGTCCAGATGCCCGGCGGCATCCCTGTCGGCACTCTTGCCGTCGGCAAAGCCGGCGCGACAAACGCCGCCCTGCTTGCCGTTGCTATCCTCGCCAATTCGCGGCCCGAACTGCGCGAAAAGCTGCGCCGGTTCCGTGCCGATCAGACCGCCCGCGTGTTAGGGGACGTACTGGAATGACATTTCAGAAGCCGAAGCGTTTGAAACTAGGCGATACAATTGCCGTGCTCTCGCCGTCCTGGGGCGGCCCCAGCGTTTACCCCGACGTTTTCGACCTCGGCTTATCCAATCTGCGTGACCTGCTGGGCGTGAGCGTTCGGGAGTACCCGACGACCCGCATGGCACCCCATGAGCTGCACGACAATCCGCGCCTCCGCGCCGAAGATTTGTCTGCGGCTTTCGCCGACCCGGAGATCAGCGCGGTTCTCGCAAGCATCGGCGGGGACGACAGCATCCGCCTCTTGCCCTACTTAGATGCGGAAATCATCACGAGTAATCCCAAGATTTTGATGGGCTACTCCGATACGACAACTTTGCTGACCTACGCCAACCAACTTGGATTGGTGACTTTCTACGGACCCAGCATCCTGGCGGGATTTGCCCAAACGAAAACGCTGCCGCCGCAATTTAGCAGGCACATCCGCGAAATTTCAATGGAGCCGGCGGAGAGCTATGAGTACGCGGCCTACCCGGAGCGGGTCGCGAGGTCTCAGCGCTGGGAAGCGCCCGCTTATGCCGCTGAACTGGAATATGCTCCCAATGGCGGCTGGCGCTGGCTGCAAGGGGAACGTGTCGTTCAAGGCCGGCTATTCGGCGGGTGCATTGAAGTCTTGGAGTTTCTGAAAAGTACGCCCTGGTGGCCTGCGCCCGGCTTTTGGGCCGGCAAAATCTTGTTCTTGGAAACATCAGACGAGAAGCCGACGCCAAGCCAGGTCAAGTACATACTCCGCAATTATGGAATGCAGGGCATCTTCGACCAGATTTCAGGGCTGCTGTTCGCCCGGCCGGAACTGTATACGCTGGAGGAACGCGAGACGCTATGCCAAACGATTGTGGGTGTTGTCGCAGGCGAGTTTGGACAGAGTGGCCTGCCGATTGTGGCCGAAATGGATTTTGGACATGAAGCGCCGCAGTTTATTCTGCCTTTAGGCGTGACGGCAGAAATTGACTGCACTCGCCAAACTTTTCGCCTTGTGGAGCCTTGCGTTCTATGAACAAGCCTATTCTTCCTAATCCTATTCTTCCCGGCGCAACACTCGGCGTTCTCGGCAGTGGCCAGCTTGGCCGGATGTTTGCGCTGTCTGCCCGGAGTTTAGGCTACCGGGTGCGGACCTTCTCGCCCGACACCGACACGCCGACGGGGCAGGTCGCCGACGGAGAAGTCGGCGCGGCGTATGACGATTTAGACGCGGTGCGCGAGTTCGCCCACTCAGTAGACGTGATTACGTTTGAATTTGAAAATGTGCCGGCGGAGACTGCCGCCGCTGCCGCCGAGATCGTTCCGGTCCGGCCAAGCGGCGGAGCGCTGCACATCGCGCAGAACCGGAAGCGCGAGAAAGAGTTTCTCTCGCGGCGCGGCTTCCCCTGCGCCCCGTTCCGTCTGGTGACAAGTTTAAGTGAACTTCAAGCCGCGTTCATGGACATTGGCACGTCTGCCATTCTCAAAACCGCCGGCTTTGGCTACGACGGCAAAGGCCAAATGCGTCTCCGAGACGCTTCAGAGGCCGTGAACGCCTGGCAGGAGCTGGGCGGCGCGGAATGCGTCCTGGAAGGCTTTATTCATTTCGAGCGCGAAGTCTCGGTTGTCGCCGCTCGCGGCTTGGACGGCGGCTTCGCCTATTACGGCCCGATTGAAAACAGTCACAAAGACGGCATTTTAGGCGTCTCAATCTGCCCCTCGCCGTCAATTTCCGCAAAGACCGCTGCGGAGGCAGTCGAGATTACGCGGACGCTGTGCGCGGCGCTTGAGCTTGTCGGCGTTTTGTGCGTCGAGTTTTTCGTTACGCCGGGCGGCGGCTTGATCGTAAACGAGATCGCCCCGCGCCCGCACAACTCCGGCCACCTAACGATGGAAGCACACGTGACAAGCCAGTTTGAGCAGCAGGTACGCTCCATCTGCGGCTTGCCGCTTGGGTCTACCGACTTGCTGCGTCCGGCGGCGATGGCGAACTTACTGGGCGATTTGTGGGAGCCGAAAATGCCCAACTGGCCTGCTGCCCTAGTGCTGCCGAACGTGTCGCTGCATTTGTACGGCAAAGCGCAGGCGCATCCGGGCCGCAAGATGGGCCATTTGACGGCGCTTGCGGACACGTCGGAAGAGGCGGCTGAACTGGTTCGCGCCGCTCGTTCCGCGCTGGCATCGGGGAGAGCATGATGTCCAAAACAGCCTTAGTCACCGGAGCCTCACGCGGCATTGGCCGGGCTATTGCTGCTGAACTTGCATCCAGCGGCTTCCGCGTAGCCGTGCATTACAACGCTAATCGCGCGGCTGCCGAAGAGGCTTTGCGGCTGATGCCAGGCAACAATCACGTTCTGCTTGCCGCCGATCTCGCCGATCCGAATGCCGCCGAAAAGCTGGCGCAGGAGGCACAAAGCGCGTTCGGCGGGCGCGTGGACGTGCTGGTGCATAACGCCGGCATCTATGAGCCGACGCCGGTGCTGACGGGCCGCGGCTTTCACGGCTGGCAGGAAGCCATGCGGCGGCAAATGCAGGTGAACTTTTGGGCGGGCGCGGATCTGGCGTATCAACTTTCCCCGGCGATGGCGGATGCGGGGTGGGGGCGGATTGTCCAGATCGCATCGCGGGCCGGGCATCGGGGCGAAGCGCGTCACGCCGGGTACGCGGCGTCCAAAGCCGCGCAGATCAACTTGGTCAAGTCGCTGGCGGCTGAACTGGCACCGTCCGGCATCGGCAGCTTTGGAATTGCGCCGGGCTGGACCGAAACGGACATGGCCTCGGACGCACTCACCGAGCGCGGCGAGCAGATTCGTGCCGAAATCCCTTTGGGGCGCGTCGCCCTGCCTGCCGACATTGCCGCACTGGTCGGCTTTCTCGTGACCGACGCTGCCGGTTACTTGTCCGGCAACACGATAGATGTCAACGGCGCATCTTACCTGCGTTAGCAGTCGCTTACACTGAAGGAGAACACAAATGGCACATGCCAACGGACGCAAGGCGCTGATTGTTTGGGGCGGATGGGACGGGCATCAGCCGCAGCAGGTGGCGGAGATTTTTGAGCGGGAGCTAAAGGGCAAAGGCTTTGAGGTGGAAGTCTCGGACACGCTGGACGCCTACAAAGACGGCGAAAAGCTCAAAGCATTGTCGCTGATTGTCCCCGTGTGGACGATGGATACAATCACGCGGGAGCAGCTCACGCCGCTGCTGGAAGCGGTCAAAAGCGGGGTCGGGATTGCGGGCTGTCACGGCGGCATGTGTGATTCGTTTCGGGCCGAAACCGAGTACCAGTTTATGACCGGCGGGCAGTGGGTCGCGCATCCCGGCAACGACGGCGTGGAGTACACGGTGCGGATTACCGATGCCGGCCACTTTATCACGGCCGGGTCGCCCGCCGAGTTTCCGGTCAAGTCTGAGCAGTATTACCTGCACGTTGACCCCGCCAACAAGACGCTGGCTGTGACCAAGTTTCCAACCGCCGCCGGCCCGCATGTCTCAAACGGCGAGTTCGACATGCCGGTCCTCTGGACCAAATACTATGGGCAAGGCCGGGTCGCCTACAACTCTTTAGGCCATCACGCAGACATTGTCGCTCAAGCCGAAATCCTGCCGCTGATGGTGCGCGGGATGCTCTGGGCCGCCCAGGCGGAAGATGCAGTCCAATGACCCTTGACTCGTCGCCAAATGCTCGTCTGGCCCGTGCCGCGCTGTCCCTGGAAGGCCTCCCTGGCGGGGATGCTCGCCGCTCGCGAGCCGCTGCCGCGCTGGCCGTTCCAGGAAACCAGCGCGATTTAATTCTAAAACCCGGCCTTGAAAGGCCGGGCTAAGAGATTACGAAGCCCCTCCGGGGCTGAACGCCAAGCACGACAAGCCTACTTCTCAAGCCCGGAGGGCTTTTGTACACTTTTAGCCCGGCCTTTCAAGGCCGGGCCTGTTTGAAAGACTTCTGATGCCTTTTTCCCGCTTCCTGAGTATTCTTCTGCTCTTATTGTTTTCCCTGTCCCTCTCGGCACACGCCGATGCGCCGCCGGTGCGTCAGCGGCAGTTAATGGACGCCAACTGGCGTTTTCAACTTGCCGCGCCCACTGCTCTAGGACAGGCAGTTCCGGTGACGGCGTGGCGGCGGGAAGCGGTGACGGCAAGCCAAATTGCTTTGCCCGGTTTGGATACGTTGAGACCAAGCTGGCAGAACGCGGTAGTGGGGGAAGATGTTTTTAAGAGCCAAGCCGGCTTCGCCTGGTATGAAGCAACCCTGCCCACGCTCGCCGCCCCGCACCATGTCCTGCATTTCGAGAGCGTGGACGACAATGCGACCGTCTACTTGAACGGAAAACAGCTTGTGCATCACGAAGGCTGGAATGAGCCGTTTGACGTGCCGCTGGATACGGTCTGGAACGCGGGCGGGCCGAACGTCGTCTCGATGCTGGTGGAAAATACGGCCGGGGCCGGCGGCATCATGGGAGCGGCGATGCTTGGGACACCGACCCCGAAAACGGACGAAAGCGCGTTTATACGCCCAAGCTTCAATGACCATGCCTGGCGCGTTGTGCATCTGCCGCATGATTACGTTGTGGAAGGCACATTTGACCCGAACGGCGACGCCACCCACGCCGCGCTGCCGACGCCCCGCGCCTGGTATCGAAAGACGTTTACCCTGCCCGCGTCCGACTCCGGCAAAAGCGTCTGGATTGACTTCGACGGCGTGTACCGGGACGCCAAAGTCTACCTCAACGGGCAGATGCTCGGCGAGCATCCCGGCGGCTACGACACTTTCCGCTATGACATCAGCCGCGCCGCGAAGTTCGGCGGCGTGAACGTGCTGGCGGTCTCGGTCAATCCCGCCCACCATGAAGGCTGGTGGTATGAAGGCGGCGGCATCTACCGCCATGTCTGGCTCAACGTCGCCGCTCCCATTCACATCGCGCCCTGGGGGACGTTCGTCAGCACGAAATACTTGGAGATGGGTGTCGCCGGTGACACACACGACATACGCGGCGGTGGGGTAATTGCTGCGGCAGTGACGGTCAAGACCACCGTAAACGGCGCACAGTTTCCCCGGTTTGTCGGCATACCACCGAGATTTCAGCTCATTTCGCGTGTCATCAGCCCCGCCGGTCAGCTCGCGGCTTTATCGGAAGTTTCTCTTGGTCTTCCGATAGGAACCAGGGATTATGCACAGCAAATCCAAGTCCCGAACCCGCAATTATGGTCCCTGGAAACGCCGCAGTTATACCGGCTGCACTCGGAACTGCTGCTGAATGGCAAAGTCATTGACGCAACAGATACGCCGTTTGGGATACGCACCATTCGCTTTGACGCGCAGCGCGGCTTCTTTCTGAACGGCCACCCGGTCAAAATTAAAGGAACGTGCAACCATCAGGACTTTGCGGGCGTGGGGACCGGGATGCCGGATAGTTTACTCTACTGGCGTATCAAGAAGCTCAAAGCGATGGGCAGCAATGCTTATCGAATGTCCCATAATCCGCCTGCCGCCGAGCTACTCGATGCCTGCGACAAGCTGGGAATGCTGGTCATGGACGAAAACCGGCATCTGGGTGACACGGAAGAAGCCAAATCGTCGCTGACGACCCCCTACTCAGACTTGAGCGAGCTGAAAAGCATGGTTCAGCGGGACCGTAATCACCCAAGTATCATTATGTGGTCAATGTGCAACGAGGAAGGCATTCAAGGCAGCCCGCAGGCGGCGGCGATCTTTACGGCGATGCAGAAAGTCGTGAACGCAAACGACGGGACGCGGCCAGTCACCTGCGCGATGAACGGCGGCTATGACAGCGCCGTCGGTATCACATCGGTGGAGGACTTGCAGGGGATTAACTACAACCCGACCGCGTATGACGGGTTTCATCAGGCGCACCCGAACATGCCGCTGTATGGCAGCGAAACGTCCAGCGAGGTCGGCACGCGGGGCGTTTATGGCCCGGACACGTTCCGAATTGACGGCATCACTTACCTGGGAAACCAAGCAAAGGGGCATATCAGCGCCTACGACCTTCATGCACCGCCGTGGGCGGAAACGGCGGAAGCGGCCTGGCAGCCAATCGCTGACCGGCCCTATGTCGCGGGCGGCTTTGTCTGGACCGGCTTTGACTACAAAGGTGAGCCGACGCCGTTCGGCTGGCCGGACATCAACTCGAACTTCGGGGTGATGGACGAGTGCGGCTTCCCGAAAGATACCTACTATTACTACCAATCGGTCTGGGGCGACGCGCCGATGGTCCATGTGTTCCCGCACTGGAACTGGGCAGGCAAAGAAGGCCGGCCGGTTGACGTCTGGGCGTACAGCAGCGCCGCCCGCGTGGAGCTGATGCTGAACGGCAAAAGCCTGGGCGTCCAAAACATGCCCAAAAACGGCCATGTCCACTGGTCGGTGCCGTATGCTCCCGGCACGCTGAAAGCGTGGGCCTATGACGGCGCACGGGACACTGCGGTTGCCACGGACACTGTGGAAACGACCGGACCGCCCGCCGCGCTGAAGCTGACGACCGACCGAACCGCATTGACGGCGGACGGCGAGGATGTGACGATGGTGGAAGTGGATGTTGTGGATGCGGCAGGGCGCATCGTGCCGACGGCAAGTAATTTGGTGACGTTCCATCTGACCGGCACGGGCCGGATTGCGGGTGTGGGGAACGGCGACCCGAGCTGCCACGAGCCGGACCAAGCCCGCACACGGTCGGAGTTCGGCGGCAAATGCCTGGTCATAATCGGGGCAGGCGAGAAGCCGGGCCAAATGAACCTCTCTGCGGCGTCGCCCGGCCTGCAAAGCGCGGCCCTACATCTCTCAAGCCGGTGAATGCACCGCGTGTGCGGAATGGCTATGCCGCGCCTGGTTGCGCCCGTTAAACTTGGCGGCGTACAGCGACTGATCGGCGGCGGCAATGAGCGCGTCGCCGCCGGCGCAGTTCAAAGAAAGCGTGGCGACGCCGAAGCTCGCGGTCACGGCGCGGCAGTCCCACTGCGCGGTTTCAATGACGAGCCGGCAGCGCTCCGCCGCCCGGAGCGCCCCGGCTTGATCGGTTTGGGGCAGGACAACCACAAATTCTTCGCCGCCGTAACGGGCGACGAAATCGCAGTCGCGCATTGTGTGCTCCAGCAGATGGGCCACTTGTTTCAGAACGGCGTCCCCGGCGGGATGGCCGAAGGTATCGTTGAATTGCTTGAAGTGGTCCACGTCCAGCAGCAGCAGCGACAGCGGGGTTTGATGGCGTTCGGCGGTCTCGCACTCCGCCAGCAGCCGCTCCTGGAACGCCCGGTGGTTTTTGAGGCCGGTCAGGCCATCCGTCGTCGCCAGATTGCACAGCTCGCGGTTCGCCTGCTCCAGCTCCCGTTTCTGGAACTCTAAAATGACCGCGTAGTCATGAATACGCTGCTCGGCTTGCTTGCGCTCGGTCAGGTCATGCCAGACCGACAACATGGACGGTTTCCCGTCGAGCGTGACCGGAGTAAGAACGATCTCGGAGGGAAACTCTTCTCCATCCAGTCGGGTGTGCATCCACTCAAAACGGTGGACACCATTTTTGCGTGCCAGTGTTTCCACTTCGCGGCCCGCGATGTCGGAGCGCTGCCCGTCGGGCTGAAACTCAGGCGACAGGTCTTTGGGATGGATGGAAATCAGCTCGGCTTTACTTCGGCAGCGCAGCATTTGGAGCGCCGCTTGGTTGCAGTCAACAATTCGTGCAGAAACGACGAGGAAATGCGCCTCGGAGGAATGCTCGAACAGCACCCGGAAGCGCTCTTCGGTCCGCATCCGCTCGGTCACATCCATCATCGTTCCTACCAGACGAAGCAGGCTCCCGCTGTCGTCTAAAACCGGCTTGCCGATGATATGGACCCAGCGGATGTCGCCGCTCTGCCGGACGATACGGATGTCTGTCTCAAACGACGCGAAATCGGCAAGAGACCGGGCCACTAAAGCCGTGTGCGCGGCAACGTCGTCGGGATGATACCTCGCCAAAATAACCTCGTGAGCCGGCATTCCGGCGGCAGGGTCAAGCTCGAACAGATGGAACATCTCTTCCGAGAAAACAAGCGCGGCAGTATGTGCATCAAGCTCCCAGCTTCCGATGTGCGCGACCCGTTGAGCTTCCGCCAGACGCGCCTCGCTGCGGCGGACGGCTTCTTCCGCCCGGCGCTGCTCGGTGACGTTATGCCCAATGGCCGCAACACCTACCATCTCGCCGATCTGATTTCGGATCGGGGAAAACGCCTGCATCATCTCAACCAGTGTGCCGTCTTTGCTCCGGCCCCGCATTTCCTGAGCGCCGCGCTGCTCGCCGCGCCTGAGCGCCTGGATCGCGGCGGAGGCGGCTCCCGCCTGTTCCGGGGCGGCAAGGACCGAGATGTGCTGGCCGATCACCTCGCCCTCTTTGTAGCCGTAGAGCCGCTCCGCGCTTTGGTTCCAGCTTACCAGTGTTCCATCCAGCGTCAGGCCCAGCACCGCGTCACTGGAATACTCAACGATTGCGGCTAAACGCGCGTTTTCTTCTTCCGCCTGCTTGCGCTCCGTAATGTCCATGACCGTGCCGAAGAGCCGGACGACCCGGCCCTCGGCATCCCGTTCCGCCTGGCCTTCGGCATGGCCCCAGCGCATCAAACCCTCGCCGGACAGAATGCGGGCGTCAAACGCATACGGCTGGCCGTCGTCCAGGGCTTGCAGCACTTTGGCGTCGTGCAGGGGAACATCCTCCGGGTGGTAGTGGGTCATCAGCGTGTCGTAGTCCGGCTCGCCGCAGGCAGGATCAAACCCCAGCAGGCGGAACATCTCCGGCGACCAGCCGATCCGGCCCGAAAGAACATCATATTCCCAGCTTCCGATTTTGGCGACCTGCTGCGCTTCCAGCAGGCGGGTCTGATGGTGGCGCAAGGTTTCTTCGGCGGCAGCCCGCTCCACAATCAGTTGTTCCTGGGCGGCAACACGCCCTACCAACTCGATTTGGCCGGCGGCCTGCCGGGCCAGAATTTGCAGAGCTGCTTTCTGATCCTGCGTCAACTGACGCGGAACACGGTCAATCACGCACAGCGATCCGACCGCGAACCCTTCCGGCGTCAGAAGCGGCACTCCAGCGTAGAAGCGGATGTGCGGATCGCCGGTGACAAGAGGATTTTCGGCAAAGCGCTCATCTGCGGAGGCATCCGAAACAACAAGCAAATCCGTTTGCAGAATTGTATGGCCGCAGAAAGCCGCGCTGCGGGGGTTTCGCGTACTTCCAAGCCCAGTATGGACTTGAACCACTGCCGGTCTGAATCAATGAGAGAAACGGCGGCAATGGGCACGCCGCAGAGGTGCGCGGCAAGACGTGTGAGGTCGTCGAACGCTTCTTCGGGCTGCGTGTCAAGAATATGTGCCTGGTGCAGCGCGTCCAGCCGCTGTGCTTCGTTTGCCGGGTAGGGGGCCATAAACCGATTATTCCATAAGTTCGCTGTAAAACTAAGGAAATTATCGGCAGGGGAGCGCCATTGCGAGAGGTAAAAGGTAGGGGTAGACCCCCGTGTCTGCCCTTCTTAATCCGTATCTGTCCCTCGTAGGGCGCACAGATCAGAAAGGGCGCACACAGGGGTGCGCCCAACGGGAACGGATTAGCTTTGTTCAATCGCAGCGGGCTTTGCTTGAATGGCTTTCAGGCGAGCGGCATCGAACTTCAAACGGCGGTCGTAGGTGTAGATGCCGTTCAGCTCCGGCGTGATGTCCGTGAGCTGCGTGTAGCAATAGCCGAACATATGCGGGTTATCCAGCAGCGTGTCGCAGACAGCCTGGAAGCGCAGATAAAAGTTCTCCACTGTTTTCGGGCTGTCGCCGTAGCCCCAGGCTTCTTCCGCGAGCTTCTGGTCTTCCGGCGCTAGCTTATGCGCGTCGGTGAGCTTCTGGTCCTCTTCCAGCACCCACTTGAAGCCGCCGAACTCGCTGACCCAGTAGGGCTGGCCTTCATACGGCACGGAGATCTTTTTGCCTTCGTTGATATGGACTTTGCCGGCGGCCATCTTCGTGTGCCGTGCTTTGAATTTCGCAAAGCCGACGGACCACACTTTCTCGTCAATATAGTCGTGCGAGTCATAGATGTCCTGCCCGACGACTCGGTGCGAATAGCCCGATGTGTCCAGCACGGGCCGCGACAAATCCATGGCCTTTGTCGCCAGATACATCCCGTAGGTAACGTCGTCCAGCACTGTGATGCTGTCGGTAATTTTCTGGCTAGTTTCGTTCAGCGGACACCAGCCGATAATGCTCGGGTGCGAATAATCGCGCTCCAGCGCTTCTAACCATTGGGTGATGTAGGTCGGTCCCGGCTTCTGGCTGTCACCGGCCGGGCCGAAGTGGTCGCAGCCCCAGTTGCCGAACTCGCCCCAGAGCAGGTAGCCCAATCGGTCGGCATGGTACAAAAAGCGCTCCTCAAAGACTTTCTGGTGCAGGCGAGCGCCGTTGAACCCAACGTCCAAAGCCCGCTGAATGTCTGCCTCAAGCTCGGCGTCGGTCGGCGCGGTCATAATCCCTGTTGGATAATATCCCTGGTCCAGCACCGTGCGCTGGAAGATCGTTTCCCCGTTAATCTTGACTTTGAGGCCGTCAATCGCCACGCTCCGCAGGCCGGCATAGCTTGAAGCGCCGTCTACGGTAACTCCGTCCGCGCCGATAAGCGCGAGGTCAATGTCGTACAAGTACGGGTCCGACGGAGACCAGAACCGGCGCTTGTCTTCCGGGATAGACAGCGTCAGTCGGGGCGCAAGGTCTAAGTGCGCGGCGGTCTCGGCGGAGCAGATTTCCCCGTTTTCGTCTTTCAGCGCTGCCCGCACCCGCAGGCCCGGCTTGTTTTGGGTCAGCGGCAGGTCCAGGTGGAACGCGCCGTTCGCGGCGTCCGGCGTGATGCGCGGACGCTTCAGCGCGACTTCCGGCACCGGCTCCATCCAGACCGTTTGCCAGATGCCGGTGGTCCGGGTATAGAGGCACGCATACGACTCATAGCGCGTGGACTGCTTGCCGCGCGGCTGCGCCGTCCGCCAGTCGTCCCGCGCCCGGACAGCGACGCTGAACGTGTCGCCGCCGGTGATGTCTTTTAAAAGTACCGAGAACGGCGTAAAGCCGCCCCGATGGCGCATCCGCTCGACGCCGTTCACCCAGACCGTCGCGTCGTAGTCCACCGCGCCGAAGTGCAGCAGAACGTGGCGGCCTTTCCAGTCACCCGGAACCGTGACCACTTTTTTGTACCAGACGGCCAGCATGAAATCGGTATACGCCAGCCCGGACAGCTCCGACTCCGGGCAGAACGGCACGGTGATGGTGTCGGACAAAGTTCGCGTCAGCAGGCCGCGCTCGTGGCCGCTGTCGCCGCCGTCAATCTCGAACTGCCATTCGCCGTTCAAACAAAGCCAATCAGGGCGCACAAACTGCGGGCGCGGGTATTCGGAACGCGGGATTGTCATAGGGGTTCTCCTCGGATTTACGCTATAATACACCTATAATCTGCGTATGTCCATCACTGATAACACCATGACCCCACGCGAAATGCACATGATTGGCGGCAGCACCCGCGAATGGATTGTCAGCGCCGCGCTTTGCCCGGCGCTGTCCGCGCACGACATCACCCTGGCGGGCCTGACCGAAGCCGGCCCAGATTTTCGCTTTGTCCGCGCCGACCCGTCCATCGCTCAAACGCTCGCCTGCACCGGCGGCAGGGGCTGGGTTTGGATAGACGGAGGCTGGGAATGTTGCGAAGCCGGGCAGATGTATGTCACTCCGCCCTCTGCATTTCATGCCTACCGGGCGGACGGCGCAGTGCCGTGGAAGCTCTGCTGGGTGCAGTCGCGGGAGAATTGGCTCGGCATTTCTGACTGCCCGCGTCTGCTGTCCGGTGAGACCGGCCCGCTGGCAAGCGCCATTTCCGGCCTGCACCGGGAAGTCATGCAGGCCAACGAGCCGGGCCTGCTGCTACCCTGGGCTTTTCTGGTCTCGGCGTATGCCCATCGCTTAGTGCAGCCCGGCGGCGGCGACCCGCGCCTGCGGCGGCTCTGGGAAAGCGTCAACGCCGACCTGGCCGCGCCGTGGACTGTGGAAGAACTCGCGCGGCGGGTTTCTCTCAGCTCGGAGCATCTGCGCCGCCTCTGCCGGACTGAGCTTGCCGTCAGCCCGATGCGCCATGTGACAGCCCTGCGGATGCGCCGCGCCGCCGCCTTGCTTGCCTCCGAGTCGTACACCATCGAAGCCGTCTCCCGGCTGGTCGGTTACGACAGCCCGTATGCGTTCTCCACCGCCTTCAAGCGCCAAATGGGCGTCCCGCCCTCCGAGTACCGGCAGGGAAAACCCCCTAGAATGGGGAATAAGACCACGGAATGAATTTCGTGGCTGAATAGCCCTGCGGCTGATTGTCCTGCGGACAAAAGAGATAACCAACCTGAATACGTCTGCTTTCTTCTGTC
>JAABUO010003262.1_pt1 | contig 19395 bp, 18 predicted proteins | sample 5559291 | NCBI WGS metagenome assembly JAABUO01 (sample SAMN10711878, study PRJNA513372) | rock metagenome | isolation source: Antarctica rocks | place: Antarctica: Victoria Land, Finger Mt sud
CTGTTTTCACACGAAGATGAAATGATGACTAAGTATCATCTTTCATTCGCAAACAGATGATCAGACAAAACGACAGAATCAAACGCTGAAACATTATTTACGAGTATATTGTTCAAAAAAGCAAGACGACTGAGCTACACTTTTACTCGTAGTCGAGTTCATGTATCATCAGACAAAGCACTCTTCATTGAGCTGTAGTCTCTTTAAAGTCATGTATGATTACAAGTCAATCTTTGACATATGCATTAAGAATGATGCTATGAAAGAAAAAGTATCAGCAGCAAAAGAACATGTTGAAATGCTGCAAGACGTGCAAAACATGTTGATGCAATAATGATAAAACGCGATTAATGTTCAGACAAAGTACTATAATTGAAAACATAAGTTTAAGTTCTTTAATGTTAATGATTTGATCATGCTATCAGCAAAAAATCTGAAGCAGAAGAAGTTGAGCAAGAAGTTATCAAGTAAAATGTTAAAGTTCTTTTGTATACAAGAATCTATAAATAAGCAAATGTATTATCTTGATCTTTTAATCATTTATAAAATTCATTTTGTCTTTCATGTATTTCTCTTAAAGTTGTATAATCATGAACTAAATGATGACTTTATATTCAAGTATCTCGCTCTTAAGTTTATTGATGATGAGCAAGAATGAAAAGTAGAAAAGATTCTACAAAAGTGAAAAAGAAAGAGAATCTTATATTATAAAATATAATGAAAAGAATATTTCATGAAATATAATCAATGAATATTGAGCGAAAATATGAAAGAAGTCTTGAAGCTTAAAGAAGCTTTCAAAATGAGACTGAAACATGAGCGAAAAGTATAGTCACTCACTTTCAAGCATAAACTCATGATTAGAAAGAAAGAAAATTATTGTATTATGATAATTTTCGCTTTTTAATAAGATGATCATGTAGAAATATTAACACTCAAACAAAAGAAAAAACATAGACAGAAGAAAAAGTACAAAGATGCAAAATGCGCTCGACATGAAAGTGCAATCTCAGCATAATCACATCAACTTCATTAATTATCTTTTGCAAAAGATGCAATCATAGTTTTCTTCTTCTCACTCATTTCAAGATTTACATTGAGATGTGAGATGAGTGAATCAAGAGTGAGCAGATTCATTTATAAATATATCATGTCAGTTATAAAACTGTGATCAAACAATATTGAAATGCAATAGAATATACAGAATAATGAAATGCATTAAGCGCATCATAAGCAATGTCATTAGCTGTCATTACTTCTTTCAGTTGCAACTTCTGTACATTAAATGACTCAAATTTACATATGTTGTTTAAATGATCTTTCACACACGTTGTGATCATGAACTTCTTTCTCAGTTTTATCTGATTGATCGTAAAAATTGCAATAGTGATTACATCATCATTTTCTGATGCAGTCTTGAATACTATTTCAAGTCAAAAAGACTCATTTAATGTTCAAATACATACATTTGAAATCTAAAAATTCAAACATAAGTGTTTAGTGAATGCATTAAATAAGTTTACTCATCACAATGCAGTCAACATCTTTCTTTGCACATCAGACACAGCGTCAATACATCACTTTTTCATGAAACTCAATATCACAGCTTTGCGTTGTCTTTTCATCATGAAATTTACATGCACATTTTATGCACATTATTCTGTTTAATATCTCAGTGTTGAGATCATGTCTAGAAACTAATCAGAGTGCATACGTGACTAGAATGTTTAATTTATAGAGATAATTATAACTAAGACTTTAAGAATACAGAAGAAAGAAGATACAAAAAGCAAGAAGAACACGCTCTATATAGTAGTTATCTAGATCGACGCTAGTCTCAAAGAGAACGTGTTGAAACACAAGAAAGATGTTGATTTGAAAGATGTTTGTGACACAAAGAAATGTGTTTGTCATAGACATCTGTTAACTACTCGTAACACAAAGAAGTGTGTTTATCTAGAAGGCAATAGAAGCTGATTAGAAGATGCTAGAAAAGAAAAAAGATGCTGAGTCATATCTGAGTCAAATCTGAGTCAGATCTAGATCAGATCTCGACTAGATCTTGACTAGTTCTAATCAATTCTGACGCATTCGTAACATTTATCTCTCTCTTTGAAAATTCATGTTCGCATGAATAGAACAAATGAAACGCAAAAATTTTCACTGTTTTTCAATTTAGTATGACTTGTCTGAATAGAGCTTATGAAATTCGACTAGAACTTCTTTCGAGCTCTTGAATTCTTCTTTATCGACATAGTATCATTCGTCGTCTCGATCTAGTTTCGTTCATTTGACCTTGTATTGTATTCAATCTTGATATCATCTAGAGTTCAGAATGTCATTTATCTTTCAATGCTCATCATCTTCGATAGTGAGAAATTTAGATGATTCTGAATGCTGTTCTGATAAGAGATCATCAAAATAAGAACGTAATAGCTTCGAATTGAACATTGAATGCAGCTGCTTCATGCTTATTGATAGACGAAGATGGTAGAAGATTTCAACTTTGATGATGATTTGATAAAGTTTTAGCTGTTTGTCTTTCAAATTCTTACATGATTTAGTTGTCTTTATGTTTCTAGAGAATAATCAAACTCAGTTGTCTACTTCATAAATGACATCTTGTTTATGTTTATTGATCTGAGCTTCGATGATCTGCTTCGTCTTTTTCAATTGCTGACAATCGAAGATAAGAAGTTCTTTCATTCGAATGACAATATCATCTGCTTTTCTAGCTTTAAAACGTTCACGAGTAGTTTCGTAGTTAGTTGTATCTGAATTGAAACTCATTCGTGAGTAAAAATTCTTATTGAAGTAGAACGAAGTCATTGAGATGATCAAGAAGATATTGAAATTCTCGCTGAATTTCATCATGAGAAGTCATTTCGCTCAATCATTCTGCATGTAATTACAGTAGATTCTAAGTTCGCGTTTGACGTCTTGATTGACTCACTCTGATTGATCATTGATCTCAGAATGATAGACTGTTGATAAACTAGTCGTGATTCTTAGTTGCTTGCAAAGACTTTGTCACATTGTTGATATGAACTGAGAATCTCTGTTCGAAACAATGAAACTGAGTAGATCATGAAGTCGATAAACGTTTCATAGCATGATTCAAACCGTTTCTTCGACTGAGATGTCAGCGTCTTCTCAATGACAAAGAACATAGTGATGTTTCTTGATGAGTCAACATATGATTGTGCAAATGACGTTATAATCTTCTGATAGAAATAGCTCAGTGATGAAGTTCATAGCTATATTCTTTCAGCATTTCTGTGAAATTAAAAGAGAATGAAGAAGTTCATTGATGCTATTTCTAGATGTCTTGCTTCGTTGACAGACATAACAGTTTCGAATGTAACGTCTAATTGTTGCTCGATGATCTGATCAATAGTAGAAACGTTGAACTAGATTGATAGTTCTTCGATTGTCAGAGTGAGAGATGAAAGACTGATCTTGAATTTTCTTTAGCAATTTCGTATGCATATTCTCAGAAACTCACAGTAGATATTTTCTGAACAGAACGTTGTCAACGATCTCGCAGTGCTTCAATTCAGTGCTATGTAGCTTGAGCTTGTTTTCGCTTATAGCTTGTCTATACTCATTGCAAAGCTCATTCGTTCTGTTGACATTTTTTACTCGCTGATAGAGATCAACTTCAGATTCAATAGCTAGAATATTTACTTTATTGAATATCAGAATGATCTGATAACAATCTTTAGTACGCTGAGTTGATTCAGAGATGTCAATCAGAAACATTCTGATTAAAGCATCAACTTTAGTGTTCATTTTGTCTGATTGAAAAATGATCTGAAAGTTAAACTTGAATAGAATGTCTAGATAATTGACTTGACGTCGAGTTAACTGTTTGTTTTTCATGAAAGTTTTCAAAGTCTGATGATTGATGAACATCTGAATGAGCAACTCGATGCATTCAAGCTCGAGTCTTCAGTGTTTGAAACATCGAATAATGATCAGCAGTTTCTTGTCATAGATGTGATAATTGCATTCAGCGAGAATCATGCTCTTGCTGTAGAAAGCTATCGAGTGAAGAACTCTCTCATCATCGTACTGTGATAGAATTTCATCTTTAACGTAGTCAGATGCATTGATTTCTAGAATAGTCTGTCGTTTTGAATCGAAATGTCGTAGAACTGAGATTGAGCTGACTTGTTTCTTTAGATCATCAAAAGCTTGAACACAAACTTTGTTTCAAACAAAAGACGTGTCTTTTCTAGTCAGCTGAGTGAATGATTTGACTAGCTTCAAGAAGTTCTTAATGAAACGACGATAGAAGTTAACAAATTTCACGAAGCTTTGAACTTCTTTTAGATTGATTGACGTAGTTCAGTTGACTATGACTTTCATCTTGACAGAATTCATACGAAGATTCTGTTCAAATACTATGACTTCTAAGAAGATGATCTCTTCTACATTGAATTCGCACTTTCGAATATTCATCTGTAGACTCACTTCTCGTAAGCAATTCAATATCATTTTGACATATTGTCTATGTTCTCGTTGAGTTTTGCTGTAGATCAGAATGTCGTCTAGATAGACTTGACAAAAGTCATTTAAAAAGTCTCATAAAACATCATTCATATACTGCTGAAACGAGATCGAATCATTGATAAGTTCAGAGAATAGCATCTTTGATTTGTATGCTTCTAAAGCGATAATAAAGATAGTATAGTTCTCACTATCAGAGTGCATTCGTAATTTATTGAACGTTGAAATGATATTCAATCGAATTAGATGCTTGCAATCAACTATTTTGTCGATCATCTCATCTATCAGAGATAAAGAATAGCGATTTCTTTTGATAATAGCATTGAGCTTTCGATAGTCAACGCAGAATCGTAGATCTTCATTTGCTTTTAGAGCAAACAGAACGAGAGAGAAATACGAAGCTTTGCTAAAGATTATAAATTCTTTGAAAAGATTCTCGTTCAGATATTTCTTTACTTTCTGAAGCTTGTAGAGAGACATTCAATATGCTTGACAGTGAGATGATGTTACGTCACTAGTAAGTTCTATCTTATGATCATATGAATGATAAGACGATAGCTTGTCTGCTTGAGCTCAATCAAAGACATTTAGAAAATCTTGATACTTCGATGATAGCTTGACTTTAATATCTTCTAGATTCTGAGTCGTTTCATCGACTGAGAAGACGTTTATAACATCTAGTTCGCATTGAGTATTGTAGATGATTTTCCTATCGATGTCTTCGATGAACATAGCAAAAATCTCGATCTGATTCTTCTTTTTTCGTTTTACTAGTGCTTGAAAAGAGACGACGTCTATGTTTTGAATCAAAAATGACTCTTTCTGAATGATTGAAACTGAGCGCTTGAGAATCTTTGAAGCATTGCTATAAGTCACTGAAGAAGTGAGAGTTGATCGTGATCAACTTGAATACTTCGTATTTGACGAAATCGAAAAAATCGAAATCGAAATATCTAATTGGTCAGAAAATACGATAGTATCATGTCTCATGTTCAATAATATTTCATTTTTGTTTATTTAGAGTTTGCTCAATATAGCTTCATGATGCTCGATATCAGCTATCAGCATTGACACAGTCAATTTCTTATGACTTTCAATCGTGAGATTGAGTAGAATCTTATGAGTAATAGTCTTTCTAGCTAGCTTCTCATCATATTCTCGTATTAACTTCTCTTTTGCTAACAATATAGATTGTATTTCAAGTTTCTGACATACTTTATTGACTAGCTTGTCATGTATCAGCGTGTAGACGACGAAATCACTGTCTATTAAAGAGCGAAGACTGAAAGAATTGCTCTGAAAGATAAGAGAAGCATTGATCAGAAATGACTTTTCAAAATAGTTTTCTTTCGATAGAACTTCAATTTGACTGCACAAAGATATGATTTCTATCTCTTTAATGACTCTGAAAGAAATAACAAGTTTTTTGAATCAGAATCTGACTCGAAGTTCAATGTAAATCAATCAAACTCGTCATCTTCTAATGCATTGATTCTCGAAGTTCGATCAGAGCACTCTCTAGAAGAATGATCTGACTTATGATAAATGAAACAGCTTTCAGTTTGTATATCTGTCTCTTTGACGTTAGTTAAAGTTGCGTCGCGCGATTTTGACGAGTCAACTGATACGATAACTTCGATCTTTCTATAGAGATTCAATGAATCTTATTTCTCAGCAAAGATGACTTGCTTTCTGATCTTGATCATGAATTTCTTTTCTTTGATGTTATTCATGACTCGATGCTCATTGTTCAAACGAATCAGATAGCTACGAATTTCGTTCAGAGATTCTGACTGAATCAATTGACTACTTTAAGCTGCATGAAGACGATAGACTATCTTGTCTTGTAAATCGACGATCAATTGCTTTTCGTGATACTTTAGATAGAAGAACAGACGTTGAAACATCGAATAAAAATCGCTGAATTTGCTCTTTTCTTGAGAGAGATTAGCATACTCTCTTTGAAAGTTTGTCTCTTTGTCAGAATCATCATATAGCTGAGCAAGTTCATCTAGTAGATCATTAATCGTTGAATAAGAGTTCAATGAACCTCGTTGACGTCTGACTAGAATGACTTTGACTGTGTCTTCGCTGATTCAAGAATGAATGTAGACTAGTATAGCTTTGTCATTGTTGAAATGATCGACGTTGATTTCTAGCTTGTCGCGAATCTTTTCTTGTCAATCATCTCAGATAAATTCTTTTTCATCAGTAAACAGAGATGAATTCAAAAGCTTCTGAGATCGCTTGCTGAATGTGAAAAGAATAGAGATCAATGAAGTGACATCTCTAGTCACTCGCAGATGATGTTGTGCTTCAGTCAATTTGTTCTGAAGTGTCTGATTCAATTGATTCGATCATTTCTTTGCTCGATCAATTTTCTTAAAGCGAGTCTTTCATATTTGTTCGCTTGATATCTTGTCAAATAGCTCACAAGCTTTCACATCAAGATCTCGTTGAGTTCAAAGACTGTTTAAATCTTCTAGAAACACTTCTGAGTCTTGTTTGATTCAGTGTTGTAGCTGCTTTACATTTTTTATATCTCAGAAAATAGAAGCTTTCAGAAGTTCATCGAGAGTCTGAGAGTGAGACACAAAGTGACGACGTTTTCGTACGAAGTCGATTCTAAGATATTTCAATATGCGAGATGATAGCTCTGAATAGATGACTGAATCTGCAGTGACAGAAGAATAAAGACTTTGATAACTCTCAGAGAGATTTTTCACAGATGATCGAGTCATAGCGAAGAATTAACGATCAAGCGAAGAACGATGCTCGACGATATGTAGTGAGATCGTAGTTCAAGTTGTTTAGTCTTCAAAGAAGAGTGTTGCTGATTTGAGAAGAGTTTTTTGATGATTCTCAAGCAATCAAGATCTTAATCTCTTGATTCTATTAATCGATTTGAATGAGCGCGTACTGAATGAGCTGTAGATTTTCTAGCAATGCAAGATCTTAATTTCTTGATTCTATTGATTTCTTGATGTTGTTCTGTCTTTCGATGTCATCGATCATCAGATACACAAATTTCTTTATACTCATCTCGTTGTCAGTCGAGTGAATTTGAATGAGTAATGAGATCAGTATCATGTGATTAACAAATTCTTAAAGTAATGTTGAAATCATGTCTAGAAACTAATCAGAGTGCGTGCGTGACTAGAATGTTTGATCTATAAAGATAGCTATAACTAAGACTTTAAGAATACAGAAGAAAGAAGATACAAAAAGCAAGAAAAACACACTTTATATAGTAGTTATTCAGATTGACGCTAGTCTCAAAGAGAACGTGTTGAAACACAAGAAAGATGTTGATTCAAAAGATGTTTGTAACATAAAGAAATGTGTTTGTCATAGACATCTGTTAATTACTCGTAACACAAAGAAGTGTGTTTGTCTAGAAGACAATAGAAGCTGATTAGAAGATGCTAGAGAAGAGAAAAGATGCTGAGTCATATCTGAGTCAAACCTGAGTCAGATCTAAATCAAATCTCGACTAGATTTTGACTAGCTTTAATCAATTCTGATGCATTCGTAACACTCAGAAGCATCAGCACTTCTTTCGCTAATTCTCACGACTGAGAGCTGAAAAGAATCAGTAATGATCTTTAAACGTTGAGTATGTGATTTATCATTCTTCTATTACTAGAAGTTCAAGATGAGTCAAGCAAAAGCTCTGATGCTGAGAGAGCATTAGAACTCATTTTGTTGCTCATTTCTTCATCAAAGACATTCAGATCATCATCAGAATCAACAGATGTAGTAAATTTTGAAACAGAAGATAATATTACATGATTGCAAGAACATTGAAAAGTAAACTTCTTTGCAACAATCTATGATTGTTAGATTGCAGTCTCGATCAAAGAAATTCAGAATAAGCATCACATATCTTGCTTACATCATCAGCTTTGTTATCAGCTTTGTCATCAACTTTGTCATCAGCTTTGTTGATCTTTCACAACTTTGAAATCATTGTAAATTGAGCGTGCATCATTTCAATACTTGAAACAAAGTTTTTTCAAGTAAATACTAATGTAATTATCTGTATAAACAATTCTTTATCAAGTTGTGAAAAAGAACTCTGATACAGAACGAAGATGAGATGAAAAGAAGATGAAAATTAAGAAAAACTGAAAGAATGATAAACAAAACAATGATCATTATTCACTCTTGTTTATATTCTATCATCTCAACAACACAATTTAATTGAAAGATAAACAATGTTTATGCATCATTCACACATGATTGATGCTGTCATTTACGTCAACTACATATCACATATAATGTCATTTACACGTATTATAATCGAAGATGAATCGTCGTTTGATTGAAAGTTTTTCTTTTTCTTGTTTTCTTACAAAGATTTGAAGATTTTTATCGAGAGCTTCTAGAGCAAAATCATGAATACACGTCATTATTTATCAAGATAAATCAAGATATTAATTATTGAGATCAAGAATGAACTCACTTAAAAAAGAAAACAATTGTCATGATGAATTGACATATAAAAATTAGATCAGAGACTAGAATCAGAGACTGAGTTGAAGATCAAATCTGAGTTAACTCTGAAACTTTGTGACTTTGTCAAGATATTATTTAGATCACGTCATATTTTTGACTTAATATATCATAAATTATGTCGTGTTCAACTTGACAATGCTTAATAAACTCTTTATAGTCGATCGATTTTCTTGAGTTATCAAGAACTTCTTAATAATTAGCTCTATCATAATATATACTCATTCTGTGTCTGTCTAGAATATCACATTGTCATATCACTTTTATAGATTTCGTCTATTTCTCTATTAGATCTGATCATCACAGTTTAATAATCAGTTTACAATAATGATTTTAAATTTTTATTGTTGAAAATATTTAAAATAAAATTTAAAAAAAAGATAGTTAATTCACTTTAAAACTGATAATGAGGTTTATTTATATATGATGCTGACTATGAATATTTTGATTCTATTTTGTGTTTGAATAGAAGTCAGAAGAATCAAAAAATCTCAATTCAATGCAGTTCAAATGATGTTAAAACATTGCGTGATCAGAAAAGTCATCATACAAAGTTTTCATTCATACGACAACATCTTCTTTAACAGTCACAATCAATCTACAAAGAAGATTAATGACATATCAATGTCAGTAAGAAATGAAAAAATATTACTAGTGAAAAAGACAATTCAGATGAAGAGTCTGCAAATTGTAATTACAAGTAATTGAAGAATTTGCAACTCATCAACTGCGTTGATATCAAAACGTCTTTATCACATCAACAGTATCATCAAGTAATTGATGAAAAGATATCAGATAAAATAGTTGTTTCAAATGATGAGTCTGAAAGTTGTAATTACAATGCTTGAAGAAGTAGTGACTTGTTGATCATGCTGATATACTGAGAAGACTTGAACTCATCTTCTTTACTTGATGTCAAGTCATGTATCTGTTTACGTGAAAAACCAAAAGCTCATAAGAATGATCAGAATACATTCTTTATTATTGATCAAAGTTATGCATTAAATGATTGTGATTGCACATTTATATTAACAATCTATTTAACATTTATGTGACATAAGTTAAATCAAAAGCAAAATAAAGTTATTTAATACAATTGCACTTTATCTTTTCATTGTACATATTTCTCTTTCATCACATATTTCTCTGTTCAATAAATGATAATCATTAAGCAAGAGAACACAGTTTTTGACATTATAATCACAAGCATCATGAATGCAAAGAAAACATCTTTCATCTTCAAATCAAGAATTGAATTGAAACATTGTTTGTATAGAATATCATCAATGAAGAGCAGAGCAAAGATGATGTGTCATAATCAAACAGCATAAACACTTTCATCAAGAGTTTACTTGAGCATCATGCGTTGAATAGAAGCTATAAATTCATTACTAATAACATAGTGTCAATTTTATTGTTTCAACAACGTGAAGTCATCATGTAATTAATGAACGATTTTCTTTCTTAAAGAGTTTTGTTCATTTAATACATATAACATAGTTTTTCTCATGAATTGAGTCTAAATCAATGTCACAAAAGTGTATGAATTCAAATTAAATTAAATCAAATTCAATAACTTTTCTTCTTTGTCACATTAATGTCAAATTAATGCTTTAAACATTATTTCTGATCTTACTACTGTTGAATACATCTGTTTCATCTTTGCAAAGATTGCGTCTCATGTAAAAACTTTAAAACAACTAGTGTTAGCATTCTTATGACGTGATCTGCTTCTATCTGTTGAAGATGTAAATATTATTATAATTTCATGTTTAGTTGAACTTTCAAAACTTATACATCTGACTTTAACTTAATCATTGAGTTTTCTATGCATAGACTGATTATCATGTTAAATTTCTTTAATTTTCAAGTGAAGTGTGTAAATTCATATTTTTCTGACGTGAATATAACATCATGAGTTCAAACTCACTTTGCATAAACATTATGTATTTTAATCAGTATTTTACAAATTAATTCTATGAATCTGTTATAAATCAAAATGTTGATGTCATTTACAAAGTCAAGCATCTTGATTTTGATCTTTAATGCTTCATATTTTTCAATTAAACTTACATTGAAAAATAATAATAATAATAATAATAATAAATTCATACATTCTTGTGACATTGATTGAATTGACTCATGAGAAACTTTATGCTATTTGTATCAAGTGAACAAAACTCTCTGAGATAGAAAATCACTCGCAGTCTATATGACTGCTTCACGCAGTTGAAACAGTGAGTTTTGAGACTATGTATCAAATTTGTTCACGTTGATTGCATGTTAAAGAATGAGTGTTCTAGTCACTTTAAATTGCTTCAAGAGCTTTGTTTTCATCATCATCTTCGCTACTGCTCTGAGACTCTTCATGATGATGATGATTATTCAATAGTTCAAGAAGTCAGCATCTTGTAACATTCTTAATCGCAGATGCAATCAGTTCAAGCAATGCATGAATACATGCTTTGTCATTTGATGACTTCATTCGCAGTCACATTGCAAGCTATTTATGTTCGAAACATTTCTAAAGTGCAGATAAGCATTCAAATCTATGCGTTCAATTTTGATATGCATTGCAAGAATGCTTTCTGCTTTCTGAAGATCATCACGCATCTTTATCATCTTATTGCTCAGATGCAATCTTTGTGCTGTACTTTTCTCATCATTGATTTCATTAATCTTTGTGATACTGCGTTATTGCAATGCTATCGCTTGTTGAAATCATTGTGAAAAAGAGAATACATCATTTGCATCTTGACTGTATCTTCACATCTTCTTGAATGAAAACATTCAGAAGTATTATTTTTTTGATGATGAGTAAGCAAGAAATGACGTGATTAACTCTGGTCAAACGAGCGCATATTAATTCACATGCTTGTTTGATTTCTTGCGTTCAATCATTAACTCAACTATGTAGCGTGATCTTGTTCTGTAGCATGTTCAGATGAACATGTAGCGAACTTATGTATGTTTCTGTCTTTAAAGTTTCAATGTTTACTCTTTTGAACACTTCTGCTACGTGACACAGAATCTGATTCTGAAGTGTTTTTAATCTGCATTCTTTGCTCAACAGTTCATCTTTCTTGTCACGCTGATGTCAGATTGACACTTCAAATGCGATTTCTGATCTCACTACTGCTGAGTATACTTGTCTCGCTTTTGTGAAGATAGCTTCTCATGTGAAGACTTCAAGATGACTAAGTGTCAACATTTTTGTGATGTGATTCATCTTTATTTGTTGAAGATGCGCGCTTCATTGCAGTTTCATGTTCAGTTGCATCTCTAGAACTCATATATTTGATTTTGATTTAATAACTGAGTTTTTTATTTATATGCTAATCATCATGTTGAATCTCTTTGATTTTCTAGTGAAATGCGTGAGTTCATACTTTTCTGATGCAAACGTTGCGTCATAAATGCAAGCTCATTTCGCGCAAACATCATGTGCTTTGCTCAATGTTTTGCAAATTTCTTCAGTGAATTTGTCATAAACTAGAATGTTAATATCATTTATGAAGTCAAGCACTTCAATTTTAATTTTCAAGCTCATTTAGTCTGCTTAACTAAATAATCAAACAGCGAACGAAAGTTCACGTCGAAGTGATCAACTTTCACAATACACAGATCACTTCTCTAGTCTGACTAACTAGATGATCAAATAACAAACGAGAGTTCACGTTGAAGTGATCAGCTTTCACAATACACAGATTGCTCATCTAGTCTGACTAACTAGATGGTCAAACAGCAAACGAGAGCTCACGTCGACTTACGTCAAAGTGATCAGCTTTCACAATACATTGATCAATCATCTAGTCTTTTCATCTAGATGATCAAACAGCAAACTCGAAAGCTCACGTTGAAGTGATCAACTTTCATAATATATTGATTGATCATCTAGTTTTTTCATCTAGACGATCAAACAGCAAACTCGAAAGCTCATGTCGAAGTGATCAGCTTTCATAATACATTGATCGATCATCTAGTCTCTTTATCTAGACGAGTAAACAGCAAATTCGAAAGCTCACGTTGAAGTGATCAGCTTTTATAATACATTGATCAATCGTCTAGTCTTTTCATTTAGACGGTCAAACAGCAAACTCGAAAGCTCATGTCGAAGTGATCAGCTTTCATACACAGATCAAAGCTCATCTAGCTTGCTCGACTAGATGATCAAACAGTGAATGAAAGCTCATGTTGAAGTGATTAGCTTTTATACATAGATCAAAGCTCATTTAGCTTACTCAACTAGATGATCAAACAGCGAACGAAAGTTCACATTGAAGTGATCAGCTTTCACAATTTCGATTTATCAACATGATCACTTGATTATATAAACAGATCACATGCTTGTATGCACACACAAACGATCTGACTGAGCAATGAGAAGATATACTGCAACGACTAAAGCTAGAATACATGTAATTTAGCTTACACACAACGCTTCAGTGCAACTATTTAGGTAGATAGCATCGTGTTTCATAGTCATAGACTACATAAGCACGTAAAACTTGAAGAAATAAAAAATAAAAATAATTTTTTTTAATTTTCAATGCTTCGCATTTTTTGATTAAACTTGCGTTAAAGAATAGAAAGAGAATCAATAAAATGAGAAATCTCTGCAATATGTCTGCATTTATCTCACGCATGTCACTCATTTGTTCATTGAATATTAGTGATGTCTTTCAATTCTTTAGAAAGCTGCGTGTTCATTCAATTATGTAGCTTGATGTTCTTTTCATTTTCAACGTATGCAGAAGTCTGACGTGTGAGACTTAATTGAACGCTTTGACAATGTTTAAGCTTAGCATGAAGATCACATATTTGATTTCACAGTTTCATACTATGTGAACTTGATTTATTAGTAGATTTAACGTCGAGATCATGAATCACTTACATCTCACTCTCATTTGAGCATTTGATAGCATATGATGAGTCTCAACTATGTCACTCAGTCTTTTGATCATGATTGACTTCAGCACTTTGCTCATGATATTGAATAAAGCAATGAGTCGATACATCTTTGAATCAATATAATCGCTTTTCTTTGATTTGCATAGTACTATTGTCTGAGTCTTTTTAAACTGCTTTGAATGATACTTGTGTATTATGCATGCGTTGAATAAACTCGTCAGTACTGAAATCAGTTCTGCAAAACTTGCTTGAAGCACTCTGTTTGAAATATCTGAAGTGCTCAACGCTTTGTCTGCTTTTACTCGTCTGATTGTCTGCTTCACTTCATCTTCTGTGATGCGTGAATTGAATGAGACTGTCAGAGATATGAATGATTTTGTGATGTCGCTGACATTCGCTTGAGAAGATGAGAAAAAGAACTTTCTTCGTCGTATCTCGATTTTTTTCTTGAACATCATTGTCATATGATTAATGTTGCTTCACTTCAGTGATGAAAACTGAGAAAGCTTTTTAGATAGCTGACTTTTGATTCTAGTTCATTTTGCAAAGCGTCATATTGATTTGAATGCTTTACTTAACTCATGCATTTGTGATCTGAAGTGTGCGCATTTCATTTGTTGAATGATCTTGTTTTTATGATCATTGTGCTTCAGATATTTATTTCACGCTTCTAATGTATCTTACATTTTTCATATAATTTGCAGTCGTCTTGATTGCATTACTACTTCGAAGCAGCTTTAATTTCAAAAGTCTTTTATTCAATTTGATGACTTTGTCAAAAGAATAGATTTTTCGATGATCTTCTGTAGCACTTTGATAATCTTGCACACTCTGTCATTCATCATAGTCTTGTCATCTAGAGAGTGTTTCAAAGATAGATGTATTTGCAGATAAGCACTCAATGCTTCTGTATTCATTTTCTTTCAAAGTCATTGAATCAAGAGTTGCACTGAGATTGTTTGTAAACATAGCTTTGTGATGATCAAAAGATGATTCAATTTTTGATGCAGATCAATTCGTATCTTGCACTTGCATGTCATGAACTGTATTTTCTCGTTGCTAAAGACTAAATCAATCATCATAAATTAATTGTGAACTTTGCGAATAATAGTGTCTGATTTCAGCAATAATTTCAGTCTTGCGTTTGTAATGACGTTTAGTAGAATATTAGTCATCATATGATGAGTGAAGCATCTTCATCTTTCTCAATGAGAATGATGTAGATTAAAATCTTCTATGATCAGTTGTTTGCAATCATTCTTGAGTAGTTCATTCAAATGAGAAATGATTGAAGATGTTTTTGTGAATGTAGTAAACAATGAGCATGAGTTGTAAACGTTTAGAAGTTTTAGCATCTGCGTTTCATCGTCTGCGTTATAAGTTAATATTCTGATTAAGCAAATGTCTGACTCAACTGTTTCTACTATTCATTGATCAAATCTTAAACATTTATTAATGTATATGCATGTTCTTGATTGAGATGACGAGTTTTTCACTAGATGAAAGAAGTTGTGTGCTAAACTAAATGACTGTGAATCATTGTTGTTGTGATCTTACTTCTGTATAGTTACTATGTCAAATTCGTGAACTTTTTTGTCAATTAAAAATGATTCTTGAATACTTAATGACTTTCTGATGTTATACTGTAGAATTTGTAGAAAAGATTGTTTTATCATAAAGTTATTTGTAGCTGTTGTTGACTCTGCAATGAGAAGACTCTTTGTATGCTTTCAATCATCGAGAGTCTTTCTCACTTTCTGATTGAATGTTTCTGAATCTGCTCAGATGTCATCTCGTCTGAGTCACTACTCATGCAAGAGAAAAGATCAACTCATTTCTTCTTGACTTCTACTATCTGTTAAGCTGATTCATCAGCAATTCAATTACGTGTTTTCAACATGATTGTTACTGAGTTCAAGAGATTCGTTGAATCGAAAGAGTTTATTGAATCTGAAGAGTTCATTGAATCTAAAGAGTTCAGAAACAGCGAGAAGAATGTGTGATTGTATTTAGACATTTCAGAATATTTAAATAATCTGTTTCTATAGATTTCGAACGTTTGTTTCATCTGCTGTTGTCACTTGAGACAAATGCATCTTCAGAGTTCATGATTTTCATTGCAGTTAATGCAACGTCTTTTATTCAAAGACATCACGCACTTCTTGATGTGATGCTTGTCTGCGCACTTTTTGCAGCGTTGATTCTTTCTGCAGAACTTAGTCATGTGATCAAATTCATGACATTTGAAGCATTGTGTGACGCGACAATTCTTTTCAAATAGCTTACATGCACATTCTTGATATGAGTTCAGCATGCTCATGTTCATTAGTTGATTCATCATTGCTTCGATCGCAATTTCTACAATGAGCGATGAATGAGTCTTTTCACTATTTGCTATCTTCTTGAGTCAGACTATTCTTAAAACTTTCAGATCTTCATGAAGTCTTGCATTATCTTTTATCAATCTTTCAATGATCTTTTTCTAATTATTCATGTTTATTGTAATGCATACTTCATGTGTCAGCATTGCGAAGATTCAACATGCTACACATGTCGAACGCATGATTTCTTTTGTTCATGTTTGAGTTTTTTTCAGATTTGCTCAAGCATCTGAGCTAACTGCGTGAAGAGAAATGTCATCGCTACTCAGCTTGCAAAGTGACACGATTAGATTTCTTTGATCTGTCGACACGTTTGCGATTTTCTGTAGAATCTATTCAATCGACTTCTTCTGTATCTCTTTTATTTCTCTTCTGTTCATTATCTTAATCATGACTTCTCATTTCTTGCGAAGCGATGACAGATCATCTCTGAATCATTGCTTCTTCGTCACTATTTCTTCTCTTGTCATGTTTGCTTATGACGTAATTTTCTTTGAAAGACGCGTGCTTCTCTGTATATGCAACTGCTTGTTGAGCAGTTGAATTGATATCTTCAGTTTCTATACATCTTTCGTGATGAACGCGTTCTGATTCGCATGATGTTTTTCTTCTGAGTCGAGTTGAAAACGTTGAATCAGCTTCAATGCTATCTCTTTTCATGAATGATCTTTGCTCTTCTCTTTCTTTAACGTTGATATCTTTATTAGTAAATCAATAATGTTAGCAACATTCTCTTCATCATTGCATGAGTGTTTCAACTTTGCATCTCTGTTTTCTTGTGATGAATCAATGTCACTCGTAATCATCTTTGAATCAGCATTGCTGCAATTCGTGCAATTCATCATCATTCAATCATCTTCTAGATTCACTCTGTCTTGTTTGTAATGCTCTTTTTCAAAATTTGTGATGCGTGCGTTATGATTGTTTTTTTTACATTGAAGAATAGAAAGAAAATTTATGAAATGAAAGATTTTTGCAATATATTTGCATTTATTCAATGCATTGCACTTATCTGTTCATTGAATACTAAAGATGACTCTTTGTCTTTCAGAAAACTGCATGTTTATTTAATTATATAATTCAATGTTCTTTTTATTTTCAAAGTATGCAGAAGTCTGATGTGCAAAATGTAATTAAACATTTCAATGATGTTTAAACTATTTTAAGCATGAAGATCACGTACTTGATTTTACAACTTCATACAATGTGTACTTAATTTACTAGTAGATTCAGCGTTGAAATCATGAATCACTTGCATTTCACTCTCATTTGAACATTTGAAAGCATATAATGAGTCTCAATGATGTTGATTAATCTTTTAATCATAATCAATTTCAAAGTTTTATTCATGATGTTTAACAAAGTAATAAGTTAATATGCTTTTGAATTGATATAGTGTGAAATGACGAGATTTCTTTGCATGAAACTGCATAGTGAAAGATAATAAGATAGCACTTTATTGATGATAGAACTAATTGCTAAGAAATGAATGCAAAAGCTGACAGAGTTTTCATCTTCTGTCAAGTTACTATCTTTGTTCACTTATTAATTTCTTTCAATCTAATCTTACAAGCTAGTTTTGCAAACATATATCATTCATAATCAATGAGATGCATTTTCGCAATTGCATTTCTTCTGAAAGACTTAATTCTTAAATCTTCATAACATTATATTGTCTTCTTGTAACTGATAACATAATCATGACTTCTTCAGCACTTTAATACTCATGTAGAAATGTTGTGAATTAATCATGTTAATGAGCATAAATAGAGCTAGTGCAAGATTGTTGATATTAATTTCTTTATCTTTGCTTTTTTATCTTTTCTTTTTCTTTTTGTTTTGTTTTAGCATACTTTTCTGTGAGTACTGTTTTTTAAAATTTGATGAAACATAAAATCTGCTATGCATATCTTATGTAACTTGTAATTTAAGATATAAGTTTCTTTCATTGCAGCATTGTTGCAATGCAAGTGCAGATTTTAAGCTAACATGAGTAATATAGCAGTATCAACATCATCATCATCAACATGATAAATAGCAGCTTTGTGCTCATTGAGATCATGTTAACATGCTTGCGAAGTTTGCTCTTTTTGTTAAAATGTATGTTTTTCATCACTTCTTTTACATCATCATCATTATTACATTTGCTTTTTCTGCTTCTCTTGCATTGAAGACTGAATTCACAATTCTTAATATACATATTTATTTCTGCATGTTTTGATAATTGCTGATGCATGATAAATTGTAATGATTAAATGATTTGATACTGTTGCAGAGTGTTGCTGCGTTCATTATTTGAGCGCAGTGATGATTTACATGTGTCATGTCTTCATCAAGCATGCTTGCAAATGCAAGTACTGCTTCAAAGAAAAGCATGATTGCATCATGAACTCAGTCTTACGTCATTTTCAACTGTTGATGCATCATGTTGCACAAGCAATGATTCATCACTTCAATGCTTGCATCAAGATTTATCTCGCTCTTCATCTTTAACAATGAAAGAATAAATAGCTTTTCTCTCAATCATATGAGATTGTATTTAATAATTAAGTAGAAGTTTTTATCTTTTTCATTCTCATTACTTCTTATCATCATCATGTCACTTCATCTTCATCTCATAAGTATTGACTGAAGTAAGCAATGCATGATGAGATTCATTGATGAATAAATAGTTTCTTCTTTCACTTCAACATTTTCATTTACAATCATTAATCACTATCTTTCTTCATATACATATATACTGCAAAGACACGACTCAGCTTTTGCGCATATACAGACAGACGTGATGCAGTAAATCGATAGATTTTTCACATTTTCAGATCGATTTACATGCAGCGTAATCACACACAGAGCAGTAACAGCACTTTATTCACACGTTGAGCTCACATATGACATACACAGATATATTGCGAAGGCACGATTCAGCTTTTACGCATCTACACGTTTGTGTGATGCAGTAAATCAATCAATTTTTTGCTTTATTGAATCAATTTACATGCATCACAATCACAAACATTGCAAAGACATGACACAGTCTTTGCTCATATACACAGAACAACAGCAACGTCTTTGCGCA
>JAABUO010003265.1_pt1 | contig 19388 bp, 22 predicted proteins | sample 5559291 | NCBI WGS metagenome assembly JAABUO01 (sample SAMN10711878, study PRJNA513372) | rock metagenome | isolation source: Antarctica rocks | place: Antarctica: Victoria Land, Finger Mt sud
ACTCGGGTAGTGGCTTGCCTTCTAACACGATCATCGACAGTTGAGCTTTACCTCGTTTGGTCAACACTCACCCCTCCAACGATTTGTTGGAGAGTTCACGCGTCGGGGATGCCAGGAATATCATCGGTCTGCTTGCATCGATGAAAGTGAATCCGAGTAAGGTATCATGGAGATTGCCTCAGCGCCGACAACGCCCGAGAGCTCGAGCTCCCCTCACTTGCTACGGCGTTCTTTTACCGCGCCCATAAGATCGACCGGCTTCTCAAAGGCCTCTAAGCCATTCCGTCAGACAGAAGAGGGACGCGTAGAAACACTCTTCACCCATACCGCTGGACGGATAGTATCATTCACCTCATATCCTAGCACGACAAGAAGGCATTCGAGCTTGGGCTACGGGAGGCTTGACCAACAGGAAGAGCCTGTTGGATCACTACCGTGGGCTTCTACAACAGAGACAACAATTGCAGCAGGTAATTGCCCCTCTGTTCCATACAGGTTTTTATAGTAGGATCTGACTGTTTGTGGCTTCTTAGGACCATTACGAATCTACAGAGCGCTTGGCTCCGTAGCATTTCTGAACTCAGGAACGACGCTCCGACCCATACTTGCAAAATCGCAATGCTGGTGTGTTGATGGGGACTCAAAATTTGTCTTGCGTATCACCCAGAACACCTACTATCGAATAGAACTTCCGAACTTGTGCTCGGAGGAGAAGGAAAAGGTCAAAGAATTCAAGAAAGTTTTGGCTGAAGTGCTGCAATATGAAGTTACGGCATGTCCTTTCAAAAGAGGCTTCACAGTTGACTTACCGGAACCACCTAAGACTCCTATACGGAAGCGGCCTTGGAGGCCCAAACAGCAAGTGCAACCATTGTTTGAGCAAGACTTTGGGAAGCCAAAGTACCCTCATCGTCCTGCGATAAGACATCCAAGATCGAGAGAAGTCGAACCCACAGAGGACATTGCTCAGAGCCTTACATCCACGATTGAGCCTAAGAATGTGGTGGATGACTTGATAGCAGACTTTGGTTTCGGCACCGCAGAAAGCACAGATGAGCATGGTATTCATGGCATGGATGACCTGGATCTCGATCTAGAAAACCTAGACGACCTTGCTTTCGACGAGCCAGATACATTCAAAACCCCGACGCGCCCCAAATCTCTTCGAATTGGACGAACAGTAACAGCACCGCCACAACTAATATTGAAACCTACAGCACCCTCGAATACCGCAGCTAGCATGCCAATTCCGCCAGAACTCAAGAAACAGTCTTCAAGTCTATCATCAAGTGGAGACTCTTTCCACTCATTTCATAGCCCGATCTCCCCTCTACCACCTTCGCCGCCATACTCTGACCCACCTTCTCCAACACTAGAATTAGACAAGGGGCTAAACCTGGGCGTTCCACGACTACGTAGCCATATAGCGGACATGTCGGAATTCACAGTCACCGGTAATTCCGAGCTTTGGGACCTAACTGGAGCAGAGCCAACTCGGGAAAGCGCCTCTAATTCATCGCCATTCCTCCCGAAAACACCGGCGCTAGTTAGTGATATCGCATCAGAAGACCACTGGTCAGAACCCGTCAACCCCCAACCACCCACTGAACTCCGCCGCCGCGAAAAGAGGCTGACCCGTCGTTCTTACTCTCCACTCCCCTCGCCTGTAAATCTCTATTCTCCAAGCACCAGGTTATCGGGCCATCATCTCACCACTGCTATCCTACAAAAGACATGTTCCATGCTGCTCGGTCCGCCGGCCCAACTCGTTGCCTTGATGCTGAATATCGCTGCCAAAATCACGAATAGCATTCATCGGGGAGCAACATTTGGCTATCGAGTGGGTGGCCAGAAGATCCCTTGCTCTTGGGATTTCAGCGATGCGGATGAGGGTTCTGAGGATTTGTGGGTTGAAGACGATTACGGCGTCTCCCTTGGGAAACTGGTATCTTCAAAGAGCGAGATAGCCAGGGAAACAGAGGGGTTTTGGGAAATTGACTGAGAGGCCCTCTTCTTTCGATCACTACCATCTCTTCTTTTTGGGCACATGCAATCAACTTTCTTTTAGGGAGATATGGACTAGCTGAGGGTGGAGGCGGTATCATGGCGCTGGATGGAAGCGGCGCTGGGTTGTAGGCAGGATCTCATGATGATAACCTAATGCTATCTCGGGAACGTGCTGAGGCACGCTGGCGTTATATGTGTTTCCGTTCTTCATTGAAGGGACATGCAAGAATCTCGCTGGCGGGTGATTGAGCGTGTTTTATAGGTATGTTTACATATGGAGGGTTTTGCACGGAATGGGCTTCTTCTACTTCAATCTTCTGCATAGTGAATTCTGTATTATCATTCCATCTAGTTTTTTGGATCTAGAACCTTCCCTTTCCTGTCAATCTGTCACTTTTGCTAGCTTTCATCTAAGGGTCACCTGCAAAATCACGCATGCCCCACATAAACTAAGCAAATATAACCATTCCACTTCCTCCTTACCTCGTCTAACAGTTTCCCACTCATGCTCAACGATGCTTCCTACATTCTCCCGGAATCCGAACAGCAAAACTCACGTTGGATATTCCCAAACGCTGTTCCTTTCCCGTAAATTCTCTATCTTGACGAGCTCACGTCCTTCGATGCTGCATACACGTTCTCCTGTAACGGAAACGACAGTCGAGATACCAACTCGACCGATCTAACGTGGACCCATTGCCAGCATCATACAAAATCCCATCGGCCTCTTTCCTTCTTGCTCCTCTCACAAAGGACCCCTAACCTGTACGCACCGTCATTCTCGCCCATACCAGTCACGCGCAACACACAGCTCCACCTCCGCAAGCATCTTACGTTCCTTCTCAGTCAGTCCCCGAGGGATAGACCACAATGCGATGAAAGCGCCAAGTCTAAAGCGTAGCAGTGCCTCGGGCTGATGTTGTAGGGTTTTGCTGCTTGTCGATGTCGCTGCGACTGTTCTGCGCGTTGCCTTGGGGCTCGAGCAGAGAAGCTTGATATGACTTATGAGTCAGTTTCTTGGGAGTTGGAGTGGCGTTCCGGACGATTAGTTTGAGTTTTCTAATGCTTTTTTGAGATCTTCGCCGCATTTACGATTTCTGTTCCGAATTACTGGTACGTGGAGGTGGATACGCAAAGCGGACATTTTTCTCGTTTGTGTCATTACGGGCGGATTGTGAAAAGTAAGAATTTGTAATATTCTAGTATAGATGTGTTCGAAATAAGCTCTTGAAAGAGCTATTCCCATATCCTAATTAATTATCCTCACCTCCAGCGCCATCCCTGTGACATATCTACACATCCCTCGCGCACTGGCGATAAACGATTTCATCCATCATTCCCTCCAAAGCACATCACCAACTTCCAAATGAACCACATCAATCTTCTGTTCCCTTCCTCCAGCCACCCCCCGGCCCCCACTTCCTTTCAAACCCCGCACAAAAAAATCAAAAAACATACAACAGAAGGAATTCGCTGGTCGTCACCGACCCAACTACTAATCTTCCGATCACCAGCTTATGTATGGCAGAGCGGACGGGATGCCCAGTTCTCTGGTGTCTGTGGTCGTATGTGGAAGATAATGATATTTGAAAATATAAATGCAAGGTTGAGTGGGTGTATTTTGGCTCGAGCTGGTGAACAGCATGCTCCTCAGCATTGCTCATCTCTCATTCTACTCTCACCACACAAAATCACCACTGCATAAACCCCCCCCCCCCTCGGATTGCTGATCTCGTAGGCAATAGAGACAACGAAACTGGCCAAGCTCGTTGATTATCAGCTGCTCCTTCCGAGATAGGGGAACGTCTTCTCATTTTAGAGGTGGGGGAAGTTTGCGGAGTTGGAAGAGCTAGAGGTGAAGGGAGAGATTGGAGGGCGAGGAGGGGTTCTGGGGTTGTGTGAGCGGGTTGGTGGGTGATGAGGGCTTTCAAGGATGATGAGGGATAAGGGTGACGGAGGACGGAGGAAAAGGGGAGAATGCAGAGGCGGATTGATAAGGGAGGTGAGAGGGAATTGATAGAATGCGGGATTAAGGTAGCGAGAGGGAAGGGATGAATCACTACAGCTGATTCAACACGTCGCCACAGCCATCAATAGTAGTGTTCCGAGACAAACCAAGCAAAGAGAGAAGTTATGGTATATGTTCAATGAAGAATCCCCCCTTTATCCTGAACGATAGTGAATACTCGCACAGCATGCTTCCCCCCAAGAAAGACATTATGTAAAAACCGGTCTAATTCAATAGTCGCCTGGCTTTGAAACGTTACAGATGCACAAATATATAGAGTTGAAAATCAAACAATCTAGACGGCCTTCTCGCCGGCGCTCAAGCCGCTATCCTCCTCGCTACCCTGCCGGTACGCGTTTCCGTGACCACTGCTAACGGGGTCGTAGTTTGAGGTGCCCGGAACCTCGCCGGCAAGCTCTTCGAGGGTCTTGCGCTTGGTCTCGGGGATGAGCAGGGTGGTGAAGATCCCACACAACATGAAGAGAGCGAAGATCTCCATGACGTGGTTCAGCCATGGGGAGGGGTCTTTGGCTGTGGGATGGCCCCTGGTTCGGAGAGGGCCGAAGACGACTTGGGCGATGATGGCACCGACCTTGCCCGAGGCGGCTGAGAGACCGTGGGAGGTGGAGCGGTAGCGGGTGGGGAAGCATTCCCCAGGGACGATGAAAGTGGTGGCGTTGGGACCTGGGGTGAATCATTAGCGAGTGTTCCAGGTGAATAGTCCGGGATGCGGTTTATGTGGACTCACCGAAATTGAAGAAAAATTGCGCAAGAACATAAAGTGCCAAGAGACCACCGTTCTGTGCAAGAAGCTTGTCATATGCAAAACCGATGATGACGAAAAGAATGGTGAGCATAGTGAAGCCCATCAATTGGATAGGCTTGCGGCCAACAGTGTCCACAAGAGCGACAGTAACCCAGTATCCGGGAATGGAACCAGCGCAGACGATGATCAAGTTACCAACAGCCGCATTATAGAAGACCTTGTACATGTTGGCGCCCTTGACGTATTTGATGGCAGTCAAGATAACAGTGTTGTTGAGACCAAGACCATAGAAGGCCACATCCAAGAAGAACCATGATCCAGCTGTACCGAGGAGGACCTTGCCGTGTTTCCATTGCGAGTAGTGACGCACGAAGTCTCTCCAGCTGGCCTTGGGAATATCAAGACGACCCTCAGCGTGCTGGATAGTAGCAACACGAGTAATCTCGTCTGGGTGACCCTCACGCTTGCCCTGGATGTAAGCCTTGGTATCCTCGCCGGCCTTCTCAACATCCCGAGCCACATCGAATGTGTATCGAGGGGTCTCGGGAATAGTCAGACGGTAGTAGAGGGCAATGCAACCCGGGACAGCACCGAACCCAATGATCACACGCCACATCTTGTCCACAGCCAGACCGCAAACACCACCACATGCATCTGCAGTTTTGGCAGTTGAAAGGGATTCCTTGAACCCAGCGGCAACGATAAGAGCAATTATGGCGGCAACAAATTGACCGATACCTTGCATGGCAAAGACGGAGCCCATCATGGCGCCTCTCCATTTGGTGGTAGCGAATCTAGGATTGTCAGAACACGGTCCGATATGTTCGAATTGCCGGAAAATCTTACTCAGAGGTGATGATAGATGATAACGGGTAGTCTCCTCCAATTCCGATACCCATGATTACACGCCAGAAGATCAAGATACCGACAATTGAGATGGCGGGAGAGGCAGATGAGAGGGACTGAGCGAGAGTCGCAAAGATAATTAGGATCAGTTCGAGTCCGTACATCCTTTTTCGTCCGACGATATCAGCAGCAGCACCGAAAGCGACTTGACCGATGACTGTTCCTCCAGATGTTGCAACCTTGATGGCCGTATCCGAATTGGTGGGGATGATTCCGGGTGAATTTTTGGCGTTGTGCCAGTATACAACTCCCAACATGCTGGTGACGAGGTTGATGGCGAAGATGTCGTAAGCATCAGTAAAGAAACCAATACCTGCTACGACAATCGCGCGGATGTGGTACCATCCAAACGGCGCCTTGTCGATTTCGGCGAGAGCGAGTCGTCGACGCTCGTTGGGGTCTGCGATGTGAGCATAGTCGTTGTGGAAGTTGTGGAAGGCAGCATTGCCGCCAGCTGTCTTATTAGCCATGTCGAGAAAGCAAAGCAATTAAAAAGTCGCAAAGCTTTCTATCGACCGGGTAGCTGTTGAGCTGACGGACCGCGAAGTAAGGGTGTGTCAACTTGCATCAGAGGGTTGAGAGGGATGGAAGGCTTGATATAGAATCGGACGATAAATTAGTGCCGGGCTACGCAACTCGCAGACCATCCTCCCACGCCCTGGGGAGAAAAGCAGTTCAGAATGATTGGACGAGTCACAGACGAGACAAGAGCGGCGAAGATGCCGATTCCGTTGTGTTTGTACTACCAATTTGCACAGCGGGCCCGGCAAACCTATCATGCCTCACATCGCTTGCTTCGGGGCCCGCTTAGAACCCTGTGAGAAGCCACTGTACTGACTAGACCAACCAGCGAACTTCAAAATCATCTTTTCTGCCTGCCAAGAGCACACGTCCGACCAATTACGGTGCCCTGCAGATGCCCGTGCAACTCGTTCTTAATAGTTACACGGCACGTTTGTATGTCTACTCTATCGAAAAGTATTCAGTTTCGTCTGTGTTCGAGTTCAAGCCTTGCACATCCTCATGAATCAGATATCACAGCCCGGCAATTTCATTCCTGATCAGCCCCATCGGAGTATACAATAATTTCGAACAACCAGCCAGCACCTCGACCCTTCTTGGGTCCTTGGCGCCCGAGGCTGCTTTCCCAATTCCGCCATAACTATTGCTCTTTACCATACGACTATGGTAGTATTATGATATCGTACGTATCAGAAATTTGAAAGGGTCAACGTCTCCACCCACTCTTCCGGGGCGAAGCGTTCAATTCTATTGGCGCGATGGATAGCAAGTCACAGTGATTGCTTAACAAACGTGTCTCTTGACGATATTAAATCTATCCAGAAATGGCCGTGTCGCTTTCTCCATTACATCAGACGACTGATATGCCAAGCTGGTCTGGATCGGGCATATTTTTCTGGGGCAGCTCAAGGAGGCACTGGGGCAGCTCACCTCCCATACACCATCTTCTTTTCCCCCCAAGGCTCTTTACGACGATGGAACAGGGATCTGATGACGAGACAGTGGGGAGGCCTGGGGAGGAACGAGCAGCATTAGTGATTCCCATCAGTCTGGAAAGGATGATGCATATTCACCATCACCATGCACCATTGCATCGCTTATTTGTTGCAAGATCAAAGACTCCAAGGAGTGATCGAAGCACTCTCGACCCCCATGCTGCACAATCTCGGGCCTCCTCTCTTTGGTTGGTGGGGGTAACAAATCCATTATCGAGATGTCGTTGAAAAGAGCCAATGAGAGTGCGCCGCGAAGGGGCGTGCTCTGACCTCAATTGGGTTTAACCTTCCTTTGCCGGAGCGGCGGCTAATTCTTTAGTAGGTCTTACTAGGACCGATCAACACTAAGCCATTGTCATAAGTGTGCCCTGTCTGACTCGTGTATGACACACGCCTATTGGGTTTGACGATCGTGACGATCTTACGTGCTCCCGAGTCCGAAAGGGATGTTCTGGAACAATATTTCCGTCAAGATCTTGTTCACCAACATTCACCTATTAAATTCATCACTGTGTACACGATATCTATAATTACCCCGGCTCATGTGATAGCAACATCTGATGAACCATAAGAACACTCTTTTCCCTTTTATCCATTGCCACCAAAATCCTCCTTAACTCTCCACATTTCGATCGACGTCTTTAACGGAGCATACCGTACACTCAATTTGGATTTCTTAACTAATTAGTAAACACCACCTAGTCTCACCATGGCTGGGGACCTTGGGGCTCTTTCTATTCACGTCACACGTTAACACGTGGTCGCGATACTGCTTCTCATTCAACGCGTTTCTTCCTTGAGACCGTTAGCATTTCCAATAATCCGGTTGGCCTCATTTCCGTTACACAACTCGCGGCTATTATGATACCTCCAATGTGCAACTTATGATTTCAGTGTCTGCCTTAAACGCCTGCGCCGGTGGGCATTGCTATCTTCGCGAATTTCTAGCTTGCCTCGCTCTGGTTGGTGGCGCACCAGTGTTACTAGTCAGAATGACCTGCAATCAAGAGCTTGACGGTACGTTTCAACCGCTGCACAGATAGAGCTCGTATAATCGTGACGAAAGTATGACACGGTGAAGACGCTTGATCCCAAAGATCGATCGGATGTTCGAATGACCACCACGATCCGAATTGGCCTAGCACCTTGGGATTTCATGATCCAGATCTCGACACCGGCGTGCTATCATACCCATCCTGGCAGTTGCAGTTGTCGGTCAGCAATATACGTCGGAGGTTGGGCAATTTCGCCAAGGCAGCGCAGAGAACAGCTAGATCCTCTCCTTGACGCCGGATGTCACTTTGCTCAGCACACATCTTCTGGCAGTATTCCTGTGAATTGATGTCCAGTGTTTTGGTTATCGCGTTCATCGTCACACGTGAATCATCACAGATCATTTTACGGATATATTTACTGACGCAAGGATGTTGTGAGATATCCGTCAGTACCTCCAAGTTATAACGGTATGATGATAAATAAGCGGTCGAGGTGAGAAATGGCAAACCAGCGGCGGCAAAGGCTTTGCAGACCAGGCGAAATGACTGTATTTCACTCCTACTTATAAGATCGTCTCTATCTGGATATTCAGGAAAGTCTGGATCTTCGAGGAAGAGGTGAACGCAAACGAGAGCAGGAAGTTCTGATGGTAAGGGAAACCCCATAGCGGTGCTCATAGAGATAGATACTCGCGAGACAGAGCAATGCTTCTGAGTGTTTTCTCGAGATTTGAAATAAACTTACGAAAAGCTTAGACTACCTGTTCATGTTGTAAAATTGTGGACAGTGGTAGGGTGATCAAAGTAGTGACGCAGGAATTGGAACTTTGAGGTTCTTTCTTTTGTTTAACTGAGATATTCGTCAAGAATTTACGACTCGTTTTGATGCCTCCTCTTATGTATTATATTGTATCTGATCAAGTTCTAGAGTAGTCTTGAAGCCAATAGGCGAAGAATTTTTTAAGTCCGTACAAACTCCGCTGCAGAATCTCTATCATTCACCCCCCATATCGTCTCCCCACGTAGATATGCGGCGGCCAACCCACAACACTGCGAAACTCCCTCGGCAACTCCTCGAAGAAATTGGTGTTGCAGGTAAGTACTGATGTGGACATACGCTTACATTGTGGCTAATTTGCCTTACCAGAAAACAACGTGAACCGAACCAAGCGCACTGGGCCCGCAGTGCGCAAGGAGCGCAGAAAGGCCGCAAGAATTCAGAAAAAATCTAGGAATTTACCGTCGAAATCGGTATCCCTACACAGAAATCTGAAGCAGCAATCAAATACAAGGGACTATAGTCATAGCGATGAGCTTTCATCTGGTGCTGAGGAGCATCAGACCAAGGCAGTCGGGAACCCGATAAAGCATCCAAAGTCAATACTGAAGCCCCCAAAGCCAAGTCTCGACCAAGATTCGAATCCGGGAAGCCTGTCGTCTCGTTCACCATCACCGCTTTTGCAGGCTAGGGTATCACAGGGGACAAAGGATCGATTGGCGGCCGATGATGCGGAAATTGCAGCTCTAGAGAAAGCGTTGGGGGTGAAAGGCAAAAAGAAGCTGCCCAAAGCCTTTGAGGATGATGGTCTAGACGAATTATTAGTTGGATTGGACGATACGGGGCCGTCGGAGGAAGTATCATTGGTAAAGAGGAAGAGAGTCGAGGGAGATGAGTGGCTAGAAAGAAAGCGACACAAGACTCTGGGCTCTCTTAGTGGTGCTGAAATCGCTGCCGATACACAGTTTTCATCAGAGCCTAGCGGCGGCGAAGAAGAGAGCCCGAGTGGCAGCGATCTGGGTAACGAGGCCGATGAACAAGGTGGGGCTGCTTCTTTTGGAGAATCTGAGGAAGACCCATCATCACCACAGTTCCCGAGCCAAAAAGCCCGAGAGAATCCATATATCGCTCCTAGGGCCTTTTCTGATGCTGTTGTACCTGCCAAGTATGTTCCGCCCTCGCTGAGAGATGCGCAGGAGTCACAGTCAGAAGAAATGTTGCGGTTGAGACGAAAGATTCAAGGTCTTCTCAATCGACTGTCAGAAGCAAACCTTGTTTCCATTCTCGGAGATTTAGAAAAACTGTATCGAGATCACCCTCGGCAACATGTCTCCACAACGCTCCTTGACCTATTGATGGGATTGCTTTGCGATCCTACAAGTCTGCAAGACACGTTTGTTATTCTACATGCAGGCTTCATTGGAGCCATCTACAAAGTCATAGGAATGGATTTTGGAGCCCAGACGATTCAGAGGATTGACAAAGAATTTAGGCAATACTACAAATCAGTCGCGAGGGGTGACAACAATGGAAAAAGATTGACTAATCTAATCAGTTTACTTTCGGAATTGTACAATTTTCAGGTAATTGGTAGCAATCTGATCTACGACTTCATTCGGTTGTTCCTAGAAGATTTGACAGAGACAAATGCTGAGCTATTGTTAAAGATTATGCGCAGTAAGCTAGAAATGCTTGTTGCTACAGTGGGTACATAGATGCCTTCTAACCAATTTAATAGGCTCCGGGCTGCAGCTTCGACAAGATGATCCATCTTCGCTACGAAATATCGTCCTTCTACTTCAAAATGCGATTGAGAAGATTGGAGAGAAAAATCTATCGGTGCGAACGAAGTTCATGATTGAAACCATCCACAATATAAAGAACAATCGCGTTAAGACTGGCTTTACTGCTTCTGCAATCACGTCTGAACATATCATTCGAATGAAGAAAACGCTAGGCACTCTCAACATGCGGAATATAAAAGCTAGTGAGCCTCTCAGGATTGGACTCAAGGACATCCGCGAAACTGATAAGCGGGGCAAGTGGTGGTTAGTTGGAGCAAGCTACAGGGATGAGGAAATTCGGGGTCCCGCTGGAATTGCTATTACTTCACCTAGCTCAATGACAAGAGGTAGCAAAGAAGCAAAGACCATAGACAGCACGGCTGCAGACCTGATACAGCTTGCCAAGGAACATCGCATGAATACCGATGTTAGGCGCTCAATCTTTATTACGATCATGTCTGCAACCGATTATGATGATGCCTATCTTCGTTTACAAAAGCTGGGCCTAAAAAAGAAACAAGAGCAAGAAATTCCGAAGGTCCTAATTCACTGCTCTGGGGCCGAGAATTCTTACAACCCGTTCTATACCCTAGTTGCAAGGCGGGTGTGTTCGGACCGAAAGCTCAAGATGGGGTTTCAGTTGTCATTGTGGGATTTATTTAGACGTATGGGTGAAGGTGAGGACGACAACAAAGAAGACAGAGACAGCGATGATGAGGACACTCTCGGATTGAGGAATATAGTCAACCTGGCTAAGATGTTTGGCGCTCTCGTAGCGGAGGGGGGTTTGGGGCTAGGTATACTCAAAGTAAGTGGTCCTAACACCACGTCCAATAAGAGATATCGAGACTGATTTCCCTAGACGCTCAACGTTGCCTATCTTCAAAGCAAGACTCGGACCTTCGTAGAACTCATGTTAATCACCATTTTCCTTCGATCTCAGCGCGATGCAGGAGGTCGGAGGGTAGAAGCACCTATAATACAGGTCTTCCTTAGTCCTACAGAGGCTCCGGCCATGGCTAGAGGGCTGCAATACTTTCTAAAAGAAGTTGTTAGTAAGACGGATGTGGCTGGTAGTAGAGAGAACAAGGATATTGTTAAGTGGGGATGTAAAGTAGCAAGTGATGCTCTAAAGGCTATAGCTTCTTCAGCCATGGTGGTTGAGTAAGATCTTAGGATGGTAGGCTTTCATCTTCCAGTATCTGAAAGCCAACCATAAACCTATGGCATTTAAAGCCAAAGAGGCATGCCCAGAACAGTCGCAAAACCCATTGGCAGCATCGAATATCATGTCCATTTCAGTGAGCGGAGCCTTTGTTCCATGGAGAGATACGTACGTCAAACGTCAACTGCCAATTGTCAATGGGAGCCAAAACGATTAGCTTCACATAGAGTAACGGGGACCTGGTAGAAGGGTTCACCTAGCAGTCGTCCAAACCTAGCAGTCGTCCATTCTACTCTAACTCCACAACCGTACATTTTGATGCTAAGACCTTGCATACAAAGTTTTAGCTATCACTATGTACTACAACTCTTAGACAAGAACTTTTGTTCATACTGCTATAGTTCACAATTTATGGTGGTTTGACTGTTTACCACCTCTCGCCCCCTAGAGCCAGACCCCCGGAGTAGGAAAACCAAAAGTTCCGGGTAGATAGCCCTATAGGGCTGGACGACTGCTAGATGAACCCTGATCGCCGCAGCCGCCACTGGCCGAGCTCCGGTCCCATGTAAAGAAATCAAACATTGAAGCTTTACTCCCCAGGAGAATATCTTGCCTCTTACTCTAAGCCTTTCTCCTTTCTACTTTTGCCTCTCCTCTATTATTTCCCCTCGCTTTCCCCCTTCTCTCACGATGTACCGCAACCTAATACCCAGGGCATCTTCAAGGTCAATAATAAGACCTTTGAGCGCCAGTTCCTCAAGCGCATTCAATCCACCGAACTTCTATCTTGTCAACCGGACATGGAGAGCATACGCGACAGAAGCTCGTAAGTCTGGCTGTTAGAAGCAAGTGGGGTCGCGCTGATTGCTGGCAGAGGAGCATGATCTGGTCATCATCGGTGGGGGCGTCGGAGGTTATGTTGCGGCAATCAAAGCAGGACAGGAGGGCATGAAGGTACAAAGCATCCAGATCTCAAAGCAATGGCAGGGCCTCATACTGGTCTAGGTGGCTTGCATAGAAAAGCGCGGAGTTCTTGGTGGAACATGTCTCAACGTCGGCTGCATACCCTCAAAATCATTACTCAATAACTCACATATGTACCACCAAATTCTCCACGATACAAAAAAGCGCGGTATTGAAGTCGGCGATGTTAAGCTCAATCTACAACAGATGATGGCAGCTAAGAACACTTCAGTAGACAGTCTAACGAAGGGAGTGGAGTTTCTATTCAAGAAGAACAATGTCGAATATGTAAAGGGTACTGCCGCATTTTCCGGAGAGCATGAGGTCAAGGTGAATCTGGTGGACGGCGGAGAGCAGACGTTAAGGGGCAAGAATATCATTATTGCTACTGGCAGCGAAGCGACACCATTTCCCGGCCTGATAATAGACGAGAAGAAAGTGGTTACAAGTACCGGTGCAATTGCGCTAGACAAGGTTCCAGGGAAGATGGTGGTTATCGGTGGTGGTATTATCGGTCTTGAAATGGTTACCCCCCCTTTCTCAATATATCCGACTCTCATGGAAAGCTGATCTCGATCAAACAGGGTTCAGTATGGTCCAGATTAGGGGCAGATGTGACAGTGGTCGAGTTCCTGGGCCAGATCGGAGGCCCAGGAATGGATGCTGAGATCTCGAAAGCCACTCAAAAAATATTACAGAAACAAGGCATGAATTTTAAGCTAAACACTAAGGTCCTTAGCGGTGACGATAGCGGTGAGGGTGTCAAGCTAGAAGTCGAAGCTGCTAAGGGTGGGAAGAAGCAAACAGTAAGTTCTTCATTCTCGCAAATGAATTTCGGAATCCTCCACTAAGTCCCTCATGAGCTCGATGCAGACGTTGTCCTTGTCGCCATTGGCCGCCGCCCCTACACCGCTGGCCTCGGCCTCGAAAATATCGGCCTCGAAGTCGACAACAAAGGCCGCCTCGTAATCGACCAACAATACCGCACCAAACTCCCCCACATCCGCGTCATCGGTGACTGCACCTTCGGCCCCATGCTCGCCCATAAAGCCGAAGAAGAAGCCGTCGCAGCGATTGAATACATCAAAAAGGGTTACGGCCACGTCAACTATGGCGCCATCCCTAGCGTCATGTACACGCACCCCGAAGTCGCCTGGGTTGGCCAGAACGAGGCAGAATTGAAAGAGCAAGGGGTCAAGTACAAGACGGGCAGTTTCCCGTTCAGTGCCAACTCAAGAGCAAAGACCAATCTGGAGACGGATGGCTTGGTCAAGTTCTACGCCGACGCGGCAACAGATCGGATTCTGGGCATCCATATCGTAGGTCCGAATGCGGGGGAGATGATTGCCGAGGGCGTGCTGGCGATTGAGTATGGCGCGAGCAGCGAGGATGTAGGCAGGACGAGTCATGCGCATCCGACGTTGGCGGAAGCGTTCAAGGAGGCGGCGATGGCGACGTATGGGAAGGCGATTCATTATTAGGCCGGGGGGTTTATGTTTTATTGTGGATGGAAAGGGGTGGTTTCGAAATGTGAATAGCGGTTTGTAGCATAGGGTTTTTATTTTTCTTTGTGTAGAGCGAGTTGAGGGAGAATTTGATACCTCGGCTTTTCCATATGTTTTGGTGAATTGAACTTGGAAGGTTGTGGATGGGTAGAGTGTCCCGTATGCGGTTGACCTGGTTCTCCCTCCAGAGGTGAGTGATGCTTGTCTTTTCAATTGATGGTAGAATTGGAGGTACAGTAGAGGTCCATAGAAACTCAAGGTATGTAAAGACGCGGGCGATCAACGGTTACCATTAAATGCAATAAACCATCAACCAGACCCAACACCTACCCCAAACGCCTCCGCATTCCAACATCACACCCCCGCCCACTCACGTCACACCGCCTCAACCACCCACTCAATCAAACTCCCTCCGACTCTCAAACGCCCTTCTCCCTCCTCCAAACGCCCTCCTCCCATGCCCCATCCCCACCATCATATCCGCATCATAGCTAGTTGCTCTCGGCATACAGCTCGCTCCGTAGAGCACCTCATCGTTCCATACTTGCGGTAACCGATTCATGCGGCCCCCGTGATGGCGCGAAGAGGGACTACTGAACAACCACAGCAACCATATTAGCGAATTCATGTTCCATGCGATTTTTCTTTGGTTAATGTAAATTAGGGCATACTGACTGGCTGCTTCGCCCATTTTGGTACCCTGGACCGGGGAGAATGGGGCCGGTGCGGTCCTGGTGGAGGTAGCGGGAGGAGTAGGGGTTGATGTAGGAGGCGCTGTGGCGGGAGGGGTAGTAGTCGGAGTGGGAATAGTGGGAGTGGTTGTAGGGGTAGCCGCCGAGATTGTTGTGGTAGCTTCGGCGGTGGTAGTCCGAGGGGAGGTATTCGGAAGGCCAGTGCATGGTGGTGATGGGTCTGGGATTGCGGGGACTGTGGGTGGGGAAGTCCCGTGCGAGGTAGAAAGGTAGAAGGGTGTTTTTGAGATCCCGGAGTCTTAGGGGAGATAGCATATGTTTTTGGAGGAGAGCGAGGAATTTATAGCTGTGTTCAAAATTGTTGTCAGTCGAAGTCAGATGGCATCGGCGGCACGCGACCGATGTTTGCTTGATGCTGGTAGCAAACTCGAAGCTTGGTACAGGCTCCCTGGATCTGCCAGTAAGTTCGTCTGGGTATGCGTGTAGCCGTTCCAGGGACAGATCGATTGAGAAGTTCATCTGGCCTTTCTTTCGATTTGTGAAGCACGTTCGGCAATAATTGTGGCAGTACGCAGGGCAACGAGCGAAATTGCTGCATGCGGCGTGTCGTTTGAGCAGTTCTTCCAGCAGGCGAGATCGATGCTGGCTAGTTCGCCCTGCTTTTAAGGGACCAGGTATTTCTCTTCAACGATGAGGTTGGGATCACTAAACCATTCTTGGCTGATGACTCTCAATACTTGGAGCGCCCCGGTTCTGGCCAATTCTCGATCTTTGCTTCGACACTCCAAGTATACTAAGTAGAATTGGTCAGCGAATTCCCTCGTGATAGGAATAGAGTCTATTCTTACTCTTGATCTTGGGTTCTGTGCCTGATGCTCTGACAGTAAAGCGAATTCCTTGGTCCACCGATGTCCCATCGAGCCAGCAAGTTATCATCTGACTGTTTGTAGAAGATGGCAACGTTGGTACATGATCTTCGGTACTAGAATCATAAGCTCTGGTGAGATCTCGCCACCGAATGACTTTTCGATCGCCGACGAAAGGCGGAACAGGATGCCCCAATCCCCGAATGTGGTCAAAAGTCATGCTTGTCGTGTTGACGTTAGGAGACCTCCAATATGTGTTCACCGTTTCAAAGTAGCCGTACATCTCATAAAGCTTTTGTAGCCTGCTCCATGGTGAACCCCAACGACTAGTAGCAGCTAGGAACAGAATCGCGGCGGCAATTCCGTCTTTATCAAGTACAACATCCGGAATCATGTATCCGAGGGCTTCCTCATAGGCAAGGTGAACTTTTTTGCCGAGCTTCTGTAGATCCAATCCACGATTACCAAGCCATTTGAAGCCGGTAAGAGTTTCCTCGACGCTGAAGCCATGTTCTGCTGCCATGTAAAACAACATTGAAGATGAGACGGCAGAAGTGAGCATATAATGATTAGGCTTTCCACCTAGGGATACTCTAGCGAGCAAGAAGTCCGCAAGCAGAACACCAACTTCATCGCCTTTGAATTGATACCATTGTGATCCGACTTTCTCGGCAGCTGCGAAACGGTCTGCGTCAGGGTCATTGGCTAAGACCAGGCGGATACCTGCTTGATCTGCCGTAGACATGGCAAGATCAAGAGCTCCTTTTTCTTCAGGATTAGGATATTTTACTGTAGGGAAATCTGGATCTGGCTGAGCCTGCTGTTCAACGATCGTCATGAATCCCCCAACCTGGATAGTTTTCAGAGCGTCCACCATGTATGTAAGTCCTACACCGTGCATCGGAGTATACACAAATTTAGAGGGTTTGCGAATTCCCGGAAAGTCTCCGACCCTCGCTACCAACTCTAGATATTTCGCCTTCATCGGAGCTAATATTGGCTGCTGCAGATTCTTATTCTTTGTAATATTCCAGGTCAATGGTTCTAGGTTTTTGAGGATAGAGGCGGAGATCATAGAGTCCGCTGGTGAATTAATCTGACATCCGTTTGAGCCGTAAACTTTGTATCCGTTATCTTGAGCGGGATTGTGGCTGGCAGTGATCATTATTCCGGCAGCAGCATGTAAGTTTATTACACCAAAAGGGACCATTGGGGTATGGACCAAATCCTCATACCACCAGACTTTGATACCTTTAAAGATGAACGCAGCAGCGGCAAGCTCTGCGAACTTTGTGGAATTGTGTCGAGCATCATGGCCAATAACAATCCCTCCCGTAGCGGCTCCTGGTTCGTTCTCCAATAGATATTCACCGAGACCTTGAGAGGTTTGTATTACCGTCAGACTATTGAGGCGAGAAAAGCCAGCTCCCATCTGAGCTCTCAAGCCGGCTGTGCCGAAAGTAAGTCCTAATGCTTGTTAGCATCTTCGTCTGAGATTACGCAGAGTATATATTTCTACAGCTGCTTACTATCACCGAGTCGTTTTTGAAGCTCATCAAGGTTATTATCCTCGACAAGTTTCTCTATCTCAAATCTGGTAGCAGGGTCCTTCACCGTGTAAGCATCAAGACCATCGTAGTAATCGTAGCCTTGCATATAACCTTATCCAACCGTAGCCATTTTTCTGCCAAGGTCTCCATATTTGCAATGCAGCTGTATCGAAAGCAAAACAGAGGGTTCGTGGTCAAGTCCTACAATAAGAATAATAAAAAGATAGAACGCAGAGGAAAGACGTCGAATGAGAGACTTAATTTAATGTGCGGCTTGAAAACAGTATGGGTCAGGCATGACAAAAATGCATAGGGAGATCTGATGAACGGAAATCTAGTGATTTTCTGTTTTTGGACCTCAGTTGAAGGAAGTACCAATTCTCCTGATAAGCTGCTCAAAAGGACTTAGTAGTAATATACAATACGGTCTTAGCCAGCTCTTGGCGGGCCTAAATAAAAATTATTTTAAACATTAAAATATATTTTGAGCATGAATGGAATTAATGCGAAGCATAATCATAACAGAGATTGATTGTGTAAGTGTTTCCAGCACTACATCTTCGCATGTGCAGCAACGGATATTCATTTGAATCTTATGTTTCGAAGGCGCATTTATTTGTCTTGAAACGAAGTGTCACGCTAAGTGTAGCATATGTTACTAATGTAATATATGTTACTAGTATAACGTGCGTTTCATGACAGTTATAACGTTGTCGTTAAAGTATTTCCTAAAGTTATTATCGGGGAATAGCTCCCGTGGAGTAAGATCCTTAGCTTAACGCCCGACGAATAGTAGGGAAGAAGGTCGTTAATTAGCGGGATCCCTAACTTATACGCCTAGGGTCGAGAAGCCTAATACCTACGTCTCCGTACACACAGCTATCGTAACCAACTCGTGCTCCGGCGTCCCCTTCTTCGGCTTGCACCGCATATCCGGCCTCGGACGTCCGACCGAATTCTTGACCACGTCGATTATGAACGTCGCCAGTATAATGCTAATGAGGAGGCCGGGGATCGTGACATGCATTTTGTGGAAACCTGGCCGGAAGACGACTGCCTAGAGAAGGATGATGCAGAGAGGTAGGACGGCGGCGTATGCGATGTTCCAGACTATTCACTTCAGCATCGACTACGACAGACCGGACTCGGGGATCTTTCATACAGACTGGAACACGCTCAACCGCGGCATGAGGGTATTGCAGAGCGATGCTGTCTAGAGAAAACATGCGGTGGAAGGGCTCGACGAGCATGAGTATCTTTCTCTCCCTTCAGCGCTTGTCCGAGGCACCGGAAATCAGGGCAACGGACTAGGATGTAGGCTAAGAAGAGTAGGACCAGGCCGAGATAGTCTGATGCATAGGAGCGCTGTGGCATTGAGTCAGCGTCGTTCGTTAAGAGTAGATATCTGTAGCATGTACTCGTACCAGCTAGAACCTCGAGACCAATCCCACGAAGCCCCCTCCATCTTGGATCTTGGACTTTACGCGTGCTGGGCTCGGCCGAGTTCGAGGCATCGTCACCGGTTGTAGTGCCTCATCTGGGTCTCCTGCATCCGATGGAGGGTTTGGAGAAAGCGAACTGAAATGGAGTACAGTTGGCGACATTTCCCCGGATTTCAGCCATCCCAGTCCCTCATACTCTTTCACCAGCTACACAACCCCCAAACCCAAGGAATAGCAGAGGACCTCCCCCAGCCATCAGCGCCGCCTTCCCAGCACCCCAGCCCTTCTACCACACATTCACCCCCGAAAGCCTCTCCACTCTACAACAAACCCTCTCATCCCAAGAATCCACCTACAAACCCTCCGCCCCAACCGCCGCCCCAATTCCAGACCTCGCAATCCTCCCTGCAGAACTGCGCAATCTGATCCCCCCACCCCTCCCCT
>JAABUO010003266.1_pt1 | contig 19383 bp, 38 predicted proteins | sample 5559291 | NCBI WGS metagenome assembly JAABUO01 (sample SAMN10711878, study PRJNA513372) | rock metagenome | isolation source: Antarctica rocks | place: Antarctica: Victoria Land, Finger Mt sud
GGGCAGGGCAGCCTTCCAGCGCTAGTGCGGTCTTGCAGCGCAACGCAAGGGCCTTGCAGAGTCCCCTGCCTGTGGTCAGGCGTGCCGCACATGTCCGCGAGCCTCAGCCAAGGCGATGCCTGTGTGCAGGGTGCATGTCTGGCTGCCCGCCTGGCTAAGTGCGCCGCCAGAGCTTATGCTGTCTCATTCCTAGCACAAACAGGAAAGACGTGGCCGAAGGGACCGTCCTCGACGCTGCGCAACAAAGGCAGGCAGTGTCATTCCTATTTGCATGTATACACTGCAAGCCTATTAAGGTTGCTTCAAACAGGCATGTTCTTTATACACTCTTGCGCGCAGGCAGGCTCACAAAAGCGTGGGTGCTGAAAGACATGCATGATTATGGTCCTGACGGCGAACAGCCTCTGCTGGGCAGCATAGCCGCGCAAGGGGCTGTCCACACTCCAGCGCGTTTAGCCGACCAGCACCAGCGTCCTGGAGATGACCCGCCAGCTCATCCAAAAGCAAGTTGAGCCAGACCTTGCAAGCGCCTCTGCGGCGCAGGACAGCAGGTGTCACCAGGCAGAACACGAATGTCAGCTTGACAGGACATGCTGCAGTGGTCCAAGCGAGGCGTATCGCTCCTGCCAAAGCAGCCAGGCGGGCCCAGTCTTGTCATGCGGAACCGCTGCTCTCCTGGTCATCGGCGTGCTCCAGGTGGGTGCAGAACAGGGTCTGGCCAGGGTTGTACGCAACCCTGCACCTGTACCAATGTACCTGCATGCAGAGGAGCTGGTCCCCACCCCTGACAAAAAAAGCCAAACAGCCGCGCCTGTCAAGCGCGCGCGTGCAGGCGCCGGCACGCGCTCTTGTGGCCCGCGCGCCAGGCGAGTCTCTGGCACTCCTGTGAGCAGTAGAGCGCGATGTTGCAGCCGGAGCACAGCTGCAGCCGCAGGCCCGCCTCCGTCGCGCCGGACAAGTTGTGGCACCTGCGCGTGCGCGTCAGGCACGCTCCAGAGCCAGCAACCTGTGCTGGGCACCAGACGGCATCAGGGCGCCGCAGGATGCAGGCTGCGGCGGGAGCCGGGCGCACTCTGTACACCAGCAGCCCACGGGGCGCATCGCGGGCGTCTGCAGGCGCAGGTCCTCCAGGCTGACGTCTGACAGGGCTTCCGCCGCAATGCCCGGCGTGACCTCGGCCTCAAAGCGCGCGATGGCCGCCGTAGTGGTCTCTGGGTTGTCTGTGCTTGTTGGTCGTGACTGTTCCGCATCGCTCGCTTCCCACCACTCGTCACTGGCCTGTGCAGATGTCAAAACGGAGCTCTTGGGGCCCTCCGCATGCAGCGTGCAGGCAGCGTGCGGTAGGACCATTGAAGGCATGCGCAGGGGTCATTTGACCTCACTCGGGCCCGTATCTGACTCGCTCGCTTCCTCCTCGGATTGCGCGGCGTCGCTCGCTGCCTCACTCCCGGCCCGCGCCTGTGCAGGTGACGGCCACATGAGCATGGCACATGCATGCCGGAGACAGGCCGCATGTTGTGCGATGCAGAATCGTGCTGCCAGTGTAACCAGGACGCACGCTGGAGCTGTCATCGTCGACGCTCAGATCCGCCAGCAGCGGCGCGGCCGGCGCGGTGCCCGCAGCGCGTCAGCCCAGCAGCGCCGCCCGCACCCGGGCGCGAGAAGGGTGCTGCAGCGCGGCTCACATTGCGCGCACCTCCGGCAAATGCCGCCCAATCGCGCGCAGTACCTCTTCCAAGTAGCTCCAGACAAAGTCGTCCCTGTCCTCGCTCTCGCTGTCGTCCTCATGCGCGTCCAGGTAGCAATCCGCGAGGCGGTCGGCCGCGCCCAGCGCGCCGGCGCGCGCGAGCGCCGCGGCCAGCGCGCGCGACGCGGCGCCCAGCTCCGCGGCGCCCTCCAGCGAAACCCTGACCCAGCCCTCCGTGCGCTCCATCCACAGCCGGTACGGGCTGCCTTCAGCGTCCCCGCCGGCCGCGCCACGGCCTGCGCCAGGCGCGCCGGGCGCTGCCTCGCCCGCGCGCACTGGCTGGGCTGGCGCGTCCGCGCGGCATGCAGACACTGCTGGGGGCCAGCCATTCGCGCCAGGCAGGTCCACGCGCGCGTAGCTCGGCCGCATGCTCAGGGCCGTCGCGCAGCACGGGCAGAGGCGCATGTAGGGTGTGCGAGTGCTCTGCTTGGGTGCGCAGGCATGCAGCATGCGCCTGCTGCTCAGCCCAACACCTCCCATCTCTTGTTCACTCATCTTTGTGAGCCCTCCGGTCAGCCAGCAGTCTCTAATCAGGCACGTGCGGGAGCCGCGCACATGGCGGGCTCCAGGGACCGTCGGCCAGCTTGCGCAGCGCAGCGACGACAAAGGGCACCAGGCCCGCGCACGCCAGCAGGAGCGCCCTGCACTCCCCGGGGCCGTCGCGCGCCGCGAGATAGCCGCAGGCGGCCTGCCGCGCACAGGGGACCGCTCACGCTCAGGCCGCTCCGCACGCCCGGCTAGCAGCGCATGGCGCAGTCTGGTCAAGGAGAGGCCACGCAGCGAGGAAGAGGGCGCCGCCCACCAGCACGTCGGACAAGAAGTCTGGCACGGCGTGGATCCCGCCGGGCGGCAAATGGCGCGGCACGTCCAGCGCGCGCACGCGCTCGGGCGGCAGGAGCAGGACGGGCAGCAGCTGGGCGGCCGCGTACGGCGTGAGCTCGGCCGGCAGCGCGTGGCCGCGCGCGCGGAGGTGCGCAGCCGAGCGCAGCAGGCCTGAAGCCCAGCCGATGCACGCGGCTTGCAGCGCCTCCTGCCGCCCGACACACGACAGTTTTTGAGCCTGGGCTTCAAGCTAGCAGGGACCATACGCTTGCACAAGCTTGGTTGCCTTGCATCTTTTCAGGCCTACTCCATGTCAGGCACCACCACTTCACATACAGTTCACACAGGTGTGTTTGCATGCACGCGGCGCGCTGCGACGGGCCACCGCGACCGCCGGACGCGGATGCGGCGCACCCGTAGCTCTGTGCACAGGGCGGAGCCCGGCGCATGCGCCATCGCGAGCAGCTTGGCCAGCGTCGAGAGCAGCGCCCTTGCTGTAACATGCAAGCACCCGTATTGTGCTTGTACTGGCAGCCAGGGAACCCTGCTGAGGTTCTGCCCAGCCTATCACTTCTCTAAAACGAGCTGACAAGCGAAAAGGCGCCTGCTCTTGTTTCCGGGATGGACGCCGGTGCATTGGGGCTCGCAGGTGGACCGCTGGGCCAGCGGGCCTGCAGCGGGTCGCATGCTGCGCCCGCTCATGCCCCGGCGCTTGGGCGGCGGCTTCACAGGGTAGCAGCGAGCAGCAGCGGCTTGGTACAGACAGGCAGGAGAGCGCTTCGAACAGCGTCCCTGCTGCCAGGTGCGAAAGATGTTCAGTCGCACACTCTTGCCGCATCCTGCACGTGCAGCCTGCTTTCCTTTTTTGCGCTCACTTAACTTGACGTTGTGCTTTTGTGCAACTGACGAAGCGGGCTCGTGCAGGTGTAAGAGCGCTGCAGCACACCTCACGCAGGCGGCTGACGCCGCGGCAGGCGTGGGCCCTGGCAGCTGAGGCATCGCAGCAGCGTCCTCTCTGTTCTCTGGCTCACACAGTGCTGCTGGCTGTTCTGGCTCTGCTCTGGTGGCAAGTCATAGCTTGTCCTAACTGCAGGCCTGCTCGCGACCTGCAGCGTGTGCAATCTTCAACTTAGCTGAGCTCTCAGCTAGGATCTGTTGTGAGCGTGCTGCACCTTGCAAAAGGTGCACTGGAGCTGCACCTGACACTCAGTCTGCCTGCACAGCCCTTGACGGAAGCGCGCATACGCGACCCGGACGCGGCGGTGGACAGCGACGAGCTGGGCAACAGGGGGCCGCCAAGCATCCTTGTGCGCCTGGCGTCTGCGCTGACGTACCTGGTGCCTTGGATTGACATCATCGGCCTGGGCCGCATGATTTACCACAAGTTCCCCGGCTCGCTGTGGCTGTACGAGTTCCCTGGTGCGGCGCTCGATGTATGCCAGCGCTCTGTGTGCATGGCAGAAGGCGACCTACCCATTTGTTCTTCCCCTTGCTCCACGTAGTGCGCAGGCGTACTGATGCGACCTGCCTAAGCGCGTGCGTATGAGTATGACCTGCCTGACCTCGGTGGCCAAGAGACTGACTGCTGGGCTGCCAGCACCATGAGATGATGTGAGTGCACCTGTTGGGTGATCAGTTTGCGTGCGGCGCAGCGCCGCTGGTGCCAATCTACTACAGCAGCCAGTTCGCGCCGCTCATTGTGTTCTTCCTGCTCTTCCTGGCCATTGTCAAGAACAACAAGCTGCACCACTTTGTGCGCTTCAACTGCATGCAGGCGCGTGGCAATACTGTCTCTTTCGGGTCATGCAGCACCTGACTTGGCGTCACACGTGCCGTGTTGTCAAGGTCTCATGGGGAGTGCGCATGACACCATGGGCAGATGATCCCCTCTCTGCTGCCACCTCACTTTTCCTGCATCGCTGCGTTGCAGTGTGACGAGTGCAGGCTGCGTGGTTGGCAGGCAACCACTTTGCTAAGGACCATGCACTCACACCCATGCAAAACGCAGGGCGTGATGCTGGACATTGTGAGCATGCTGTTCACACTGATCCGCACGTACATCCCCTCCGAGATCCGGTGGTCCTACCTCATGGACCTGTACGACATGTTTGCGTGGAACATCTGCATCTCCACGCTGCTGTACTGCGTGTTCTTCGCGCTCTGGTGCGATCACGCGCCTGCCTGCTGCTCTCCTGCATGTGCTTGTGAACCCTTCTCTCTGCCGCAAGTATAATTGCTATCAGAAGCCTGTGCATACCGTGCGGGAGTGCTCATACAGCAGAAGTGCTCGTACAGCAAGTGCTCAAATCATGTAGCACTGGCTACTTGGGCTGCTCTGGCACGCCTCAGTGCATCCGGCCGCTCACTCACCGTGCCGTGCAGCCCCATGCCGGCGACGGCCTTTAGCTTGGCCGACATGAAAGCCGGAACTTCTTGTTCACAGGCGCAGCGCTAGTCTGTTGCCCGCGCCTTCTTTCAGAGCCGAACATTCGTATATTTTTCGTTCGCACTGCAGGAAGATGGGCTATGTGTCGAGAAGCGAGAGCGTTGGAACAAGATGATGGAACAGTATCCTGTCGTAGCCTTGCTCAGCAAGATGGCAAGAAAATGTTTGCGCTGATACGGACTGCGCGGCAATGGGTCTTGTCTGTATTGTGCAGGGGCAAGTACGCGGACGTCCCCTTCATATCGGAGTCCGTGTACCTACAGGTGGATGCCTCCATGTGAGGCTCACGAGAGCCAAGCTGGGGCTTGCATTGCCTTGGGAGGCGCTGTGTGTTCGGGTGAGGGCTCGCATATGGAACTCGTACATGAACTTCTCAACAGCAGCACCCTGCATGAAGTCGTTGACATGCATGATGAACACAAAGCAGCTAACAATACTTGCAACCTAGTGTTGAGCACTGCTGTTGCAGAGCATGTCAGCCAAGGTAACATTGCATGTCGTGGCAGTAAAGCGGCATGTGCCATCCACTGCAACCCATCAGCAGCGTAGGTCCGCAGACTACTGCATGCCAGTAGTGTGCGCCACTAGGCTCATGCATTTCTCTGACTCTCAACCAGACATGTACGGTAGGTCCTAAGTAACACACACAATAGGAGGCTACCTAAATGACGGTCTGCATACACTTCGCGCTCCTCGTTGGACAAAACAACTCGATGGACTAGGCAGTCTACAAGAGCAACGTTAGGTGTGATTCTCACACAGACCCCTTCTACCTGACATGCACCGCCTCAGCGTGCAACAGCCGCCAACTTGCATCAACCCCAACTCAAGTGTCCAACCCAAGCCCTGCCTACCAGCGGCTGACATCCCGCCCGAAGATGAGCGACATTGTCCAGTTCATCATGACGTACAGCCGGTTGCGCATATTGCCCAGTCGCGTAAGGTAAGCACTGGCGCCACACACGTGCAGCTTTTCATAGGTGTTGAACTTGCAGCACATCTGTGTGCACGCAGAACGGCACCGGCACACACAGCCTGCTGATCACATGCACTACCACTTATGGTGTCACGCAGTTCACACCGCCCACGCCTAGCAAAGCGCAGCATGGGGCAAGCATCCGTTGCACTTCTATACGCACAGCAGGATGCGCAAGCACACGAGCCTGCGAAAGATAATGCCTGGTACATCTTAGACTGCGCAAGCCCGAGCGCGCACCTGCGCCACACCCACCAGCCGGAGAAGCCCTTGAGCGAGAACTTCTTGCCCGCCGCGCTTTTCGGCGCCTCCAGGACCGCGGATGTGTTCCCTGCCAGGCGCCGCGACCTTGGCTGAGCCTCGCTGTCGGGCGCTGTGAAGCTGTCCGGAGTGCAATGGTAACGCATGCAGTCACTCGAGCTCTGGGTAGGTCTTCACAGTTGGCCTGGTGTAAGCCTTTGCAGAAACAAGCATGGTCATGACATACTACTTCCACTACACACTAGGGTATGCAGGCGCACCTAGGCTGGCCATGGAGCCCAGGTGGTGGTACCGGAAGGCGACCGACGGGACGGCCGGGGAGCGCGCGCGCGCCTGCTCGTTCAGCTCCTTGGCCAGGTATTTGCCCTGCTGCTCAGCGACCTGAGCAGGCGGCAGCAGGCCCGCTCCTCTTCAGGCGCTGCTTGCGGAGAGGGTCAAGCAAGGCGGGCTGCTTGCAGCCTGCGTGAGCCTCTAGCAGGCTACACCACAGAACAAGAGGTTACACATACTAGCCTCTGCCACACCAGCTGTGCGTCGGATGCCTTAGCAGCTGGGGCATGTTGCTGCAGCTGTTGCTGCACCTGGGGCAGCATCAACATGCCCCAACACACTCCGCAACTCCGTACCCGCTCGCGCAGCACGCACGGCGCCCTGTGCTGAAAGCGCCGGGCGTGCGCACACCTGCGCGAGCGCGGGCAGCGGCGTCTCCACATTGGCGCAGCAGTCGCCCAGCGCGTAGATGTCTGGCACGGGCTCCAGGCCGGTGTTGGTGTGCAGCTCGTCCTCCACCTTGCCCGCCGCGCTCACCTGCATGCGGCCGCAGCCGCTCGGCATGGCCACCATCCGTACCATGCTTGGCATCATGCGGCTGTGAAGCGTGCATGCACATCCTGTGTGCAGCGGCCTGGGCTGCCGGGGTGCTGCGGCAACATGAATATGGCGCTGGCTCACTCATGCAGAGAGCAGAGTCACGATAAAATTGTCTAGCATGCTAACAACGAGGTCAGCACTTGCAAGCCTCTGCACTGTAACCAGGCTGAAAAAGATGTGCGGTGCGGTGCGCACCTGGGAGGGGTCTCCTGGCCCCACGTCGCTGTGGTGCGGGTGCGTGAGCACGCGTAGCCGCTCGTCCACCGCGATGCGGCCGCGCGGCGTGCGCGCAAAGGGCAGCGATGTGGTGAAGTCTGTCGGGCCTGCGCGCATGCATGCAGCGCTGCTCGGCTATCCCACACTTAATCACACACCATTTCTTTTGAAGTCCGTAAACAACATGCGCGAAGGCTCAAAACACCCAAGCATGCCGACATGGGGGCATTGCCAAGCAGACGAGGGCGGCTGATGGGATGCGCAAGGTTGATTAACCAGCCAAGGGCACACAGCCAGGCACTGCATGTGCATGATTGTCGCTGCTGATCGGATAGAGGACAGGAGCTGCGCACCTACGCCGGTCGACCACACGCAGAGGCCATATGGCAGGACGTCCCCGGACTGCAGCTCCACTTCCTTCTCGCAAACCTCCTGCTGGTAGCCATGACGCTTACAACATGCATGTGGATATACTGCACAGCATCGCATGCAACGCACTGCTACACCTTGCTTCCACCGACAACCGCGTCGTTTCACTGAAGCCTGCCCACGGTCTGGAAGGCAAGTGTGCAAGCACCTACAACACACTTTCTATCCTATCACGAACACATTGCTGAAGCAGTTTCTGTCACCATCGCGATGCGGGTGCGGACGCTGCCCGCAACGCACAGAGTGTCAAATGGCATGCTCAACGCACGGGCTGATCCCCGAGAAGCCGGGCGGGTACCGCACCTTCACCATGCCATGCACGAGGTGGATGCCCTGGCGGTGCAGCGTGCGCGCCGCATACTCGCGCAGCGGCGAGTCAAAGCTGCCCAGCAGCTGCATGGCCTCGACCAGCGTCACGCGGACGTCGCGCGCGCGGTCGGGGTCGATACGCGTCAGGTCCTGTGCATGTGGCTGGCTGTCGACCTTGTGTGCAGCACAGTGAGTGCCTCCTCGGAGCACTGACACGCTATTCAAAGCCCTGTGTTGCCCCTCCTAAAGACCAGCCCAGCTTGCAGCCTGTCCGGCAAGCATGGCACGCACACATACGCTGAAAGCTGAAAGCCGCCAGTGACAGCAGCAGATGCAGGCCTCCATGCCACCCACACCAAGAATAAGGTCCCACACAAAAAATACCCAGCGCACCGAGCGGATGAAGTCCCCCAGCTCGCCGCAGAACTCGACGCCTGTGGGCCCACCGCCCACTACCAGCACGCTCAAGAGCCGCATGCGCTCCTGAAGCGTGCGCCCTGCCAAGCGACCAACGTCTCTGTCAACGGCCGGACACCAAATTGTCTACTGCGTGCCTGGGCCAAGGTCTGCAGACATGCCGCTCGCTCCCTGTGGCCTGCGTTGCTTGTGTACCTGGCAGTAGTCCGCACGTGCAACTCTGATGAGCAAGCTGGGCATGCTGGCAAGGCATGCTCACAATAATGCTCCTGGCCACATGCGGTCACCGTGCACGCAGGAGCAAGCACCACTGCTCAGTCAGGGCCAGGTCACCTGGGATGTTGGCGCGGTTCCAGTTCTCGATCAGCTGCGAGCGGATCTGCGTAGAGTGCGCAACGTCGCGGAGGAAGTGCGCATGCTCTTCCACGCCGGGAATCCCGAACGTGCTTCCCTGCGTGTGCAAGAGTTACACAAGGTGCACGCGGAGTGCAGGCTCATGCAAAATCTTGCTGTCTCTGCTGTAAAACAACTGATTGCAGACAGCTTGGCAGCAGACCTGCGAGCCTGTGGCGACCGCCAGTTTGTCGTAGCCCACTGTGAACTCTGCGCCGTTGCAAGGCTCGATGCAGGTTATCTTCTTAGCCTGCATGGCCGCCCAGCTTCAGGCCGTTTGCGTCGTTGAGCCGCAGCAGCTTGCTCCCTCACCTGCCATTAAGAGCTTGCAGTGCACTTCACATGGTAAGCAAGCAGTCGAAGGCGGGCCTGTGCATCGATGGCCGTGGCTTCAGCTGCATAGTAATAGTTCTGGGGCTGCTTCAGCGCCGGCTGGATGTCAATGATAGGCATAGCCACCGACCGCGGCTCCAAGGTCCCAGTGCACGCTGCACAAGATCAAGTTTAGGGCAGTGAGCTGCAAGCGTGCAGGAAGGCGCGGCGTGCTTACTAACGCAAGAAGGGAGGGCAACCTGACGCCAGCAGAGGAGTGAACACCTGCAAAGAGGTGCACCAGTGTCAGTTGTGAGAAAGCAGAGTGGTGCAGTAGCAAGCTACTCCTTGTTGCACAGAGCTAGAGCGCGGGACGGGAACTATGTAGCGCCATGGCTCACGCAGCACACTGGCATTTTGCTACGCTTTATCTAAGCACAGCTGCGTGCAGGCCCTATAGCACAATAACTGCTGTGTATGGCTGCAAGTCTGGTCATGTATCGTTCGCACCATGTGGTTCCTTGGCGAGATGATAGTCAGGTCATACAAGCGCGTGTCGATGTCCCTTGCTAGCCGTGCCGCCGCCCAGCCGGTGCCCAGCACAACCAAGCGCGGCCGGCCTGTGTCCAGCGGCAGACCTGTCTGTACAAAACGCGCTTGGCTCCATTGCCACGGCGCTGACTGCTGCAGGCTCACAAGCTGTTCTGCTAACCTAGGTGTGCCGCAGGAGCGGTAGGTGCCCCCAGCTGCGCTGAGGCCCAGACACCTTGCTAGGCGCCCGAGCGCCATATGCGGGGCACAGTGCTAATGTATGTATGTCCAGCACTGCAGGTGCAGCCGCGTCTCACACAACAGTGCTTGTGTGCGCCCCAGGAATTCAGATGCAGACCCCATACAGTGCCGCCGTTATCGAGTACGTCACTTTCGCCGAGTGTGTAAAAAGGTAACCGTGCCTCTTCTAAATTAGGTCAACTTCAAAAACTCGCTCCTCATGCACCCAGCACAGACTTATGCGAGCCGTACACGCATGAGCACGCACCAACTCTATATAGGACAGCAATTGCTGTCCTCCCATTGCGTGTGTGCGCCTCAGCAAGAGCGGTTCAGCAGCGCTGGTGACTTTTTACGCCCAGGCTATTGTACACTGGTACACACTATCAGCAGCTGGCCTACTGTCAAACCACTCCTGCCACCAAAAGCAAGCTCCCCTGCTCAATTGCTGCTCGTTCCACAGTGTTGCAACTTTCAAAAAGAAATCGGCATGCGCGCAAACTAGGTGGCATGCGCTCTACTACTCTGTACAGTGCTGCTCATGCCGGGCCAGGGCATGGCTCACAGGACCGCTCCTGCCAGCTTCTCCTGCGGCGAAGCTTCAGCCGCGGGAGGCAGCTCCACTGGCGCCTGGGCGGGCAGGAAGCGCAGGCGCAGGCCGTTCATCGGCCCAAAGGGCGGCACCCACTCCTCGTTCGGGTCCACCTGGGACAGCGGTGGGGTGCACCTTCTTCATCGCGCGAAGAGTGTGAGGTGGTGGGTGGTGGCAGCCTGTACTGGCAAGACCGCAACGACGAGGCGCTGCACACGCCCCAAACTGCGCTAGGTGTTTCTCCCTGAAGCCTGCTCACCTGACACAGACCAGCCTGGCAGGCACAGAACCACAGCGGACAGCAAGGCTTGGATCAGAAGCGGTGGGTGCACACCTGCTCCCAGCGGCGCCCGCCGCGGCCCAGCATGGCGAGCGTGGCGCGCAGCTCGGCTATGGCCAGGCCCATGCCGAGGCAGATGTGCGGCCCGCTGCCGAACGGCGTGTAGCCGGACGGGTCGCGCTTCACCGTCAGCCACCTGGGAGCATGTTTGCGGTGAGGTGAGCCCACAGTGCCCACATTAGCATGGCTCATCTGGGCAGCGTGAAGTGTACCAGCAAGGCTGGTGAGACCAGGCTCAAGCGCCGACTGACTGCCACGCCCTGGCGCTTTGCGTGCAGCGCGCACCGCTCTGGCCGAAACGCTTCCGAGTCCTCGCTAAACTCCTGGATGTCCTTCTGCGCCTGCCCCAGCATCAGCTGCACGCGCCAGCCCTTGGGCACGCGGCGGCCACCCACCACGATGTCCTGCGCCGCCGGGCCGCAGCTTTCTCAGCAAGACACTGCAGGTGCAGGTGTCACCGGGATTTTGCTGCCGGACTGTGCGGGTGCGGCGGGCCAACGTGACCAACCACGCAGCACACCATACCCAGGCGGCTGCCAAAGTCATAACACAGTCACCAGCGCGCTTGCTAAAATTAAGCCCTGCTTCGTGGCACATAGATTCATGGAAGATCACACAGAGTCATGCCACCCCACTGAGCCCAGCGGCGTACCTGCGCTGTGCGCCTGAACAGGCTCATGATGATTGGGTGGACGCGCATGCCCTCGCGGATCACCGCGTCTGTGTACGGCATGGATTCCAGCGCCGCGCCTGCAGGGAAAAGCACACGCCTTGTGAGGCAGCGGAGCTCGCTGCGCACGCGGCGGCGCACCGCTGGTGGCCGCAACAACAATCGCGCGTCTGCACACTTAGAGCTGCCCTGTGTGCTCCATGGGTGGCCTGCACTAGCACACAGAGCCAGCAGCACCAGCCGGACACACGGTTCAGCCCATGCATGTCGAAGAGCAGCGCCGTGGCGTTCAACCACACCAGCCGCCACATGCAGAGCGCCTAAGCTATCTGTCCATGTCACGCGCACGCGCACGCGTGGCCACCTGTCAGCTGGGGGCCATGTCGGGCCACAACTGCGGCCTGCTCCTCCTGCAGGCGCTCCAGGACGCGCGGGTCGCGCCACAGCAGCCGCAGCAGCGCGCTCATCGTGTGGCCCGTGGTCTCGTGCCCTGCCGCCGGCCGCGCACTGGCTCAGCCTGGCGCCTGCCGTGTCAGCAGCCGTGCAGCAAGCCCTGTCAAAGGTCATGCAGGAAACCTACCCTAGCTCTTCCTTGTCACTCGCCACATGTTGATCCCAGCTCTGCGCACTGGCGGGCTTTGCGTAGCAGGGGAGACCGGCGGTGCTGCATGCGCGCACCCGCAAAGAGCTGCAGCAGGACCTGATCCTTAAGCTCTTCCATGTCCACGGCGTTGCCCTGCGCACGGTCCCAGCTGCGCACTTGGAACCCCTGTCTCTCCCCCGCATCGTCCTTTGATGCACTCAGGCTGCCTCTTTACGGGCCTTCTGGCTCACTCACAAGCATCCAACTCCTGCAACAGCCGTGCACAAACAAGCAAACGCACACGTGAGCCATGGTGCGCCTCGGGGCGCACGTCGTCATCGCGCGCGCGAATCATCATGGTCAGAGCACATGTCGGCCGCTCCCTGGCGCCTGCAGCATCCTCCGCCTGCGCCCTGCACGCGCATGCAGGTCGGCAGCGTCAGCGAGCGCCTGTTAAGACGCGTGGCCAAAGATGTGTGGCATGCAAACATGCGCTGCACAGCGTGCAACCTGCGCATACACGCCACACCGCATAAACAGGCAACGCGCCCGCGCGGCACACAATGCAAGCAAAGCAACTGCATGGACTGCTACAGCTCCTGGATCTCTGCTGTTGGATAGTCAACTATATAATAGCAGAGCTCCAGCCGCGGTCCGGCCGCGGCTCCCTCGCGAGCCCCGCCCGCGCTGCGGGCCGCGCCTGCGGATGTAGCCCTCGATCTTGCGGAGCAGGCGGCGCTTGGCGGCCTGCGCTTTCGTGTAGTCTGTGCCGGGCAGCGGCACCGGCACGCCGCGCAGGCCGCCGACCAGCGTGTCGTAGTCCTCGCGGAACTCCTTTGCAGTCCCCGACTGCCGCACAACCCCCGGGTCAACTGTGCGCAGCGCGCATATCTGTGCGCCTCGCACTAGAACAGGTCGGACAGACCGCAACAAAACCCATGGGCGCATACTGAGCAAGGCCGTCTTCGACTGATGGTGTGCGCTCGTCGAGCAGCGTGCTCCATCTCATCATGTCCACCCCGATGCAGAACATGGCATATCAATGGGGCGCGACCAAACTACACTCACGGCGGTCCCCCTTCCGCCTCCCAGTGCATTCGAGAAACAACACCCTTCCGGCAAACGTGTTCAAGCATGTCTGTAGCACCAAACAGACTGCCCTGGCTCATGACTTTCAAAGACAGAAAGGGCCCTTGCATGGCCTCGTTTTCTTCTATGACATCATGAGAACGTGCACTGCACAGCCAGTCCTGTGAAGCCTCAGGGGCGGCGCACGTCCAGCTGCATGCCGAGCAGCACGCAGGCGGCCACGTCGAACGCGAGGTCCTTGCACACGTGGTACGCCTGGAACTCGCCGCCCGCATCCCAGCGCGCAAAGTAGCGCTGCACCACGCCGTCGATCAGGCCCGCGTACGAGCGCACTGCCTCGCCCGTGAACGCCTGCCCGCAGCGCAGGCCCGATCGGCGGGCTGCGGCGCTGTCAGACACTTCCGCTCCAGCGCACGCACGTGCCTAACACGCTGTCTCTGCTGCCACCTCGGGCGTTCCCTCCTGGTCCAAATCACCGGGCACACAACACGCAGATGGACCGCAGCAGCACGGCAGCCTGAACCGCGCAGCGCCTGCTCCTGGCGCCCCTGGCCGCCACTCACTGAGCCCTGATGTTAGGCTGTTGAACAAAAACTGCAAGCCCTTGCAGCGCTGCCGGTCCAGGCCCTGCGCTGCGGAGCAACTGCGCAGCGACGCCCACCTGTGACAGGATGCGGCGCTGCTGCGCGTGCTTCTTGCCGGTGGCGAACAGCAGCGAGCGCCGGCCCAGCAGGTCCTTGAAGCCAGGGATGAAGTCCGGCAGCGTCAGTGTGCCCTCGCCGTTCAGCAGGGCGCGGATGTCCGCCGGGTCGTAGACCGTCGCGACCGCGCCGAACAGCAGGCTCGACTTGTAGACCTTGCCGTACTTTTTGTACCTGCGCGCGACGCGCCGCGCGCGTCGGCGCTGCAATAGCACCACCGCTGAAGGTGCTGCACCTTGGAGCAGCAAGCCAAGTGGCAGCAACCACGCCTGCTAGACAGGTGCTAAATACAAGCTCAGCGTCTTTGGAGCAGCAGCAGGAAGTTGGGAGCAGGGGAGCGCGCTCACCGCTTCCGGTGGAAGTCGACCATGTTGAGGCTCAGAAAATCCAGCGTGTGGCCCAGAGGGTTGGGCCACCCCATGTCGCCATCGGGCAGGTCTGGCGCAGGCCGCCCGGGCGCAGCCACAAACGGCGCAGCAGACGCATGGACTTGCGGCCTGTGACGCCTGCACCCCAGGCACAGCAAGCTCAGCAGCAACCGTCTTGCAAGGCCCTTGCTTCTTACATGCTTCTTAAGTACCAAGCAAGGCCACACAAGACAGTGTAATTGACGCGCGTCCACATCTCACATGCAGCTACGCAGGCTGGTGAGCCTCATGCAATCTACAACACAATGTACAAATAGCACGAAGGGCGCTCAAGACCACCTGGCGGAGCACCGCGACCGCTGCCGCAAAGCACTGCCGCCCGGTGCTCGCCCAGCGGCAAACGCGCCAGCAGCGGACTTCTGCATCGATGGCATACCTGGGTGCGCAGCAGAGCGTGTAAGTGTGTGGCCGAAGAGGTGGAACCATCGTCAACTGTCTTACGACCTGAGGGTTCGAAATTAGTAATGTTGGAGACTGCAGCTGTATCGAGCTTAGAGCTATAGAGCTAGGAGTGACCAGGGGAGACCGCCGAACATATATGTTGACCTTGGCAGGCACTGTAAGGCAAGCCAGGAGGGTGCGCATGGTGCGGCGCTCGCGAGGCGCAGAGCCGCCGGCGACGCCTGGCACGCAGCTCACAGCCATGCTGCAGCGCGAGCTGCGTGCGCGCAGGCCAAGGGTCAAGCGACGCAGGCGCGCGAGGGGGCCCAGAGTGGCCCTCTCTGACATCTCAGAAGCTCCCCGCAAAACTGTCGGCCCACTGCAGGCGCCCTGTCTGGCCAAGGCGGCGCAGCACGCGCGGCCTGCTGGAGTCCGGGGCGGGCGCGAGCGCCCGTGCGAGAAGCTGTGCGCGCCGCCTCGCGCTCTCTGGGCGCCCCCGGCGCCGTTCGTCTCGACCGAGTCTGTTATGCGCCGCCATGCGACAGGTATGCTCGCGTCTGTTCCGCTTTGCACAGTTTCTGTCGCACCGGATTTGGTAGCTACTACCTACCTCTGACAGTGCTGGTGGCAAGCTGACGCGCAGAGTGTGCTGTGCGCAGGCTTGGACAGGAGGCCTGGTGTCGTGGAGGGCAGCATAGACTTCTTTGGCACCAACGCGTCCTCAGAGCGCGGCGGGTTTGTGCCTGACGAGGCGTGCAGCAGCGACGACAGCGACGCAGAGGTGGAGGCCACGGACGCGGTGCGCTGTTTGGCAGTGGCATGTGCTAGGGAGTCGCTTCTTTGCGTTGCTTGCTGGTGCAGAGCGCGTTTGAAGCCGCTGGCTGACCGGGCTCGTGTCTGTGCAGGCTGGCGAGCAGGGCAGGCAGCGCGCGGCGGCACTGGAGCGCGAGGTGTGGACGCTGGCGGCGGAGAACGCAGCGCTGAAGGCTGAAGCGGCCCGTTTAGGCGCCGACCTCGCCGCGGCAGCAAGAGAGGCGGCGCCTGCAGCAACAGCCTGCACCACGTCTCTGAACCCGGCGCACGGTCTGTGCTTGCAGGCTTCCTGCGACGCCTAGCGGCAGGTGGCAGGCACGCGTGCGCTCAACCATGAGGCAAGCCGCTGCTGGAGCAGACCTGCGCTGTAAGGCGCGGGGCAGGGGAGCCGCTGGGCTGGCTAGGCTGTTTGCGCTGGTTAAGCATGCTTGCTCACCACTGTGCCCGCAAGCTCCCGCACTGCGACCCGCGCTGGTTGCTGAAGCAGCACCAGCGAGCATGTCAAGCGCCTGAGCTCTGGAGCAAGCGCGCAAAGGCGCGCACCGCCATATGTGTGGGCGCTGTCTGCAACGCTGTTGCGTGTCCACGTAAGCGTCGGGTTTTGTGGGCCGACGCGCGGCGTGGAAGTTCCAGCGGGGAGCGCGCTTGGAGCACCTCTGCGCGCGCGCGTCGTGCGTGAGCAGGATATGCGGGAGCTTCGCGCACTTAGCACTGGCTGCGGGTGAGCGCTCAGTTCTGGTGCTGTGTTGTGTGCTGGGAGGAAAATGTGTGCGAAGGCAGAGTAGAAACATGTGAAGGCTTGAGGTGACCCTAACGTTGGGCTGTCAATCTTGTCAACCTGGGTCATGCAAGGTTGATGCTGGTCTTGCGCCTGCACGCCGCCCTCCGTCACAGGACTTTGACGGGCTGGTCGGTGGGTCTGCAGATGTGCGAGGCCGCTCGGACGTGCGCGCTGACGCACCTCAGCAGCGCTGGGTGGTGCGCTCTAGAGTGCACACCTTGCCTCTTGTGTAGGAATAAATGAATGAATTACAATCGTGTGTCAGCAAACTTGGCTGCTTACGGCCTGTTGTAGCAATCGTGCTGGTGCTGCTGGAAGCTCTTTGCTTGACTACTGAGTCATGCATCATATGACCTTACATGGCCTGATGCTGCACGTGTGACGTTCTGCACTACTGTACTCTGTTTGTAGAGCATGCAGGCGTGTGCTTGCGCTGAGCGCGCTGATGAAGCTGCGCTTGTGGGCTTTGTGTACTGGCGTCAAGTTTACATCAGGCTTGGGTGTGTGCCAATGTATATGCCAATGCCTTGGCTGCAATCTGGGGGGGGGGAATTGGGGTTGTGAACCACAGATGTGTAAACAAGGCGTACGTAAAAAATACATGTGATAGACACGGTGGTAACTTGCTCAGTCTGCCCTGTGTGCTGGTCACCAGAGCGAGCTATGACCCATGTCACCGTCAGAGCAAGGAGTAGAATGGCTCAAAATGGTTTACCTTCAACGTAGCTGAGAATTGCGCACAAAGGATTGCGCACAAAGGATGGTCACCAGGTCAATTGTTCTGCACCATTACGGAGGATCAAAGGGGCGCACACCGTAAATTACGGTGACGGCCAAGCAGCTGTGCACCCTGGGTGGAGTGTGACTTGCGCCATAAACAAGAACGCCTCCTCCTGAGCAGCGGTCACTGCACCCTGAACTATAGGTGCACACACACACAAAGGCCAGCACGCACTCCAGCTCATACACCATGCACCGCATGTTGCTGCTTCTTGCGCTTGCAAGCCCCATTCTGGCAATGGTGCGCTGCGTGTAGTCGACGGCCCTGCCCTGTCAAGCCTCAGCCACGCCTCAGCCACGCTCGTTGGCTTGACTTCATCTTGTTATATACACGCACAGTTTGCGGCAGACACCCCCACGCAGCGACGTCTGCTAGCTCTGCTTAGCTAGGCTTGCACCCCAGTTTCTGAGTTGTGTTTGGCAGGGCATGGCTTGTTGCGTCATGGCGCTAGGTTCCCTGGCCTGTGCTGACATTGCAGGCTGTCGCAGGACATGGCTCCTGCGCCGGCGCCCTTCCTCGCTAGCGCGCTGTACACCTCTCTCGCCGCGAAGCGCGTGGCAAAGGCAGAGCAGAGCTCAGGCGACGGCACCTGCCTGACAGTCGAGGGCAGCGCCAAGACGTGCAGCGGGCACCTGGTATGCACCCTGCTGCTTATGAACGCCTTTGTTCACCTGCGCTGCAGCGTGAACGCACTGCACCAGACGTTAGCTGAGTGTCTCTGACACACCCGCTCGCGCGCAGGCTCACACCTATGACATGAGCCCGAAGGACTTCTTCGCGCTCAACCCCAGCGTGTGCGCGAACAAGGGCGACAAGATTCCTGTCGGAACAAAGTTCTGTGTCTCCAGCGGTGCGCACCCCTTCAGACCTCGTGGGGCCCATACAGCAGCTTGCTGCAGGAGTGCAGGGTGCTATCAGCTGCTACATGCACCCAGCCACTTTATGTGGTGCCTCTTGCACGGTGTTGCGCCCAGGCTGCACCTCAGTGCTGGCGCGACAGGGCCTCACAAACCACACCACGCCGCCTTGCTCCTGGCTGCCTGTGCCAGCTGTCAAGCCTGCTTTTGGGCCTGGACTCGCGCCAGCTCTGCAGCGATGGTCGTTAGACGGGCAACAGGAACCCCCTCACCCTTGCAACTCATGAACAGCTCCTCCACCTCCAGGGTCAGAGCCAGGAACACAGCACTTTCGGAGACGAGACCACTGGACGGTGGTTGGTTGGGCCGCCCGCCCCGCGGCACAGCGCTGACTCCTCCATGGGGCGCCCCGTTGCAGCGTACACGGACCTGCAGGCGGCCTGCACCCAGGCGAGCGGCTCCCTGACGCACGTGACCAAGGACCAGACCTGTGACGCGCTGGCCTCCTCGGCCGGCATGACCGTGGCGGCCCTGCAGACGCTCAACCCGCGCCTCAACTGCACCAAGCCGCAGGGCGGCTGGGCGGTGTGCGTCACCAAGGCCGCCGGCACCTCGCGCGTCGCGTCTGCGGCGGCGCGCGTGCCCGCGCAGGGCTAGGCCAGCTCGCGCCCGCGCAGGCCCAGCTCTCCGTGCGTGGCGCGGCTCGGGGGGGCCCCGAGGGCGGCCACACAGGCGCGCTCGACGGCGCCAAGCCGCAGGTCTGCTGGGCGGCGCGCAACCGGTCGGAGCGGCGGCCGGCGCCGCCGGCATCGGCGCTGATATGGCGACCGCGACCCTGCCAGCCTGGGAACCGTGCTGCGCGGCAGGCCGCACACTATTGGGCGGCTTGCCCAGGGTGGCAACACCAGCTGGGCGTCGGCGGCCGTACTGGTGCAATGTGGGCTACGTCGCAGGGGCGTGACGCCGCAAAGCGTTCCCTCCTGACAGCGACCGTCGCGCGGCACCGACGCCCCGACATGTGCTATGTGCAGGCGCTCCACTTCCGTCATGCTTCATGCATTCGCACGGCAGAGCATGGGCCCTGTTGAGGGATAGATGCTGGTCGTGAACCGGGCAGAATTGAAGAGAAGCGGTGATTTGCATACGCTGGGCGTTTGAGCGTGAGGCGCATGCCAGCCGCACGCAACCCCTTCACGCTTGCATGCACTTACAAGCGCTTGCCACAGGTTGCTCTTCGTGACAGCCGGCTGCATTTTGTGGAACGATCACTTTGCCGCATTCTGTGCCTACTAGCGTCTGTTCAGCAATGCAGTGCAGGCAAGCAGTCTGCCCTTCCTCAAGCTGCGGCTTTTGGCAGTGCTGCTGCGACAATATATACACGTGATATGCATGCGCTCC
>JAABUO010003267.1_pt1 | contig 19383 bp, 3 predicted proteins | sample 5559291 | NCBI WGS metagenome assembly JAABUO01 (sample SAMN10711878, study PRJNA513372) | rock metagenome | isolation source: Antarctica rocks | place: Antarctica: Victoria Land, Finger Mt sud
ATTTATGAAGCAGAAAGAGCTAAACTTCAGACAAGCTCGTTAAGCGCTGAAGTTAATTACTTATGATTTTAAAATCTTTCATCGTTTAAGTAAATGAAACTTAGCGAATGAATCTTTTAAACGTTTAAATTATGAAAAAGCATTATTTCTTAACATTAAATTATTATTAACGTTATAAAATAAGCTAGCGCTGTCATGAAACGAAAAAACGCTGACGTAAAGCGAGCGAAACGAAATAAATAAGCTAGATTTCGTATCTTAATTAGCAGAAATTTAGCTTAATAACATAAACAGATTAAAGTCGCTGTCGCGAAAAAAACGAAAAATATTAAATAATTTAATCTCTGTATTTTAATTAATTAATATTTAAGTTCTTATATTAAAAAAGAAGATTAAAAATGTATTTAAAAGTCTTTATAAGAAATTATAAAGATTTATAAAGTTCTTAATAAAGAAGCTTTAAACAAGAAACGATTAAGCGAATAAAATTCGTGTTAAACTCGTTAAGTCTTCTTATCGTCTGCGTAAGCGAAATAAAATTTAAGCTTTAAACTTTAAGAATCTCGTTAAACATAACGAACGTTTTTATGTTTTTAATAATGTAATAATAATAAAAAAAGCTTATTAATAAAAATCATAATGATTTCTTAACTGAACACTTTAAGATTAATAAGTTTTTAAAACTTCTTAGAAAAAAATATTATTAACTCGTTTACTTAAAGTAAATAACTTCGTATATTAAAATTTATAACGTTTATTAACGAATTAAAGTACTTAAACATAAATTATATAATGAATTTAAGTTCTTATTTATATTTACGAAGTCATGAAAAGAAATCATTACGAACTTCATTACGAATTTATTATTAAGTAAGCGTCGTGAAGTCATTTATAATTTTATATTCGTAATTATAACTCGATGTATTAAAATAATTAAATATATATTAATAATAATACGAATTAATGTCGCAGAATTAACGAAAGTATTTGTTAAGAAAATTATTTTACGCTTTAATATATTAATTAACATAATGAGTAACAGAGATTCTGTTTTCATTAACGCGTTTTAATTAATTATATATTATCATGCACGCATAAAACGACGATTAAGCATCGCATTTTATTCGTAAACGAATGACTTAATTAAACGATGAAGTTAAATTTTAAAACATTATTTACGTACTTTCGCTAATGTAAAGTAAGCGAGTTAAGCTAATTTATTATTAATGACTGAATATGCTTATAATAATAATTATTACGTCTTTATTAAAGCTTCGTTATTCTTTTTAATGTACGATTATAATTCGAAAATATATTACGAGATTAAGAATAATTTCGTTAAAAAGAAAGTATTATCTGTAAAAGATCGAGTTTAACGATTTTAAGATTTAAGAAATGAGCTAACGAAGCGTTTTATTAACGCTATCGCTTAATAAATAAAGTATTATAATCGCAGTTATAAAGTTAAAACTTATATTATTAATGATTTAGTTATGCTTTTAACTAGAAATTTAAAATAAAAGAAATTTAATAAGAAATTATCGCATAAATTTATTAATTCGTTTAGAATAAAGAATAAAATTAAAACTTAAGCTTATTAATTAACGTTACTTAATATTTATCATATTTATAATACTTTTCATGTTTCGTTATTAAAGTTATATTAAAATAAAGTAAACGATTAGAAAACGAAAGCTCTTATGCAAGCTTTAAAGCTCATTAACGATGAGAAGTAATAAAAAATTAAGAAAATTATAAATAAAAGTAAAAGTAAGAAAAAGCTATAATATTAAAATTATATATATAATTAATAATTACTTAAAGAAGAGCTAAAGCTTATTTAAGAGCTGAAAGAAAAATTTAATAATTAAATAACGTTGCGTAAGCGATAATAAAGAAATAAATAAGCGAGTATCGCGATAATAACGTTTAATTATTAACGACGTTAATTTAATATAACGATCGCTTTTACATCGTCGTTAATTATAAAATTTTAATTAAAAACTTTTTTATTTCGTTTCATAAAGTGTTAATAATAATAAAACTGAACGCTTAACGCGCAGCGCTTAATTACAAAAAATTTATCTAGCTATTTATTTATTTATTATTATATATATCGAGCTTAAGTATTAAAACGACGACTTCGAGCTGCTAGTAACGTTCGAGAACGTTAAGCTAAAGCTCGTTTAGAAATCGTTTCTGATAAATGAAGCTTTTAACAAGTTAACGTCGTTTTTTATAAAAACTTACTTCATAATCTCGCGCTCATTCTTCTTTTTCTTTTCATTCTTCTTCTTTTTACTTATCATTACATTTTTTTCTTACTTTATTTCTTTAATCGTTATTTTATTTATCATTCTTTTAAATTTATCGCGCTCGACTTAAAGTATTTTAAACTTCGTTTATATCTTATCGCGTTTTCGTTTCGTTTTCGTTAAACGCTTAATTAATCGAGTAATCTCGCGCTGATCACGTTTAATCGCGAGTTAAGCTTTATGTATGATGTTAAAAATGTATTCATTAACGCGACGTTATTTCTTTATAATTATTATTAATCTTTTTCGTTTATTCTTTACGCTAACGAAAATGACACGTTAATATTAATCTGCGCGAGTAAATTCACGAATAACGCGTTTCGTTTCTTTTCGAAAACGTTTAATAAATTAAATAATTCTTAATGATTATTACAACGTTAATGAGATAAAACTTATCGTAATATAACGATTCGAGTCGTAACGTTAAGCTTTACATGATTTATAAACGTTTAACTCGCGCACGTACTCGCGTTTATTAATGTAAATTATATACGAAAGATCTTCGCATTTTAAAAAGTAAAAGATTAACTTTATACTTAAATTAATAAATGTATATATATTAATCGTAATCGTTATCTTATTATTAGTTCATGTAATTACTTAAATCATATTATGTTTATTTATATTAAAAAACATACACATAAGTCTGTATATCGTTTACTTCTTATTATTAAGTATATATAAATTTATTTATATATACTTAAAAATATACATTAGCATTCATATCGTTCACTCGCTATTATTAAGTATATATAAAAGTATATAATTAAAAGATAAAAAGAAAAATAATAATAATAATAACATTATATGTAATAAACAAGAATTACGTAATCATCGTAACGATAATATTAAATAAAAATCGAGTTCGCGTTATCGTAACGATAACGCGCTAGTTAACATCGTAATAATAATAATTAAAAACGTAATCTTATAAAACTTTATAAAAAGATTATAAATTATTATAAGGTCGACTTCGCTAGCTATGCGCTAGCGCGTTTAAATATAAAAGACGTGAAACATAATAAACTTGCTATAATTATGCTCAGTTATTATGATATTAATATGTAAAACTAATCGCTAAAAAATATTAAGAAAATAAGCTTCAGCTTATTTAATATTCTTAATGACTTCATCGTTAGCATCTCGTTATTTAATCGTAATAAATCATTCTTAATACGTTATAAGAAACGTTAACTTTATTAAGCGATCTTAAATCATTTAACGAGTTATTTAATCTTGTCTTTAACGAGCGTTATTATGAAGCTAGCGCTTGCTATTATTATAATTATCTTTTTTTTAAAAACATTAATCTTTAGTGTAAAGAAACTGTATTAACTTCTTAAAGTAAAGACAGTTATTAATCGCGTTTATTAAGCGTAGCTTTTTAAAGCTTATTAAAAACCTCTTAAATCTCGTTAAGTTAATAAAAGAAAAAGAGTCTTTTAAATGTAATATTATCTTGCAACTTACTGTAATCTGTAGCTTTTCATGAAATTTTATAAAACTGCGATTTTAATTATTATCATTACGATGTTTACTAGCGCGTTATCATTACGATGACGCGAACTCGATGTTTATTTAACATTATCGTTATAATAACGCTTGTTTATTAAATATAATGTTATTATTATTTTTTTCTTATTATTTTTTTCTTTTTCTTTTCATCTTTTAATTATACACTTTTATATGTATTTAATAACAGCGAGCAGATAATGTAAAGACTGATGTGTATTTTTAAGTACATACAGATATTTACATTTGTATATACTTAAGAATAAGAAGCAGACGATACACAGGCTTATGTGTATGTTTTTTAGTACAAATAACACATTATGATCTCAGCGATTACACGAACTAATAAAGAGATAATGATTACGATTAATATATGTACATTTATTAATTTAAGTGTAAAGCTAATCTTTTATTCTTTTTATACTGTAAAGATTTTTCGTGTATAATTTACATCGATAAACGCGAATGCGTGCGCGAGTTAAGTATTTATAAATCGTGTAAAACTTAATATTACGACTCGAATCATTATGTTACGATAAGTTTTATCTCGTTAACGTTACGATAATTATTAAGAATTATTTAATTCATTAAACGTTTTTAAAACGAGACGAAACGCGTTATTCGTAAATTTACTCGCGTAAATTAACATTAACGTGTCATTTTCGTTAACGTAAAAAACAGACGAAAGAGATTAATAACAGTAATAAAGAAATGACGTCGCGTTAATAAATACATCTTTAATATCGTACATAAAACTTAATTCGCGATTAAACGTAATTAGCGCGAGATTATTTAATTAATTAAGCGTTTAACGAAGGCGAAACGAAAGCGCGATAAAACGTAAACGAAGTGCGAGATACTTCGAGTTAAGCGCGATGAAGTCAGAAAAATAATAAGTAAAATAATGATTAAAAAAATAAAATAAGAAAAAAATAAACAAATTTTTTATGATTAAGCGCTGCGCGTTAAGCGTTCAGTCTTATTATTATTAACACTTTTATGTAATGAAATAAAAAGATTTTTAATCGAAATTTTATAATTAACGACGATGCGAAAGCGATTATTATATCGAATTAACGTCGTTAATAATTAAACGTTATTATCGTAATACTCGCTTACTTATTTCTTCATCGTTGCTTGCGTAACGTTATTTAATTATCGAATTTTTCTTTTAGCTCTTAAGCAAGCTTTAGCTTTTCTTTAAGTAATCATTAATCATATATATAATCTTAGCTTAATCATCTCATCTTATATCATAACTTTTCCTTACTTTTACTTTTATTTATAATTTTTATAATTTTTTATTACTTCTTATCGTTAATGAGCTTTAAAGCTTGTATAAGAGCTTTCGTTTTCTATCATTTACTTTATTTTAATATAACTTTAATAACGAAACATGAAAAGTATTATGAATATAATAAATATTAAATAACGTGAAATAATAAACTTAAGTCTTAATTTTATTCTTTATTCTAAACGAATTAATAAATCTATGCGATAATTTCTTACTAAACTTCTTTTGTTTTAAATTTCTAGTTAAGAGCATAATTAAATCATTAACAGTATAAGTTTTAACTTTATAACTGCGATTATAATACTTCGTTTATTACGTAATAGCGTTAATAAGACACTTCGTTAATTCATTTTTTAAATCTTAAAATCGTTAAACTCGATTTTTTACGAATAATATTCTTTCTTTAACGAAATTATTCTTAATCTCGTAATGTATTTTTAAATTATAATCGTATATTAAAAAAAACGACGACGCTTCAGTAAAAACGTGATAATTATTATTATAAGCATATTCAGTCATTAATAATAAATTAGCTTAACTCGCTTACTTTACATTAGCGAAAGTACGTAAATAATGTTTTAAATTTTAATTTTATCGCTTAATTAAGTTATTCGTTTACGAATAAAATGCGATGCTTAATCGTCGTTTTATACGTGCATGATAACATATAATTAATTAAAACTCGCTAGTAAAGACGAAGTCTCTGTTACTCATTATGTTAATTAACATATTAAAGCGTAAAACAATTTTCTTAAAAAATACTTTCGTTAATTCTATGACATCGATTCGTATTATTATTAATATATATTTAATTATTTTAATACATTAATTTATAATTACGAATATTAAATTATAAATGACTTCACGACGCTTACTTAATAATAAACTCGTAATAAAGTTTATAAGGATTTCTTTTCATGACTTCGTAAATATAAACAAGAACTTAAACTTATCATATAATTTATACTTAAGTACTTTAATTCGCTAATAAACGTTACAGATTTTAACATACGAAGTTATTTACTTTAAGTAAACGAGTTAATAATATTTTCTTCTTAAAAGTTTTAAAGTTTTATTAATCTTAAAGTATTCAGTTAAGAAATTATCATGATTTTTATTAATAAGCTTCTTTTTAATTATTACATTATTAAGAATATAAAAACGTTCGTTATGTTTAACAAGATTCTTAAAGTTTAAAGCTTAAATCTTATTTCGCTTACGTAAATAATAAAAAGACTTAACGAGTTTAGCACGAATTTTATTCGCTTAATCGTTTCTTGTTTAAAGCTTTTTTATTAAGAACTTTATAAATCTTTACGATTTTTAATTAAAACTTTTAAATACATTTTTAATCTTCTTTCTCGATATAAGAACTTAAATATTAATTAATTAAATATAAAGATTAAATTATTTAATATCTTTCGCTTTCTTCGCGACAATGACTTTAATCTATTTATGTTATTAAGTTAAACTTTTATTAATTAAGATACGAAATCTAGCTTATTTATTTCGTTTCGCTCGCTTTACGTCAGCGTTTTTTCGTTTAATGACAGCGCTAGCTTATTTTACAACGTTAATAATAATTTAATATTAAAAAGCGATATTCTTTTATAATTTAAACGTTTAAAAGACTTATTCGCGAGATTTCGTTTACTTAAACGAAAAAAGATTTTAAAGTTATAAGTAATTAACTTCAGCGCTCAGCGAGCTTATTTAAAGTTTAATTCTTTCTGCTTCATAAACTCTTTAAGATTATTATAATTTAACTAAATCTTAATAAAATATAAATTATCTTTTAAATAATGTTTTCATTACTTAAAAGCGATTATTATAATTAAGAGCTTTTAATTATAAGTTTTGTAATTTTACTTCGTCGATATTATCTTTTACGATTAAAACGTTATTAATCGTTAATAATCGTTAATATTTTATTAATTAAGAATATCTGCGATTGTAAAATTAAAAGCATTAATTTTCATTTTAATCTTTTTATTTAAGTTATAATAAATAATAAATAAAGTTAATATAAAAATATCGCGCAGTTAACGAAAAGTCTGCTTCGCTGTATTAAATTATTTAAAAGATTCTGATTTCTTATCGTTTTTATTATCTTTTAATAAATTAATAAAAGACGCTGTTATCTTAAAATAACGATAAATAAAGCGTTTATAAAAGTTAACGAAGCTCAGAAACACTTAAACTTCGCGATAAATCTTTAATTTAAATCATTCTTTAATTAATTTAATTTTATCTGAATTCATTTTCATTTCATTTATGAATATTATAAAGTTTAAAAATTTAATCTCATTAATGACGAATTAACATTTCTTAAGATTAACATATAGCTAATAATTTGTTAAACGTTAAAACATCTTTCTTACATGACGTTAATGTTACGCTAAATTATTATTAAAAATTAAAATATTATTTAAATATAATATACAAATAACATTAATTAAGTCTCTTAACGCTTTATTAATATAGGCTTAAAAAGTAGCTAAAACATTAGCTAATTTAAATGACATAACTTAATATTTAAAATGCTTATAGCGCGTGCGAAACGTCGTCTTTTACATATCATCTTGCTTAACTCGTATGCGATAATAAACGTTCTTAAGATTTAACTTAATAAAACATTTAAATTCGTTTAATTAATTTAGCGTCTTAATAATTAAAAGTAATGAATAACGATTCTTAATCATAATCGCATTTAAGTTTTAATAATTAACGTATAAACGTAACTTATTATTCTTTTTAAATATAAAAAGTATAAAAACTTTTACTAACGAGACGAAATGCTTAATTTAATCTTTAATTAAAGCATCTTTAAGATAGCGTTAAAGCTTCGTTAACTTTGTTTATAAAAAATTATATAAAGACATAAATGACGACTTCGCGTTTTTTATTAAATTAATAACATGATCGTTCTTGTTTTACTTTAATAAAATATTAATCTTTTTTACATCGTAAACATTCTTAAAATTTATTAATTTCTTTAAAACTTTTAATATTATAATTTATTTATTTAACGTCTTTATGACGTCAGCGTAAATAACTGTAAAGATTTCGCTTTACTTAAAAAGACTTTTTAAAAACTTTTAAGATATTAATACTTTAAGATTTTCGAATTTTATTTTAAAGCGTTAACTTATTATTTGCGAGTTTATTAAAATTCTTTAATTAATTAACATTAATATATTAAAAATAGCATCGAGCTTAACGTAATTTACAGCGTAAAAAAGAGTAATACATTTTTAATGTTACTTTCAGAAGTTAATTATATTATATATAAGCTTATAAGCGTCGTAACAATAACGATCTTAATTATTAAAAAATCTTAATAGCGATAAGACAGCGCGTTTTATTAGTTATAACTTTTATTGTATCACGTAAGTTTAATTAATTAAATTTAGCTTTATTCTCGAGTTAACAAGCTTAAATAATAAACGCTTTTCGCTTAAAAGTTTAGTTTAATTCTTAATAACAATTAAGTCACGCGTCTTTATTAATCTTTCTTACTTCGCTTACGCGTTAGCGAAGCTTAATTATTTTTTAAATCTTTATTAAAAACATTAATCATTGTTATAATTATGTTTCACATATTCTTTTTAAAATAATTCTTTTTTTAATGTTTCTTTTTATCGCAGTTATAATAATGATTAACTTTATTATTTAAATTAATTAATTTAAACAGACACTTATTATTCGCTCGCGACTTTAAATTTTCATTAAATTAATCATTTCTTCGTGAATTTTAATTTTTTTTATTAAAAAATAATTTCTATTTCTTTATTAAAAAAGAATTTCTAATTCTTTAACTTACGTTAATTATTTTAATTAATAAAATTCGAAGCGTCATCGTTACGCTTACGCGATTTAATACTTTTCAGCATTATTACTTTTATTAAAAGCTTTTTTTAATTTTTTAACATTATATTATTAATAATAAAAATCTTTTAACGCAGTTTTAAAAGAAGTTTAGTAAAGAAATCATTAATTTTCTGCGTTAACGATGTTTTAAGTAAATGAGCTTTAATATTCTTTAAATACGACTTAAAGCTAGTTATATTTTATTTTAATCTTTGTTTTATTTTCTTAAATCTTTAATAAGCTTTAAGCTTTAAATTAACTGAATCGATTATTAAATTAAGTAAGAATTAACGAAATTTCGTAAAAGTATAATTCGTCGTCTTAACGTCTGCGTTTATCTCGTAAAATCATTAATTCATAAAATCTTTTATTATAAATTACATGTATTAAAGAATTTTTATTACATCATTAAAAAAGTAATTTAAACTTAATTAAAACTTAATTTTTACTTCTCGAAATCATTTTTCATACTCGTTTTTACTATGATCTTTATAAAGACGCATTATTTTCGACTTAATGATTTTCGCAGTGCGCGATTATTACGTTAACTTAATTAATACTTACGCTTTTATTTAAGCTTAAATTAATTATAATAACTTAAGCATTATTACTTTCGATACGATAAATATAATAAAATTAATAAATAATTATTTAGTTACTAAATCATTATTAAGAAACGAAATTAATTAATTTCGAGATTTCGCTCGTGTTTCGTTAATGTTCGTAATAAACAATGTTAATCGTAATTTACGAGCTTTAACTTTTAATTTTATAATTCGTCGCAAAGCACGTAAATAATTAACTTTCGCTTACGTCTTAATTAATATTTAATTCACGAATTTATTACGTAAAATATTTTTTAAACTTTACTTTTTATCATTATTAACTGCACGAGCTAATGATAAGTTTACTTAAGATTGTTTTAATGATCGTGATTCTTCGCTATTATTAATAATTATGAAATTACTTAAAATAATCGTACTTAAAATATTTTAAGCTTTAATGCTAAGCTCTTTAAAGTCGCTATCATTATTATAATTAATATGTAATTTAAAGACTGTTATAGCTATATTATATCTCGAGTCTTTCTTTAAAAGAAAAGCGATTAGAACTATAAGATCGACTTTGTTAATTATTCGCTAACGCGTTTAAATATAGAAAACGTAAGACATAATAAACTTATTATGATTATACTTAATTATTATAATATTAATATGTAAAACTAATCGTTAAAAAACATTAAAAGAATAAGCTTCAGCTTATTTAATATTCTTAATAACTTCATCGTTAGAACTTCGTTATTTAATCGTAATAAATCATTCTTAATACGTTATAAGAGACGTTAGCTTATTAAGCGACTTAAGATTATTTAACAAGTTAATTAATCTTATCTTTAGTAAGCGCTGTCGTGAAGCTAACGCTTGCTATTATTATAATTATTAACTGCACGAGCTAATAATAAGCCTGCTTAAGATCGTTTTAATGATCGTAATTCTTCGCTGTTATTATTAATAATTAAATCATTTAAAGTAATCGTACTTAAAATATTTTAAGCTTTAATGCTAAGTTCTTTAAAGTCGTTATTATTATTATAATTAATATGTAATTTAAAGATTATCATAGCTATATTATGTTTCAAGCCTTCTCTTAAAAGAATTTAAGCGATTAGAACTATAAGATCGACTTTGTTAACTGTTCACTAGCGCTGTAATAATAGCATGCGCTAGCTTTATAACAGCGCTTACTAGAGACAAGATTAAATGACTTATTAAATGATCTCGAGTCGCTCGATAAGTTAACGTTTCTTATAACGTATTAAGAATGATTTATTAAAATTAAATAACGAAGTGCTAACGATGAAGTTATTAAGAATATTAAATAAGCTGAAGCTCATCTTCTCGATGTTTTTTAGCGATTAGTTTTACATATTAATATCATAATAACTGAGTATAATCATAGCAAATTTATTATGTCTCACGTCTTTTATATTTAAACGCGCTAGCGAATAGTTAACGAAGTCGATCTTACAGTTTTAATCGCTCTTCTTTTAAGAAAAGGCTTGAAACATAGTATAATTATGATAATCTTCAGATTATATATCGATTATGACAATAACAGCGACTTTAAAGAACTTAATACTAAAGCTCAGAATATTTCAAGATCATTAAAACGATCTTAAGCAGGCTCATCATTAGCTCGTGCAATTAATAATGATAAAAAGTAAAGTTCGAAAAATACTTTACGTAATGAATTTATGAATCGAATATTAATTAAGATATAAGCGAAAATTAATTATTTACGTGCTTTGCGACGAATCATAAAATTAAAAGTTAAAGCTCGTAAGTTACGATTAACATTATTTATTATGAACATTAACGAAACATAAACGAAATTTCGAAATTAATTAATTTCGTCTCTTAATAATGATTCAGCGATTAAATAATTATTTATTAATTTTAATGTATTTATCGTATTAAAAGCAATGACGCTCGAGTTACTGTAGTTAATTTAAGCTTAAATAAAAGCGTAAATATTAATTAAGTTAACGTAATAATCGCGCACTGCGAAAATCATTAAGTCGAAGACGATGCGCTTTTATAAAGATCATAATAAAGACGAGCATGAAAAATGATTTCGAAAAGTAAAAATTAAGTTTTAATTAAGCTCGAATTACTTTTTTAATGATGTAACAAAAATTCTTTAATGCATGCAGTTTATAATAAAAAATTTCATGAATTAATAATCTTACGAGATAAACGCAGACGTTAAGACGACGAACTATGCTTTTACGAAATTTCGTTAATTCTTGCTTAATTTAATAATTAATTCAGTTAATCTGAAGCTTAAAGCTCATTAAAGATTCGAGAAAATAAAATAAAGAATAGAATAAAGTGTAACTAGCTTTAAATCGTATTTAAAAGATATTAAAGCTCATTTATTTAAAACATCGTCGACGCAGAGAATTAACAGTTTCTTTACTAAACTTCTTTTAGAACTGCGTTAAAAGATTCTCGTCATTAACGATATAATGTTAAAAAATCGAGAAAAGCTTTTAATAAAAGCAATAATGCTGAAAAGTATTAAATCGCGCAAGCGTCACGACGACGCTTTAAATTCTACTAGTTAAAATAATTAACGTAAGTTAAAGAATTAGAAATTCTTTTTTAATAAAGAAAATCGAAACTCACGAAGAGATAATTAATTTAATGAAAATTCAGAGCCGCGAGCGAGTAATAAGCGTCTGTTTAAATTAATTAATTCAGATAATAAAGTTAATCACTGTTATAACTGCGATGAAAAGAAACACTAAAAAAAGAATTATTCTAGAAAGAACAAATAAGACACAGTTATAACGATGACTGATGTTTTTAATAAGAATTTAAAAAATGATTAAGCTTCGTTAACGCGTAAACGAAGCAAGAAAGATCAGTAAAGGCGCGTGACTCAATTATTGCTAAGGATTAAGTTAAACTTTTAGGCGAAGAGCGTTTATTATTCGAGCTCGTTAACTCGAAAGTAAAGCTAAATTTAATTAATTAAACTTACGTGATACAGTGAGAGTTGTAATTAATAAAACGCGTTATCTTATCGTTATTAAAATTTCTTAATGATTAAGATCGTTATTATTACGACGTTTATGAGCTCACATATAATATAATTAACTCTTAAGAACAACATTAAGAATGTATTATTCTTTTTTACGCTGTAAATTACGTCGAGCCCGATGTTATTTTTAATATATTAATGTTAATCGATTAAAAAATTCTTATAAACTCGTAAACGACAAGCTAACGCTTTAAGATAAAATTTAAAAATCTTAAAGTATTAATATCTCAGAAGTTTTTAAAAAGTCTTTTTAAGCAAAGCGAAATCTTTATAATTATTTACGCTGACGTCGCAGAGACGTGAAGTAAACAAATCACATCATTTAAAGTTTTAAAGAAATTAGTGAATTTTAAAAATGTCTGCGATGCAGAAAAAATTAATATTTTATTAAAATAAAACAGAAAAGATCATGTCATTAATTTAATAAAAAGCGCGAAGCCGTCATTCATGTTCTTATATAATTTATTATAAATAGAGTTAACGAAGCTTCGGCGTTATCTCGAAAATGCTTTAATTAAAGATTAAATTAAACATTTCGTCTCGTTAGCAGAAATCTTTATACTTTTTATGTTTAAAAAGAATGATAAGTTACGTTTATGCGTTAATTATCGAGACTTAAATGCGATTACGATTAAGAATTATTATTCATTATTTTTAATCATCGAGACGCTGAATTAATTAAACGGATTTAAATGTTTTATTAAGTTAAATCTTAAGAACGTTTATTATCGCATACGAATTAAACAAGATAATGAATAAAAGACGACGTTTCGCACGCGCTATAAGCATTTCGAATATTAGATTATGTTATTTAAGTTAATTAACGCCTTAGTTACTTTTTAAGTTTATATTAATAAAGCGTTAAGAGACTTAATTAATGTTATCTGTGTCGTATATTTAAATGATATCTTAATTTTTAGTGACAACTTAACGCAGCACTGACGTCATGTAAGAAAAATGTTTTAACGTTTAAAAGATTATTAACTATATGTTAATCTTAAGAAATGTTAATTCGTTATTAATAAAGTTAAGTTTTTAAACTTTATAATATTTACAGATGAGATAAAAATGAACTTAAATAAAATTAAAATGATTAAAGAATGATCTAAATCGAAGATTTATCGCGAAGTTTAAATATTTCTGAGCTTCGTTAACTTTTATAAACGCTTTATTCATCGCTATTTTAAGATCGCAGCGTCTCTTACTAGCCTGTTAAAAGATAATAAAGACAATAAGAAATCAGAATCTTTTAAATAATTTAATGCAGCGAAGCAGACTTTTCGTTAGCTGCGCGATATTTTTATGTCGACTTCATTTCTTACTCATTATAACTTAAGTAAAAGAGTTAAAATGAAGATTAATGCTTTTAATTTTATAGTCGCAGATATTCTTAGTTAACAGAATGCTAACGATCATTAACGATTAATGACGTTTTAATCGCGCAAGATAATATTAACGAAGTAAAATTACGAAACTCATAATTAAAAGCTCTTAGCTATAGTAATCGTTTTTAAGCAATGAAAACATTATCTGAAAGATAGTTTATATTTTATTAAGATCTGATCAGATCATAATAATTTAAGAGAATTTATGAAGCAGAAAGAGCTAAACTTCAGGCAAGCTCGCTAAGCGTTAAAGTTAATTACTTATGATTTTAAAATTTTTCATCGTTCGAGTAAACGAAACTCAGCGAATGAGTCTTTTAAGCGTTCGAATTATGAGAAAGCATCGCTCTTTAATATTAAATTGCTATTAACGTTACAGAATAAGCTAGCGTTATCGTTAAACGAAAAAACGCTGTCGCAAAGCGAGCGTAACGAAGTAAATGAATTAAGTTTCGTATCTTAATTAACAGAAATTCAGCTTAATGACATAAACAGATTAAAGTCGCTGTCGTAAAGAAAGCGAAAGATTTTAAATAATTTAGTCTCTGTATTTTAATTAATTAATATTCAAGTTCTTATATCGAGAAAGAAGACTAGAGATGTATTTAAAAGCCTTTATAAGGAATCGTAAAGATTAATAAAGTTCTTAATAAAGAAGCTTCAGATAAGAAACGATTAAGCGAATGAAGTTCGTGTTAAACTCGTTAAGTCTTCTTATTGTCTGCGTAAGCGAAATGAGATTTAAGCTTTAAACTTTAAAAATCTCGTTAGACGTAACGAACGTCTTTATATTTTTAATAATATAATAACTGAAAAGAAGCTTATTAATAAGAATCATAATGATTTCTTAGCTGAACACTTTAAAATCGATAAGACTTTAAAACTTTTAAGAAAAAAGTATTATTAACTCGTCTGCGCAAAGCAGATAACTTCGTATATTAAAATCTGTGACGTTTATCAGCGAATTAAAGTGCTTAAGCATAAGTCATATAATAAGCTTAAGTTCTTGTTTATATTTATGAAGTTATAAAAAGAAATTATTATGAACTTCGTTACGAGTTTATCATTAAGTAAACGTCGTGAAGTTGTTTATAATTTAATATTCATGATTATAAATTAATATATTAAAATGATTAAATATATATTAATAATAACACGAATCAATGTCGCAGAGCTAACGAAAGTGTTTTTTAAGAAAATCGTTTTACGCTTTAATATGTTAATTAACATAATAAGTAATAAAGACTCTGTCTTCACTAGCGCGTTCTGATTAATTATATGTTATCATGCACGCATAAGATGACGATTAAGCACTGCATTTCATTCGTAAACGAATGACTTAACTGAGCGTTAAAATTAAATCTTAAAGCACTATTTACGTACTTTCGCTGACGCAGAGCAGGCGAATTAAGCTAATGTATTATTAATGATTAAATATGCTTATAATAATAATCGTCACGTCTTTATTAAAGTCTCATCGTTCTTTTTAATATATGATTATAATTTAAAAATACATTACGAGATTAAGAATAATCTCGCTGAAAAAGAAGTATCATTCGTAAAAGATCGAGTTTAATAACTTTAAGATTTAAGAAATTAACTAACGAAGCGTTTTATTAACGCTGTCGCTTAACAGACGAAGTATTATAATCGCAGTCATAAAGTTAAAACTTATACTGTTAATGATTTAATTATGCTCTTAACTAAAAGTTTAAAACAAAAGAAATCTAGTAAGAAATTATCGCATAGATTTATTAATCCGTTCAGAATGAAAGATAAAATTAAGACTTAAGCTTATCGATTAACGTTACTTAATATTTATTATATTCATAATATTTTTCATGTTTCGTTACTGAAGTTATATTAAAATAAAATAAACGATCAGAAGACGAAAGTTCTTATGCAAGCTTTAAAGCTCATTAACGATAAGAAGTAATAAAAAATTAAAGAAATTATGAATAAGAATAGAAATAAGAAAAAGCTATGATACAAGATGAAATGATTAAACTAAGATTATATATATGATTAATGATTATTTAAAGAAGAGCTTAAGCTTGCTTAAAAGTTAAAAGAAAAATTCGATAATTAGCTAGCGTTACGCAAGCGACGACGAAGAAATAAGTAAGCGAATATCGCGATAATAACGCTTAATTATTAACGACGTTAATTTAATACAACGGTCGTTTACGCGTCGTTATTAATTATAACATTTCGATTAAAAACTTCTTTATTTCGTTACATAAAGTGTTAATAATGATAAGGCTGAACGCTTAACGCGCAGCGCTTAATCATAAAAATCTATTTATTTATTTATTTATTTATTTATTTACTATCGTACATACTGAGCTCAGATATTAAGACGACGACTTCGAGCTACTAGTAACGTTTAAGAACGCTAAGCTAAAGCTCGTTCAGAAATCGTTTTTAATAAACGAAGTCTTTAACAAGTCGACGTCGATTCTTATGAAAACTTACTTTAAAAATTAACGCTTTCACGTTATCTTCTCATTCTTCTTCTTTTCATTTCTTTTACTTATTATTACATTCTTTTCTTACTTCATTTTTTTAGTCGTCGTTTTATTCATTATTTTTTTAGCTTCATCGCGCTCGACTCGAAGTATTTTACACTTCGTTTACGTCTTATCGCGCTTTCGTTTCGCCTTCGTTAAACGCTTAATTAGTTAAGTAATCTCGCGCTGATTACGTTTAATCGCGAACTAAGCTTTATATGCGATGTTAAAGATGTATTCGTTAACGCGACGTCATTTCTTTATGACTGTTATTAGTCTCTTTCGTTTGTTTTTCACGCTGATAAAAATGACACGTTAATGTTAATTTACGCGAGTAAATTCACGAATAACGCGTTTCGTTTCGTTTTAAAAACGTTTAATAAACTAAATAATTCTTAACAGCTGTCGCAGCGTTAGCGAGATAAAACTTATCGTAACATAACGATTCGAGTCGTAATGTTAAGCTTTGCACGATTTATAAACACTTAACTTACGCACGCACTCGCGTCTGTTAATGTAAATTATACACGAAAGATCTTTATATTTTAAAAAGTAAAAGATTAGCTTTATACTTAAATTAATGAATGTACATATATCGATCGTGATCGTTATCTCGTTATTAATTCGTGTAATCGTTAAGATTATAATGTGTTATTTATATTAAAAAACATATACATGAGTCTGTACATCGTTTACTTCTTGTCTTTAAGTACATACAAATTTATTTATAGTACTTAAAAGCACACATCAGTATACGTATCGTCTGCTCGTTATCATTAAGTACATATAAAAAGTGTCTGATTAAAAGATGAAAAGAAAAAGAGAAAAGAAAAAAGAAAAAAAGAAATAATAATATTATATGTAATAAACAAGCGTCATCGTAACGATAATGTTAAATAAACATTAAGTTCGCGTCATCGTAACGATAACGCGCTAGTAAGCATTATAATAATAATAATTAAAATCGCAGTTTCATAAAATTTCATGAAAAGATTACAGATTATAATTAACTACAAGATAATATTACATTTAGAAGACTCTTTTTCTTCTATTAACTTAAAGAGGTTTAAAAGGTTTTTAATGAGCTTTAAAAAGCTGCGCTTAACAGGCGCGATTAATAACTGTCTTCACTTTTAAAGATTAATACAGCTTCTTTACACTGAAGATCAGTGTTTTAAAAGAAAAGACAATTATAATGATAACATGCGCTAGCTTTACGACAGCGCTCACTAAAGACAAGGTTAAATGACTTATTAAATAATCTCGAATCGCTTAATAAGCTAACGTTTCTTATAACGTATTAAGAATGATTTATTAAAATTAAATAGCGAAGTGCTAACGATGAAGTCATTAAGAATATTAAATAAGCTGAAACTCATTCTCTTAATGTTTTTTAGCGATTAGTTTTACATATCAGTATCATAATAACTGAGTATAATTATAGTAAATTTATTATGTTTCACGTTTTCTATATCTAGACGCGCTAGCGAATAGCTAACGAAGTCGATCTTATAAGCGCGTTTAAATATAAAAAACGTGAGACATAATATACTTACTATAATTATACTTAGTTATTATGATATTAATATATAAAACTAATCGCTAAAAATCATTAAGAGAATGAGCTTTAGCTTATTTAATATTCTTAATAACTTCATTATTAACATCTCGTTATTTAATCGTAATAAATTATTCTTAATACGTTATAAGAAACGTTAGCTTATTAAGCGACTTAAAATCATTTAACAAGTCATCTGACCTTGCCTTTAGTAAGCGCTTTCGTGAAGCTAGTGCTTGCTATTATTATACTTCACTTAGCTTACTTGTAAAGACATATTCTTCGTATAAAATCAGGCCTGTATTTAAGCTTTTAAAGATTTAAAGAAACAGATTAGCTTAACTCTTATATTACGACATTTTAATCTTAAACGTTAAATTATTTTAAAAATTAATGCGTTTAATTACGTTAAAGGCGGTATTTTATCTCAGTATGATAACGAAAATATTCTTTATTTAATAATCTTTTATAGTAAAAGTATAATTTCTATTAAATGCAATTATCATATTTATAATAAGAAATTACTAGTCATTATTTAATGCTTTAAGCATTAAAGACTCGAGCTAAAAGATACTGAACTGTCGATTCAGATATTCATTAATTATTAAGCTTTAAAGATTTTTATGAAAAATAAATAATTAACTTAACGTTAAGTTAATTATCTGAATATTTTATTAAAGTTTAACTTTTAAATCATCTTTTAATTAAGCAAGAATAATATTAAAGTTAATGCGTTAACATGCATGTTTATAATCGATTCTTTTAAAATCGTTATTAAATTATTTTAATTTCGAATAAAGTAAATATTCTAGTAACTAAATTAAAAGCTGATCTTTATTAACGAGTATCGAACGCTAATAAAATTAATAAGCTATGCATTAAATATTAACAAGTAATAAGCGATAATGAGTTTAAATTACATGAAATTAAATTAAAGTACTGTTAAATCGTTAACGAAGCTTTATTTAAAAAGAATTTACTGTAAGTTCTTAAAAATATGCATACGAAATTGTTATTAAAAATTCACGATCAGTCGTTAACTTTTTACTTTAATAATTAAAGAATTATAAATTTAATTTAACGATTTTATTATTAATTAAATCATCGAGCTACGATTAAATAATACATTTAAAACTGTCATGTTTATTAACGAAGTAAAACGTCTCGCGATAATATTAATGAACTTCAGTATAAGAAAAAAAAATTAAACTAATTAATTATATTTAATTTAATTTAATTTAATTTAATTTAATTTAATTTAATTTAATTTTAATTTAATTAATTTTTCCCTTAATTTAATTTAATTTAATTAGAATAAAATGAGTAATTAATT
>JAABUO010003269.1_pt1 | contig 19376 bp, 16 predicted proteins | sample 5559291 | NCBI WGS metagenome assembly JAABUO01 (sample SAMN10711878, study PRJNA513372) | rock metagenome | isolation source: Antarctica rocks | place: Antarctica: Victoria Land, Finger Mt sud
TTATCTATAGATAATATATTATTAATATTTATAGCTTAGTTTTAGTCAATAATATTAGAGTCTTCTAATTATTTAAAGTAAAGAGTCTATCTCTATTTAATATAATTAATTTAGGTATACTATAATCTCTTATAAGTTATTCTACTTTGTAGGATTCTTTAGTAGGCTTTAAGCTAAAGTTCTAGTCTATATAAAGATGTTACCTAATCCAGCCTAGTCTAAGAGTTTAAGATAAGATATCTTATACTACCCTATTAGAGAATAAGGCTAGGGCTACTAATATAATATATTATAGCTATAGTAGGGTCTAGTCTATATATAAGATAAAAGATAAGGAAATAAGAAGGATAAGTTAGAAATATATTTATATAACTTAGGATAAAGTCTCTAATAGTATACTCTTATTAGGTGGTACGGTATTATATAACTAGGCTAGACGGGGTCTAGGATCTTATATTATAATAGTAGCCTTCTCTTCTAAAGCTAAGCTCTTATAAAGTATAAAGGGTTATTAGAGGAGTAAATAAAGAGTATCTAAGCTAAGATTAGTAAGAACTAGGATAGACTAGAGTAGTTTACTATTATACTAGATAATAACTAGGTAATATACTAGGATATTAGATAAGGCGAGATAAGGATAGGTAATACTCTAAAATATTAGATAAGGTAAGATAAGGATAGGTAATACATTAGAATAATAAATAAGGTAAGGTAAGGATAGGTAATATATTAAAATATTAGATAAGGTAAGGTAAGGACTAGAGCTAGGTAAGAGCTAAGATATAGCTAGGTAATATACTAAAATATTAGACTAGATAAGGGCTAGATATAACTAGATATCCTTATATTAGTAATTAAAAAGCTTATGAGGTAGAATATAAGGACTTATAATAGTAGGATAAGAGGCGTAATATTTATTAAGAGCTTAATAATAGTTGTTAAGGAGGTAGAAAGGTTCGTATATAAGGAAATAGCCTTCCTAATCTATATCATACTTAATAAGTTAAGGAGTATAATATTAATTAATCTTAAAGTTTATAATAGTATTAATATACTAAGTATATTTACTATTCTTAGTAGTAATAGGTTTATAAGGCTCTAGGTATTATCTAGGTAAGAGGTTAATAGCTATATAGCTTAAAAGATTAATATAGAAGATAAGTAGTTATAAGAGGGGTATTATTAACTAAGAACTTATTACTAGGAATTTATTTAACTTAATTATCTTATATATAGTTTATATAGGCTTAAAGATAGTATGTTATAATTATATTAAACTATTTAATCTAACTACTATCTAAGAGTAATAGGTAGTAGAGAGCTTAGTATTAATCTTCAATATTTAATAGAGGTAGTTCTAGATATTAGAGGTAAACTATAATCCTTAATTTAAAAAAAAGGACTTAGGTAAGTTATAAAGCTTCTAAATATAAGTATAGAAAGTATAAGTAGTAAAAGGGGTCTTATATAATTTATAAAGATATTATATTATTAATATTCAGGAATTAGAAGAGGTCTTAAATAGCCGTTTAAGTACTATTAAGAGGGCTTAGCTTAGGAGTATATATAATAGTTATATATAAAATATTAGATATATTTATAAATATTAGGCTATTAATGTATTTAACTAATAAGCCTATAATATTTAGCTCTTTTAGAGTATTTACTAGTAATACTATTATAGGTAAGCTAGATAATCTAAAGGTAAAGTCTATTTAAATTAGGTATATACTTCTAGTTATAGAAATATAATAAGTTATTTCTCTCTTTATACTTTATAAAAGGGATTTAATTATAATATTAAGCTCTATTATATATCCCCCTCCTTTAAGAGATTATCTAATTAATAAGTTAGAGTTTTTAGTTAACTACTAGCCTTACTAAGATAGTAGGTAATATAATAGTTAAAAAAAGGGAATTTACTTTAATAAGCTTAATAATAACTTAGTTACTTAGGGCCCGTTTAGTAACCGAAAATAATATGTATTATCTGTATTAATATATATTTATATTCTACCTCTTTTTATTAATATCGTTTAGTAACTACATAATATATATTATTTAATTACTAAGAATATATTCTTTATTTCTTAAATGTATATTATATGTATTTAGCTCTAGAGCTAAATATATATGCATTTAACGCTAAGAAAATCATGAGTTCTAACCTGTTTCCTACCTACTTTAATCCCGTTAGCTCCTAATATCATAGAAAGATACTATTAACGATAGTATTAGGGATAGTATTAGGGATAGTAAAGTATTAGGGATAGCATTAGGGATAGTATTAGAGACAGCATTAAGGATAGCATTAGAGATAGTATTAGGAGATAGTATTAGGTACAGCATTAGGAGACAGCACTAGAGATAGTATTAGGGGGGTAGTATTAGAGATAGCATTAGAGATAGTATTAGAGAGATAGTATTAGAGAGACAGTATTAGGGATAGTATTAGGGGGATAGTATTAGGGATAGTATTAGAGAGATAGTATTAGGGATAGTATTAGGGGGATAGTATTAGAGATAGTATTAGGGATAGTATTAGGGATAGTGTTAGAGGGATAGTATATAGTAACTATTAGATATTTCTTTATAGAGCTAGTCTACGATTGGCCTAGTGCCTTGCTTGAATCTTGATTAAAAATATGTTCTTAAATAGACGTTCTATCTTTTAATATTCTATTTATTCATTATTATTGCATTTTTTTCTGTATTATCATTGAAATTCTTGAATAAATATTATTTTCATTTAATAAACACACCCTTGCATACGGGAAAACCACAGAAGGTAACTGCAAGACCTTAGAACTGGCACACGAGATCTGCCTTAAATGGGCTTCGACGCACGGGGCGAGTTTCGCCCCCCAGAAATATGAATGGGTCCACCTTACCCGTTGCCCCCGTTGCTTCAATATAGGTGCGGTTATTAGCCTGGGGCATGCGATAACAAAGCCACAAACGGAGATCCGAGTACTAGGGCTACATATCGACGGTAAATTACGGTGGGCGCGGTAGACGCCTACAGGATGCTCGCGAACGCGGGGGGGGGGCAAAACAAGCAGCGAGATGGACGATACAGTGCACAAGCCGGCCCTAGAGAGCTGAACTAATATGGTAGCAAACACGACCGCCTATTACTATAAGGGACCGAATGTAGTATAAAGAGAAAACGGAATAGAAGTTATAGAGAAGGCAGGAAAGGTAAGGGTTTTCACCCGCGCCTATGCTAGGCATAGGCACACGGTTTCCCCTACAAGTCGGCCACCGTCGTGGCGACTATAAAATACCCGCAGGGCCCCGCAATTATCTTTTAATAGTTTAGATAGACGCTTGTATAATTCATCTATCTATCTATCTAAACGCACCCTTAATTAATATAAAATACTCTAGATTCTTACAATCTATAATAATATTAACTAGATACGTAGAGCCTTCTAACTCTAGATATTATTTTTTATATACTTAAATAATAGTTATAAGTTCTTTATTATAAATTTTATAACTATACTTAGTAGGAATATACTTCTTAAAGAAGTAAGTAATAGGGTAAAGTATACCTTTAAAATTATATTAAGATAGGATACCTTTAATTACATAATCTAAAGTATTAATTTTAAATATAATTGTAAAATTTAAATTATAATAATAAAGGATTATATTAGAGGTAAAACTTATAGGGGACTACTTAAAGGTAATATCATTTTTAGTTTAGTAGGTTAATAGGGTAGCTAGTTTATTATAACTATAAATAAATCTCTTATAAAAAGTAGTAAATCATAGGAAGCTTTAAATATCCTTAAGGATAATAAGGCTTAGCTAGTTAATAATAGTATTTACCTTAATAGGATTTATCTTAATACCCCTTATAATAATAATTAATCCTAGATATAAGATTCTAGTAATATGGAATATATATTCTATAATATATATTTATAATCTAGCTTTTTAAAGCTTTTTTAAGATTCTTTATATATAGATCTTATACTCTACTTTATAATTATTATAGCTTAGGGTATTATTAAAGTATATAATATAAAATTATCTAGATATTCTTAAAGGATATTATTAATATAGTTCTAGAAGGATATAAGTCTATTATATAAATTAAAGTGTATAGCTAAATATATAAATAAATTAAATGGAATTTAGGAGGTATTTAAGTCTTTGTTACCTTCTTAAATTCTTAGTTTATTAAAAGTAGTAATAATATCTAACTTAATAAAGACTTTAACTTAATTAAGATGATTAAGGGTTTCTATAATTAATAGTAAAAGGTAACAATTCTTGATAATAATAATATTAAAGCCTCTATAATTTATATTATAATAGAGGCCAGTTTCCCCCACTGGCACATCTTCGCCTCCTTGACCAGTGACCCAAGCATCGCCGTCTCCCTCGATAGAATTGGAACTGGGCACTGTGCCCGTATCGTTGCCACCTGCCACGACGTCTTACACTCCGCCAATATCGTATTCGCGGTTGTCCAATTGGATGTCGTGGTCATGCAGCCCAAGATCAAGTGCTGGTAGTTTCTCTTCATATCTGGCGCATCCTCCTCGTAGGGCGATCAGATATTATAGATTGTCATAGGAGGAAGCCGAGTGATTGGGATCCTACCATGCAAAGGACTACGACAGACTTCTCTTCATCTTGGTAGGCATCAATCGTCCCTGCGTCTACCCCGCGCAATTCCAAGCTGAGCGCCAAAGCTCGTTTGGTGAGGCTGACTTGTGCGACATATCCTGCGAGCATAATGATATCCTTGGCCTCGATACCCTGTGCGATGTATTGCTGGCAGAGCTTGACGGCAACTTGTAGCTCACGCTCGTTCTAACTGGATTGAAAGAAGCTCATTTTGTTGGACACACCGTTGGTATCGATGAACATGATAGGTAAACGGCGAGCGGACAACTTCCAGTGTGCTGCAATGGCCGCGGAAGTATTGGCTCGATCGGCTTCATCGACCGTTGAGACGACAGAACCTTTGTACCAGATCTCCGAGATGATATTACTGATAGGTGGAATCGTTCGATGCTGTTGGGTTAGGTCGTATTTGGGGTAGCCTAAGACTACCCAGCGTTTGTACATACTCTTACTGGTCTGCAAGGCAAAGGGATTGCACGCCACGTCCTGCTCTTTAGGCGGTAGCTGCTCATCGTCTCCGGACAGATGTATACTATTCTCGCACCCTGCTAGGGCAATGAACAAATCCCCGTTCTCTGCTTTACTTGCCTCCTGAACGATTACGTGATCGCCCTTGAAAAACTTGTTGATGATCGTGCGGCCTGATTTCGCGATAGTTGTGGAAACGACAGCGACATCATTCGTAAGGATGTCCTCAGATAGTCGGCGTTCGAGTGCTCTAAACGTGCTGGATACCTCAATGTCATCGACGCGTAGACCCATTTCAGTCTCGAAGAACATCTCGCGAAAGCAGATGCAGAGTTTCTCGCGGTAAGTGGTACCACCAGCTTCCTTTAGTTTGCGCTGGGTATTTTCGTTCACTATTTGTTGGAATTCCTTGGCTTTTTCGGAAGCGACGCCTTCCCATACAGGCCCCCCCCCAATTTTGTAGTCGTCAGAATACAAAGAGTCAATATCATCCCTCTCTTCAAATTCTTCTTCGCCATTGCCATCTTGTGGTCCAGTCGCCTCAGCAGTATTGCCATCTTGTGATCCAGTCGCCTCAGCAGTATTGCCATCTTGTGGTCCAGTCGCCTCAGCAGTATTGTTATTTGGAGCCAGGTTGGTGTTCGGATCGGGTCGAACAAGAACGTCTGCGATTTGTAGCAATAGGGTGCCGAAGCTTGCGTTGTGCAGAATATATCGGCGATCTGAAACGCCCCATGGTCTCTCTTTGGCTTGATTTACCATGGTTGTCGCAACCCGATCGTATATGGATTGAGGGAGCACAGGTGTGGGTTGCCAGCGCCGGTGCTGTTCAGTGTCGCGAGGTACGAACCGTTGGTTCTCTACTTGAACGACGGCATGTTCCGTCGTAGATGGATGGAAACGGACCACGTGCTTGTCGCTGATTGTGATTCCTGCCTCTTTGAGCCGAGCAAGCTCGGCTTTCAGTTTCGTGATGAAGGTATCTGCAGCTTTGTTTGATTATGATATTCACTGATCGGCGATGACAATCTCAGAATAGATTCAAGTCTCCCCAAGTATAGAATCCGCCACCAAGCCACTCGATTTCCCGCCCCGCCTCCAAGCTTCCATATATGACCTCCATCCGAGCTTGTAGTCGTTGCTTTAGCCGGCCATCGACAAGACCATGCTGCACCTGTCCCAAGAAGACATCTTCATCTGATAGAGCTTTACCGGTAACTGGGATCGTTGGAATGGCCAAGTAGGAAGGTGTCATGCATAGAAAGGCGGCAGTGGTTCGCAGGGAAGTTCGCTGGAGCATCCGAGTAGTCAGTATGATGGCCGAATAATCGGACAGATACTTACATAGCTTTTGCTGTAGAGGCCATGGCTATTATTACAATCGATAGCTGTATAGAGAAAGAATATAGCAGGACAGGCCAGATCTCGTTTATTTGATTGGTGGTATCTCTCGCGCTAAATCCCTTGTGGATAATAGGAGTATGATCAGAAGACCCGCCCCTAATGATATAACCTGATTACATGTTTAATGAACATCAAAACGAAAGTTTAGGTCTATGATACAACCGAATCCTTCACTCAACGCCTAATGCTCGGCTAATATGTTGGAAAAGATATCCACGAAAGGCGGGCTGATGGACTGTATGCGTTCTGTAGGCATGTAGTGGCTTGGACACGTTGGGGGAGGACCCACTTGGCAGGTGATAGCTGAATGCGTGGAACGTCCTCTGTTCTTTATCACGACGAGTCACGGGCTCTGTAAGGCTCTGCACGGACATGTTGAATTCCTCGCCGCAGACTAACATATCGTCGTCATAAGGAACGTTGACCTTGGCGGCGACCGAAGGAATTGGTCAGTCCGCGACCTATTGATCGCAGAAACTTTACTTGTGGACGGCCGAATGGCGTCCATTTCGAGGATTCTACGCCCAGCGTCAAATGATTGGCCCCAAATAATCAAGCTACCATCAACTGCGAAGCTCCACCTAAAGGACCGGTCACTATCGAAGAGCCTGCGCCAATACACCAAGAACCAACTCCAAGCACTCGTCCCACCACAGCAGGAAAAGGTATCTCAGAAACCACACTCGCAGCATGGCGGGACGCTGAAGCCGAATACATTGCCCCCACTATTCCATACCACAGCATAGATGAGCAACAAGACGATCTGGTCACCGTCACAGAATCCATCTACGAATACCACGTCCATCGCCGCGAATGGCCGACCGCAGATCCTGAGGGTGAACAAAAAGGGAAGACCCTCGGTACGAGTTTGCCTGCAAGTGAGGAACAAGCACTTTGTAAACGAATTTAACCCACATTGGCAGACGTCGAAGGATCACATCATTGGAAGCTTGACCGTCGTCGGCTGAACCCAGGTAGTTCAACGCTAATTTCCTCAAAACATCCTTGGAATTCTGATCAAGACAGTCGTCAATGATTTTCTTCGCTGAAGCGTTTGTATCCTTTTCCAAATTCTTAAGAGCCAGAGGCCAATTCTTGAAAGCTGTCTTCATCTGCCCGTAGACGATGGGGAATACAGGCGCGATCGACGGCAATTAGCCCATGAACTTGGTCACAGATCTTCCGATGCTCCTCATATGATGGTCTAACGATACCGGGTTCACTCTCGAATCGTCGGGGTGTCATATCATGCCATTTTGAACCAGAGAAAGCTCTGTATATCTTTTGGTTCTGAAGACTCGCTTCTGTCAACAGTTCGGTTACAGTCATCCCGAAAGCAGAATCCGCATACCCATTGCTCTGATATATGGCGAGAGACTTAGTATTGAGATACTGCCAAAATTTGATCAACTAGGGAGCTAAAGCGTCATCAAGGTTAGTAGAACTCGTTGGCGATTTTGGCCACTTTCCAAGGTTATTCATTATTGACCATAACATCAGTTGCGAAAGGAAACAAACCCAGCTCTTCTAATATCGGCAATAGATTCCAGCTCGTATCCGGCTGGGGATTCGAGATGAAAGTTCCCAGAGAGTAATCGAATTATAGTCCAGGTACGATTCTGCACCCACTAAGAGTACTCAGTGCAGTCATGGTTTCAAGAAGCAGTGCCATAGCAGGTTGTTTCCCTTCCTCGTCATTAATGTTAGCCAGGAAGGCCTCCAAAAGCTTGCAGTTGTCTTCCACCTTGAATATCTTGCTGAGACGCTCGAGACCAATTCATCTCGCCTGATGGCCCGATTGTATGGTAGACGCCGCATTAGTGCCGTGAGTGTGGGAGGAAGGCCTTCCTGAAGTGCTCAGTATCTGGTGATAGTCTTCTCCTCGAATTGTTGAATCTGAATCTCGTTGAGGAAAGGATACGTTCCTTGGCCAGGTCATCACTCTCTGGTGTAAGATAGATTCGCTATCAATATCGGATCTGTCTTTCACGAATTGCGGAGAATCGGTCACGATTTGTGTGGCTTTACTTGAGGACTTGTGCTCCGGCGTTGTTGTAATTTTGAGTACACTGGCCGGTGCTGGTTTTCCAGCCATGTCCATAGCTGGGGTGGAGTCTGTGATTTGGAATGCGGCGCGGAATTCCCGGTACTGCGCAAGATTCAGTATGAACCTCCTTGTAAATATCTTTATGTTGTAGTCAGACATGAAGTATTCTTTTTAAGGTTGCGGACTAATACGTACTGGATTTGGTCGGCTCTGATTGTCTTCCTCTTCATCGTCTTCCTCTTCATCCTCGCTACTCGATTCAGCATAGGCACATTCACCTATCCTTGGACGTCGACGCTCTTCTGACATAGGAGACAGACGCGTTACTCTGCCATGGGAATAGCTATGGGCGGCCGCTCTGGATGGTGTTTGGATGCCTGACTGAGACGTATTCGAGGAGACTTTGGGAGACAGACTTTGGGCCTTTCTTTGCAGAGTATCTTGCTTTTCTTTGTTGATCCCGTTTTTCTTCGCAGCTAAAGTCTGCCTCCAGAACAGTTGGTGCAAAAGGCCTAGTAATCTACTTTTTCAGTACAGGCTGTGGATCGTGGGGAGGCGTGGGACTCACCGTTCCTCATCTCGCTCGCGCTCCAACCCTCCGTTCCCCGATGGCCATAGCCTTGCTCCATAATACAGGTAAAATTCTTCGCTCATCTCTTTGATGTCCGCGTTACCCTTGTCAGTATTCCAGTCGATGATGTCGTAGCCTGGGATTCCGTCGCTATCGAAGTAGGATTCACGCCACGCCTTGGTGGAAAGTGTTAGGTCATATTGGTGCTTTAGTTTTACCTTCGTGTTGTATCCTAATCGCGTACAGATATCCTCCACAGATAGGACCTGTGATTATGGGGTCGGCATTGGAGGATCGGTTGTAAGCTTGAAGATCAAGCATTAATAGGTGTATAATAGGAGTATAATTAATCTCGGTAGAAGTCAGAAGAGAAGAGTAGGGTAGATTAAATCAAGGTGATGAAAGTAAGATAAACACTATTAATTGAAGTAAATACTACAAGTAGAAGTACACTTTACCATACGAGATTATCACTTGACTACTTCACCTTCTCGAGATGATTTCGTGTCGATAACGTGACTTTGAATGTCGTTGTTAATGGTTTGCCTGTCTGCCGTCCTCATACCCGTATAGTTTTGTTGAATAACGTGATTGTAGCTATCTCCATGTTACTATAAGGAGGTAAGAGCAGGGAGTAGAAAACCGCTGCCAAGACGCTAGCTTGAATAGGGCTGGCTAGATTGCGAGCTCAAAGAGGCCTTCGGTCTCATCAACACCGTCGATGTCGCCGACGCAAGGTTTGTAGTAGCAATGACCACATAGCACCATAATAAGACAACGGATAGCGTGACCATCTCCGCAGGTTGTACAATACTGGATGCGGTCTCCTTCGTATTGAGTGAGGAGGTGGTCGAAGTTGGGTGTTGGTGATTCGATTGTGGAGGACCTCTTTATCCCCATCAGAAGTCGCTGAGGGGATATTCCTCCCAGCCTGAAGCCAGTGAACTCGGCTTATATTTTTATATATAGAATAATGAACCAATGCCCTTCTTTATTCCAATATGATTTGAAGTATAGATAAAAGGTAAGAGACCCGGAAAAGGACGACGGTGTTTCCTGTAATGATAGTTAATCTTGCTAGAGATATATCTCAATATTAGCTGCGAAGCCAATGCCACCGATTGTGGGCTTCCATTCGACGGACTGGGTTATATAAATTTCAACCACATGCTAATCAGGGAACATCTGAGATTAATTGACAGTAAGTGACCACTGCGTGAATCTCCGCTTGATAGGCTGTCGATGAGCCATGAAATATGGAATCGAGGATCGTCTTATCGATTCCAAGGAAGGACGACGGTGTTTTCAGTGCTAATAGTTTGATCTTGATCATAGACGGATCCTGAGCGTTCATGGGGTTGTTACAGGTACCGGCACTCCTCAGTACCTTGATTTCGCTCATTCCTTCGATCAGAGAACTCTTTCCAGTACTCTGATCGCCAACCACAACTATCTTTGGATGTGGTAGATCCAAGTCTTCCACACCAAGGTGACGTAACTCTCGAACAGCTCGAACAAGCTCCTTTACTCCATGATTTGCAAGCCACTGTCTACATCTGGAGAGCTCAAGCTTCTTATGATATGTATATTTATAAAGGAAGAAGGAAAAGTTAACAAAGATAAATATATATCGTAGACGATCCCTGAGCGTTCGTTGGGGTGGTACGAGCTATTAACAGTTTGAGTCATTGCTCGCCATCAAGCGTTAAATCAGAGATCAACACTTCCTGGATTTCTTGTTACCCTGGCCTGTTTGATAACCCTCATCTACGAGGCTATCTGTCATGGTCACATCAGAGCTGTTGTCGAGAAGGGTCGTGTTTTATGTGCTAATGGTCTGATCTTGACGCTGTTCAATGACAAGACAGTTGAGTAATGTCTGATTCATAGGGCCGGTACCCTAGGAAAGCACTGCAAGAACAAATCGTGAACTCATTAACAGAGAATGAACACAAAAGTGGCAGAAGCCGTTAAAATAAGAAGATATAGGAGAGGAAAGAGCAGAAGCGACGAAGGCAGTCAGCATATGCCTTTGCGACAGGGCAAACTTCCCATGGTATTTATATTTATAAAAAAAGAAGGAAAAGATGACGAAGATACATTCATATATCTCTACTGTGCTTTGCAGACGAGATGGCGAATGTTTTGCTGCCCGAGATCACCAATCACTTGGAACCAAAGGGAAAGAGCCGGTCTGGTCCCAGTATGGATCGAGGATGCGCTTTCCGTAATTGAGAGGCAGGCGTTTATCTCCACTATTGGTGACTTAATAGTAAGGATTAAGCTCGACCATACATGGTTGCTTTACATATAATCAACAAGAGGACCATTCACATGAATCTCGGAAGGAGGTAGCAGCCTTTTGAAGATTTGGGCCTTGTAGGGCATACAGTAGCTAACTACAAATACTCAAGACGTAAGGATGATGGAGAAAACGAGGTATTTATGCCGTTGGAAGAAGCGTTCTTCCTTCATCATTAACTGCTTCATCGAACGTTCGTCAGCATTTGATGGAATGACTTATGCTTTTCGTGTGAATCGTTAAATGAATGTAGATGGATTTTCAACCGTGTTCACTATTCAACCATCAGATATTCTTTCACTGGCTTGTCATTGAACTTTAGAATGCACAGTCCGTTGATTGCAGGCCCAACATTGATGATATTTGGAGGGAGAGAACGGGATACTGTATGTACGGCTCGGAAAATACGATTACAGTTGATCAAAGATGTAAGAGACATGAGCAAGGGGAGCATGTTAACACAATCAGATCCGATGAGACAAGACTGTACCTATAATCTCGCTCTCCTGTAGTAAATCAATAGAGCGAACAGTCCAATCGGCCATACCCCCAAATAGACCGGACTTGTCTCTTAATTCTATGACCTGCTCTTGTAAAGCAGCTACCACCTTATTCAGACTACCGATCGCATCCCATAACTCCATGTTATCTAGGGTACCGTCCCCTGGCTTCCGAATCAGAACAATAGATCGATTAACCCAGTCCGCTTTACCACCGAAGCTACCTGCAGCATCATTCAATCCAACGACCAGCTCCTGTAAAGCAGATACTACCTCTTTCAACCAGCTGATATCATCCCGTATCTCCTCTGATTCAGATTGGGCTGACGTCGACACTTGCTCAGGCGAGGGCGGCAACGGAATGGCTCTCCCGCGTGGCAGCGCCGGCCGCAGGCGAGGTATATTCAGCTTCGGGGACGGTGTTAGTAGAGGCGGCGACACTGTTTTTATTGTGTCGGATGGCGATTGAGGAAGAGGATTGTAGGAGTCGGGAGACGAAGGTTGACGTGCATACCTCCAACGTCGAGGTCTCTTAGGTGTAGGGGATGCGCTGCTAAAGGAAGGTCGTGTCCGCCGACGGCCAGCACACCGTGGTGTTGGGGCGCAGGCATTACTAGGTCGATGAAGAGAGCGAGAGCATAGTATGTTAGACATGATGGACTGATGAGAAGGGTAGTTCCTATAAATCCATTGAGGAAGTTAAGTGGTCGTAAATATTGCCAAGATAAGTCGCAAGCCGTTTGACAGATAGAAAACGGCTAAGCGCGGGAGATCAGCCCCTAGTCTCAACGCGAATCCCGATCCGCGTGAAAGCTGTATTCCTTCATGGCTGAAAATGGCGCGGCATATAACACCTTGCCCCTCCTCAAGGTGGGGCTACCAGGCGAGGTGGAGCTTACATCCCCTATCAGTTCTTAGAGTACGATATCGCGCGCAGGGGGACGCACTCGGTCCGGAGGTTGCATGCCTCTGGATCACGCCATTTAGAGTACGTGTATCTTTTGCTCAAAAATCCCTCCTGCTGTTCTCATTACCTTCTCTCACGTCCGAATTGTTCAAACCGTCCTACACTTACTATGGTTGTGATGGCGAATGCAGCGTCACATTTGCTGGAGACCAATTCCGCCTGGTCAGCTTTCAAGGACATCCAGATCAGCGAGGAAATTGAGACTACTTGCATGTACCGTTATGAGGAGTTTAAACCGGAATATACGCATTCGTTCTGCTTTCAATCTCATAGAATTACTATCAGCGACATAGAACTGCTTACGGCTGTTGTGCAGCTCGATTTGATGTGCATGCTACGGAGGAATTAGTCTCCAGCGTTCGACAACGTTCGCGCCTACGAGAGCTCCAAAACGGACGATGGGCGCACGGTCTCGCGATCCTTCTGTATGACGTGTGGCTTGCCACTTTTCATAATGACCGTACCCGCGCCGGAATTTGTCGTTGTAGCGTCGGGGACGTTGGACGCGGCCCCGGAATGGACACCAATGCAGGAGTATTTTGCCAAGAATCGGGTAGGGTGGCTCGCGGGTACAACAAGAATCCGTCCAATTTTGGTGGGGTTCTCTGGGCCTTGGCGGACGGATTCTTGTTGTACCCGCGAGGGTGGATGTGTGCAGTGGAAGGGGCGAAACAGAGCCAGGGTTTGGAATGAGGGGGCTGTGACAGCGAAGGAGGACGTAGTGAGATGGCCAATAGCTTGATGCTATTGTCGCCTGTAGGGTGGGATTGCGGGAACTTGAACTCGTGACAAGATCACAGAAATCAAAGTCGTCGTCGACGCTCGTCCGAATTGGACAATAATTAGCAATTACAGATTTGGTAAAGTTCAATGGTTTGCTAAACAGGACATATCGCATGTTCGAGTACTGTGAGACGTGCGTGGCTTTCAATGCTCCATACTTTGCTATTTAACATGAGGAATAAGTCTTCGAGGCTGTCTAACGGGACCAGAAAGTCTTGGTCTTTCAACCAGGTTTAGAGTGCTGCCACCTTTCGTAATGCTCTCTTCCAAGGATAAAACTTTCGCTCCAGCCCGGCCAGCCCACACCTCCTCCGCCCCACCCCCACAGCCTGCGCCTATGCCCACCGCCATCCAACAACTGAGAGCTTCGGCCGGGGAGGGAGGGTGGGGAAACAGAAGCGAGCGCAGATGGTCGGATACACGGCGGTAGGGGGAGAATCGACAGGGGAACGTCTGGAGCCTTGAGAGTCTGTGCAGATGCTCGGTGTAAAGGGGGGCGGGTAGGAGCCTCTGGTGTCTTGTTAGTTGCTGGAGAGATTTAATAGCTAGGAGGAGTGCCCAGAACAGTCCATTCAATTACGGTGGACTCAGTCCTTGATCTTGATGCTTGATGACAAAGGGCAATGAATCGTCTAAATTTGAGAGTAGCTAGATTACTATTGTTCTGCCATGTGCTACCGTCCGCGATGTGCAAGACGTGTGTCGAATATATACCTTAATCCTCTCAGGCAAGTCTACCCCGCTTCCTACCTGCGGCCTGAGACCATCTGACTGACCCTCAAGGTGGGTTGGATTTTCTCTTGTGACTGTCTTAACACCACAAATTCAGTCCAAAACTCTTTGTCAATCAAGCAGAAATCCTTCAAGCTATGGAGAAATTTCGTTGTAGCCCTGCAGTACTACCCTCCAACCTTTATCGGGTGCAGTATCCCGGTTGCCAGACGATACTGTCAGGCGAGGGCCTGGCGGCAAAAGACATCAACGTAACCTATTCAGAGGATGAAATGGAAGCATTTCGCCAATCGATCGTCAAACAGCTGACCTGGGGTCATCGCGGAGATCAGCCATATATTGCATGTTTCTCCGACAAGGACCACGCGAAAAATTGGGCTCTTAAGGAGCCTTGGGCACCCTATGAACGCGACAAGGATTCCTGGAGTCTCGTGACAATCAAGACAAGACTCATGCCGGAGACATATGTGTTCAGCCTTGATGACTTAGTGACTCGTCTGCAGCTCGAATTACCTGAGAGGGCCATTCAACATAAGAAAGGCGCATATCTGTGCCTTCACAGGATTCCAACCTCAGCTATCGTCAACTCGGCATCTCCGCGTGAGGTAAAAGATGGTACGCAAGTGGCAGTGATACCTTAGGCGGTTCTACTCAGTGGCTAATGGTTCGATAGACGTGGAAGATCGGAAGTGGCGAGAGACATACGATCCGCTCGACGGTTACAGCGGCTCTGACTTAGAAGCGGCGGAGAACAACTTGAATGACGACATTATCAAGATGATCGAAGGTGATTGGAATTGGTAGTTGGGCCGTAATATAAACAGTAGGCTTTGCAAAAGTGGGAAGTGCTAAAGAAGGCTATCCTAGGCCTTGAAATAAGCATGGGACGTTGAGTGAGCAGGGCACATGGAGCATGTAATGAGTAGGGGCAATCGAGTGAGTAGTACATGTAAAGCATGGAATGAGTATGGACAATTGATTGAATAGGGCGTGTGGAGGGGGTACGCCAGAGGAGCTTAGGCTTAAAGAGCGTACGCCAAAGGGGTGCAAGGGACCTAAATGAATCCTCAAAGGACCTAATTTGGCTGGCGAATCAAATAAGAAATAAGCCAATAGGCTTAGAAAGTATTCAAGTTTGAAGGATATGCAAGCTTAGAAAGTGTACAAGATCCAAAGGTGGGAAGGTATGCAAGCTTAGAAGGTATGCGAGTTCGCAGGGTGTATAAGATTAAAAGGTATGTAAGCTCAGGATCGATTATTTGAACGTTCAATGGACGAATGGCTGAAGCAAAAGGAAGGGGGTGTGGTGCTAGCGTTCGCAATGTCTTCGTAAGTTTGCCCCCTTCTCAACTGCTGGACGACGGCGTCTGCATTCTCACTTGAGGCGATCACCCATCAATTGACACTGAGATTCCAGGTGACCAATGCGTTCCACCATCATACTTCTTGCCGTCCGCGGATTGAGGGTGTAAACGCAAGCTTGCCCGTCGCGAGAGGCGCGTGCCGAGCAAGCGCGTTCGCCATCGCAATATCAAGTCACCCAACGTCAGCTTAGCAATGGCGGATTTGGGTTTTCCCTCTTGGATCTCCTCTCGGAGGACTGACTTTAGTTCGTTTCATTTTACACTCCGTGCAAGCGTTCTTGGTGTGCGGCCTCACCATCCGCATGCTTCTAGCCTTTGATTCGGGCTTGATCCTGTCCATCAGGCCGCTTTTGTGTGCCGAGACGAACGGTTCGGCACCGCGTTGTTGATTCAGACCGACTTGAACATATCCATGGTTTGCTTGTGCTAATCGTTTTCCGAGAGCTGCCTGCCATAGTGGACAAAATGATTCTCTATGGTAAACCTCCTCTTGCTTCTCTCTAAGGCCGAGTTAGCTGTTTCGATGCGGAAGATGGTGAGCAGAGGGAGCGAGAAGGCGGAGAAGGCTGATATTCCAAGAGAGGGGAGAGGGGGAAGCAGCGAGAACTGGGACGCACTTATTTGTGACTGAAAGCATTGTCTTCCGAGGGATTGGTTCGTTGAGTCGCCGGAAATTGACCCTGAAGTCCTTAGGACGCCTAAATGACGCTTTTCAAGGAAGGATTCTTATCGCCGTGGCGGCCCTCGATCCCATGCGCGATCTTTTCATGCTTCAGCGCCTCCTTGCGCACGCCAAACGGTCAGATGAGAAGCGTGGGGTGAGTAGCTGAGACGGCCCAGGGTCATGGTGGACATACAGTTTCCACAGATCCGCTGTATACTTTCTTCGTTCCATCCTCCAGGTTCTTTTAAGTATTAGTGCCGTCGACTCCGTCCCTGTCCTTCTAAGAGCCCTTCTCGCGGGCCCACCGAAAGAAGGCCACCTCCGTAGACACAGAGTGTAGCCGAAAGAGTTGGAGGCGTGATTAGGCAATGCGAGGAAGAGTGCAAGAGATAAGAGGGAGAGTCGAGGGTGCACTGAGCGACGAGCGACGAGTGGACGTGGGGAAAGAGGTAGAAAGTCAAGGGAGAAGGAGGAGTGACGACGAGTGGTTGATGACGGTTGAGGGTTCGTTGAGGTTCAGAGATAGTCTTGGATGGTTTAGGATCCAGTGAGAGTGTTCAGGAGCGAGCAGCAAAGGACGCCGGTTTTCATGGACGCTAAGACCGGGCCGACAGATACTCCGCTGTCGCCACCAGCATTGGGGCCCAAATTCCATGCCTACAAGCAGGGTTGATGTGTTTCCTTGCGCTGGCTAAGTTCTGCTTTTAAGTTGACGTCGAAAAGCTTATAGAACGCTTCTAAGGGCTCGTTAGCCCTCGGCAACTCCTGTCCTCCATGTGAATACAGAGCAATGCTGACTGATTTGAACAAAACGACCCTCGCGACACGCACTCTCTGCCTCGTTCTCGTCCTCCGCCTCACCCTCTGCCCTTGAACAGACACACAAACCACCGACTTATAACCGGCTGCTCTTGTTGACGTCTACTAGGAGTCGACATGAGACGTCCGCCATGCATCTCCGGCTATACACTTGCAAGACATCGGGCCGCTATGCATAAAGGAATGCCGGCAAGCCGGCGTGCAACCTCTCTCAGACCAACTTAATCCTCCAAATTCCAGATTTGTGATTTTAATCGCGTCGCCATCTATAGCATCTACCAGGATACTTTGTCCCGCATCTATGCCGAGGGTGATAGTAATCTCAGGCTACGCAGTAGCGGTCGAATGATAAGTTCTGGCTTACCAAAGGTGCCTATCTTGATATGTAGAAAACAGCTCGAGGAGGGAGGTATTGCCTTCTCACTCCCGACGCCGGCTGAATAGGAAAGCGCTAATGATTGTCTCGCTAGGGGCTTTTCTCCACACTGAACAGGAGGTACGGCGCTCTCTATATGCTTGAGAAGAATGATCCTTCTGAGAAATCCCCGTTCTTCGTCAATAGTACCCTCAAGGGTAAATATGACGAGCTTGTTCAGGGAGTTAAAAGGCAATTTCCATAGCTTTATGACCGTAGGAAATCGCTACGAAATTATTCTATAGATTTCATGTACAAGGCTCACATGAGTCTATTGACTATCTTTGGTCTAATTCGACATCGCTTCGGACTACCCACACAATCCCATCGCTAGGACTGGCTAAGATGCGCCTCTTGTTTCTACCTCAATAAGGGAAAGTCCTACCCGCCACCCTGGCCTCAAGGTTGATGCGAGGGGAGGCGAGCTGAAGGCTGACCAGGGCTCAATTGGCTCTTACTATGTCGCAGGGTAGTTAAATGTAAGCGTCTTGGCAGACGCTAGTTAGATTACATGTTTAATACTACTAGTACTCCGTATGCATACCATTAGCTCGAATAACTGCTTCGCAGCGTGCCTGCATAGAATCCAGTAAATCGCTAAGGAATTCGCTTGATATCTGTTCCCATGCTGCAGCAACAGCGCTGCGGAGGCCGTCATAGCTGAGTTTTTCAGGGTAATTATCCTGTATCCAATCCTTCATGTTATTCCATACCGTCTCAATCGGGTTTAGATCGGGACTGAACGCAGGCCACCAAATAACATTAATACCTCGTTCATGGAGATCCTCGATCGTGGCCCTGGCTGCATGGCCTGGAGCACCGTCTTGCATCAGAGATAAATGGGGATGCATCCGGATCCAGCCATGGATAACAGGTACAATCCGCTCACGATACGTCGTCTGGTTGATTGTTCCCCAGTCTTTCTCCCAAAATACCCCTGGGCCCTTGATACCCCCGTGGAATGAACCCCAGAACATCCATCCTTGCTTCCGGGGTATCTTTTCAATAATACAGGTAGGGTCCCATTCTTCCCCCGCGGCCCTAGTAACCCATATACGTGTATGTTTTCCAGGTAATACCCATGTTTCATCCGTCCAGAGAATCGTCTCCCATTGTTCCCTAGTCCAGTCAATATGTTCCCGAGCCCACTGGAGACGTGCCACCCGATTTGCCTCTGAAATAGGCGGTTTTCTCCGGGCAATATGTCGAGAAAAGCCTTCTTTCTTGAGAGCTCTCCGGATTGCCCTTCCTGATACGTTCCAGCCTAGTCTCGTTGCTACCTCCTCGTACTGCATACGTCTTGTTTCTTTGGAGCTTTGTATAAAACGGACTAGGCGGTCTCGACAGGGCGTATTTATGACTGGTTTGGGGCCTGATTTACGGTTTTGAGGCGTAAGTTGATGGCTAGTAGCGTATCTAACCTGGCGAGTGGTAATTTTGAGGTGTTTCGCTATTCTCTCCGCATCCCAGCCGACTCCACTAAGTGTTTGTACCTGAATCCGTTGATCGCGGGTTAATTGGGAGCGTTTTGGGGTTGATGGGACATCCATTATGCGTTGGTTAGGAGAATATGCTGGAGAATCTATTGGAGAAGGTAGATTTGTATGTATTATTACATGGAAACTTCTAGAAATGAACGGTATTTCAACTAGCTTTTGCCAAGACGCTTACATTTAACATGGTTCCTACCGTAGTA
>JAABUO010003270.1_pt1 | contig 19374 bp, 9 predicted proteins | sample 5559291 | NCBI WGS metagenome assembly JAABUO01 (sample SAMN10711878, study PRJNA513372) | rock metagenome | isolation source: Antarctica rocks | place: Antarctica: Victoria Land, Finger Mt sud
TGGGGTGGAGGTGTATTTTCAGGGGGGGAAGGGGGGAGGGGGGAGGGGTGAGGTGCGGGATGATAGGGGGGAGAGGTTTATCGTGGTGAGAGATTGATTTGGGGTATAGTGGATGCGTTGGGGCGTGTGCGCATGTGTATGGGAAGAAAGCTGTGAGGGAGGAGGAGAAGTGGGAGGGGGTGGAGTTGTCGAGAGGGGAGAGGGGACGGATGGGGATTAGTGACGAGAGATGGGAGGGGGCGGTGGTTATGCGCGATGAAGAGGATGTGGATGAGTGAGTTTTTGGGGTAGCTGGTAGGTTGCTGGAGGGGTTCTTATCTAGGATGACTAGCGTGTGGTTCTTTCGAATATTTGTAGTGGTCTTGGGGCAAGAAACACTTGTGTATCTGGCTACTGAGAAGTGTTTATTGTGACTCGTCCCTGGCGAATGTATAAGTAGAATGTTAGAGGGCGCGAAGGCCGAGAAGAAGCTGTTGAGGGCGTGGATTTGAGAACCTCGTGATCCAGGAAAAAGCGGAGTCTATGAAGAAGGAGATCAAGTGGTAAAATTGACATGATAATTGCGATTTAATTTCTAAACGGTGCGGCCGTCAAAGTTTCACTAAAGGAATGCACTGGAAGACCATCCGAATTTAAGTGTGCGCTGACGATAACAACGGAAGCTGAGGGGATTGCTCGTTGGAAGAAGAAAGAAGGAGAGCTGTGCATATATAGAAAAAGCGAGAAATACTACTTCCCACCCATCAATTGCTGCAGCTGAGCTCCGAATCCACCTTGCTTAGCTTTGGCAGTGATCTCCGCGGCGGCTCTGAGTTCCTCTTCGGACGGCATATTGATAATCATGAGATACAGTACCCCCTCTTGTAACTTCCTCTTCGCAGCTCCTATAGCTCCACCCGGCCCCCCAGCCAGCTGTTCTCGGCGTCCGAGCACCGAAGGTCGACCTCTTCGTGAGTCCCGATAGTCTCGCTTCTGCTGCCGACGCGCCCCTGGGCTGATGGCGCCACCTGTGAGTACGGTGACCAGTCCCCCCTGGTTAACGGGATGGTTTGGGTCAGCCCAACGAGAAGCGAATTCTTTCCGAGGTGCGACGTTCAGGTGGGCTGCATCTGGATTCTTGCCCTCGAAGGTGGCTTGGGCACGGCGGTCCGAGTATTCGGCGGCAAAATTCGCAGCACGCTTGAAGGCGTTCTTCTTCTCTTCTTCCGGGGCTGAGCGGAGAAGGGGAAACACAAGAGGTGCTGCTTCAGGCATCTGCGCCACCAACGTGGTTATGCCACTCGAGGTCCGGAACGAATTTTGATTTCCCGTTACGCGGGAGGCAACTGCAGAGGTGATGTGGGTGTTGACGTCAATGGTTTCACTGACTGTGCTGGAAGAAGGTTGGTAGCACATAATCATCGCATAGAGACCGCGAGGTCTGAAGAGACTGGTGTTCATGGCGTCGAGGAATTTATTGGTCTCGTGGGAGATGTACAGGCGACGTCCGGCCTCTACGGATGTATGCACAACGATGGCAGTAACGTGGCCAATGACGCTTGGTGTTAGGGCTGCGGTTTCAGCTACGACGCTGATGGCGACAGCGATGTTCACGGCGTTGAACCAGCCTTGTTGGTTGATTGAGCGATCAAAGCCTTCGTGGAAGTCCATGAACGTGGCTTCGTCGATGCCGCATTCCTCGAGGACTGGTGCATAGGCACGCACAAAACCGCGAGTCTTGTTCTGAGGTCTGCGCTGGGGAATGATGACTGAGCAGGGCAATCGGCCGACAGCCTGTTGATACGAGGGAGGTGGATGTTGACGTGTGAAGGTTTCGATGATCTGATTGAGCGATTGCTGTTCGCCAGCCGAGTCATCGGCTCGGTGGGGTGCAAGCTGTGTCTCGGTCTCATCACGGATCCAATCTTCTTCATCTTCATTGTCGCTGCTTTCATCGGACGACCCGCTGTGGTCTTCGCTGTAAGGAGGCGGTCCAAGTGTAGAGCTCGATGGGTCATGCGCTGCGACAGGCGGAGGAAGGCCGTCCTGTGCAGTAGCTGCTGCTTTCGTTTGCTTAGATTCCTGGCGATGGGCATACGCTTCGGTCGCGAGACCAATGGCGCTGCTGATGCCCTTTGACAAACGTCCCTGTCTTCCCCTAGGCATCCTGGGTGTCTGGACGAGCCTGAGATCGGACGGAAGGGAGCCCGTGGCACCTTGAGCGCACCAAGTCTATCGTTCGGGGTAGGAGCAGCGAGTATGACCCCTCAAGTATCCAACAGATTACTCTGGCAGCGCAGTAATGGCCTACAGAATCGTCGCACGGGTTGTCCTGTGAGGGGAGAGCGAAAGGGCACAGTCGAGCTTACTCTTGGCAATGCCGTGGTCATCTGTCGGCCTTCGGAGCTTACCTTGACGCGCGTAGTCAGTTGCAAAGCCTCGAGTGGTGTCCAACCCAATTGCTTTGCCGTTGCAGGATATCCTGCGTCTTTCTACATCCTCCATGATGCTCGAGGGGCGGGATCAGGGTCAAATGGAATCAGTACCTGACAGTGAGAGAAGAGGTTCTCTGTTGCTTCATTGCATCAGATATCCTGAAACATGCCAAGCATACTAGACATGATTATCCATAACATGATCTAATCAAACGACGCTAAAACGTTATAGCCTTGGCATTATGTGCTTGGCACGTACAGTAAAGTAACGACACTCGCAGATGCAATGAAGCAACCTCACTGGTCTGTCTATATTTTACTGACAGACCATGTGTTTAATCCATCCTCCAACAGGATCAATATCATGTTTTAGCCGGCCTCCACTTCTTGTCCTCCATCGGATCTGCTCAAGGCCGGGCCTTATTCCTAGCTATTATGTTCTCGAGCCCGGAGGCTTGTGGCATGCGGAGGATGTGGAGGGCAGATTTTGGACACATGCTGGAACCGATGGCCTCGAGGCAATGTGTAGCATTAGAAAAACAAGCACAATTCCCGGATATTGATGTGCAGCGACACTAGGATCGTTAGGCTATGTTCACGAGAAGCAGAGCCCAGCTAGGCAGCGTAGGTGATAACACCTGCTGCCCGCTTTCGGTATCAGCCTCAAAGTGCTTGCCATACCAATTGTCGGCGCTGTGTACGAGGATTGAGAACTTCGCTCCAGGATCTTGACGGTCCTCGCAGACGCGGCTTTCGAGGCCTTCGGGTGGTCTCCGGCAGGGAGCTTCAGATCTCACTCTAGCGAGACAGATTTTCTTCTACCCGTGGTTGAGGAGTTTTCCACTCAACATTCCAGAGTGTCGAGTCTAGCAGAATACTGTCCGCACGCCAAATTCTCGCTACGCTTTCAAGATCTTCTAAGACAATTGCAACGGTATGAGAGAATGGCACGTTGTAAAAGGCAGACATGGAGGTAGCTTTGTCAGACTTCCAGCTGTGGAATCAGCGATGCGGGCTCTAGAGTACAGAATGGTCTAGAATGGCGTGGTGATGATCGATAGAAATGGCCTATATTTCGATTGAATGCAAGGTATATGCGGCGCGGAATATATTAACAGTGACGGATATTGCAGCTCATGCTGCTGAAGAACTTGAAGAATTCGAAATTCTACCAAGCACGAGCCAAGGATTACGTCGATATTCATTAGATTGCCGGCTCGACTCCACTCTAGGCCTTGCGATGCTGTACCTGACATGAAAACACGCGTTTTCAAGGTTGAGATGCGCAGATGGCAACACCAATCCCCTCTGAGCCCCGGTATATAAATCCTAGGCTTCTTTCGTCATAGTTGGGGTTGAGAATTCCACAGGACGTCTTGCGTACGTAATAAGCTGGCGCTTAAACATCTACTATTCGCGAATTCAAGCCAACGGCGGATTTTTAAAGTCTGAGCGTCTCTAGCTGTCTTGACCCTTTTTCTCTCTCCCGACCTGGGCTTTTCAACCTCGCCAGTACAACAAGACGCGCATATTACGTTGGTCGAACACCGGACTTTACCCTCTGACTGATAATGGATAGTGTACCTAGAATTTAGGGAAACCTGCTTCCGCGACGAGGAATGACCTAAGGAAACCTCTAGGAAGAAGAAGTGTCCTTCAAGTGACGCGGAAGAGGTCAGTGTCCAAGCGGTGTGATTACGATATATAAAAAGGGGCTTTGGCCGCCTCCCAGACCTGAGCTTGACATTCCTCCATCTCCGCCTCCGAGCAATTTAACATGTACCTTTCCATTAGCGTGTCAGCTCTTGCTCTGTTCAGTCTTGCTTCAGCTCAATTGGCCAATTACGGCGGCTTCACAGCGAAAAACCCGTCAGATGCCAAGACTGTTGCTTCCATCCACAATGTCCTGGCTCTTTTCAATTATGCGCTCGATGCGAAGGATACTGACGCTTTCCGCGACGTGTTTACCGATAATGTTACCGCAAGAGTTGCTCCCACGCCCACCAACAATCTCGACAGCTTGATCAAATTCTACAATGGAACGGCTCTTGGCAATGTCATGACTCAGCATACTGTGCACACAATCTTCGTTTATGATCTAGCGCCCATGAGCGCCAAGTCGATCAGCTACGCCAACACTTGTACTTCGGCCCGATCAGTCAGGGACAATCCTTTGCTAGTGACGTTGATACGTTCTATGAGAGGTATGACGATGTTTGGGCAAAACAGCGGCACGGCCAGTGGAAGATTACTGACAGGTCTGTCAACATATATGTAAGTCTCGGGAGTTCATCTGGATCGCGAACGGTTCAGAGACGGCCGCTAAATGCGAGTGAAGGGCCAAATTGGGAATTCGGCTCTGCCCGCCCATATAGCCCACGTACAATACAATAAAAGTATACTTCGAGATGATTTTCAGCCACCGATGTTACAGGACTACAGCGCTGCTAAAGCAAACTCCTATCTGAAACACAAGTAATTGGCGTGCTTGGATCAAGGCTATATCCTTCATGCAACCATTCCCTTATCCGTGATTGTTCTCAGTACTCCATGTGCAGAGACTGCGGATCACGAGAAGCTATCATGGAAATAGTAGGGACTGAGTATATAGCGCTCTCTTCCCAGCGGCCTTTCTAATAGTTGCCTTTGCTGGCCCGCCAACGGCGAAGGCAAGCAAGCAGGATTGTCGTAGAACATCCAAACGCCATCTTCAACCTCTTCTGTTCAACCTCGCCCACATCTTATCTAGATCATGAGATCGTTACCCTTGGCACTATTGACTAGCCTTTCTATTTTACTATACTCTTGGGTAGCTTACCAGCACCGTCCTTCGCCCCTTTCTGCTAACAACATTGGAAATGTATACATGATGGCGCAATATTCTACTGAGGCTATCGCCGGTAATATACCTGATTTTCTCTATGTTACTGTCATTGGAGGCTTGAACAGCGGGATGTGCGAAGCACCGTGCAAGGGAAGATGCTATTAACAGCAGGCGACCGAGAAAAGCTCAAAGTTTCGACTTCGAAAGACAATTCCAATCCTATCAGCATCGCAACGAAGCTGCTTCATGCACGCAAAATACACTACAGACTCTTCAGTTGTCTACGATGAAGCCTCGTGTACGAGATCGTGATCCCGCTATCTGAAACAGATAAGTCACTGCTGCGTTGGACTGTTGCGCACTGCCATCCAAGTTCTCTTGCTGACTCCGCATGTATCTAGGTAGTGCTTATGGTATGACATGGCTTACGCTCGCCATTTCTCAACGTACTTTTTACACTTGTTGGATTTTTCTCACACCGGCCAGACTGCAGGGAAGCGCCAAGCCTAGCAAAATCCTGGAGGATCCGGAGAGTGAATTGGGATTGTGTGGAGGGTTCGGTATTCTCAGCATTGCGCACACTGGGTGGAGAAAAACCCGGCCTTGAAGTCATCTACGAGACCATACACACGCCGTTGGTCCGGGTGAGCAGGCAGCAAGACAAGCCTAGCCTAACCTGATCTTCCATCAGAGCATGTGGACTCTCGCCTAACACAGAGATCCATGCATGACCGTTCCTCTCGAGGAAAGCAGACCCTCGAAGGATCTCACGATCGAGTTACCCTGACACTCGACACTGTGGTCTCCTCTCAAGAGCTACCAGATAAGACCACTATACTATCATGATTCTATCCTCGATTCCTTGTGGTGATACTAAGCGATGATCAACACGACTTGCATATCAGACCACGTTTTGACGAAAATCCAACCCCCTTTTCTTGCCTCTCACGATTCATGCTCAATCTTGTACGGCCGGAAGAGCGAGAAGGGCGGTACATCTTCCTATCATAATTCCTGTTACGTTCCGACCCGCTTGACGTCGCAAGTATCTCACGAGTCGCATATATCTTACTTACTTCCGCCCCTGTCATTGTCAACACCAAGAGGCATACTTCCATCGGAGACCACGACCGACACTCATGTACATCACGGCGGGATCGTGGGAGATGATCCTAATTTATCCGCACAATATGCGACACCAACAAGATGCTCTTCTATCACGCCCTGTTCGGACGTTTTGCCCGATTTGGCTTATTCTTCGATCCACATGGCGAAGCCTCAGAGCCTTCACTATTGATTATGACCTCCCACCAATCCCGCGGGTTGGGACTTTTAGTCTACATCGTCATTCGGCAACCCCCTGCATACAAGGTGATGGCACAAATCCTTCTTGTGTTGAAAAAATCTCCGATCGAGACTTGACCAACCCCACGACGGGTCGATCTGTACCGTCTTCTCGCTATTCCTGAAGGTTGTTTGGCCGATTGCCCCTGTCTCCCCTGTCTCTTGTACTTCAAGATTCCGTTCAAACTGCAGGTCATCCCATGCAGTTCATCAAAACGACCTATGGACGACCATCTCCGGCTGATCACCTTGTGATGGATGCAGCTGAACATTCTCGTGATGGTTGCACAACACATCAATAATATGGCCTCCAGGCTGACTGCCTAAGAAATTCTTACAGTGTTTATATCTACCTTCCACGAACACACCGCTCTCCCTACCTACCCTGGCTCACACAAGATGGTGTGCTTCAGAATGTCATCAGCAATTCCTACTATTGCACTATTGACATGCCTATACCCAACCACCTGCATAGCGGCTGCAGTAAGGAACCCCGACACTCAGACCATCACGCAGACAGGCAACCCGGCGCTCGCTGGCGCCAAGGATTGTTTCCTCAACGCCCAGCCCAGTGTGGTTCTCTCAGATGACAAAGCAGGCAATAGCTATTTAACGTCGACCGGCCTCAATTGCCTTGATGATGGTAGCCCACATGACGCGGAGTGCTGGAGTGTCCTCAAGCTCGATGAGTGGCTGCCTCAGTGGTACCTCCAAACCCCTCAGTGTGCTCAACATGCAGCCTCCGAAACCGATTGTAACAAACAGGACCCCCCGGAGCCCTGGACGACAACTTTCATGCGAATGACGATGAGGGGTGGCGATTGGAACGGCTGCTCCGACCCTTGGAGTACAAATTGCCAGTGGAGCCCAGATGCCTGCCCGTTCCTTGGGAACAGCCCTGCGTCCTTGTTGAGAGCTAGATATAAATATGTGTCGTACACGATTAGTAGTATGTATAGGTCTCTTCCGTCGACCTGCTCGATATCATTACCCTGGAGCTAACTGCCTTAGATATCCACCAGTTCTTTTCGACTTGGATCAACCTGATGAGCAGTACCATGAACCAAGCTGCAGATAGCGTCTCCGGTATTATCAGCGTAGTCGACCCGATCAAGGCCTCGCAAACCGGCCTAAAACTTTTTCTCAATATCCTCACCTTCGGGCTAACAGTCCTCAACGGACTCGACTTCGGGCTCAGCTCTACCGTAACATCACTGTTCTCTGACGTGATTGGCGCCATTGAGAAAGCTCCCACGGTGTACGATCAGATCTGGCCCAAGCAAACGGCGGAGTCCCAAGACATCCAAATCGACCATCTGACAGACGAGCTGCAAGGGCCGGACGGCATACACACGACGATCTTGGGGAACCTTGGCCGCACACTCGAGGTTGTTCAGGGCGCCAACCAAAGCGATGTCTCCGCATTCCTAGCATTCGCGTCCAATGGCCATTTCTCAGCCGACAACAACCCCTCACCATTCGAAGACCTTGGCTCATCCATCCAGAAAAGCCTGCTCCAGCTCTTCACCACCTACCTCGTGTCGGAAGCCTTACATCAGAACGGGTGGCACGCCCTGATTGTTCCTGGCGCGAACCCTCTAACGCTTGATCAAGGTACGGGACCGTGTCCGCAGTGGGCCAATGGAACAGGGAAGTATGAATGCAACTGGTGGAAGGGCGACACCAAATGGATGGCGTGCAACAGCTACGACAACAACAGCATGTGCGACAACTACTGGTGGTACAGCGAGACCCACAACAGCGCCTACGCTCTCGTCCAGGATGGCAAAAAGCCCGGAAAGCAAGGCGGTACTTTCCTGCGGACAATCTTCGAGAAGGGCTGGTCCACCGGTCCGCTGCTCTTCGAGAACGCGGCGATCTGCGAATTCGCGTCGCTCATCTCTCAAAGCGCCAGCGGCGTCACGTACACCGCCAACTACAACGGCACGGCGGGGTTCTTCTACCAGGGACCACCGTTTACGGGATACGCGGTTGTCAATGCGACTACCAACTTCGTCTCGATTGCGGGAAGCGATGCTGGCAACGATTTTGTGGCTGCTACCTGGAACAAGGATACGTTGAGTAGGATCAAGCATCCAGACCTTGTGTTTGGTCTCGGTGGTCAGGAATGGAATTCCAGGTGTTCCAGTCAGTTGAATACTACGATCGCTAACAGTTGGGACCCGAAGAAGGGCGATTGGACGAGGAACGATGGCAAATGAGTGAACTCAACCACTATGTCGGACTGAGTCTCGGTCTCTTTGGGATCTAGTAAGTGCAAGGCGTTGAGCGAAGGGTGTTTCCCAAATTGCTGAACCTGGTTGTCTGGGGCTTTCCTTGCGATGATGATCACGTCTTTGTTTTACGTGTATTATGTGCGATGATGTACGATGATGTGTTTTTCCTTCGGATACAGCTGGTGCTGCTTCAATACCTTCTGACATAACTAGTCCTATGATACGTTGAGCGACCACCTTCTGCCTTCCTTCCCAATGTACTCTGCCCTTCTTGTGTGGCAACTGCGCTCATCGAGCCTTGAGGCTGTTGGCTTCGCATGCTAGACACTCGATCGTCTTAGAGATTCGTCAACTCTGGTACTCTTATTTCCCCTGTGTCCTTCCGGAGTTTCATTTGAATCTTTCGACTGGGTAAGGCGAATATTGCGCTTGTTCGCTTATAAGCCTTGATTGGGCGTTCAATCCCACAGCTTTTGCAGGAAAAAGCGCGCCACTCATTACCGCCCCACAAGACAGCGAAAGGGTCCAGTTACAAAAGCACAAGCCGCCAACATACAAGCTACTGCATATCTCGAGTCCCTCTGGTCCTCGCAGCAAGCACGCACTGCTTTACAAAGAAACATTAGTGCATCGTCTCACCAGGCCTCTTCTATCCGAAAATGCCGAAGACCGAGGAGGTAGGCGAAACTACATGGGAATGGGTAAAGTGGTAAGGTTTTTCGTAATTGGGGGATAAAGAATCCATGAGATGGATCGTGGGGAGGCATTCGTGGGGAAGGTCATGGTAGAAAGGCTTTGTGCCTCTCTTTGTCTTCTTCCTCGCATTGTCTCTCCTCATCACATTGTGTACCAGAAATCCAAAAAAAGAAATCAACCCCTTCTTTGAAGATGTTTGCGATGTATAAGAGTTCGACCCTTCGTCACAATGCCTTTCTTCTTGTGCCAGTGATATCTCGAGACTACTTTTTGACCAATCTCTCACAAGCTTTAGTCACAAGGAAATCACTCACTACAAATCAGAGCATAGTTGAAAGCCTCCTATCTTGCCGGGCAAGATGTCTGCACGTCGATTCCGTCCCAACAACTCCGAGTCCTTCACCCCAAACACTCTTCCGAACGATAACTTTCTATTGGACGATACGATGGCACAGTGGACCAACGAAGCCGGCAACGACCTGTTCAGTTCGCAAGCCGAAGCCGCGTGTGGTGCGTCCGGTCACGATTGGGTTGTTCCCAACGGAGCCTTCGACATCCCCGCCTCGCAGTATCAACTTACACAAGACAGCACCTTTGACAGCCTGTTCCTCCCTCAAATCGGCTCACCACAAGCCGTCGCAGGAGCCCAGGAACTGCCTCTGCAGCAGGTAAACGCATCATCCTACCCTGAGAACCCCTCGCTGACAACCGGCTCGTGGGTCTGGGTGCCCGATGCCACTCCGATCAGCCAGTATGACGCCAACCCCTCTCTGTTCGGCGGCATCAACATCGACCCAACTCTGTTGGCATTGGATCCCCCTAATCCCTTCCAATCCACCAACACACCCCAAATGATTGAGGCCCAGCCTCGCGAACCTTCCCTCAGCCTAGCAGCCCCAGAGCCGGCCTCCAGCCCATCATGCTCGTCCCCCTCCAAAAAGCGCAAGCAACACCCCACCACCGACGACGACATCCCCAGCCACCCAAAACGTAGCCGGGCATCCAAGCCCGCGCCTAAGAACCCCTCCCTCACCGCCCCTCTCTCCATCCTCACCGCCTCGTCCCCCATCCCCCTCAAAGACGTCGCGGCGCACGTCAAGCGCCCCATCTCCACACGTCGCACGGACGCCGCTTACACCCGCAACCGGAAAAACCAGGCGATCCCGCGCCCGTCGAACTCGTTCATGCTGTATAGGATGGCGTACACGGACCGGATACAGGCGAGGGGCAGGGACGCGGATAACCATCAGGTGGTTTCGTCGGTGGCGGGGGAGAGCTGGCGGATGGAGACGGTGGAGGTGAGGGATGCGTTTAAGCGGCTGGCGGAGGTGGAGAAGGTTCAGCATGAGAAGGCGTGGCCGGGGTATAAGTATCAGCCGCAGAAGTAGGGAAGAGTGTCTAGGGAAGAGTGTTTGACATTTCCACGGGAATGGGAGGCAGTACCGAAGAACCAAGACGGACTGACTTTGGGTAATATGTACTGATCTTACGTTGATTGTTCCGAAATACATAAAAAATGACACCAGTAAGCTTCCAAACTGAGTTTCGAATACTCGTTCAAACGTGCTGTTATGTATTTAGAACCATTACAAGAAATGTATAAGACCAAGAATCGTCGCTTTCACCTCCTAAACTGCTTCTCTTCCCCAATTATCTAGTGGGAGTATAGTTGACTTGAGAGAGCTAACATGATTGAGACTCCACATACGCGTCTATCGAACGTAGAAGGAGGTCCTGGGTGGGATACGAGTGATTGAATTAGTTCATGTTTGGTACACTCAACATTCAAGTAGAGGCTCCCAGGTTCCCCACCTATACCAATTTGCGCAAGCGTGCTACAATTGACAATCAGTCTGACCTGCAGACTATGGCCTCTCGCCGCTTACTCCAATTTGGTTTTGAAAGCCATACCTATCGAAGAGGCCAACAACCGGTCCTAGGTCCTAGATTTTTCGCGAGGATAGGCTGGTGGTGCTCTAGCTGATATGTCCACCGAGTAAGCCAGGGCCGCCTTGCGCGTCTTCTTGATTGAGATGTACCGGTGGTGTAGAGCAGAGCGGCGACCTTCTTCTGAAAGCATAAGAGTGGAAGAGATGTTAAGCTCCTGGTGGTATTAGTCCATGAACTGTAGGATTGAGACTAATGGTAAGGTCCATATAGGCCAGCGCTGAATCGCCGGCCACGCATTGTCGAGAGAATGGAGGAAGTCGATTTTGGGACTGTCTTCTCCGGACTGAAATAATTGCGTCCATCTGCTACACGATTCGCCCCAATGCTGGGAGAGAATATGCCTGATCTCAATGGTGAATGCTGCCGTAGCTCGCTATCGAGTCCTCAAATGCTGGTGTACTTTCACATCATGGCATTTTCACGTTATGGCGGGGAGTTCCCCCAACCCCTGAATGGTGGTACCGAGAGCACACTAAGGTCCCATTTTCTATTGCTTGATCTGAACCTACAGTGGGGTCAGCAAAGGGAGACGCCATCAGCGACAAGAGCATGTAGTGACTCTTGACCCAGCCATTGCGATGTACAACCACCAGTCAATGTCGTAAATCGTCGAGGTGTAGCGTTACTAGATGTGCAATGAACCGATGTGGTACCACTGAATTTTCTTCGTGACTTCAGCTGTGGTTGCAGACAGTCGATTTTGGCAACCGCAATGGATTTCTATTTCATGATCGCCTTCCAAGTCAAAAGCCATGAAGCATGCAGAAGCAGCAATTTGCAAGAATGATGTTGGCTCCGTTGCCACGTACTGCTCGTCTTCACCAGTCATAGACACCGTCTTTGTGTACGAAGCGACCCACATCTGCATCTCTTTTCCCTTGCACAATGCTCAGAACGATCTGTCCCGAAACTTCTGGGTCTCCGGCTTTGCCCCATCCACTCCTCGCTTCTTCGGTCGAACCACGAAGGTTCGACCGTACGAACCCAGGGCTCATCACGAACACTTTCAAGCCTTTCGGGCCGTATTCCCCTGCCTCCAGTACGGCGAGCATGTTCAGAGCCGCCCTGCTGACTGGATATGTATCCCCATTCTTGATACCGTCATGGGTTGGGGGTCTCTGGGCAGCATTCCGTACCAGTGTCCCCGCACCACTGCTCACATAGATCGAGTATGGGTTCCGCGACTCAAGCAGCAACGGTCGGAATGCCGCAGCAACCATGGCTGGGCCCATCACGTTGGTCTCCAAGCAGATTTGGAAACGAGTCTTGACGTTATCATCCATGTTCCCCACCCCCGCGTTGTTCACGAGTACGTCCAGCCGTCCGAATTCCTCCTTCACGTGCGCTGCAGCTTCTTCGACCGACTTCTCGTTGGTGACATCTAGCCGCATGGCGGAGAGAGCTCCTTTCAGACCAGCGGCTTCGATCTCGGACATGGCAGCCTTGAACTTCTCGTGGGACCGGCTGGCCATGATGACATGGAAGGTGTCGGATGCGGAGGCTAGCACCTTCGCCGTCGCAAAGCCGACTCCGGAGTTGGCGCCTGTGTGCCTCTGTCAGCAGACGAATGATTCAACGCGCATACCTGCTATGCATACCAGTTATGAGAATGACTGTGGACGCCATGGTGTCAAGAGTCTATATCCTCGGGGGCTGCGTTCAGCAATGGCCCGGTAGAGAAAATTGTTGAATGTGGGCAGATGTCTAGGAGCCGCCTTGATTATCATGTTCAGCTGAACGATCTTGATGGGCGTTGTTCCATGCACTGAATACTCGGCATCAGGAAGAGCATCCACCGGGATTCACGGGGATAATGCACTTCTAGATCCGATGACTCTGCAGAGCGCAGGTGGGTGCGATTGAGCGGCAGGCGACCTTGGTACGTCCATTATCGCCGAGCACCGAGGCGCAGGCGGATTTCTCGACCGAGATGCCCTTGTGTATTCTAAGGGACCTGTTGAGTTGTTGATGAACTCTTTGTACTCCATGGTGCCGTTGAGGAGGATGGGTGGAGGTGCTGGTAGATGGAGCTTTGTCCTAGCCGTCACCAGAATTTCTTACCGGAACAACGTTATTCCGGAGGAAGTCAAAGTGGTTTCACTTCTACGGACCAGGGAGTTGATTTACCAGCTGAACAACCACAAACATGTGGTTTGACATAATTGTATCTAGTGCAGCACTTGCTTGCTCTCATACCCCTTCTTAGTGCCCTCCCGCTCTAGCATCCTAGCAATCCAGGCCTTGACGTGGGGATAATTGTCCACGTCGTACTCCTCCTTCTTGGCCACCTTGGAGATACCAAGCTGCCACGGGACAAAGGCTATATCTGCATACGAGCATGTCCCCCCCACGAGCCACTCCTCGCCGTCTTTCTGCTTACTCAGATGTCCCTCCAGCACAGCAGTGACGCGGTTCACCTCCTTTGCGTACCGGTCGAGGACCGAAGGGATCTCCTCGGGCGCGTACAGCCGGAACCACCCGTACTGGCCGTAGTAAGGGCCTTGCCCACTGGCCTGGAAGAAGAGCCACTGCTTGGCATGGTAGGCCTCAGCTGTGCCGGGTTCGAAACTCAGCTTGTGCTCCGTGTCGTAGCGCTCGATGAGGTACTCAACGATGGCGCCCGACTCCCAGAGGGTAATGCCAGTGTTGGGGTCGTGGATGGATGGGATCCGGCCGTTGGGGTTGATGGCGAGGTACTCGGGCTTCTTGATGTCTTTCAGCAGGACGGCTTCCGCGTCGTAGGGGATCCCGAGCTCTTCAAGGATCATGGCGACCTTTGGCGGGTTGGGGCCGCCTGTACCCCAGACTTTGATCGGCTTGAGCTGGTTGGCCATACTTGATTCTGATACTTGATGGTCTTGCGATTATCTTGGGAATGGGTAGCTGTGATGATAAATTACGTTAGCTGACAGTAGTAGCAAATCCTCAAATATCTAATCTTAGTCACTTGTCAGCCGATCGGACCAAGAGACTCCGAAAATGGTAGAGACTACCGTAACAGGAAATCAGATATGCCCCGAAACACTACCAAACCAAAATTGTAATGCGATGCGATTTCATCAATAAGCTCAGAGGTTCAAGAAGAAACAGGTCCGGCTCGACGCACCGACCCACGATTGCAGGACACACACCTTGATAACTGTTCCTCTGGTCTTTCTGCTCTATCGCTGTAGATGAGAGATTCCGGATCAAATTGCAACGATGTCGGGCGTTGGGGGTTGCTCGATAATCGCGGGTTAATAACTGAATTCGTCCCTCACCGCCTCGTCCATTAATCGAAGTTCTGCTTTGTAAGGGCCTGTTTGGATTCAAGTAGTGTTCCTAATAGCACTATTGGTACCGGAGGTGCAAATAGCACTAACTGTACCTAATAAATAGTGCTATTTCGTTGTTTGGATTCGCGTTAAATAGTACTATTTAGATGCCCATGCAGAGTGCCAAGAGAGCTGCGGGGTATACGCATCGTCGCCTAAAAATCTAGTAGTATAATTGTTAGCTATCTCGTCGTCGCTGTTTCTATACATCTAAATGCCTCGAAAGAAGAGGCCTATCGTCGTCGCTATCGTTGTTGTAGAAGAGCATGCTAAATCGCGAACTCGCTATGTCGAATCCCAAAGAAAGAGCTTCTTATGCTCGAAACAATGTGTTACGCTAGTACTTCCGTAGGGGGTATTAGAGAGAGTTATGCTATTGGAGAGGTTTGTAGGCGTCTTCAAGCAATGCAAGCAATCACTTGATAACAAGGGTTGCAACTATAGACAATCTTATGTTCAATAAATCTTCGCAAGTGATTCATTAAATTAGAGTAACAATAAGTAAAGACTTAACATAAGTTGAACACGATTCAAAAAAAAGTCGCGTTCGAAAGCTATATATTTTTTTATTATTTAAGATTTAAGATGTTTAAGGTGTCTAGAATCTTAATTATCTTAATTATTTTAATCTTGAATTTAAGATGTTTAAACGTCAAGTTATCTTAATTACTTTGATCTTATTAATAGATTTTTTCTTTCTAATTATCTTTGTAAAGAGCGATGCGCGACGAATAGTACTTATTAGCACGCGACTCGTAATATTATCTCTTCTCTTTAAGAATTTTCGTCTTAAAGTTATTTATTCTTTTTTATTATATTAATTAAGTTAATTATTAAATAACGTCGCAATTTCGTTGCTAATTGTCGCTATAAACACATTTTTTTCTTAATGCGTTCTTGTTAAGTTTGCGTCTTATTTAAACTGATCGCGTCAAGTTAAGTTATCGAATTCGAGTCGAATTCTTAACTCGTCAAGACTCGATTTACATTAGAAATCTTAACTCGAGTATTTAAATTAAGTCAAAGAATAAATATGAAATACTTAGCGTATAATCTAGTTCGACTCGCCAAAACTCGAAAAATTTAGATTATTTTTAAAAAAGTGCATTAATTAACTTAATCAAATTAATTAATTTAATTAATTTGTTTATAATATTATATAGTAATGCATTTAAATAATGCATTTGTATGTTATTTGTGCGTTATTATTTTCTAACTATTTTTAGTAATTTAAATAATGCGAATTTTTTTAAAAATAGAAAATCTTGACATTTTGACGTCATTTTCGATTGCTTAACAAGTCGATTAAGTCGAGTTAAGAAATCGTTAACTTAAATCAATTTCAAGTTGAGTTAAGAGATTAATATCAAGTATCTAGATTAAGTTAAAATGTTAATATCGAAACTTAATTCAACGATTAGTCTAGTCTTATTTAACGTATCTTATTAAGTAAATAGAAAATATCTTAAGTGTAAAAAGTGTTATTGAAAGAATTAGAAATGTGATTTGATTTCTAATTATTAATAAATAAATAAAACTATTTAAAAAGCTAAAAAACTAAATAATGAAATAACGAAATTGCGTCTAAGAATTGCGTGAAAAACGAAATAAAAAAAACACTAACTTTGTCGTTTAAAAGATATAAATGATGCGAAGTCAAAGAATATCTTAAAGATTAAAAAGAACAAGAAAGAGATCAAATGTATTAAAAAGACGTTCGAAGCTCTATTTAATACTTTTATCAATTCTTTATTGTTTGCTTCTTTGTTTTCTAATGCTTTGTTAACTCTTATAAGTAATTTTGTTGCTAACGAAATCGTCGTAGCTTGTTAAAACATTTCTTTAGATTTTTAAATAACTTTTATATGTTCTTGAAAATAAGATATTCTTTTTACTTAATAAGATATTTTTGATCTTTTTATTATAGAATTTTTTTAATCTTATATTGTTTTTCTTCTTATAAATAAAAATAAAATGTATTTTATAAAAACGTAATTAAATTCGTTAACTTCAACAATAAGATATAAAATACTAGAAATACTTTGACGTTCTTAAATAAATTAAGTTCGTAATTAATTAATTTCTTTATCTTCTTAATAAGAAACGATTCGACTTTAATATAATTTATTTTCTTGCTTAACTTTCTTGTCTTAAGATTTTTTATAAAAAGATATATTTTGTATTTTTTTTTAGTTAAAATGTCGTTTTTCGTTTCTTGTTTTAATACTTAATTGACTTTTCTTGCATCTTTAAGATGTTATTATATATTTTCTTTAGCGTTATTACTTTTTCGATAACTAATTAAGTTAACAAATGCTTTTGTTCTTTCTTAAAAAGATTAAATTCTTTGTTATAATTAACGAAGAATAAAGTTATTTTAATAATATTTGAAATCTTTGCATTTAGTGTTAATTAAGTTATAAATAAAAGTAATATTTAATTGTTATAAATATTGTTAACGTAATGTCTTAAATATTGCTTTAAACTTTAGTTTTTTCGCTCTATTTAATTATTTGTGATTAAGTAATAGACAATAAACATTTCAAGTTTTGTTTCTAACATTAATAGAAGCGTCTTTTAATAGTTAGACGTAAAGAGTTTGTCTTTGTTACTAGTAGACTAATTGCGTCGAATTAAGTTATTAAGTTCGAATTAAATTTCTAGTTTGTTAAGACTTAATTTAAGTTAAAAATCTTAACTTAAATATTTAGATTAAATCAAATAATAGATATAAAATACTTAGCGTATAACCTAATTTAACTAGTTAAGACTCGAAAAATTTAGATTATTTTTAAAAAAGTGCATTAATTAACTTAATTAAGTTAGTTAATTTAATTAATTTGTTTATAATATTATATAATAATATATTTAAATAATGCATTTGTACATTATTTGTGCGTTATTATTTTTAAACTATTTTTAATAATTTAAATAATGCGAATTTTTTTTAAAAAAGAAAATCTTAATATTTTGACGTTATTTTCGATTGCTTAACGAATTAATTAAGTTAAATTAAAAAATTGTTAATCTAGAATTAATTTCAAGTTAAGTTAAGAAATTAATATTAAATATCTAGATTAAATTAAAATATTAATATCAAAATTTAATTCAACGATTAATCTAGTTACTAGTTAATTCTTTAAATATATTATAATATTATATAAGTAAATTTAATACAATGTATTTTAGTTGTTTTATTATAAACTTTTCTTTGTATATAATAATATATAAGTATTTAATAAGTTTATTAATTATTATTAGTATTAAATTATATTTGTTTCTAGTTACTAAATTCGTTAATTTAAGCAACTTAATAATAAAGTTTATTGTAACTTTATTTTATAACGATTTAAATAATTTCTAATATTAAATTTCATTATAGTTCGCATATGTATTATGTTTGTTTTATTAATAACTAAAACATTGTTTAATATATATTTTAATAACTTGTTTTATTTAAGAAAACTAATAATGCTAACGTAAAAGCTAAAGAATTTTAATTATTTTCAAGTGCTTTTGCAATAATTTATTATAATATTTCTTTATATATTTGTCAATTTTATTAATAAATATTTAAAGTTTTTCTTTCTTTATTAAAAACTTTTTCTTATTGTTTCTAAGTATTTGTAGAATAACATTTAACTTATACTTGTTTGCTAATAATAATTCATTTTTGTTAATCTTAAGTATGTTATAATTAAACGATTTCTTCGTTTTTATATAATTATTTCTTTTGTTAAGTGTGTCTACTTTGTTATTATCTTTATCTAATATATATTATATCTTGAACTTATATTGTTTAAGTCATTTTAATTATCGAATTTATCTTTTATTAAGTTATTTAATAATAATGAAGTGCAAAAGATTTTTGTGATCTATAAGAATTATAAGTTTTAATAAGTTTTTTATATATACTTTTTATAATTTTAGAAATGCTACAATAGCGAGTAGCTTTTTATTATAAATATTGTAGTTCTATTTAATTAATAAAAGTTTTCTTAAGAGATATATTTTTAGATATTATATGTTTTTATGTTCTTAATTGAAGCATACATTAATAGCTAAATCTAATGCGTCAATTTTAATCTTATTTAATAATCGTAGATTATACATCTTTAATACTAGTTTCTTTAAACATTTTAGCTTAAAATTCTAAAATAATTTCTCTTTTGTTAATTCTTATATTTATAGCGTCTTTTTCTTCGTAGAATTCGTTAATAATATTGCGTTAACGAAGTAGTTTTTAATAAATTTCTTGTTATAGTTTATAAAATCTAGAAAGAATTAAACTTTCTTAACGTTAATAGATGTTTTTTATTCTTTAATTACTCGTAGCTTTTTAAAATTCATGCGTACTTCATATCGTTTAACGACAAATTTAAGAAAATTAATTTCTTCTTAATGAAACTCGCATTTCTTTAGTTTAAGATATAGACTTTTTCTATTTAAATATTCTAGTATCTTAAAAATATAAGTTAGGGTTAGGGTTAGGGTTAGGGTTAGGGTTAGGGTTAGGGTTAGGGTTAGGGTTAGGGTTAGGGTTAGGGTTAGGGTTAGGGTTAGGGTTAGGGTTAGGGTTAGGGTTAGGGTTAGGG
>JAABUO010003271.1_pt1 | contig 19373 bp, 16 predicted proteins | sample 5559291 | NCBI WGS metagenome assembly JAABUO01 (sample SAMN10711878, study PRJNA513372) | rock metagenome | isolation source: Antarctica rocks | place: Antarctica: Victoria Land, Finger Mt sud
GTGGTGCGAAGGGGCGCAGCAGGAGTATCATCGCGGGCGGTAGGGTATGCATCGGTACCTCCTCCTGGTCGAGTGGTACCGAGCATACCCCGCCCTTCATCTTATGCCAAATGGGGAAAGTCGAGCTTAGGATCGAACCGGAAAACGGTCCACGTCACGTAGACATTGTCGCGGTTCGGACTCGCGGCAAAGATGTCAGCGGCGATGAAGTTCTTGTCATGGAATACGTTGGGGTTGTTGTCCTCGACGACGATGAAGGGCCGACCCGCCGCCGGGATATTGTTGTAGAAGGCGCCCCCGGCGCCCTGCGGCGCCTCCGTCACGTACAGCCCACTCGCGTTGCTGTTAATGTCGAACATGACGCAGCTATAGAACGCACGACCCTGCGAGTCGAAGGCCAGCGCAGGGTCGCTCCCCGCGTCGTAGGTGTGGAGCGTCCCGGGGCCGCCCAGGATCGTATTGCGGTTCGGATCCTTGCCGAAGCCGGACTCTTGCCCTGCCGGGTTGTTGAGGTGCTGGAAGGCGGGGGGAATGCCGTCGCCCCAAGTCTTGCCACCGTTGAACGAATAGTCGAAGCCGCACTTGTTGAAGCCGATCCGGCTATCGTTCTGCCCGGCGATCAGGTTCTGAGGATCGGCCGGGTTGAATTTGATGATCTCTTCGGCCTGCCGACGGAAGGTGCAGTCCTGGTTGACCCACACGTTGCTGTCGCCGTTGCGGGCGCGGCAGCCGAGCGTGCGCGCCGAGACGCCCAGGTCAACGCCGCCGGTGTTCGCTCCAGAGGCGGCGTCCGCCTCCTCCGCGCGGATGTCGTCCCCTGCGGACTGCACGAGCGCCGGCGACAGATTTGGGAGGGTGCGGACGACCGCTGCGGTGCTCGCGCGATTCGGGCCGCCTGGCGGGGCGCTGACGTTGATCTGCACGGCCGGCAGTTAGCCAGTGGCGGCCCGCTTGGCGACGCCGTCCTTCGCCGATGTCGGCGACGAAGGAGCGACCAGCAGGGCCGCCACCATGGCGAGGAGGGTGAAGATGCGCATAGCGTACTTGGGCATGGAAATTCCCCTTCCGGATTGCCTCCATATCATTCCACCAAGAACCGTGGGGTCAGTCCGCTGAAGACACGGCGCTACCCTCCAGGCCCACCTCCCCTCGGTACGAACGCGCCAACTTGCCGCATGCGATGCGGGACAGGCTACGATCATCCGTGCCGTACCACGACATCGCTATTTTGTTAGAAGAATACCTGGGAGTAGATATACAGGCAGGACGTACACCTGTCAAGATACGATGCTGGCGCGCAATGCCGGCGCCACGACCTCGCACATGGTTCGGAACGATCGGTTTCGCCCATTTTCTCGATCGCGCGAGCCGTTTCCGCATCAGCGACTCGCTCCCGATGGCTGGCCCGGGGGCTACGAAAGGAGTGTCTATTGGGGTTTGAATGGCAACGTTCGCAGGCGATAATCATGAGCGGGCCGACATGATGGGCGAAGGCAATCACGCAGTCTCCGGTGCCGGGAGTGGCATTTGTTTGACAACGATCTCCACGCGAAACGCGCGCGACGGCGCGAGGCATCGCGGTATTGCGCTCGCGCACTTCGGGTCGCCGGTCGCAGTGAGCGTCGTCCGCCCGGGTTGCCCAGCGACGTACATACCCTGGCTCTCCGAGAGATCTGCGGCGTTTGGGTCGAAGCGGAGAATGGCCTCATCCCCTACCTGCACTCGCCAGTCGAGATCGTTGCCGAGGGAAAGGAGGAGCGATGTACCCGGAAAGAGCACGATTGTCTGCCCGTCATCGGCGAGCGTCAGTACACGTGTCCCTCCCGGTGGTTGCGGAATAATCGGCGAGAAGGCGGGATCTGTTGCGGGCGGCGCGGTAGATGGCATCGTGCCGTAGCGCCACACATAGTACTGCTGCCCCACATTGCCGAACTCCACCTGGGACGGGGCAGGATTCGCCGGATTATACGTCAGCACACGACGCTCGAACGCTTGGATGAGAACGCGTCGGGTCATTCCGGCGACCTGGATGTCCGCCCAGAAGGGCTCAGTGAGCGCGAGGCCGATGTTCGCGAGGCCGACGCGGCGACGGAAGTCGGCGAAGACCTTGGGGAGACTGTGGCTGGTTTGGATGTCGATGAGCGAGATGAGGGTTTGTGCGTCCTGCGGCTGAGTGATCGCGCTACTTCCCTGCGGTGAAAGCAGCATTGCCGGTGAACCAACGGGCACTGCGCCGCTCACCACTGGGCCACTCGCGAGATCGCGGTACAGGGGAAACGTATTCGTGCTATCACCAGCGACGGGGATCGCAGCGGGGGTGTGCGTTTGAAAGTCCGTGTCCCCGACCTGCACCTGCCCCGTAATGAGCTCGCGGACGAGGAGTCCGGCAGTGACAATGGCCCCTTGTGAGTTATCTCGCCGCACCTCCATGCGTCCCTTATCGAAGTACTGCACGAGGCGGCGGCCTGTACCCACGCCATCGGGAAAGGCCGCGATGCATTGGCGGGGAGGGCGGCAGACGTCCGCACCGTGATACGGCTCCTCCTGGCCGGGTCGCGCGTTGGCCAGCGGCCCCCAGAAGTTCGGCGCCACCTGCTCGTCTTGCTGCCAATGGGCAGCGAACAGCGGCGAGGCGAAGTCCTGTGCCGCCTGCACGCTCACCGTCGTCACAAGCGCCAACAGTCCAACGATGAGAGTATGGAACGGCTTTTGTAGGGACATGGAGACCTCCCGCGCAGTATAGGCTATCAATACGAAGGAAACGCCGCGAAAGCGTGCAGTGTTCCACGGGCCGGAGTCTCAAACGTGTTTGGTCGTGAGCTTCAATACGCCCTGAGGGACGCGGTGGAGACTTTCGGCCCGCTCTTGCTGCCCGATGCGAGGCGTATGCGTACCGCTCATATGTCCCAGAGAGTCTGGCAAGTGTCATCATCATCTTTACCAAATCCGCTCTATTCCGGCAAGCCCGGGCGTCTGACAAAGGGTCGAGCGTGGTCACAATCGCTGCTTGCCTTTCACACAAGCAACCTGTTATGCTCGAAGGACGAGACAAAGGAGTTCCTACGAAAATTCCCGCTCCGTGCGGCATAACCGACACATGGAGCGGGAATTTTCGTAGGAACTCCTAAGGCAGAGGGGCAGCGACGGAAAGCGCGGTGGTATGGTGGCGCACTCAGCACTCAGCACGTCCGACAGATCACACTCAGTACTTTCCCATCTCTGCACGCCCGAAACCGCGCCATACACCGACCGGCGGTATGCTGCGCCCCGCACGAGCGACGATCCACGACCCGCCTTCGCGCATGACCGCGACCGGATCATCCATGCCGATGCCTTCCGCCGCCTGCAACACAAGACACAGGTGATGGTCGTCTCCGAGGGCGACTTTTTCCGCACGCGCCTGACGCACACGCTGGAAACGGCGCAGATTGGCCGCGCGATCGCGACGCTCCTCGACCTCTCTGAACCGCTGACGGAGGCAATCTGCCTTGGGCACGATCTCGGCCACACGCCGTTTGGCCACACCGGCGAGACGGCCCTGAACGCCGTCCTCGCCGATCAGGGCGGCTGGGACTCCAACTTCCACTCGCTCGTCGTCGTGGAGGAGATCGAGGTCAATTACGCGGACTACCCCGGCCTCGATCTGACGTGGGCTTGCCGCGAGGGAATCGCCCGCCATCAGACACCCTTCGACCTCCCCGTCACGTCGGGCGAATACGTGCGCACCGCCCACCCCTCACTCGAAGCGCAAGTCTGCAACCTCGCGGACGTGATCGCCTACGCGACGCACGATGTGCAGGACGCGATCGAATCGCGCATGCTTGCGCTCGCTCATCTCCAGGGATGGGCGGAAGCGAACGATTGCCGCATCTGGCTGCGGAGCGCGGAGACGGCGCGGCGCGAGGTACCGGATATCCAGGCGCGCGAGGCGCTCTTCGTGCGGCGTATCCGGCGACACATGATCAACTCGCTGATCAGCGACGTGCAGCGCACCTCACTCGGGCGCGTCGCGGAGTGGGAAATCACATCGCTCGACGCGGCCCGTGCGGCGCGCGCCCCGCTGATCGGCTTCGGCGCGGAGTCGGAGCGCGATGTCCAGCAGTTGATCGCGTTCCTGCTGGAGAATGTCTACCGCGGCCCGGTGATCGCGCGGCAAGCGTATAAGGCGCGCTACATCATGGAGCAACTGTTTATCGCCCTCAGCCAGCACCGCCGCCTGCTCCCACAACGATGGCGCGCGATGATTAGCCCGGAACTTCCGCAGCAGCGCGTCGTCGCCTACTACCTCGCCTCGCTCACGGACCGCGGCGCGATTGACCTCTACAACGAACTCTTCCTGCCCAGCGAGCGCTCCCTCGGTCACCACATCTAGCGGGAGATTGGCGAGAGCCGACCAAAGGCGATGGTCGCCAGTTTCTTCGCGGCCACCGTGCCCGCAGCGTTCTGCTCGTCTACCGTGCCGCTTCCCGTCGCTACCTGGACATCGAAGATCACGTCGCCCTTGAAGATATGGACATCGCCAGCGGCGCCGATCTGCTCCAGCGTCGGGTTGACGACCAGGAAGACCTCCGGCCCGATTTCCGGCAGCGGGGTGATCTTCGCCTGCATGCTGGCCCATGCCTTCTTGGTTCCCTCCCAGTACGTCTTCATATCTACTTGCGCGGGAGCGCTCGGATCGCGCTGCATGACATTGACCGTCACAAACTCAACCTTGTCCGCCGAGGCGACTTTGTACTCACAGGAGGATCGTATGAAACCGGAAGTCGCGACTGCCGGCCGATCCTTCTTCACAGGGTCACTCGCGGCATCACCCATCACCGCAAGGTAATCCGCCTTCGTGACCAGCACGCACGGATCAGCCTTTCCCGCAATGGACCCGGCATTCGTATTCGGGGCGGCGGTCGGCTTTGTCGCGGCTGCGATTGCGACGGAAGTCGGTGACGCAGTGGGGACTGTTTGCCGCACGGTGGCAGACACGGTGGCGGCAGGCGCAGTCGTTGGCGTCAATCCTGCTTGCCCACCGCTTGTCGTTACTGTCGCCGCAGGCACGATGATCGCGGCCGTCGTCGGTGCGGGGGCGATGGTCGCGCTCGTCCCGCCGCATGCGGCGAGCATCAGCGTTGCGGCCATAACGGCGATACCGGTGAAGAACATACGATGATCCGTTCGCCTGCACTGAAATACCATGATTGTCCTCCCTTCTCTCATCTGCTGCCGTGTGATCGGGGGGTTCAACGTCGCGGCATGGGTGCCGGAGCGGGCGGGCCACCGCTTGCTGGCATCCCTCGTCCGCTCGGCGGCAGCGGGGCCGGGGGTGGTGGCCCCACTACCGGCCCCGGTCGCGGCAGCGGTGCGGGATTGGGCGGAATCAGTTCGTACGCGCCGATGTCGCACGCCCCGCCCTGTGGACGGGAGACGCCCCGCTGGTCAGTCGCCGGGCAGCCGTTGGCGCTCGTGCCCCCCCGGTTAACCGCCGGGCTGCCGGCGAGCAGGGCATGCGTCGCGGTAGAACCGGGGGCGTTGATCTGCAAGGGACCGAGCAGGGGATTGGTGTTCCGTAGATCATGGGGCTGAGTGAAGCCGCAGGACGTGCCGCTCTCGAGGTTGTAGTCGCCGGAGGTGATCGTGCCGGTGCACCCATCGGCGACGAGCGTGTTCTTCAGCGTCGTCGGGCCAGCGCTGCTCTCGCGGTGCAGGCCATTGCTGGCGCCCGCCGCCGTGTTCCCACTCAACGTGACATTGGTCAGCGAGAAAACGGCGTAGACGTGAGCATCGAAGCCACCCCCGTTACTGCCCGCCGAGTTACCGCTCAGGGTGCTATTAGTCAGGTTGTTGGAACCGTTGCTTTGGATGCCGCCGCCATCAACGGAGGCCTTGTTGCCGTTGATCGTACTGCCCTGCATCGTCAGGGAACCGTTGGCATTCGCAATACCACCACCAAATATCGCGGTGTTGCCGCTGATCGTGCTGTTCGTCACCATCGCGACGCCTTGGGCGTCGAGAAACTCGATAGCGATACCGCCCCCAAACCATCCGGTGTTGCCGCTGATGATCGTATTCGTGAGCGTGAGGTGGCCACCGAAGTTACCGACACCGCCGCCGCTGCCGCCGCTGGGGGTACCACTCCGATTCCCGCTCACCGTGCTGTCGGCTAGCGTGAGGCTACCCGCGCTGAAAATGCCCCCACCGCCTTGTTGATGGATTGCGGTGCCGCTTGCACCGTTGCCGGTCACGCGACTGTGATTCTGTAGGGTCACCGTCCCGGTGCCTGTATTGAAAATGCCGCCACCGCTCCCGCTGGCGGTGTTGCCGTCCGCGCCCATGCCACCGATGGCGCTGTTGTCGAGTGTCACGACGCTACTCACGTCGTTGTACACTCCCCCGCCATCGCCGCTAGCGGCGGTGTTACCCAGAATGGCGCTGCCGTTCGTCATTGTCAGGTGCGCGTGGCGATTCTCAATCCCGCCGCCCATGCCTCCCTGCGCCCGATTGTAGTTGACGCTGCTGTTCGTCATCGTCATGGTGGCGAGGTTGTAGACGCCTCCCCCCTCATAGGCGGTGTTGTTCTGGATGGCGCTGTTGTCCATCGTCATGGTACCGAGTTGGTTGAAGACGCCGCCACCCGCACTTGTCGTCGTGTTGCCGGAGATGGTCGTACTGCTTAACGCCAGCGTGCCGTCATTCAAAATGCCGCCGCCACGATTGTTGCGGATCAGGCAGCCAACGAGGCTGAGGTCGCCGCTAACGTTGTTGATTCCCCCGCCGCTGCCGCCTTGCACGGTCAGTCCACTGATCGTCACCGCCGCGCCTTGCTGGATGATGAAACCGCGCCCGAGCCCACCGGCGTCGAGGATCGGGGCACCAGAACCGATGATGGCGATGGACGTGACGATCGTGATGTCATGCTCGTGGTAGGTTCCGGTTCCCGCATGCACGAAGATCGTGTCACCATCGCTCACGACGCCGACCGCCTCGCCGATTGTGTTATAGCAGGAGAAAGAGGTCGGATCGACACAGACCGAGGTGGCGGCACGCACGGTGCGTGCGGGCATGGCCGCCAGCAGGAGGCCAACGAGGAACGCCGTCACAATGGGCAGCCGCAGCAGCCGCGCATAATACCCCGTGGCATCGCCAGACAGAACCATGATTCTCTTCCTTTCTCAGGCCTCTCGTCACACAACAGAAGGGTCAACGACGGCCGCTGGTCCCGTGATTGTCAGCGTCTCGGCATCGGTATCGGAGCAGGTGGCCCGCCACTCACCGGCGCACCCGCTGGCCTACTCGGCGGGATCGGTGCCGGGGGCGGTGGCCCAAGCACTGGCCCCGGGCGCGGTGGCGGTGCGGGACGCGTCGGGATCAGTTCGTATGCGCCGATGTCGCAGTGGCCGCCTGCCGGCTGGGGGCGGGCGATGCCGCGCTGATCCTTGCCCGCCACCGGGGCGATGCCCGTCGTGTTGGTGCAGGTGGCGTCGTCGCCGTGGTCAATGGCGGGGGAGCCGGGGAGCAGGGCGAGGGTCCGGGTGCCATTCGTCGTACCGTTGTTGCGCAGGGTGGGGTCCACCATGGCGGGATGGCCGACGATGTTGTGATTGGCGTCGTTGTCGGTGATGCCGGAGGAGCCGCTGTCGATGCCGAGCAGATTGTTCTTGCTGCCTGCGGCGAAGGTGCCACCGACATCGGGGCCGGTGCCCGCTGCGGTATTGCCTGCGATCAGGGTGTTGATCGCCGTCAGCGGTGCGGTGCCGTAGATGCCGCCGCCGGTGCTGGCACTGTTACCGACCAGGGTGCTGTTCGTCATCGTCAGCGTGCCACCGCTGTAGATGCCGCCGCCTTTGCCGTTGGCACCATCCGCGTAATTACCGACCAGGGTGCTGTTCGTCATCATCAGCGTGCCACCGCTGAGGATGCCGCCGCCGCCGAATCGGGCACTGTTGTTGGAGAAGGTGCTATTCGTCACCGTCACCGTGCTGCTGCCGTTGTTGTAGATGCCGCCACCGCCGCCGATGGGGCTATCCGCGCGATTACCGACCAAGGTGCTGTTCGTCACCATCACCGTGCCATTGTTTCCGATGCCCCCTCCCTGAGGGGCGGTATTGTACTGGATAGTGCTGTTCGTCACCGTCAGCGTGCTGCCCCTGATGTTGACGATGCCGCCACCCGCGCCGCCTGAGCTTGTCGTCGTGTTGTCTGAGACGGTCGTGCCGCTCAGCGCGAGCGTGCCCCCGTTGGCGATGCCTCCCGCGCCGTTGATGCCGACATTACTGTTGTACTGGATCAGGCAATTCACCAGGCTTACATCACCGTTCGTGTTGTCAATCCCGCCGCCGCTGCCGTTGCCGCCGACATTCCCGCCTCGCACGGTCAGTCCGCTGATCGTCACCGCCGCACCTTGCTGGATGATGAAACCGCGACCAAGCCCACCGGCGTCGAGGGTCGCGCCACCCGAACCACTGATGGTGATGGAGGTGACGATCGTGATGTCATGCTCGTAGTAGATTGCCGGTGCCACGGTGATCGTGTCGCCATCGCTCGCGTTGCCGACCGCCGCGCCGATCGCGGAGAAGCAGCCGCCGGTGCCGCCGAAGTTAACGCAGAGGGTGGTGGCGCGCACGACGAGTGCGGGCGCTGCCGCCAGCAGGAGGCCGACGAGGAGCGCCGCCACAATCGGTAGCCGCAGTCGCCGTGGGGAGAGAATATGAAGGTGCCGCATAACCATCGCTCCTCCGCCCATCCGTCTTCACGAATGTCGCCCTGCCTCAGTCATATGGCGAAGACCGCCGGGTTGTTAGCGTCCGCCGCGAAGACCAATCTCAGATCCGTCGCATCCGCAGCCACATCGAACGGAATGGTGTATGTGACGGTCGCGCCGGGGGGAACCGATTTGCCGAATGGCTGGGTGTGCTTGAACGTGGCGTAGAAATCGTTCTGCATCCAGTAGTCGTCGGGAACAGGGACAGTGAAGCCCTGCCCGGAGCGCAATGTGAATGCGTCGGAGAGGATCCCGTCCGTGCCATTGACGGTTTTCTTCATAGTCACGACGACGACCCATGTACTCGTCGCGGTCGCGGTATCGTTGTCCGCGCTCCATACCAGATCCGTGCCGGGCCGCTCGACCTTGGTGACGGTCACGACCCAGCCGGGCACGGTGACCGGCTGATTCAGCCCATGCACTTGTGCCTTGCCGATGTCGCTCGCTGGGGTGGCGCCTGGCGTGGCAGCGCTCGTCGGATTGACGCTGGCAGCAGAGGCCGGCACGTTACCGCTCGATGTGCTGATCGCTGTGGCCTGCGCCCCGGCGGTACGGGTAACCGAGGGCTTGGCGCTCGGTGTCGCGACAACCGACGGCTGTCCGCCGGACGTGATACCGGTCGCGAGCGGCGCGGTACCGGTCGCGTTCGGGGTGCGTCCGCTCGCCGTGGTGGCCACCGGCGCGGCGGTCCCCCCAGAGATCGTAGCGGTCGTAGCCTGGCCCAACGACAGCGGTATCTGGGCAACCGCCGTGCTGGTTGTCGGTGTGGCGGTGGCGGACGATTTCCCGGTCAGTTTCGCCGCTGCCCCCGTAAAGATCACTGCTGCCACCATGACCCCTACGATGAGCAGTGCACCGAGGCCAACGAAGGCCGCCCGTGCGCCCCGTTTACGCGGCGCTTGCGGTGGCGGTTGAGATGGCGGGTTAGGCCATGCGCCGCCGGGATAGCCGCCGGGTGGCCCCGGCGGCGGTTGGCCCGGCGCGGTGGGAGGACCACTGGCCCACGGCACGGCGGGCGGGTACGAATTTGGTGCGGGTGGTTGTCGGGTGTCCATGACATACTCCTGACGCTCTCTGCTGTTGCCGCGTTTCGCCTACATGATTTACCGTTAGCCGCACGCCTCACCATAGGCGCTCGCCACTGCGGCGTAGTCTGTTATGTAGGACGGGTTATCGAGACCGAAGTACCGCTGACCATCGGCGCTCCCATCATCGAATGGATTGCCGCCCGACGTGACGTTGCGTTCCGCCAGGTCCACCAGACGGCGATAGCGCGGGATCACGTCGCTTGCCTTCCCGAAGGTCGCGTCTGCGGCATCGGGCATGGTGGCGAGCGTATCCAGGTCCGCACGTAGCGTGGCGAAATCTAAACGCAATGGCGAGGCGGGGTCAGTGTAAGCATCGTAATTGCCACCTGGGGCGAGACTCACCATCTCGACAAGCGGGACCGGGAAGAAGTCTGTAAATGCCGCCGTCACTGCGACACAGTTCACTGCGGGGGCAGCGGCGGTGTGGATCGGAGTGAAGGCGCCCCCGCTGCCTGCGGCGAAGATGACGCCGAGCAGCATGAGTGCCATATCAGCGATGCCCGTCACTATTGAACGACGGCGCAACGGATGGGCAAGATGCCCGCTGTATTCGCAATGTGAGACCATACGATCTCCCTTTCTCCCCGACTGGATCGTGAAATGAACGAACCACTACCGAAGCATGCTTACGGTTTCTTCGGTGGATTCGGTTGGCGCGCATCCGGTAGGACCGGTGGCTCCGCTCGCTTCACGACCGCCGGTACTGGCCGCGCCTCGATCACCGGCGGCGCCAACGGTGGTATCGGCTTCCCGATCCCCGCGATGTCAACCTTCGGTGGCGGCGTGTACTTCGGCATCCGTTCCACCTTCTTGCCCACATTTGGCCGCGCTACCACCCGGTATGAGAATGACCCACTGCTCGTACCGCCCTGCTGCTCCTGCACCGTGAACCCGTCCACTTTGTGGGCAGTGACCGCCAATCCCTTGTTGGCTGCATCATGCGACGTGAGAAAAACCAGATAGTCATCGGCATGGATGACGGAGGCGAAGTCCTTGTCCAGCGCAATCGTCGCTTTACCGTTCGCCAGCGTGCCTGTGCCGAAGTCCTCCACCCACGACTCCGGTGATTCCATGCTGTAGAAGACATGCTTCGTGCCATCCGCTTTGGCGATCACCCCGTGCTTGTTGCTGATCGGGTCCACGTAGAACGGCCCCTCGACATGCACCTCGCCGTTGAAGTACCCCGCAATAGTGGCGGGGGCGACGACGACCGAGCCGAAGGCGACGGCATTGGCGGTGGTAGCGACGCCGAGCAGCCCCGCCGCGCCTGCAGCCGTGCCCGCGTCTCCACGCACACCGTACGTCTGACCGAATCCGTAGACCCCCAAGCCGGACGGGCTATGCCCAAATACGCCGGTGCCCGTCCCGCTGGCGAAACCACGCACGCCGTCGGCGTTGTTGGTAGCGACGAAGTTGCCTCCCACCCCAACGATGCCCGGTCCCGTGCCATTGCCGATCCCCGCCACCCCTTGCCCGTTCGCTGCACCACCGAAGCCGAGCAGCCCGGGGCCGTTACTGCCACCCCCGTGGCCAACCACCCCGCCGCCCGTGCCGTTGGCGAATCCCTGCACGCCGTCCGCGTTGTTGCTCGCGCCAAAGTTGCCGCCGACACCGACAATGCCCGGCCCCGTGCCGCTGGCCCCGATCCCCGCCACCCCTTGCCCACTGGTGCCGCCGCCGAAACCGATCACGCCGGTCGCGTTCGTCGCGCCGCCGCGGCCGGACACGCCGACGCCGCCATTAGCGCCGAAGCCGCGCACCCCTTCGCCGTTGTTTGCGCTGGCGGTGTTGCCGACCCCGACGACGCCGGGCGCACCGAGGACATTGCCACCGAACCCCTGGACACCCGCCGCCGTCCCGGCACCGAAACCGTAGACGCCAATACCGCTATTGGCCCCACCGTTGCCCACTACCCCGGTACCCGTCCCTTTGCCGAGACCCTGAATGCCGTCTACATTGTACGTTGTGCCCGCTGGGTGGGTTGAACTGTCCGGCAACAGGCTGGCATCGCCCTTGAAAACGGGGCTGCCGGACCAGTTGGAGGCGAAAATGCCGGAAACAGGTTCATTTGCCTGCACGCCCGTCGTCGCTCCTACGTTGTTAAAGACGTCCAAGGCAATGTCGCCGTCGGTGCCGGCCGCGACTGGCGCGGCGGTCCGCGTCGCGACGATCCCCGCGACGAGTGCCGCCGCCCCTGCAATCAGTCCCCGTCGCTTCAGCGTCACCCGTTTCGCGCTGTCGTCCTGTTCAAATCCATCCTCAATCATCGCGTCATGCTGTCGTGCTGCCATGATGCTGCCTCCTATCGTCCTATCGTATCCCCATCCTCCTGAAGCGTTGCTCCCACCCATTGCGCGATTGCGGCAGCATTGCATTGAGAATGGTCTAGCCTTAGTGTGCCGTCCAAGGTGATCATCCGCCATACACAACTCACACAAACGGTCACACAACTTCCTCACACAAACGCGCTGGCCGATGAACATGACCTTGCCAATGCTTCGTTCGCGTGCAATAATAATAGGCACGACGAAAGGTAGTAATCGTAACTGAGGACGGGATGTGCGAAGGATGCGACCGTGACGGATCGCCAGCCAGTTTCCGCCATTGCCTGGCAGCGCGAGAAGGGACACGAACCAGCCGCGCCGCCGCTCTTCGGTGACCTGCTGCGGCGTTTTCGTTTGGGTGCCGGTCTTACACAGGAAACGCTCGCCGAGCGGTCGAGTGTCAGCGCACGGGCAATCAGCGACCTCGAACGCGGCGTGAAGAACCGGCCCCAGAGAGAGACTGTCCGGCTCCTCGCCGATGCCCTTGATCTGCCGCCGGACGAGCGGAGTATCTTTGAGCAGGCAGCAGGCGGCCGCCCGCAGACCCACGCCCCGCTCAGGGTCGTCAGTCCACCCCCGCACAACCTGCCCGCACCGATCACACCGCTCGTTGGGCGCGCGGCGGATCGCGCGGACATCCTCGCGCTGCTGCGACGCGAGGATGTCCGCCTGCTCACGATCACCGGGCCTGGTGGCACCGGGAAGACCCGGCTGAGCCTTGACATCGGGACAGACCTTTTCAAGGACTGCCCAGACGGCGTCTTTTTCGTTTCGCTGGCGACCGTGCGCGATCCCGCCCTCGTGATTCCCACAATCATGCAGACGCTGCGTATCAAGGATGCGACTGGGCAGACGCTGCGCGACACGCTGGTAACTGCCCTGCGCGGAAAGCGACTGCTACTCCTGCTCGACAACTTCGAGCAGGTCGCTGCGGCCGCACTTGTCGTTGCAGACCTCCTGGCAGCATGCGCCCATCTCAAGGCGCTCATTACCAGCCGGGCAGCCGTCCATGTCCGGGGCGAGCACGAGTGGCCGCTCCAACCGCTCGCCTTGCCCGCGCCGGCTCAGTTCGCCGACATCGCGGCATTGGCGCAGTCTCCGGCGGTGCAACTCTTTGTCCAGCGCGCGATGGCGGTGCGGCCCGATTTTCGCTTGACGACCGCGAACGGCGTGGCGATTGCCTCCATCTGTACCCGTCTCGACGGATTGCCGCTGGCGATCGAGTTGGCGGCGGCCCACATCAAGGTTTTGCTGCCCGCCACACTGCTCGCGCGTCTCGAACGCCGGTTGCCGCTCTTGACCGATGGCGCGTATGATTTACCGGGGCGGCAGCAGACGATGCGCGGCGCGATTGAGTGGAGCCACGATCTGCTCAATCTGGACGAGCAACGACTCTTCCGCTGGCTGGCGGTTTTCGCGGGCGGTTGCTCGCTGGAAGCGGCGGAAGCAGTCGGCGGTTCCCTGAGCGATGGCGCGGTAGACATCCTCGCGGCTCTCACCTCTCTGGTAGATAAAAGCCTCATGCGAGCGGAAGCACGAGCGGACACTGAACGATTCACGATGCTGGAAACAGTACGAGAGTACGGGCTGGAGCGTCTCGCGGCAAGCGGAGAGACTGAGGCGGCACAGCGTCAGCATGCCGCCTATTCCATGGCATTCGCGGAAGCGGTGGAGCCCGAGCTGACAGGGGCGGAGCAGGCCACATGGCTGTCACGTCTTGAGATCGAGCACGACAATCTCCGCGTGTCATTCCAATGGGCATACGAGCACGGCGAGATGGAAGTCGGGCTCCGATTGGCCGGGGCGTTGTGGCGGTTCTGGATGCAACATGGTCATGCACGCGAGGGGCGTGCATGGCTGGAGCGTTTCCTTGCGTTGGCGGCAAACGACGACTGTGCCCAGATGGGCTCCGTCTGGGCAAAGGCGGTCTATGCAGCGGGCGTATTGACAACCGAGCAGGGCGACTATGCACGAGCGAAGACACTGATCGGTGAAAACCTGCCGCTCGTCCGGGAGTTTGGGGGAAAACGGTACACTGCCGCGCTTCTGAATGCATTGGGCGCCATCGCCGAATATCAGGCAGAATACGACCGTGCCATCGCGTACTTCACAGAGAGCCTGGCACTCCAGCGCGAGTTAGGGAATCAGCATGGTGCCGCCGTATCACTCAATAATCTCGGCAATCTTGCCCGTAAACAGGGCCAGTACCCACGAGCGATGGCGCAGTACGAAGAAAGTCTGGCAACGAAGCGGGCATTGGGAGACAAACGCGGCAGCGGTATTACCCTCTTCAATATGGCGGCGGCGGCGCGCGATCAGGGTCACTACGCGCACGCGGCGGCACTGATCGAGGAAAGTATCGCCCTGCACCGTGCAATACATGACAAACCGGGGCTCGCGTACGCGCTCAACAATCTTGGGGATGTCGCGCGCGATCAGGGCGATCTAACGCGCGCGACGCCACTCTATGAAGAAAGCCTCTCCCTGTTCCGCGAACAGGGAGATCAATCCGGTATCGCGCTCGTTCTCAAGAACCTCGGCGATATCGCGCGCATGACCCATGACCGTGCGGGTGCGACGGCACTCTATACGCAGAGCGTGACCCGCTACCGAGCAGCGAGCAATACGCTGGGCATCGCGGAGTGTATCGAGAGCCTTGCGCTCATCGCCCATATGCAAGGGCAATGGGAGCGCGCCGCGCGACTTCTCAGCGCGGCAGCCACCCTGCGCGAAGCGATTGGCGCCCCCCTACCGCTCGTTGATCGCGCCGCCATCGAAGACGCGACGGCGCCGACACGCGCGGCACTCGGCGTGGAGTCCTTCGCGGCAGCATGGGCGGCGGGACAGACGATGTCGCTGGAGCAAGCGATTGCGGAAGCGGTTGGAGAAATGACCGCCGCTGATCACCCGGATTGAACCGTTCCGCCATCACGAACGCGCACCCCATGGGTAATGAGCGCTTGTCTCATCGCTATTGCGCCCCTCCTTTGTCTTGTTCGCCGTTCCTCACATGGTATCATAGAGAATACAGGCTGCTTGCATCGGTCATTCATGTGTGTGGAAGCAGCGCGGCACGGCGTTTCCGACGGCACGACTTGGCGCGTTGATTTGTTGGACGAAAGGGGCAACTGATGTCTGCGACCGGCACGGGAAAAAGAATGAAACCTGCGGGGCTGGAAGGCGTCGTCGCCTGCGACTCCGCCATCTGCGCCGTGGATGGCGAACGCGGCGTCCTCAGTTATTTCGGCTATGACATCCATGACCTCGCCGATCACGCCTCCTTCGAGGAGACGATCTTCCTCCTCTGGTCCGGGGAACTGCCGACGCGAGCGGAACTCGATGACCTGACGGGCCAACTCGTGGCCGAGCGACCGTTACCGGGGCAGGTGATGGATCTGCTGCACTCCTTCCCGAAAGATGCGCGCCCGATGCATGTCCTGCGCACAGCGGTCTCCGCGCTCGGCATGTACGATCCCGAGGCGGAAGACAAAAGCATGGCATCAAACCGGCGCAAGGCGATCCGCCTCACCGCGAAGATACCAACGATCATCGCCGCCTACGACCGCATCCGCAAGGGCAACGAACCCGTCGCGCCGACCAGCGATCTCTCGACCGCCCGCAACTTCCTGACGATGCTCCACGACACCCCGCCGACCGACACCGAGGAAAAGGCGCTCGATATTGCCTTTACCCTCCACGCGGACCATGAACTGAATGCCTCAACCTTCGCCGCCCGCGTCGTCGCGGCCACCCTCGCCGACTTCTACGGCGCGACGACAGCGGCCGTCGCCTCGCTCGCCGGGCCGCTGCACGGCGGTGCGAATGAGGAAGTGGTGAAAATTCTCGATCAGGTCGGCAACCCGGAACGCGCCGTCGCCTACGTCCACGAGCAGATTGCGGCGCACCAGAAGATTTCCGGCTTCGGCCATCGCGTCTACAAGGCGGAAGACCCGCGCGCGACGCACCTGCGGGAGATGGCGCGGCAGGTCTGCGAGGAATCGGGCAACGAAAACATGTTCCTCACTCTGCGCGCGATGGAAGACACGATGCTCAAGGAGAAGAACATCCACTCCAATGTGGACTTCTATTCCGGCACCGTCTACCGCGCCCTCGGCATCCCGGACGACCTCTTCACGCCCGTCTTCGCGATCTCTCGCATGTCCGGCTGGGCAGCGCACGTCCTGGAGCAGTACGCCGATAACCGGCTCATCCGCCCCCGCGCGGAGTACACCGGCCAGTACGACCGCCACTACGTGCCGATAGAGAAGCGGTAGGGGAAAACTCACCCCCCAGCCCTCTCTCCATCGCAAGCAATCGGAGAGGGGGTGACTCATCGCAATGCCTACGATGTGTGCTAACGAGCACGACGCCGAGATTAGATCCCCTTCCCTTTCGGGAGGAGGTCAAGGAGTAGGTTTGATTCGCGAGGCCACTGCCACCGATGCGCCCGCGATTGCGCGCGTGCATGTCGAGAGTTGGCAGACGACGTATCGCGGTATCGTGCCGGATGAGGTGCTAGCGAATCTGTCGGTGGATCATCGAGCCCGCCAATGGGCGCACAGACTCGACGATCCCAATGCGGTGAATTTCGTCTACGTCGCGGTAAATGACGCAGGCGCGGTCATCGGCTTCGCGTCCGGCGGGCCGGAGCGGGAAGGCGATCCGGTCTATACCGGCGAGTTGTACGCCATCTATCTGCTCGCCGGGCAGCAGGGCAAAGGCATCGGTCGGCGGCTCGCGCGGGCGGTCGCAGAACGGCTTGCGGCGATGGGACACGGCGCGATACTCGTCTGGGTGCTCGCGGCGAACCCGGCGCGCCATTTCTCCGCCGCGCTCGGTGGTATGCCAGTGCGGGAAAAAGCGATCACGATGGGCGATGTATCATTGACTGAGGTCGCCTATGGCTGGACCGACACCCGCGCCATCCGGCAGCGCAGTTAGGAAGATGATCCGATGCGCTCGCGTCATCCCCTCTGGCGATCCTTCGATTTTGTGCTGATCGTCGTCGTGTTCGCCCTCGCGGCCTTTGTCATCTTCGCTATCGTTACCGCAGTGCAGGCATAATATCCGGTAGCGTAGGCTTATGAGCCTACGCTACCATTCACCCCTCATTCACTCGCTACTTCTATCGGCATGCCGCCTTCGTGCGCGCTGGCGTAGATCGCCTGCGTCAGTTGGGCGACGGCGAGGCCGCGCGCGGCATCTGATGCACCGAGATCATTGTTCGCGATTGCGGCGACGAATTCGGCTTGCGGAGTCGTGGATTCTGGCCGCTCCCCTTCAGGCGGGACGAGATTGGTGCGCGGCGTGCCGATCCAGCCGACGTAGTTATCCGCGCCGACGTGGCGGATGTTGTCGCGATCCCAGATTTCGATTGTCCCCTTCGTGCCGACAATCGTGATGTTCCAGAGCGTCGGCCCGCGCCCGACCGCCGCAAGGGTCGCCACACGCCCGCCGTTGAAGCGGATCACCGCGCCGTTGATGATGTCCACCTGCGCGCCGTCGGTGTCATTGAAGGCCGCGACGGTATCGGGCCGCATCGTCGTCAGATAGAGCATGAGGTCCACGAAGTGGCTACCGGTATCCACGAGCATACCGCCCTCGCTGAGTGTCGAGGAGAGCCGCCAGCCACCAAATGCGCCCCACTGCTGCGTAATCTGGCCGGAGTAAAACAAAATCTCGCCGAGGTTGCCGTCCGCGATCTGCTGATGGGTGTAGCGATACGGCCAAAGGCGCGGGTTCTGGTACGAGACCATAAGGATGCGCTCCCGCGCTGTCGCGAGGGCGATCAACTCCCGCGCCTGATCGGGCCGCGTCACAAACGGCTTCTCGCTCAGGACGTGCGTGCCCGCCTCCAGCGACTCCTTGATATGCTGATAATGGAGGCCGTGCGGCGTCATAATAATCACGCCATCGAGGTTCGTCTTCAGCATCTCGCGGTAGTCGTGATACGCCTCCGCGTCCTGCAGTTCGGGAAATTCCGCAGTGAGTGTGGCGATATTCTCCTCGCTCACATCCGCCAGCCCCGCGACGACCACCGCCGGTATCTCCCGCAGCGCCCGCATATGCTGGTGGCTGATCCGCCCGCAGCCGATCAAGCCAAGCCGGACGGGGGAAGGATTATGGAGCGAGGACGGAGGACGAAGTGGCTGCGAATTCGCCGTCATCGCTCAACCCACTTGGTATCCGCCAGTATCGGGCCACGAGACATCATATGCTCCTCTCCACTTCGTCCTCAGTCCTCAGTTCCTTAGTTCTTTTTCCCTACCCAGTAGACGGCATTGCGGATGACGCGCTGCACGTCGGGCCGGTAGAAGGTCGGGTTCTCCTCGTGGCCTGGGCGATAGTAAAAGACGCGCCCCTTGCCGATCTGGTAAGCGAGGCCGGAGCGGATCTGTTTGCCATTCGGGAAGGTCGAGTGAAAGACGACGGCGTCCGGCGTGCCGATCTCGAACGGCTCGTCGTACATCTCCTCATCCTCGATCACCATGTCCGAGACGCCCTGCGCGACCGGATGTTCCGGCATGACCACTTTGATTTCTTCCGGCCCGGCGTCGTGCTTCCAGCCACCGATGAATCCCGGCGCGCCGATCAATTGGGTGAAGGGTTTGGACATATGCGACGAGTGGAGCGGCACGAAGCCCATCCCCCGCTCCCGCACATGCGTCATTACGCGCTCGACATTGACATCCTGCACATTGCGATGGAGCAGGTGCCCCCACCACACAAGTACATCGGTATTCGCCAGTGATGCCTCGCTCAATCCTTGCTCGTCGTCCGTGAAGGTCGCGGTGCGCACTGCCAGATACGGATCGGACTTGAGTGCGGTCGCCACGGCATCGTTGATGTCGTGCGGGTACGCGAATTTGGGCGCGGTGCCCTCGGACCAGACCAAAACGCGGAGTTTCTCGTTTGTTGCCATGATCGCCTGTCCCCCAACCCCCTCCCGAAACGGGAAGGGAACTGGGCGCATGCTATGCGCCCCTCCATTGCGACATTACCTCTCCATCTCCCCTTCCTTGTTTAGGCAGGGGCCAGAGGTTGGGTTTCCCGGTATCATGCCACAGGATACGAAGGTGTGGGCACAGGGCTTATTCAAAGTCGAGGGTAAGGCCGATGGCGGCAAGAGCGAGCGCGGGTTGTGCGGCGTAGCGACGACAGGCGGCGGCGATGTTGGTTGCTCCGTGCAGCCGCGCCACACCAATCGCTGTG
>JAABUO010003273.1_pt1 | contig 19368 bp, 22 predicted proteins | sample 5559291 | NCBI WGS metagenome assembly JAABUO01 (sample SAMN10711878, study PRJNA513372) | rock metagenome | isolation source: Antarctica rocks | place: Antarctica: Victoria Land, Finger Mt sud
GTTAGTCGCCACGTGCCTTCACGCGCGGCCGACCGCCTTTGAGTCCGTTGGCGCGCGCTGCGATGCTCTTCACTTTCGTGGAGCGGCGACCGCCGATGCCGCCAAGGTGCAACCTCAGCCTCACACCTGCTAACACGTGCGGGCACATTGCCAAGGCGGCATGGGTTGGCGGCTGGGCAGCGATCTGCAAGCGCGGCGGTCCGCGACATGGTCCGCTCAGGGCATGGGCGTCGATCCATTCGATCGCGCCTGCAGGAATATACGCGCGGCGAAGGCGGGTTCGTTCGTCTTCGGAACGTAGTCCAAACCGATGCCGGTCGTTTTGAGTCAGCGTTCGATCGCGGACGAGCCGAATCCGAGATACCGCGACGTTGAGGGCGTGATCTATCACTACCCGCGCGTTTACTTCAAGCGGGTCGTGCCCGACGATCATTTCGTCTACTACCGGCCGGCAAAGGGATCACATGCACCCGACGCCGGAACGTATTTCGGCTTCGGGCGGCTCGGCGTTCCCTACGCCGATCCCGTCGACGCCTCGCTCCGGTTCGTCGACATCAAAGGCTATCGGAAGTTCTCAGCCCCTGTTCCCGTGCGCAATGCCGTTTGGACGGAAACGGGAACGGCCGCATCGCCGCAGTTCCAGGCAGCAGTGCGCGAACTCTCGACCTACGATTACCATCGCTTGCTCATTGCGGGAGGTGTAACGCTCGGCGACATCGAGACGCTCCCAACGGTCGACGATCTGCTCGATGGGCTCGTCAGCCCGCTCAGCCTGGCACCAAAGGACGCACTGCGGACGGCCGCAGTCATTCCGGACGGTACGGGCTACGTTTGGCAAGGCGGCGCGATGCCGAACCTCGCGGAGAGCGCCGCGCTACAAGAGCGCGCTCGCGCCGACCATCAGCGCGTCTTACGGCACATCAGCCAACTCGTTGAAGCGCGCGGCGGCTGCTGGTTCTTCAACAACAACATCGATCTGTACGCAAAGATCGGGAAACAACGCGTCCTCGTCGAGGCAAAGTCGCTCGCCAACCCAGCCCGCGCCGTGGATCGCATGCGCTACGGCATGGGGCAGCTCTTCGATTACCGCGTTCGCTACGAAGCCGAAGTCGCGGGTGCCGAGCCGGTACTTGCGTTCGGCACGCCACCCGAACGACGCGACGCCTGGATCGCCAACATTCTCGAGGGAAATGGCGTCGCACTCGTCGGCTTAATCGACGGGTCGCTCCGAGCGCTGAACCCGCGGGCGGAGCGGCTCGCGATCCTACAGTGATCGACTCATGCTAACCGTGGATCAGGTCATCGGCGATCGTCGATCGCGCCGGCCTGATGCGTCGATGAGTGCGCGGAGTATCGCGGAACCGTACGGAACACGTTGGAATGCAAGTCGGTGTCGATAGCTTCGCGGCCCTGCCTCACGATGACGGCATCTCCGGCAACACGAGCCCCGCGCAACATCTGCACGACTTGATCGAAGAAATCGTGCAGGCCGATCGCGTTGGGCTCGACGCATTCGGTATCGGCGAGCATCATCGCAGCGACTTCTTGGATGCGGCACCGACGGTTATTCTGGCGGCGGCGGCCGCGCGAACGGCGCGAATCCGCTTGACGAGTGCCGTGACGGTGTTGAGCGCGGCGGATCCCGTGCGCGTCTTCGAGCATTTTGCGACGCTCGATCTGCTCTCGCAGGGCCGGGCGGAAATCGTCGCGGGCCGCGGTTCCTTCATCGAGGCGTTTCCGCTTTTCGGGCTGCGCCTCGAAGATTACGATTCGCTTTTCGCCGAAAAGCTGGATCTGCTCCTCGCGATACGCGCGAGCGAACGGGTCACCTGGTCGGGCAAACATCGGGCGGCGCTCGTCGATCGAGGCGTCTACCCGCGGCCGTTGCAGCAGCCCATGCCGGTCTGGCTCGGCGCTGGCGGAACGCCGGAGTCGTTCGCACGGGCGGGCACTCTGGGTCTACCGCTGATGGTCGCGATCATCGGCGGTGAGACGCATCGCTTTCGGCCTTTGGTCGATATCTATCGGGAGTACGGACGGCGCGCCGGGCATGCGCCGGAGCAGCTGCGGGTCGGCGTGCACGCCCTCGGTTATGTGGCGGAGACGACCGACGCAGCTATCGCCGATTTTTTCCCCGGCTATGCCGCCGCGTTCACGAAGATCGGTGCGGAACGCGGCTGGCCGCCCGTGACGCGCGCGCAATTCGACGCTTTGCGCAGTCCGAAAGGCGCGCTGCTCGTCGGCAACCCGGAGGAAGTCGTCGAAAAGATTCGCGCGCAGAGTGCGGCGCTGGGCGGGATCGCGCGGCTTCAGTTTCAGATGAGCGTCGCGTCGTTGCCGCATGCGAAGCTCATGACCGCGATCGAATTACTCGGCACACGCGTGGCCCCGGCGCTGCGAGTACCGGTCGCCGGAACCGCATCCGTTCGGTGAGTGCGGCGCCGTCGGCAGTGCGCTCGTAGGTCCGGCGTTCGCGACGTCAGCGCGTGAACGTCTCGCAGCCGTTACGGCCGGCGATCTAACCCGTGTTTAGGGCGATGGTCGTCGGCTGCGCTTTTCGAGGTCTCCGAGCGTGCGCGGCGCGTCGGCGCCCAGTAGCCGAGATAGGCTGCGGTCGGAGAGCAGCTTTCCGCCGGTCTGGCAGCCGGCGCAATAGTTGGTCTCATTGTCCGCGTAGCGGATGCGTTGCACCGGCGCGCCGCAAAGCGGACACGGCTCGCCAAATTTGCCGTGTACGGCCATGTCCTTACGAAACGCCGTAACTTTGGTTGGAAATCTGTCTTTCGCTTCGTCGCGCAAGCGATCGACCCAGAGCTGTAGCGTGGAGCGCGTCGCCGCGAACAGGCGCTCCCACTGCTCTGCCGTGAGTTTATGCGTCAGCGCGAGCGGCGAGAGCTGCGCGGCGTGCAGAATTTCGTCGGCGTAGGCGTTACCGATGCCGCTGAGAAGGTGCGGATCGGTCAAAGCGCGTTTGATCGTTTGGTTCTCGGCGAACAATGCGTGCCGAAACGACGCGAGATCGGCGGTAAAGACGTCGATGCCACCCGGGTCCATCGCAAGGAGTGCCGGCTCACCGGCCACCACATGGAGCGAGGCACGGCGTTTGCTGCCGGCTTCGGTGAGCACGAGCGTTCCGGCGGGGAAATCGAACGACGTAAGATCGTTACGGTTGCCGAGTGTTGCCGCCGGCAATCGCCAATGAAGACGCCCGGCAATCATCAGGTGGATGACGAGCCAGAGGTCGTTGTCCAGGCCGAGGCAGATGCGTTTGCCGAGGCGCCGTACTTCGCGCACGACGCGACCCGCGGCTTGCGCGATCGGCGGCTCCAACGTGCGCAACACGAACCCTCCGCCGCGTAGGCGAATACGTTCGAGCGGCTCGCCGACGATGCGCGGCCGCAGTGCCGTAACGTACGCCTCAACGTCGGGAAGTTCGGGCACGCTACGTCACTCGAAGCATGGATCACGCATTCCACCTCGTGTCGAAGTCCGTCCTGTATTCGGCGCGCGCTGCTTCACGTTTTGCTTGTCGACGTTGGGCCACGCGTAGGCGCTGAAGTCGACACCCGGGGTTGCAGCCTTGTCGAGAAGCGTTCCGTACGTTGCGTCGCCCGGTTGTGCGTTCGTCCCCTCGTAGCCGTCCGTGAAGATCTTCGCAAAGCGCCAATCTTGCCGGTAGTCGAGGAAAGTAAAGCCTGCCAACCGCCGCTCGGGCGCAACCGAGCGTCGCCGGATGCCGCGCGAGCAGACGGAATCGCAGCACGCGTTACGAAGTGCGGCACGATGTTCGATCCGTGTCGTTGCCCACATGCTGCGTATTCGCCGCGGATGCGCGCGCTCGCCGATGAGATGTTCGGCCGTCGCGCCTTTCTTCTGGGCGCAGCGGCGTCGTTTGCGGCGCTCTTTTTGCCGCGCAGCGCTCGCGCGGCCGATATCGGCACCGCAAAGCCCGACGGCGTCACGCTCCTTCGCGCGGCGCGACTGTTCGACGGCACGACGATGCGGACACCCGGCGTCGTCGTCATCCGCGGCGACCGGATCGTCTCGTTGACGGAAGGCGACGCAGGCAGCGGAGCGACGGTGCTCGATCTCGGCGACGTGACGCTGATGCCGGGGCTCATCGATGCGCACACGCACGTTGCGGCGAACGTCGTCGCGTCGAGGTATCTCGAAGCGTTCGAACCGAAAAACGAGGCGTCCACCTCCGTTGCCGAAGCCGCGCTGCTCTCACTCGCCAACGCGCAAGCCATGCTCGCGAACGGCTTCACAACGATTCGCGACGTCGGCGGCGGCGCGGGCATCGATCTCGCGATGCGCGATGCGATCGCGCGCGGCGCGGTGCGCGGGCCGCGCATCCTTGCCGCCGGTACCGCGCTCTCGATCACGGGTGGACACGGCGACTCGAACGACCTCGCGCCGTGGGTGCATCTCGACGTTGACGAGCAGCCCAGTACCGCATACGGTCCGTACGGGTTTCGACAGCAAGTGCGCGAGCACGTCAAGCGTCACGTCGATCTGATCAAGATTACGGCGACGGGCGGGGTGCTCTCGTACGGCGACACGTTCGACGTTCCGCAACTCAATCTCGACGAGATCCGAGCAGTCGTCGATGAAGCCGGAAAGTTTGGACTCAAAGTATCGGCACACTGTCACGGCGACCGCGGAATCGCAGAGGCGGTCGCCGGCGGCGTGCATTCCATCGAACACGGCACGGGCGTCGAAGATAAGACGCTGCATGCGATGTCGGATCGCTCCACACGATTGGTGCCGACCATCTGGGCGCTCGATTCGATCCTGCAGCCAGGCAATCCCAACAAGATCGCGGGCGATAGCCTCGAGAAGGCGCATCGCGCGGCGGTGCTGCGCAATGCCGGGATGCAGCGCGCCATCGCCTCGGGTGTGAAGATCGCGTACGGAACCGACGCCGGCGTCTTCCCGCATGCCGAGAACAACCGCGACTTCGCACTGTTGCGTGCGATGGGTATGCATCCGCTCGATCTGATGCGTAGCGCGACGAGTTCCGCTGCGGATCTACTCGGTAAAGCCGACCGTGGGCGCGTCTCCCCGAACACGCTAGCGGATCTTGTCGCCTTCAACGGCGATCCGAGCCGCGACATCGGACTGCTGCAAAGTAAACCGGCGATGGTCATGCTCGGCGGTACGAAGCTTTCCGCTTAGCGGATTGCGGACGTCTCCCTATTTCGGCTTTGCAACATCCTTGCGGTCGTGCCGCGCGGTCGCAAACCACGTTACGATGCTAGGCATGTCTTCTCGAAATCTCCAGGCACGGAGAAATTGAGCATGCCCGCGCGCTCATCGGGCGTAAGCACGCGACGATGGGCCTCTGCCGCATGGAGCGGCGAGGGACCTCGTCGAGAAGCTATCGTGTCACGAAACATTTACGTGGATCGTCAACGATCTTTGGTTGGCCACGACTTCGGACCCGTCCATCTAGCCAACGCGTGCGGCTTCCGCGAAAGAAGCGGGGATCGTCCACTCGACGACGCCCTTGGGCATCGCATCGGCGGCCTGGCGGAGGAGGGCGGCGACGGGCGAATTCGCGTCGCGGACGTGAATGACCAGAAGATGGATCGCGCGGGTCATGGGGATGAGAAGCCAGCGCCGTGCGATCAACTCCGCGTCGATCGTCGCAGCGGATGCCGTCGATGTCGGATACTTGAGTTTGTTCGCGTAGAAATCGTCGAGCGAGACAGCAGCGTGGCCCAACCTTCGCGGCCGGGTCCGTCGGTTGCAGCACCCGCGTCGTACGATTGCAGGCATCCCAGACCGCGCGGCCGTCCGCGAGGAGCGCGTCTCCAAGCGTGGAGTGGCGATCGTCTGACGGCCCGAGGATCGCAGAAGGCGGGACGCAGATCAGGTTGTCGAGCGGGTCGGCTTTGCCGTCGCGTGCGACCGCTTCGACGCGTCGGACGATACCGGGAATGTCGTCGAGCTCGCCCTCGATGATGACGACACGTCCCGGAAAGATCGGCGCGCGGCGTCACGCGCGAGTCGACGAAGCCTGCGGCGCTTGCGAACGCGTTCGCAAACGACGCCACGCTGCGTTGCATCCGAAGCGAATCGCCGAGCCGATAGTCGATGCGCTCGTGCTTCGGAACGCCGGCTAGCCAGCTACACGATTCTTGACGGTTCACCAGCTGCGCGAGTCCGTCAGCGAGGACGAGGCGACGGTGGCCGTAACAGGCGAGAATGAGATCGCGCTCCGCGTCGCTCCAGTCTTGGGACTCGTCGATGAGGATGTGATTCCACTCGAGTCGTTGCGGGGTCTCCGCTCGGACGAGCTCGACCGTTTCGGCGTCGGCGAGCACGCCCGTCGCCTTTCGGTACGCCTGCGGTAGGCGATCGAAAGCGATCTCACCGCCCGGCGCGTAGGGAACGGCGATTCCCGCAGCTTCGAGAATGCTAAGGAGAAAGTCCGTCGCCGTTTCCACATGCAGCCAATCGCGCGGGGTGCTGCGAGCGTCGGGCAGGCTTACGATGACGCGGCGGATGTCGTTGCACGGCGCGTGGTGGAACGACAGGATGGCGACGCGACGATCGTGATGAGCGGCCAGGCGCGTCGCGAGGAGCACGAGCGTCGTCGTCTTGCCGCTTCCGCCATGCCCGGCGAGCGGATCGCGGCCGTGCCGGCATGCGGGGCGATGTCGTCGACGAGGCCGGTCACGGTGGCGCTGCGAGAAACCCGTTCGGACCTCGCGCGGTCGAGCGGCGTCAGGACCGGGCGGTTCGTGAGGCGCGTACGGACGGCACGGACGGCGGCGGTCGTTGCGTCGTCGGCTACCGTCAAGGACCGATTTTGGGCCGCAGCGGCGAGAAGCATATCGCGAAGTGAGGCATCGCGACCGATGAGGATCGGGTCCGCGTCGCGCAGGGCGTCGCGATCGAGCTCGGTGAGCCAGGCGAGCGCGTAGACGAACAGCGATGGATAGCCGCTTCCCGCCGCAATCTTCTTCAGCCCGAGCGCCGCATCGCGCACCTGGTCCGAGCAGCTCCGTCTGGATTTGTGCCGTCGTATGAGGCGAAGAGCTGGTCTCCAATGCGTTCGAAACGCGAAGCGTCGAGCTGCTTTATCTCCATGGCGATGAGGCCCGAGCCGATCGCCGGTGACGGGCCGGAGGTGCGCTGCTTACCCGGCAGTGCGCGCGGAGCGGCAAAAATCGAGCGCGAGGAGCAAATCGACGTCGCTCATGGCACGAACGCCGACCAGGAGGTCGATCCGATCCTCTGGGTCGTGCACGACTTCAGGCCAGGTGGCGCGAATCTGGCCGACAAGCCGCTCGACAACGCGCATTTCGTTCTGGGGCGACAAGCTCACGACGTTCAACATGGCGTTCCGTTTAATGATAGAGGAGAAAACGTGTCTTTTTGGCATCGGCCGTTCGGTTGCTAATAGCTGGAACCCCGTCCGCATCGCATCGGACGATGCCGAGTAAAGCGCGCGATCAAGGCGAGGCGACTGCAGCCGCTGCTCGCAAGATTTGGGTCTTGCTGGAGCTTCTCCGATCGAGGAGCGTTCGATTTACGACGTACGCACGGCTCTACGGCGAAAGCCACCGCACGTTCCAACGAGATCTGCAGCATCTGCGAAATATTGGAAAGACGGGCGGTTTCACAATTTCTCCGATCCGCGATAAGGAGCGCGCCGAACTGCTGAGTGTGGACTCAAAGCTGCGATCGCTCGATGGCAGCGCGTACGTCATCGGTCTCCTTGGAGCGCTCGGTGGGGCATTCGGCGCGCCGGTCAGCCTCGAACTCGGCGACCTGGCTACAGCCGGCGGCGATGCGGGATTCTCGAAGTTCGTCTTACCGCAATTGCGGGAACAATCGCAGGTCGCGGAGGCTTACGCAAGACTCAAATCGGCCTGGGAAGTACGGCCCGGACCGGCCGTCGTACGCTTCTCCTATCGAACGAACGCGAAGAGCGCCGAAGAGCGACTCATCGAGCCGTACCGCGTGCTCTTACGCTCCGGAACAGCCTACCTCGTCGGATACGATCTCGGCAGAAAAGATTGGCGGCTCTTCGCTCTAGATCGAATGGTCACGCAGCCGCAGCGTGCCGGCACAATACAACACGTCCGCAGCATTCCGGCACAATACGAGTCGTGCGATACGATCGGCTTTATGAAAACGCACGCGCCGCCGGTTGCCGTTGCGGTTCGACTAAGCGCACGGGTCGCCGCCTCGGCCACCAGCCGGAAATGGCAAGACGCGCCACGCGTAAGAACCTCTCGGACGGGTCAGCGGAAATAACGTTCGATGTCGGCGATATCGATGAAGTCGTTCGCTGGGCGATGGGATATGGCGATGAAGCGGTCGTGCTGTCGCCCCCTGAAGCGGTTCTAAGTGCCATCAAAACCTTGCATCAGCTTCAACTCGCGTACGGCAACGTCACGCCTGTGACGAGTCGGAAGCCTATCATTAATTCGGCTAAGTCTCCCAAATCTACGAAGGCGTTTAACCGTGTTAACTAACCGATCAATGGAAGCGTTGGAATATTCCGCTAGGCGGCCATGCGTTTCCGCTAATCCGGGCGCGGAAGCACAGAGACGAAGGCGCGGAAAGTCGAGCGGTATCGCGTGGCCATTCGCTCGGGCGCTTTGTATTTGATCGACTACGATCGCGGCAGCCGTGGATGGCGCACTTTCGCCCTCGATCGCTTTCGCTCGAAGCCCGCCAGCGCCGGCACGTTCACGGCCACGCGCATACCGCCGCCCGAGTACGCGTCGCGCGACCTCATCGGCTTCATGAAAATTTTTGGGAAACGGATCGACGTTACCGTCGAGCTGTCCGCGATCGTCGCGTTATCGGCAACCGCGCGTATCCGGCAAGCCGACCAGCGCACGGAATTGCTACCTGACGGACGCGCGCAGATGACGTTCTCCGTCGCCGATGCGAGCGAAGTCGTGCGGTGCGCCCCCGGCTGCGGAGCGGACGCGCGCATCGTCGCCTCGTCGGGAGCCGTGGCGACGGGCCGCGACAAGTCACGCACCATCGCCGACGCGTACGGCGGAGTAGCCCTCCAGCCCGGTCACACCGCCGATGGCTGAAAACGAACGTCCGAGTAATTCCGAGATCGGCCGTCTCGGCGTGCGGCTTCGCAACCGGACGACGAGCGCCAAAGACTTTAGGTTACTCGACACCTACCGTTCGTCTTTCGAATCCGCTTATGAAAACATTCGAACTATCGTAAAGGTGAACTACGGATACAGTCCCGTTGGAAGACTCAAAACGGCAGAAAAAATCGTTCAAAAACTGAAGCGTCAAAGCGCTCGCCTAAGTCAAATCCAGGATATTGCCGGATGTCGCATCGTTCTAGCCGACGCAGTGGCCCAGCAACGTTTTCTCGAGGAACACTTTTTCAATCGATGGTTTTTGGCGCGGTCGTCAAGGCGGACGATCGTCGGTACGTTCCAAGTCACGGCTATCGGGCGTATCACGCGATCGTAATGGACGATCCGTCAGGATTCGGCCGAGTCGTCGAAGTCCAAGTGCGAACCAGAGCGCAACACCTCTGGGCTGAGCACTGCGAGCAGCTGGCAATCTCGAAAGATTCCGAGCTAAAATACGGTGGCGGCCCGCCTGCGTTCCTTGAACACTTGCGTAAGGCTTCCGGCCTCGTTGCCGAAATTGCTGCCCTTGAGGAACTCGGCCGGTCTACTGACGCTCGGCGCCTCATAGGGCGACTCCAAAGTATGCTTGGTGAAGTCCTCGTCCCGGAAAGCAGGCTCTCAGAATGATATTTTTGGTGAAGTACGATCGATCGCGCAAGCGACTTGAAAGCCTTAAGCCGTACGACGATGAGTCGCGGGCCGAAGCAAATCGAGATCGACTCGAGGCCGAACTCCAGCAATTCGGACAGGAGCAGCAAAAGCTTGAGGTCGTCCTCATCGACGCGCCGGACGAGTCGAGGATGCGAGAGACGCACGCTCACTATTTTCAGAAATTCCAGGTCGTTGAGCCAGCCTGACCGATGCGTCGCGTCCTAACGAATCGGTCCCTGCGGCTCAGACGAATTGAATTCTCACGGTAGAATGGGCCGAAGGCGTCGAAATTCTACGAACTCGTCGAGCTCGTTGGGCTCGATGGAAAGACCCGCAACCTCAATCGCAGTCCCGAGCGGGTCGAGCGCTTGATCGCAACGATCGCGCGGGCGCTCGGCAGGCCGATCGTCCGCGAAGTGGGCTCGGGTCCGGCGGGCTCGCTCGCCGACGACGACTTCTTCCTCATCACGTCGCCGCAGCTCGTGGCCGGCACAGCCGTCGCGGATGTCTGCGCGACGCGGCGGGTACCGCACTCGTCGCAAGCGGGCCGGGCTACCGTGCATTCGCTACCCCCGAGCGCGGGAGCACGAATACGAAGAGACAGGAGTCGAGCCGTATCGCCGGGCGGTTCAGCCGTTGACCGGCGCGTGGGCAGGCCCAACAAAACGCTCGCGGACCGTGTCGCCGATCTCCCGAAGCCGCGCGTTCGACGACCGTCCGCCAAAGTTAAACAACGCCACCGCGTCCTCTCGTAACCCAACCCGGCTCATCGTTCCGCTCGCGGACATGAGGAGAATAACCTGCGCCCCGATCGCTTGCGCCAGTCTGTCGAGAGGAAACGCCGGCGCACAAACCTCCATGGGCTTCTCGCAATCGCTCGTGCTCGGGTTTTGCCAACACTTCGCAACATTGGTGTAGGCGATCTCCGCGGGCCCAAAGATTGCCGGCGCGAGCCGCATTAAAATTTTCTCAAAGCCCGCCCAAGGACCCCATTGTTTAATTGCCTGCTCGTACGCAAGACCCATGCGCTGGATTAGTTCGGGCGTACCACCCTCTGCAGCGATCCGTTTGAGGATCGCTTCGATGCCTTGCGCGGTTCGGTCAGCTCGGGTCCGTGGTGGACTTGGGCAGCGCAAAGAATTCGAATCGACGCACCGGCGAAGTTACTCCCGACGTACCCGGGCCAACGGATCTGTCCGGAAAGTCTTGGTTCGCCGCTTGCCCCTGTCGCACGCTCGCACGCGGCGCGGTGCTCGTCGCTCACCCGGACAACGGACTCGACGTAGCGCACGTACTCCACCGAGTATGCGTCGGCCCTGACGACAGTCATATGTGAAACGTTCGCTGAGAAACCCTCAGCGAACGCTCCGAGCGCCTCGGAAAAAGGCATGGGTTTTTATAAACTCGGAACGTCGCATCGCGCGGGTCAGGTAGTAGAGTTCCGAGTCGTGCGTACTTCGCGTGCGCCTTGGGCGCTATAGTGGCGGCGGCCGTGGCGATGGCCCGCGACATGTCGCGCATCAATGCCAACGCGTACTGAGAAGCGCCAGCCGTGTGACGCGCGCGCCGTCTACCATCGTGCCATGAAACTTCATTTTGCGGATGCCCTAACGCCGAACGAACAGAACATAAAGCGCGCTTTGCACGCTCTCGATGCAGCGTTATCAAAGGGAAAATCGCGATGTTGCAGCTTTCGCGCCGATCGTCGAACTGCTTCGTAAGTATGGATCCGCAACGAGCGGCGAATCGTAACGACTGAGTAGCGCATACACTTCATACAACGGCTTATTCGCATCGTCAGTTGCGGCAAACCCTCGATCGACGGAGCGGCTCCTACGCTCGCGTATCGGCAGTCAGCGCACTCGGGCCGCGCTCGACGACTAGCGGACCGCCCGCGCGAGCGTCGATGTCAGAGTCTCCCGGCGCTCTAGGCGGCGCGAAGTGGAAGCCTTGTCCGAGACCGCAGCCGAGTCCGAGCAATTGCGTGCATTGTACGTCGCTCTCGATGCCTTCGGCGACGACTTCGAGCCCGAGCGTATCGGCGACGACGACGATCGCCCGCTCGCGAGTCCGCCGCAAGTGCCCGAAACAAACGAATGATCGATCTTGAGCTGGTCAATCGGAAACTGCTGTAGATACCGCAGCGACGAGCTAGCCGGTCCCGAAGTCGTCGAGCGACAGACTATGCTGAGCGTTCGCGAACGTCCGAGCGTGTGCGCCAGTCGCGGCCCGGCCTCCAGAAACACCGACTCGGTTATTTCGAGAATGCGGCGATGGGCCGGGGACGTCGGCTTCGGCGAGGCAACGCTCGACATCGGCGACGAGGCCTTCTTTAACTTGCCGGCCGCGCCGACAAGTTGACGCTCACGTCAAGCTGCTCCGCTCTCCGGCCCTCCCGATCCCAGCGCGCGACTTGGCGGCAAGCTTCGGCGACGACGAATAGCCCGAGGTCGCCGATCGCACCGGTCTTCTCCGCGATCTCAATGAATTCGAGCGTCGCTCGACAAGTCGCCGTCGAGAGAAACTAGCTGGAACCAAGCACTCCATTTATTGCCGATCCGCCGACGCCAAGACCGATTCGCATGTCTACATAGTCGCCTCACGTGAGCCAATCGGCCGGAATTTGAAACACGTCTCCCACACTTGGCTGGATGGTCAAAGGAACAAACGTTCGCTCGAAGTCTTCGTCACTTTGATACCTCCCTGGTAATCATTGCAAGCGGACCGGAGGACGTAGAAGAGCATCTGGCAGAATTCCCTGCGCTTCCTTGTCGGGCCACACATTTGCGTCATTTTCTCGTCCGATCAGCGCGCGCCGGTAAACGAATCGCTTGTGCGGCTTAGGCATCATTATTATCGCGGTACGTTTTTTCGGTCTTGCCTTCCACGGCTTCTTTGAGCGACTTGTAAGCGTTAGCCAATTGGCTAGCGTAGGGTATTCCTAACTCCTCGAACAACGCGGCGGCATAAGGCTCATCTATCCAGCCCGCGCCTTTGCTGCTGTCGCGGATAGCGGCAGCATTGCCTTGTCGAAGCGAATATTTGAGCTTCAAGCGACTATCAAGGAGTGCCGTATTAGGGTCATCTGCTGCTTCCATACCCGCCTCAAGCAGCTGTGCAAATCCTAGCCGAAAGTGCAGATCGGCTTTTTTGAACGCTTCTCCAAATCTTGAATCTTTGCGGACTGACATAAAGACCTCCCGGCGCAAAAAGCTTGTCTACTAGCACCTTATGGTAACAACTATATCGACTGAAAAGCGGTCTGACCGGGAGATGTCGCCTGAGCGACTACAATCCTGGAGGGCCTAGTTTAGCTGTTATGACTGATCTGAACTGACACAAAGTCAGTATAAACGGATTGCGCCTAACGCGAGGGACGAAGAAAAGTAAATCAAATTTTGTACGGAAAGATAGTTCGTGATATCGACCGTAATCGAGTACTTCCCGATTGCTCAGACCGCGAGAGCGGCCCCGGGCAAGCGATCCAGCACGAACGCTGTGCTAGCGTATCGGAGCATGGCTTCGAGACGACGCAAAGTTCGAACGACATTTCGACTACACCCACGCCAACCGTCACGACAAAGAGTCCTCGCGCGACGAATCGTTTGTGCGCGCAGCTATCTACGAGCCGCTGCAGAACATTCGCCACGATTCCGCTCGCGCTAAGAATACGGATTTGCACGCCTGAGAGAGAGTCACCGTGCTGACGCCCATTTACGGCGACCCGGCAGCGCGCAGAAGAACGATAATATGCTCTAGCCGCGAGTAATCGTCAGCAGCAGCGTCCACTTTTCGAGCTACGGCCTTCCGGTAAGGCCTCGCGAACGAGTTGCCAGTAACGGGCTGACTAGGCACTTCGTGAAGACATACGCGCATGCCGGATCAACCAACGCGAGGTTATCGCCAGCAAGAAGCCAGGACTTTAAGAACGAGGAGCCGCAACGGGCCCCGATGGATCCGCCTTCGCCGCAGACGTTTTCCTTTGAAGAGACGTTCGAAGCGGCTGAAGCCGGAATTGCCGGAGCCCTCGATCGCCTAGTCGCCGCGCAGCGCTCGCTGGTCGTCGGTAAGAAAGCTGCGCTTGTTGGGGATGTTGCCGCGCTTTCGAAAGCCGTACATGCAGCGCGTTCCGCTGTGCGGGAAAGTGAGCCATACCTCGAACGTGCCGCCCTCGCCGTCGCTAAGGACTTCGCGCAGGCGATGCGATCGAATGAATTCGCCCGCGAAGTTGTTGCACAGGCAGGCAAAGTCAAGCTTGCGGGTGTTCGACTCGTTCACGGCGTCATCTTCAGCTTTCCCATATTGTTGAGCCCGCTGCCCGACAAGCTCAGCGTTCGCATCGGTAAAAAGTTCATTCGGACCTTGCGGCCATCAACGCTCGTCAGGAATCTCGAGGCTCAGCGTAATCGCGCTCCCTCGAAGCGCTATTTGGAGCGGGTGCTCGCCGCCATCCACGAAGCTTATGTGGACGCCTCGCAACGGCAGTATAGCATTGCCGTTAAGATCAGTGAAATTCACGACCGTCTGACGCGGTTGCCAAATCAAAAAGCCGATTACTCGGAAATCGACTTCATTTCCGACCTCTATATGCTCGAACGTGAGAACGTGCTTATCACCTCAACCGAACACGTTATCAGTTTCCCGGCAAGCACGGGAATCCGAGGTGGAAACGCCATTCGCATAACGACCGAGTCCGGTCAAGAACGGGTCTATTCGAGCATCCGGTTCGATTAAATACGAGGTATTATGACGCTCGCGCACGGTCAACCAAATTCGCAAAGCTTGCCTCTTGAAACATGGCGCGCGACCATGCGCCGGGACTATCTTGGCAACTATCTTGCCGCCGGCGGGGCCGCCGTGAAGGTTGTCGTTGCGACGGAAGAGGGCCGTGAAGCCGCCCGGCTAGCTCTGGCGCAGGACGCAGCGCGCGACGGATTCCGCTACGCCCATGTTGACTCTGCGAAAAGTCGGGTCCATCTGGTTCACCAGTTCGTATCGGACGTCGCTTCTCAACTGCCGTGGACCGATATCGCGAAGCACGTGGTGGCGGACGCGCTTCGCGAAAAGCACTATACTCTGCCGGGTTCAGGCGATCTCTCCTTGAAGGCACTCGCCGAGGCCAACGATCAGACCGAAGCTGAAGTTGTCAAAGATCTTCGAAAAATCATTTCGAGCCGCGTCTTCCAAAATTATAATTTAAGTCGTGAGTTCCGTACGGCTGCGACAGTGCTGTGCCGGGCCGTTTACGATCATGATGCTGAAGTACAGGCAGAAGCGGCCGATGTGCGAGCTTGGTTGGACGGCACGTTGCAACGAATCACCCTGCTGCGCCGACATGGAATCTTCCGCAAGATTGGTCGGGCGAATGCACGTCAAATCTTCTACTCGATCGCGGCCTGGCTCTCAGGTTCCGGCGAAAAGGGGCTCATCGTTACCATTGACGTCGCTCGCTACGTGCTTGGGAAGGATGCCCCGCCAGCGGCTTTTGCAGCCTATACGAAGTTGGCGGAGCTGGACTTCAGCGAAGTGCTTCGTCAATTCATTGACGCAACGGATGACCTACAGGGAGTTCTTCTCGTCTTCCTTACCGACGAGCGATTCGTGCGCGAAGAAAAGCGCGGGTTACGTGCATATGACGCGTTACGCTTGAGATTGAGCGACGACGTGCGTGATCGCGATCGCCCGAATCCACTCGCACCAATGGTGCTCTTGGAAGGTCGCGCGTGAATCTCGAGGCGAGACGCGCCGTCGAAGCCCTTCGCGCGGGCGTTCCTAATCGCGATGCGGTCGAGTTCCTCGGACTCAATCAACCGGAAATCGGTAGCCGCTTCGGGGACCTCATGGAGCGTTTAGAAGAACCGCACGGCGGCGCGGTGCAAGGCTTCATCGTCGGCGGCGAGTTTGGCGCAGGCAAGTCGCATGTTCTGCAAGCGCTCAAACTTGATGCGCTGAGAAACCACTTCGCCACGAGCCTCGTCACGATCAGCAAAGAAACGCCGCTAAGCTCCCTCGACGAAGTGTTTAAAGCGGCAATTCGCGGCCTTGCGCTTCCTGATCGCCGGCCGGGAGACCTCAATGAAGTGGCGATGCAACTGCGTCCAGACTCGGATCGCTACCGGGCATTCGATAGCGCTCTGCGCGACGGTGAGGTGCCGGTCGATCCGCTCTTCGTCGCGACGCTGTTGCTCAGCGAGAACATCCGTCCAGACGAGGAATTGGCCGATCGCATCTACACGTTCTGGGCCGGCGGGCGAATTAAACTCGCTGAAGTGAACCGTAGCTTACGTTTCCTCCCTGATCCCGGCATTAAAATCGGGCGCGCGCCTGCGGCTGCCGCGTTGGCTATAGACCGCTTTCGCTTTGCGGCAGGCTTGATGCGAGCCGCCGGATACAAAGGCTGGGTCTTGCTCCTAGACGAGGTCGAACTCGTTGCGAGCTTCTCGTTGAAAGCGCGCGCGAAGGCCTACGTCGAGCTGGCGTGGTTGCTTGGTTACGATGACCAACCAGTAAAAGGCCTCGGCGTCGTCGCGGCGGCGACGCAAGAATTCACCGGCATCGTGCTGCGAGAGAAACAGGATCAGGTCAAGATTCCGGCTTCTGCAATGGCCGTGAAAGACCCAGCCCTTGTCCTACGAGCTGGTGCCGCGTTGAAAACGATTGCGGAACGCCCGACCACCTGGGAGCGCATCGTGCCGCAGTCGGCGCAAGATCTCGATGCGGCGTATCGTCAAGTGCGCGATCTGTATCGACGGGCGTTTGAGTGGGAAAGCGAGTCTGCGGCGCGCCCACCCTATGCCGACGTGGCGCGAAGCATGCGCATGCATGTGCGGGAATGGATCACGCGCTGGGATCTCGAGCGGCTCGATCCGAGCTATTCGGCCCACATTGAAACAGAACTCATGCGGCCGGATCTTTCGGAACGGGAGGGCCTCGAAGGCTTCTCGGAGCGCGATGAAAACGACGACAGCGACGCCGCCGATTGAACGACGGCCGCTTGCGACGTCTGCGCGCAGGTGTGGACCTCGCTGCGAAGCACCTGCGCTCGATCGGGAACGACGGCATATCCGCACGAGCGCTCGGTGATGCGGTCAACGCCGCCTTTGCTGACGAACCGGCCACCACGCAATGGTATGTGACTCGAGCCGAGCTCGATAGTTCGTTAGCTCGCGACCCGCGCTTCTGCCTTCGTAGTGACTTGTGGTACCTCGCGAGCGATACGTCTACCGAGGCGATCGAATCGGCACGCGCCTTGGTGATCGATCCGCTCCGGCTGGGCGTTGCGCTTACACTGCATGATTGGCAGCGTGAAGCCATCGCTGCATGGAAATTCGCCGGTCGGCGCGGTATCATCGAGGCCGTTACCGGCTCGGGCAAAACGCGCGTTGGTATCGCCGCCGTCGCGGAACACTTGTGTTCCCCAAGCGCTCGTGCCGTAATTCTCGTCCCAACGATCGAACTCGCGAATCAGTGGCTCCGGAGTCTGCACGCGGATTTCACGGTGCCCGTCGCAATAGTCGGGGACGGATCAACGGCCGACTTCGAGACGAATTCGGTGCTCGTCTACGTGGCTCGCTCGGCGTCCGACGATCTTCCGCCGCGCATGCGTCGACTGGCAACTTCCCGGCCGGTTCTGCTCGTGGCCGACGAGTGCCATCGGTACGGAAGCGAAACGTTTGCGCGCGCACTCGACGCCCCGTTTGCGGCGACCATGGGGCTGTCCGCGACACCCGAGCGCGAACATGACGAAGGCATGGAGCAATTCGTGGTGCCGCGACTGGGCGAAGTCGTGTACGCATACGACCATGATCGTGGGATCGGCGACGCCGTTATTTCGGATTTTCGCATCTGCTTCGTGGGCGTCGACTTCGCAATTCCTGAACGCGACGAACACGATCAGCTTTCGCTGCAGCTCGAGCGCTCGCATCGAACGCTTCTCGCGGAGTTCCCGTTCCTCGAAAATGCTCGCCCGTTCATTTTGGCGGTGAAGACTCTTGCGGCGCGCGATGAGGAGGGTGCAGCGAGGAGCTATCTCCGAATTGCTGGGGAGCGACGCCGGTTACTCAACGGCGCCAGTTCGCGCCACGCGGTCGTCTTGTGGCTTGCAGAGCAGGGCGCTCTCACAGGAAATAGGACCCTGCTATTTCATGAGACCATCGCCGATTGCGAACACTTGGCTCAGGGTCTCATTGGCGCGGGGGTCGCTGCCGCGGCGCACCATTCCGAACTCGGCCGGGAGAGTCGGCGCTCCACGCTCAACAGCTTTGCCCGCGGCGAGCTCTCCGCGATTGCGGCGCCACGGACGCTTGACGAAGGGATCGACGTTCCTGACGCTTCGCTCGCGATTATCGTTGCCGGAAGGAGCGTCAAGCGCCAAACGATTCAACGAATTGGTCGCGTGCTTCGACGAGCGCCGGATAAGCGAACGGCTAAGGTGATCAAGGTCTTCGTCAACGACGCGGCCGACGACCCGACCCTCCCCAGCGCCCCGAGGTTCGCACGCGAGCTTGCCGCAAGCCCAAGAGGACTGGTGCGCCGGTGGCCGAGTGAAGCGCCCGATATCTTGAACTTCCTACGCGACTTCGGATAAGAAAGACGACTCGGCGCTACGAGTCTAATACCTGATTTGCGTAGCCGTCGATCCGAAGCCGCTGGCCCATGGGGCCTATACCAGTTCTTCTGACTTCGTAACGACTGACAGCAATGCGCCCCACGCGGTACGAACGTCGGCTACGCAGCTTTTTAAGCGGACCCATAGTGTCACGCAACCGATCGGTAAGCGCGGACCTTCTTGGGCCCATCGAGAAACGTCAGCGTCTGAATCCTGGCAAGAAGCACCTCGCGGACACTCGAGGTTAACATCGGATAGGAGCCTACATGAGCGAATTGCATCGGATTACCGTAGACGGTGAAATCTGCGGCGGCCGGCCGACTCTCCGCGGATTGCGCATTCGCGTAACAGACGTGCTGGAGCTCCTTGCCGCAGGTGCTTCACGAGAAGAGCTATTGACCGACTTTCCGCTACTCGAAGCTGGCGACATCACTGCTGCATTGGAGTACGCGGCTCGGCAAAGCGATCACCCGGTGTTGCGTAGCGCCGGCATTGTCCATTTGGTTGAAGCGCCAGGGCCATGAAAGTCAGCACCTAGCAGAGGTCGGCATGGCGTCAGCCTCGGACTCTCGCGTCTGGGATTTCGGCCTTGAGAATTAGTTGATCATTTTCACGAAAGACGCTGACTTCGCGCATCGTAAAGCGATGATTGCGGGAGGGCCTATCGTAATTTGGGTCCGTTTCCCAAACGCGCGCAAATCACAGATTATCGCACGGCTTGAAGCAAAATTTGCCGCGATAGCCGCTGCGACTGAAAGTGGCGAGCATCTCATTGAAGTCTGGTAGGTCGACGGCGCGACTGATCGCTGAACGCTATGTTTTGCCGTCACGGACGTCACATCGCTTTTAGCTAAGGCAAGTCTGATTTAGCAGCTGTCGAGCAGCAAGTGCGTCGCTGTCGTCGCAGTTTTACCGGTTGCCTTCGATTTGCTCCGTCTCCGTCCGCGGCATCTCTGCGGTACGATTGCGATTTCGGAG
>JAABUO010003274.1_pt1 | contig 19368 bp, 14 predicted proteins | sample 5559291 | NCBI WGS metagenome assembly JAABUO01 (sample SAMN10711878, study PRJNA513372) | rock metagenome | isolation source: Antarctica rocks | place: Antarctica: Victoria Land, Finger Mt sud
TATAAGAAAAAAGGGGCCAGATAAACTCTTTTCGGAGAATGGTTCTTTCATAACCAGACTCCTTTCCACCCCTTGAGCAGTTTAGTGTCTTGCTCAGGACGATGACGGTTGGCAAGGGGAACTCAAGTCTTTGAATTTTAGGAAAGTAGACGGCTCGAGAGAACTGATCTAACCTCGTTCGCCAAGAGTATTGGTACTGAGCAAGTAGCTTGATAGCTCTAAGATCACGCGGAGGAGCGTACCCGCCTATATGCCCATACTACCACCAATGTTTGACAGCGCACGACGCCGTCACTTCTTGTTTATATCGAGCCAATATCCCGGTCGATCCCGGTTACCAAAGTTTGAGAGAAGGGGCAGAATGTCTCTGCAATCTCCAATCCCATCTCTACTATTGTCGCGTTTGTCGAATCCACCTGCTCAACCCAGAGCACGGTTGTCTGGACTCTCTCCATGGCCCCTTTTTTTGCCTCTCGGAAGATTGAATCCTCAATACTACTCCAATCTCTGTCGATTACCACGACCTTTTTAGCACACAGTCCTTACTAGCCGCTTCCATCTATCCCGTATTATATTTTTGCTGCGACAATATCGTACCCATAGGCTATCTCTTTCTAAGACGATGTACTTCGCTAGTGTATGACGAAGGGTGAGAGCAACACGCTGACCGCGTTTTATTTTCGCGGCAGGGTTGCTAGAGGATGGTGGCCAGCATGTGGCAGCTTACTTCGGGGTTCATGTGCCGGAGGAAGCTGTGGAAGGGATCTCATGCTTTGTGGCCTGTTCCAATGTTAGTGTATGAATTAACCGTGTCTGGATAGCAAGAAGATACGAACCACTAAGTGCTTAAGTGCACACCCGGACCGACCCCGGCTGAGGTAGCTGAGAAAGGCTCCCAGATTCTGTGTCAGCCCAGGAGAAACCATCCCCATAGAGGTAGCTGAGAATGGTTTCTAGATTGATAAGGCGCCGAAAAAAACTGCGATATCAGTCCGTCCAGGAAGAGCCCACCCCATAGAAGTGGCTGAAAATGGCCACTAGGGACTGTGTCGACTGCTAACATGGCGAGATCCATGAACTTAACCTGCACACGTGGATCCCTATCGCCATAATGCAGTAGCGCTCGCCGATGCGAGCTATATATATTTAAAGATGTTAAATGCCTTGAACTCTCCAGCGCTGGTGGTCGGACTTTATGTACCATAATGTGACGCAAGGGAAGCAGAGAGATGTGGAGGACCTATCCTGCTTGAGGAATTGCTGGCAAGCAAGCTTGCAGTCGAGATAGACACTGTGAGGGTTTGACTTTAGAAGAACATCTGGGTTGATAAAGCACCATAAAAGGTGCAATGTCAGTACGCCCAGGAAGAATCAGCCCCATAGAGGTAGCTGAGAACGGTCGCTTTGTATTCTGTCGGATCTCTAGGTTTACAAGGCGCCGCGCCGCGGCTGTTGTTGGCAGCAGCGATACCTTAGGGTGCTAGCGAGCCTGTGGCATCGAAGCGGCTCGATGTACCTTAGCCTGGTCCTCCTGGATTTCCTGGGCGTGAAGACCCCTCGTCGTTATTTCACGAAAGAGCAACGGCAGCATGATAAGGCAGTGGCACGCCGGAGTCCACGCATCCACTAAGCGAGCAAATAAAAGACTATTTCTGTCATCCGATAGAATTTGAGAGATCAAATACCTTGCCTCAGCGCCTTGCGTATGAAAATTCGTACCATTTGGATAAACCTAACCATGTGCAGTGGTTCCAAGACCAGCACCCTGATTGGTACCGACTTGATCTTCATCTGATGTGCCATCTCGTTGGGAAACCAGATCCGATGATTAATTAACGTGGAGTTCCCTCAGCCGATCCAGGAAGTTCTTCGAGATTGTCTACGCTGGTTCTCAACAATCCAGGTTCGCAATTCAGCCCATGTTCTCATCACTCGTGGGTAAGTCGAGTTCAGCGCGGCCGAAAAGCTGCAATATCAGTCCGTCCGGAAAAGCACACCCCATGTCTTGCTCTTCTGGTCTTTATGGAAATCGGCAGATATCCCTTTTGCCTCCAGCCAAAAAGGATGGTAGGGTTGATCTTTCGTTACGGCGTACGTAAAGGTATCTGAGAACAATTCCGCCCTTTGACGCCGGCGGAGGAACAGCCAAAATCCCATAGAGGTAGCTGAGAACGGCTGCTGGTCCTTACCACTGTAAATGTGTTGGTGGCAAAACCTCACCCTTCTAACCCAAATTTCGAGTGGACGGAGATTTACATAATGGGGGTACTGGTGCCGGCTGCCCCTTATCCGACCAGCTTTGGTTGCTCAGCGTCAGTCGGCCGATGGACAGAGTTGGGGCTTGTCGGCTCGGCCACTGTATCGTAGGCGAATCTATATGTCGGAAAACTATAGGATGATGTAAGTGGGGCAAAGATTGCCAAAAGCTGCGACCATCGAACGGCAACCTGGTGTCCAGGCTTCATGGACCAAGGTGCTAGCATGGAGTAGTTGTCCAGACACCATAACATTTATTGAGTCATCGAAGGCTGAAGCCTCCGAAGTATATAAAACGCTGTCAAGATATATATAACGGAGGTCATCGAGTGTATTATATGATAGTGTCGATGTTGTCATAGAAGAAGAGAGAAAAGCTTCTAAGGTCCGACGGTGTGAGGAAGTACAAGGCTCCATCGAATCATGTCAAAGAACCGGATATCACTCTCTTCCAGTGCCAGGCACAAGCTGTAAATGTCCATACTCGTATGTATCAGACGTATGAATGCTTGTGCTTTCGGAGATCAATAGGGGGCAGCGGTGGGCTCCTCCTTGGCCGAAGCTCCTCATGGATTATCCACATTGACCTTAGAAATGGGAGTCCCGCCGCCAGCATCATGTGCGGGAGCAGGAGTTCTTCGAAGATGTATAAGAAGCCATCAAGCTTGGATGTCGATAAAAAGGTAGGATATATTGTGGTGAAGGTGATGACAGGTGATGGGGCTGTGGTGCTAGAGGAGAGGGAGTTGGTCGACCTGGTAACCATCGATGGCGGTCCCATCGCAAGGCAAGGCCATGGCCAAGGAAAACCAGTGCGTTCAAAGATGTTCAAAATCTTGTCAAGGGCAATGGAGTCTGAGGTGTAGTGATGAAGGTGGTGAGCTTCTGGTTGTGGTGGTGGAAGAGGTGGAGGAAAACAAGGTTGATCTTCGCTGCAACGCCTCCATGATGGATGGAGCTGCTTCAAAGCGAGGCTTTCAGGAGGCAGGAGTGCTCAAAGATATAGTAGATGAGTTCAAGGTAAGTACCAAAGAATGTGTACGGAGTTGTGGTCAGGTTGAGATCCTGTGGTTGTTATTGTAGTGGTGGTGGTGGTGGTGAGTGAGTGAGGAAGGACAGGAGCAGATTGCTCTGTGCAAACAGTCTACCTGAGCAGAGCTGCTATGGCAGGCTAATAGCCATGGACGACTGCAGCTTCTAGCTGTGGAAGGAGTACCTATATATGAAGATGGTGTGGAGGAGGAGGAACGATGGTTTACGTGAAAGAAATTAAGGTATAAATACCTCTCGAGGAAAGTGCCCGTGTTGAATACGAAGGTAATGCAAGCTTGCACTGCATCGATTAATGGTCACACGAGCTAATCGAACACGAAATCGCGTCAATTTCAGAATACTAAGCCGCAATCTGTCTACAGAGGATGAGCTACTCCTGCGAAGCACATACATGGGTTTCTACGTCGTGAGACCGAGTCCAGAGGCCCTCAAGTAAGGGGTCCCAAGCCCATCCCTTGCCAGCCACTCCCAGCACGTAAATTAGATCGCTCTCGCCATTCATTTATTTGTGCAGAGTACTTCTGCAGTGTTTGCTTCATCGAGGATCGAGATGAACGACCTCTGTCGGATGTGAATAGCCTTCTATAGGGGGCTAATAGTCTGGAGTATCAAGAATCCTTGGGGGTGCTACCTGACGTGTAGGACCATTCACGGAATCTTGGAGATCCCACTTCTAAATTTGGCGTGTTGAAGATAAGTGGCGAAAGGGGATTCGAGAAGGATCGTAGTGGCAGGATCTACAGCTGGTGGACAGCTAGGTTCGGCTATCTCTACACGCTGTGGCTGTAGATTTACCCTTAACCTGGATGGCTCTGCTTGACGAAATGGTGATCATACGCACAGCAAAACTTTCAGATAGCTCTGCGGTAGCCGTTTTCTACAGTTTGTGCACCAACTTGGCGGCCGCGAAGTCTACAAGCCGGTTGGTCTAGGACGAATTCTGAGATCAGCCAGAAGATGGCTAAGCTTGCAAAGACCACAGCAATCAACTCACAACCACTACTTTATACCATTGTTTACAAGCACCACCTTCAGAGACCCAATCTACTGCCTCTAAACAACTCCCAGGAGTATCGAACCCCAGCTTGACGCTGACGCTATAGGTATTGTCTGGCCCCATCCACCACCAGCCCGCCATCTTCTGGCCATGCAAAATCCTCGGAGTTTATCCTACAGCAAACAGATCTTTTGGGTATCGAGCATTGGGTTGATGCTGAGGCCCTCTGGATACCTGAGCCTACTCTCCGCCAACCCACCATCCCCTAAGCATGCTGGAGCCTCAATGGCCTCCCTACATCCTACTACGCCAAGAACACCTTTTCTATGAACGAGCGAGCATATGTAGGATAAGCAGCATACTCGGATTTTGATAAGACTGGCCGTGTATGGAGGGGAGACAAACCCCTATCTTCGCGGCTTCCCCCTCTTCACCTCCCCTTGCCGTCAAAACATCTCAAGAGACACTCCTACAAAAGAACCTCTGAGGTACTTCCAACACTCCAGACCCACCTTTGACCTGAGAGACAGTGCTACGATCCTCCACTCGTGCAATGATTATCGTCCCCCGACCCTTGTGTTCCACTCGGCTAACCATCCGCCCACAAATCCACACCCAACCCGAACCTTCAAGTCCATTTATTTCAATGCGCGGTCGACAAAATGTTTTGATTTCAACACATTTGGAATACGCTAGCCCTGGCCTTTCTATCAGTGTAGGACTTTTGGGAAGATACTGGGGTTGGGGTGCTAGATTGGGGTGAGAGGGGATTGGAGTTGAAGGGGGCGGGGATTTGGCGAGATGTGGCAATCACGTGATCAACAGTCACGTCGACAGTCGAGATTTTTCGTGTTCTCAAGTTTGCATCTTTTCATGTCGCTCCTGATTTGCAATTGACTGTAACATTATAAACACAACGTTCGGAAAGATATACGAGACTAGATGTCTACCTTGGGATGTGTAGATTCAGAAATCTACGGTCACAGTAATGAGATAGCAGGACTGCCAGTAGCAGCCGCTTTCGACTTCGCCTGATAAGATCAATTGTACGTAGAGATGTGGAGTAACTCAACATCAGCCTCCTAAATCTTTGAACATGAGTGATCTCTAGACAGTAAGAGCACTTAAGGATATTTATTTATATTTATTTACCGACCATGCAACCAGGTATCTAAGTATCCACCGAACCCATCGAAACCCTCCTCCCAGTCCGTTGCTGTATCGCCCAAGGCGCCCTTCAATTTCTCACTCCACCAGTCCATCCTCACCAATATCTCTTCTCCATCATAAGATGAGCGGAAGCCCTGGTACACCTTGGGTCATCCTCGAAGATCCTGATGATACCAGAAGCCACTTCATCGTAGGCATGACTCCGGGGGTAGAGCCCGAGCAGCTGTTCCAAATATAGCAAGTTGGAAAGGCTGGGTGCTGATAAGGACTCGGATCAGTGCCAGCCTCGTTGTCAGTCATTTTATATGTTCAGATGTGCAACTCAATCCAGGTCCGAATCTTAGAACTAAGTGGGTGCTGATGATGGCTGACCGTTTGACAACGGTCCTTATCAATATATCCTTACCTCCGATCCAAACCGGATCTGAATTGTCCTCCTTGTTTTTCAATCGTCTATGACATAAGTTCGCAACTTCATCGACGTCTGAAACCCGTCACCGGCTGAGTGCTGGCAAGGGCTATCAAGTCTACAGCGACCCCATCGATATATCCTCTTTCTCTACTCACCACTGAGATAGGACCAGCCTCATCGTTTTCGAATTCTCCATACGTTGACTCAGCGATTGCTTCTACGCCTGAACCTAATTAGCCCTACCGAGCGATGGTGTCTGATAAGTATTTTCCAACGTCCAGTCTCCGTATAGGTGTCGCATCGAAGCATGATTTTGAGCCCGAGATAATGTTCATAGTCACTGGTAGGACTGCCAGCAACCACAAAAGATGACGTTGAGTGGCTGATAGTCAGGTATTGTTGCTTCCACAACCAAGTTTCCCTGGACCATATTCGATATAAACACTAACGAGCAGATCCAGCTTTAGCTCGTTCGAATCCTCAGAATGTCTCGATACCGAGGACAGAAGCGGTCTCTCTGTCTTCGGCTTGACTATATCCCATCTCTACGATTCCTACCATGCCTACATTCCAATGCTCTGGAATTTATCTCGACGCCTACATTCAAATGCTCGGGCTCTGATCTCCACACATGCATATAAATGCTCGGGCTCTGTTCTCCACACGAGCATTCAAATATTTGGGTACCTTTCTCGGTCATATGTAGAGTGTCATCCCCCAGCGAGATGAACCCGATTCATATTTAGAAGCGAAGGGATAACGGATAACCATAACTGATCATCTGGCAGTGATCATCATCGATATAGCCGTCAACTAGATTCCATGTGTACAATTCACATCTCCCCTCTTCAGATGTGCTATCTGCGTCTCCAACTCCGCTACCTCCACCTTCTTCAACGCCACCTTCACATATATATTTTGCCACTGGCTGGGTGTTGGCAATGGCTAGAGGATTCCCATTACACCAACGAAGATCTTACCTCCACGATCACCAATTTCGCCTTCGCGTGCGAGTTTTCGAAAAGATCAACGAGCAGCCTCTGCTGCAATCCCTCAGGCTGCTCAATCTCTCTAGATATCGGAGCATAATCGGCCGCTTCGTCTTGACTTTCCCATGCTGGAGATCAACAATCTCTTCGACGCCTGGATTTTTCACCGGCTGGATGCTAACCATGGCTGGCCGTTTGAAAGCGACCAAAAATATTCTAGGCTAAAGTAGGTAGTACTGCCTCCATAAATACGGCCAAATTTACCTTCATGGACCATTTGTTCAGGAAAATCAACAAGCAGCCCCTGTATAAGCTCTTCGAAGTCTCCAACCTTCCTGGTAGAGGATATTCAGGAAGTTGATGATCATGTTTAGTGCTTCTCTACTCTGTAATGGGGAATATATGATGCCAAAAAGGCGTGAGCGACCTTCTGTGCTCTTGCAGCCATGACAAAGAGCTCTGTGGGGCAAGGCATGATGCCTTAGGTCCAACGTCTGAGGTTGTCCAGCCAGTTACATTCCAGCGAGTTTGAGCTTCTCCCTCGCCCAAGGCGTGACTTAGGGGTCTATTTTTCCTATGGTTATTAAAAAGTGATTGTAGATCATGTTGTGGAGTTCCCGGGTTTCGTTGAAAGCCTCTGATTCCAGTCTTGGAAAATTCGACGCCCACAAACGCCTCTACTCGATGAATGAAACGGCTACTGCTTCCGAAAATCTTGCGGTCGCTGGATATCAGCATCGGACGACGCTATCCAAGCTTGCCCAAGATCTACTATGGCCAAGTCCGAAAGGTGACTAGCAGCGGCCTTGATTGAGCCACATGCTGTTCTCTGGGGATGGATCCTCCTAAGCTAGGGCAAAGTCTATACGACAGCTTCTTGTATTTGGAGCCACGTTTTCTTCATGAGAGATAGGTTTTGATTGTCTCTCCGGTATCTTCAAGTTTGGGTCTGTCTGAATTGATCAAAAAGCCCTTTTGTGTGGGTCTTGACAAACAGTGCTTTCCGATTTCCATGTCATACCACTCCACAGAAGTTGCCTGGACCTTCTTGGAGAATAGGCCTAGTCTGTTTCCACAAGCTGCGGTGCTTGGAGATGGCTGTCAGGCCCCGGAATGATACGCCACCCTTACAGTGCAACCGCTGCATATTTTACCAGCGGAAACCCCCTGAAATGGCATTGATGCACAGGTGAAACTGAGAGTTTCCCCAGTCCTTAGGCAGCGAACTCTGATGTTGAGACCCTCAGTCCAGGCTGTCTTAGCCTGAAGATAGTCGGCGAACATCCTTATATCCTGAGGCCGTTCTCGCAGCTTCATCAAAGTCAACATATCCTGAAAGATGTACGGACACAAGGCGTTGATGTTACCTAAGGTTGTCGATCGCAGTATCAGCCGATCAGAAAGTTTCGGAATGATGAAGGCTGTCCGTATGGGGAGCTTCCCCGGTCCTTAGGAAGTGAACTCTGACGTGGGCACCCTCATTCCGGGCTATCCTGCCCTGAGAATAGTCGACGAACACCCTTGTATCCTGACCCTTCAGCTATAGCCTTAATAGCGCATATACAAGCAAACCTAAAATCCAATTCCCAGGCCAACGTGCCACGTGTCTATCAAAGATCTGAAGAATAATCTTCCACAACCTCAACAGAATCTCAGCACAGTAAGAAATCCAAAAAAGTTACAGTAAAAAAAATAAAGCAGAACTCGACGTCGTTACGTATACTATGCGTATGTTATTTTTAAGCAGTCTTTATTATCTGATGAATGAATGAACCTTCCCTAGGCTGATCGATGATCAAATTGCGTGTGGCTCTTTCCCAGACGATATCTCCGGTACTGGTCGAGCTGAATGGAGAGACGCGACGACAGGTAGCTCATCAGGCCTACCGTTAGTATGTACGAGTGAGCTTCGCGGTGATACGGCGATAGAGTGGATGGCTGAGATGGATACTTGACAACAACAACAACAACAGCAACAGCGTATGCATGTCTACAAATAAGTACACTTGCCATCAAGTGAACTGATAACCTGAGAAATGTCATCCAAGAGTCTCGACGTTTCACAACAGGGTAGTTGTTCTTGCGAGGTAAAAGCTACCAAACGGCTCTAGCGGGCAGTGACTCCATACACATAGGATTTCCTCAATCCTTTTTATCTGGACTTAGACCTACAAAACTTATCCAACGACCCGCTGGATATCCGGACATGTGGCATGCTGAGGAAGGTTCCGGGGAATTGCGGGTCGGCCTCCGAGAAGTGCAGGTTGGAGACGAAGAGCTTCGAGATGCCATTCTTAGGTTGAGACTGGCCAGGGCTACTTGGAAACGCCTCTTCGGGTCACTGAAGCTGTTCCTGTATGCTGTCCTGGACCGCTGTCTGAGAGGCGTCATCCTCATCTTCTTCAATCCTTGCGAAGTTTCGTTTCTCGAGTCGCTTATCCCATTCTTTTCGCCCTTCTGATCACTTTCTGAATCCGGCCTTGATCGTTTCCGATGTCAAGAAAGAGCATGTGCACCATTTCGAAAGCCATAGATTTGAAGTGGCCATCCCTGACCGCCAAGAATGTTTCCTGCACCGGCTTAATGCTAGGGATGATACGGGGTTTAGGTCCTTCGTCATCAACGTCACTGACTCCAACGGAAACGAGGGTTCTATCTTTCGATACAGAATACACCAAGGAGGCGCATGCTGATAAAATATGTTGTCAGGAAGTATGCCAAACGCGTTGATGCGGAACTTGTAGGAAATATCAAAGTATCAAGAATCGGAAACACCTGTAAGATTGCTCAAAGAGCTTGTTCTTGAAGCGAAGTTTTCTCATAGTTGAAAAACCGCCCTTAGAGTCCACCACTTCATAGGACCTAACACTCAATGCGAAGCGACCGAAGAATCTCTTCAAACAGAAGCTCGTCTGGGCCTCAAGCCTCCACCACAAACTTGAACATCTCTACAACGGTGGTGAGATCGACGGCGGTATCCCATCGTCCGCCACAGCGTCCTAGTTGGCTTCGAGCTCTGGTAACAAGACTTACTGGGCATTGGTACAAACTCTGCTGCCTTTGCGGACAAGCTGAAGAAAGATTTATGTTGCACCTCTTCGTAGTGCTTAAGAGATACATCAACAAGTCCGGGAGAACCCAGGATGTACTGGTTCGACCCACCCGAGCTTCCACTTTGTCATGGAAAGTTTATGTTTCCTTGATTTTGTTCGACGCTGTAAGGTACAGTGGTATTTTTTGGAAAAATCGGCTGGGTAGCTAATGCCTAAGATTACTGCGTTCCGAAAACTTACAGACGGGCCATTGGTTCCCCTATTCACCATGTCTAAATCCGTACGAACGAAATAGTGGGATAACTGGTCGTTAGAGGGCATCAAGCGGAGAACAAAATACGCGAAGAAACCTTGACAGAGGAACCCGTGGACTGTGCTGTGAATCGAGATCCGTTGTCCTTCAAAAGGTTGAAAAAAAATTGACAACAAGTGAGAGATAATCATAGGGGCGAAGCAGTAGGTTCGCGTCGAGATTCCGATGAATATAAACAAGATTTATTGTGGACGAACAATGCATGATGCCGATTTCAGCAATGATTGTCACTTGATACAAGAGTTTGCTGTACCCCCACAGTGGGAACCACTTGGTATAAATGGAAGATGGAGACTTCTGGGTGTCTCCTCCCTTGGCCTATCAACCGTCCGGTGAGGGTAGATCCAGACGTCCCTTTTGGTTGGAGCCCCTTTGTAATAAGTCAAGTTGTGCATGATGTAATTTCTTCAATAAGCTGCTGCGCCTGAATAAGGAAGTGGAGTGTGATCATTCCACGACCTCTGCTGTTCGGAATTTTCAGGAGAAAACCCCAGGCTGGATGTCCCTTTCATCGAATCTAATCTCTCCCAGTCCCTAGGGTGGTTTCTGGACAATCTAGACGATTTCCTCAACTCGCTATCTCTCGAACGGCTGCCTTCTTTGCCTATCTCATGGCAAAGGAGGGTGAAAGTACACTTTAGATCTCTCACATTCCTCGAGTGGCTCAGTTTTGTTAAAATGGATGTTGAAGAAGCTCCTCGACGAAATCTTAAGTACTTAGAGTATGTCGAGCCAAATCGAGCTTTGTGGAGGGACCATCATGATCGCTCGATGAATCGATGTTCATCACAGCGACTTTACGCGTAACAAATGAGTCGTTCGATCCGGAGATCGAGGAGGAGGAGCTGCTTGTGGGATGGAAGAAGTCGTGTGGCTGACACATTTTCTCCTCATCGAGGTAGGCCTAAAACCAAAGAATGGCCTGATGGATTTTTCAAATGGTTCATTCTTGATTGCCCACTTTTGCGCTTTCTGCAAAGCCTTGCTGTTGACTTGAACAGATTTCAAGATATCTAAAGAGAAATAGCTTACTCTTTGTCCTTTGCGATTTTGTAGAACGAAATACATTTTGTTCTGCAAACAGGCAAACGTCGTTTTGCTTTTTCTCCATCCTGTAATTCAAGATTTTCCGCCCTCTACGCCACCCTCTCTTGTCGGAACCGTTAGGCGCGACATGGGCGTCTCTGGTCATGCTCCGGTAGATATAAGTACTGGAGCTCTCTCGTATTTCTGGAGAGACCCACGCAAAGTGGGGCGGAAATGTTAAAGACATGTTCTAGCATAGTTTCGGACGCTCGACGCGCGAATAAAAGCTTCCTGAAGTGGGAGCTATGTTGGCTATGCATCAGTCCGTTTCCACCGCAGCAAGATAAGATTCGGATCGACAGCATGCTTAACAAGCTTCGCGAGTTTTCCCGTTCTGAAATGCCTCCTTGGCCTCTTCCGCTTCTAACTGTAGATGTCCATCTGGTCGTCTTCGAGAAACATAAACATCATATTCGGTTCCTTTGAAGCCGGCTCAAGGCTTTACAAGTAGGATGTCATACCAAAAGTGTTCCAAGTATACGACTCGGGATAAATAAGGCCTTCGAATCTCCAATTCCCCATCTGTCATCAGTGCCGTGCCACGTCTCGACAAGGATAAGTTCTGTCTTTAAGGCAGGCATTAAACCCAACGATTAAGGCGGACTATCCTAGATGGATTTTCCAGGATAGCCTTTCAGGCGCTTTCAAGGATCGAGCATTTCATCCATCGTCTTCGAAACGTTTACATAACGTACTCTCACCACGATGTAGGATCTTCGCCTTCTCTTAAGTTGACCCATGTCCTCAGGTTTCGAAGAAACCAACACCCCCACGACGGGGTTTTCCTAAATAGTTTTCCAGCGAATAATCGACGTAGAAGACTAGCAAAAGAAAGTCCAACTGTCGGCTACGGCCCTCTTTGACGAAATGCGGATCATTTGGAGATATTCGCTGAAAATTTTCGTTTCGGGCTTCATCGGATTTCTAGATTGACAAGGCGTTGAAAATGAACAATGACTTCGAATGTCTACGCTGGCAACGACCTTTCCCAGTGCCATGTTGGTTGTTTAGAGAAATCCGCTAAGAACGGTCGCTTCGGGCTCTGTCGGATTTGTACATTGATAAAGCGCCGTAAGAATATGCGGTGTCTTTCGTATGTCTGCGTCAGCAGAGACTTTCCTGATGCCATGTTGGCTGGTTGGAGATATCCGCTGAGAACGTTCGCTTCGCAAAGTTGATAGCAGGTCGACTCAACTTCCTACCGAGTGCAGACGTGGAAGCCAAGTTACGTGGTCCATAATAACCAAGCCAAAGCTAGGTAAACCTCTGGAAATCCTTGTCTTTATACGGATAAATCAGCCTAAAGATGATTCTTCTAGGGTCATGGTCGTTCCTCCTGAAGATGATGAACAAGATCCCCTGCCTGGATTGATGGTAGGTGTAGTGAAAACCTCCTCTGAAGTAAATTTTCCATTTTTCATATGTTGTCGAAGAAGACCGTACTCAAGGACTATAATTTTTCCAGATATCCAGGAGATTGAACATTCATTCGTGCTTGTCGACGTGGGTTAGGAGGTTCCAGGACTGTGTTCTTTCCAGAAATCCAAGAGGTCAATCATCAAACCAAGCTTGCTGGAATGACTTGAGAGAGGTATGATGCCATGCCGGAGAAATCCTCTTGCCGTGGTATATTCTGGCGCTCGCCGGCGCGCAGCGGCGATGCTTCGTCAACATCACTACTCGTGGAATTTGGAGTATCTGACTTCAAGTGTCTTCTGAGGCTTTGCTATATATGCGCAGCGAAAGGTATACTTGGATAACAATCAGAACTTCCAATGCCGCCGCGGGATCATTGAAGTCTTTGACTACCTGTTTACGCTCCTCCGGGTTCAGATAAGCGGCAAGGACCTTGGTGTTTATATGCATATGGTTGAGGACGCGCTCATAGAACCAGGCGACAACCGGAGTATCTTCTGCTATAATGATCTTGTTTTTTGATCTTGTGCTTCCCGCCGAAAGCAAGTAGTCCCGGATTTGAAGCGAAATATACCTTAGCGTAGGCGATCCGTGTAGACGTGCAACCGAAAGCAGTGGGTTGAAAACGACATTATGCACCCAGTGTGGTCAAAGCCAGTGTGCATGAAATTAACCAAGCCACTTATGTCACAAAGAGATGCAAATTGCGCGGAGTGTTCGTGGAAGATGGATGACACGATCATCTTACGAGCGCAATTTCAGGATGCCACAACCCTTTGTACTCGGATTACCCCTCGAAGTGAGCCAAAAGGCTTCAGAGGAACGGAAGCTGGCGCTGTATGTCCGAATGCAATATTGATTCATTGTGCTCGAGTGGTGGATAAAAGTCTCGAAATGTTTGAGAGAAGTTTCTTGAACTTGCATTTACTGGTCGTGACGCTATCAGAAAAGAGGGCTCTGCAAGCGTCATGGTCAGCCTGCATCTATCTTACTGGCTGTAGAGCTACGAACTTGCCTTTGGAGGGATAATGAGCATTGACCAGCTTATTCTTGGTTGTGATCTTGGTATTCTTGAACTAACGCCTAGTCCTCGCACTGCAGACCATGTGCCTTATGCAGGGGGACTGTGCTCCTGAAGATCATTCAATGTAAAGGACCTTCGAGCCACAGATGGTTGCCGGTTCATCTTGGGGGGGCCGACAGCGAGCCTAATCATCGAGGTCAGTGAGTTCTATTGTCAGTCGCTTGCATAACATACACCAGAAGAGAACATGGTAGGATCGCACAACATTCGAAGGCCTTCAGCAGAAGCAGAAGCCCTGGAAAGGCTTCGGCAGGATAGCTTGATATTGTGAAGCCATTCGTGTTGTGGCCGTAGCCACAAAGCTCTATCTATGATAGAACCTCATCAGCTACAGCGAGTTCTACTTGAAGGTTACCATGTCCGTCACTGCGGCTGGCTGGCTTGATGGTGCTGAGCCTTCGTTGGTGGCTCCCCGTGGTCAAGAATTATGGAAAGAGTTTATATTTGATGAAAACAATGGAACAGCAAAAAGGTTGTGTGGTTTTGTGGCTCGGCGGCGCTGATTTCGGCGCTGATGTCAGCGATCTACGGATGCTTCCGGTGTGTCCCAAAGCATGCAGTTCGAGCGTCATGAGTCCCTGCGGATGAATCTAGTGCCGGCGTCATCAGGTCAGGCCGCCTATAGCTTAGGGTAAAGGGCTTAATATCTTGGACAGGTCGACTAGATAACGAGGGCAAATGAGTGAAAACAGTTAACGAAGTCTTGCAAAATTTATCCAAAGAAGGTATGCCATGAATTGTTAAGCTATTCTACTTTCGATGAGAATAGCTGAAGGTGCCTTGCAAGAATGAACTAAGAGGTAATATATGAACTGTCTGAGCTATTCGACTTCATGAGCTTACTATCATAAGACTCATACTAACCACAGTGTTAACAGCTGTGAAAGATGAAGGATATTCTTATATATAAGTTTTAATGCTGATGCAACAGCTTAACGATTGTGTGATAAGTATGTTTTTTAAGGTTCGTTCATGTCTGCTTCGATTTTAAATTTTGATAAATATTGTTAAGTTAACTAGATAATATGAAGTAAGATGACTTGTGCTGAGCTGCGTCGACTTGCGTAAACTGATGCTAACTTCTCTGATTTGTATTAACTTGCGCTGATGATCTTTTCATCTTACATGAACGGGATCAATACTATCTTCTCTGAAATATTGTGCAAGTTCTTCAGAAAATTAATCTCGATTATGATGCGCTTTAGAGAGATATAACAAAATTCTTATAAGAAGAAGTTCTTCATGCTTGCACTATCGCTAATGGCAAAGCCTTTGCTAATGTTTGTGTTAGGAGCATGCAATGGGGCAGCTTCAGCTAACGGGCCTATGGCTACAAGGAGGTAGCTGACTGATTAGACGTTGAATTAACGAAGATCTAAAAGCTAGAGAATGAAGGAAAGTAGGTGCAGGAGGAGCAGAAGGGTATGTGTCCCCTCGGGAGCGCTAGGCCCAATGTGGCATAGCCACCTTGCCAAGATCTTGCCCAGATCTTGCCCAGCCCTAATACGGATAGGCACTCAGCCCTATCAGGGGTTGATCGTAACAGTTTGTAACTGTTTTTACTTTCGAGAGTGTGTGAAAAAGTCCATAACTTTCTGTTCTTGTAGTATTTAGATTCTGATCGATTCCAAAATTGTTAAGAACAATCTTATTAAGATTTCAGCGCGATGAGATGTTTCGAGCTTATGTATCATTGTCTAGACAGATGTCAACCAGAAATATCGCAAAGACAGACCTCAAATATCAGCCTCCCTTCAAACCCAAGAACTCACAGCTTTCACTGGACAGACCCGCACGGCTTCTTGAAAATTTCGGAAGGTCAGAGCAGTAGTATGTCCATTTATCTTCTCGAATGCTGGCCTCAAAGCAAAAAGTATGAGAATGCTTTGCCTTGTGTGCTGCAATCGTTACGGATAAGCTGTTATCTCTGTATTTTGGGTAGGCAGCTAAAAGATGAAGCTCTCATCTAGAATCTATGGAGGCTATTACGATGTTCAAGCCCTGGGGAATGCCATGGAGAAACCCTGACAGCTATATGAAGAATCGAAGTAACAGAAGCGGTAATGTGCTAATAGATAATGCAAGGATTTTAAAATATACGATAAGACAACCATGCCGTACCACCAATAATTAATCAACTTTGTGCATATCCAGAAGAAGATTGTGGTAGTTGAAGAAGAGAAGAAGAAAGTGGGTGGGCGGTGGCTCTTTATGTACCCCACGGTGAACACATCGCCGCGTGAACGCTCTCTTAAATCTTAAATACAATCAACAATTCATCTTCAATACACAACCACAAAGTACAGATTCATCAGCCCAGCCACGGTAGTTCATTCAAGAATCTTACGAGTTCACGCAGTAATCTCAGACTTCATCCTAGCTATAAACCCCTTGTCTCGTTCTGTGGCCAATCAGCAGCTAAATGCCTATCGCAACTATCTCTTCATCCTCAGTAACTTACGGGTGAAGGGTTTGTCAACGCTGTTTGCCACTATCTATGAGGTTGATCTGCTGAGCAATCGTATGCTTCACCATCGCTTCTAGGGTTTCGATCCGATTCTGCATCCATCTGATGGAATTCCCGGTGGCGGTCACCTTACAACGGCACAAGCTTGAGAAAGGGTAGAGGAAATGAAAGGAAATTTGCAGGCGTTAGTTGAACGGGTTTTGCCGGTGCCTTGCTAGGTGATCAAAGTGTTTAGAGAGATGTATGAGAGGATAGGTAAGCCGGATTGGTAAAGAGGTGGTATGAGCTTTGTGGCACTGCCGAAATCTTCAGAACATGCTATTCTAGTTGTGAAGCCCCTTTTTCCACCCCCTAAATCAACACCGCTACCTCCCTACCTACTTATCCAATCACCATACCGCCTTTCCATTCATCCACACCCACTCAAACAGCACCCTAGACACTGCGTATCTCAACATCCATACGTCGACTCACACCCGATATCTAACAACTTTTCTTGCCTGGATATTTATCATTGTCAGGTGTAGGTGAAATTGATTGATGGATGAGAGAAGAGGAAGTGGACGTTGAAGTGGGATGTCGAGGGGGAAAGGGAGGCATGGAGTGAGGTTATAGTGGGGATGAGGGATAATTTCTTAAAGATACAGACCGTGGTGTTGGTGATCAGGAGCATCTCTGGTGAGGTTTGGTGCGTCATTTAGACTTAACAGTTCAGTAGAACTATTATATCATTATTGAAAAGAATATCGCTATGCAATAACCAGCCATGCAAACCATGCGAGCCACGTTTTGGCACTACGGATTAATTGATTTCACCTAGTCCCGGCGCACACCTAGAGACCGTGCACGCTAATACTGGCTAGTGACTTTAGTGGCTTCAAGATGCCGCTATACCTGGAGGGGAGAGAAGCTAGGTACCTGGTTAGACTGCATGGGGACTTAGGTGTGCACGAGGAGGGTTTGATGCAATGACGTAAGTGTGGCTGAAGTTCGGTTCTACCCGCACCTAGTCTCAAAACAGCTGCCATATCCGAAACAGCTGGTTCGCGCGTTGTCCCTTTCTTTCAACGAACATACTGGTGGTCTCTCAGCAGCATAGCCACCAGTCTGCAAACTACAGACGAAAGACCCTTAGTTAACACCAAATCATCCAATATGGCTACCAATATCCCGACCTTTGTCTTCCCAGGGACCCCAAGCCCTGATCCAGATGATAAAGACAATAACGGCTTGGGGCTCAACGGATTCGAAAACTCCCCTACCAAATCCACATTCGATCCATCCGCTCTCTCTCCAATGGACGAGAAATTCCCTCTTGGACCTCGTGGCCCGGCGCAGGAGTTCACCGGAACATCTTCGAACCCACTAAGCCCGATGGGCACAAATTCGCATTATAGTCCCATGTCACTTGGCTCACTGGATAGCGCTGGCAGCTACAACAGTGCAGGAACAGAAGCAGAGAAAGGTGTATTTAATTTCCAGCCAACATCTTTGGCTAAATCTCCAGTCACGAAATCTGTGAATATTCTCTCCCCAACCTACAACTGAAGATGCTGATCCTATGCTGCGCAGAGTGTTGGTCAAAGAAGAGGTCACAAATATAAGCATAGCAGTGTTTCGCACCAGTTCTTCCTCGAACCTGCTCCTCGAGCACCCCTAGCCCTTCCAAACTCCCTACCGGTACCAACACTCAAAGAATGCCGAAGAAGCATGTCCAGGGAACAAAATACCCGTTTCTGGTGGAGCATTTGTCATATGGCTGTTGCAGCCTACACGTTATCAAGCGCCGAAGGCTCTCTCGCCCTTACCTCCCTCTCCCATCTCATCCTCTTTGACTCCCTCGGCGCCATGCTGTGCGTGATCGTCGATATTCTCGGCAACTTCGAGGTTTGGAAGCGATCAAGCGTGCGTCACCCATTCGGTCTCGAACGCGCAGAAGTCCTCGCCGGTTTCGCCATGTCCGTGCTCCTGCTATTCATGGGCATGGATCTAATCTCCCACAACCTCCAGCACGTACTCGAAGGCATGGGCCACGAACCTCACCAAGTGCACGACCACGAGCGCGTCTCCCCGGGCGAAATCGACGCCGCCGCCCTCCTCGCCATCATCTCCACCGTCATCTCCGCGCTCGGCCTCCGCAACCACGCCAGAATCGGCAAAGTGATGCGATTCGCCTACATCGATTCCCTCCCCTCCATCCTCGGCAACCCCTCCCACTTCCTCACCATCTCCTGCTCCCTCCTCCTCCTTCTCCTGCCCCTCCTCTCCATAAAAGTCTACCTCTGGCTCGACCGCGCCCTCTCCTGCACCATCGCCATCTCCATGTGCGTCCTCGGCTTCCGCCTCGTCAAGACTCTCGGCTTTATGCTACTGATGTCGTACTCCGGTGCCGGCGTGGCCGACGTCATGCGCGATATCGAGTCCGACCCTTCCGTCACCGCGATCGAAGAGGCTCGGTTCTGGCAGGTGCATTATGGTCTGTGCATGGCGAACTTGCAACTCAGAGTCCGAGGCACGGAGGACGGGTTTCAGAAGTTAAGGGAGCGCGTGACGAGTTTGATTAAGAATCGGTTGGGAGGCGGGTATGGGAGTGGGGGGCAGAGGTGGGAGGTTAGTACGCAGTTGAATGTGGATCGATTCTGAGAAGTTTTAAATTTGGATAGTGGGAAAGATGAGGTGAAAAGGATAAGTTACGATAGTGCTTCTTCTATGTATATATTGGAAAAAATCAGTGCTTGTATAGCGGTCCTCTAGAGCCACATCATAGAAAGTTTTCCGTACAACCAGTTTCGTCCATCCAACGCACCAAAATCCTGTCCAGGAATTTTGACGACTACTAAGATCCTCAAGCTCAACTAATCCGCTCTCTCCTCCACGAAACCCTCCCCATCCATACCCTTCCTCATTACACCCTTCTCATCCTTGCATGAATATTTCCAAGAAGCCATCTACTCAACCTCTCCCCATCCACCCACAAAACCCCTACCCACCCATCACCATCTCCTCCCCTCTCCCCCCCCTTCCTGCTCCCCCTCCTTCCCACACCTTCCTCCTCCCCCTTTTCCCCACACC
>JAABUO010003278.1_pt1 | contig 19352 bp, 20 predicted proteins | sample 5559291 | NCBI WGS metagenome assembly JAABUO01 (sample SAMN10711878, study PRJNA513372) | rock metagenome | isolation source: Antarctica rocks | place: Antarctica: Victoria Land, Finger Mt sud
TGTCGTTGTAGTTGCTGGGGTAGGCGCCCCAGCTGGGGTAGTCAGCCAGGAACTGGCCCGGCGCCGAGTCCTTGAGGAAGTTCCCGGCGAACACCTGCCGGAAGCCCGCGAGGTCACCGACGGGCAGCTGCTGACCGGACGGGTCGCTCAGCGCGGTGCCGGCGGATACCTGCGTGCCGGCGCGCGCCTGCCGCGCCGAGGGATTGGCTCCCGCGGTCGCGGCCAGCAGCACCGGCGACATGGACAGCAGGGTCCCCACGACGATCAATCGGTGGGCCAGGGGACGGGTTCTCAGCATCGAAGTCACGCTGTGCTATCGACTCGTAACCCTCCGTCTTAACTCCACCGTTCGGGTGACGCGGTTTGCTACCCCCACCGAAGTTGCCTTGTCGCCCCCCACCAGACCGGAGAGAGAAGACCCGTATGAGGCTCACTGCAGGTGGAGGTCGGCCGTCACCGACCCATTCACTCCCGCGCATCGCTGTCTTGCTGATGGCCGGTCTCACGCTGATCGGCGTGACGACCATCACCGGGGCCGCCGCGAGTGCCTCGACGAGCACCGCCGCGAGCATCTCGGCGGTCGGGACGCAGGCCACTCACACCAACCAGCCAAGCGCGGGTCAGGAAGCCATCTCGATTTCCGCGGCCGCGGCGGGCGACCTGCTGACGGTGGCGGTGGAGACGAAGTTTCCCGGCACCCCGAGCTTCACCGTCGCGGGCCTCAGCGGCGGCGGGGTCAGCACCTGGCGCAAGGCGTATTCCTACCTGACCCTCGACGGTTCCCACGGTCAGGAACTTTGGTCGGGGACGGTCACGACCCCGGGCGCGAGCACGATCACCGCCACCTACACTTCCGCCTCGACCTCGGAAACCGGCGAGAGCGCCTCGTCGCTGGACGTACAGGAGTTCGCGTCCTCGGCAGGGTCGGCGACGGCCTGGTCGGTCGACAAGACCGGCAGCCGTTGACACCCGGGTCGCAACAACTGACCCCAACTATCCGACCCTCACGCCGAGCTCGGGGCAGGAGGCCTACTTCGGGTATGTCGCCGTCCCGGGGGCGCTGGGCACCGGTACTACGCCCGGCGTGGTGTACCAGTTCGATGCCCGCGGCAACCAGACCGCCTACAACGTCTCCGTCTCCTCCCCGATCAGCCCGAGCGCCCCGACCAGCCCGAGCGGGACCGACGAGACGTTCTCCTCGATCGGGATGCTGGTGCGCGCGGTCAACGCCACCACCTCGAGCCCCGCCCCGCCGACCGCCGTCGCCGCCTCACCCGCCTCCTCGACCCAGATCAACCTGAGCTGGATCGGCTCGAACGGCGCCACTGGCTATAACGTGCAGCGCGGGGCGACCAGCGGCGGCCCATACACCGCTGTGGCCAGCGGATTGGCCTCGACGAGCTACTCCGACACCGGTCTCACGCCGGCAACCACTTACTACTACGTGGTTTCGGCGACCAACGCCGGCGGTGAATCGGTGAACTCGGCGCAGGCTTCGGCGACCACCAGGGCGGCGACGTGTCCGGCCGGTCAGTGGCAGGGGCAGTACTTTCCGAACCGGACGCTGTCCGGCGCCCCGGTGGCCACCACGTGCGAAAACCAGATCAACCACAACTGGGGCTATAGCGGCCCCGGAGTCGGCGGCCTGGGTGGTAGCAACTTCTCGGTCCGCTGGACCCAGACGCCTACCTTCACCGCCGGCAACTACACGTTCAACCTGACCGGGGACGACGGGATCCGGCTGCTGCTCGACGGAACGAAGATCATCGACGGCTGGCGGGACCAGGCGCCGACCAGCTACAGCACCACGGTCCCGGTCAGCGCCGCCACCCACACCATCGTGGTCGAGTACTACCAGGCCGGCGGCGGGGCGGTCGCGATCGCCAACTACCGTCCAGGCAGCCGCCCCACCAGCGGACATCCCTCGGGGGGAGACAGCTGCCAATGTTCTGGCGAATGACCCGGCCGCTCAGGGCTCGCGCCGCCGGTAGGACATGAAGCGGGCTCCTTAGGCCCTCCCTGCTTCCAGCGGGCGCTGATGAGCCCGTTGAGCGGCGACTGCTGGTCCACTGCGTAACGCAGCCTGGCGGCGTCGACGCGGATGTCGACCCGGGCACCGAGCGGCCGACCCCTGCTGCGTAAGTTGGGGTCAACGACGCCCGGCCGCGTCTGCCGACGACGCTCCCCAAGATGGCCGTCGAGTAGCCCATCGAGGTCCTCCATGAAGATTGGCGTCATCGCGTCGATCGCTCACCGGCTGCCACCGGCGAACTACGGGCCGTGGGAGCAGATCGCCTCCACCCTCACCGAGGGGTTCGTCGCCCGCGGCCACGAGGTCACCCTGTTCGCCACCGCGAACTCGGTCACCTCGGCCAGGTTGCACGGCACCGCCCCGGCCGGCTACGAGGAAGACGACGCGATCGACGCGAAGGTCGCCGGGGCGCTGCACATCGCGGCCGCGCTCGAACGCGCGGACGAATTCGACGTCCTCGCCAACCACTTCGATTTCCTGCCGCTGAGCTACAGCCGCCTGGTGTCAACGCCCATGGTCACCACGATCCACGGGTTCTCCTCCGAGCAGATCGTCCCCGTCTACCGGGCCTACAACGACATCGGTCATTACGTCGCGATCAGCGAATCGGACCGGCATCCCGACCTGCGGTATGAGGCCACGATCCATCACGGCATCGACATCTCCCAGTTCACGTTCGTGCCGGAGCCCGGCAAGTACCTGCTGTTCCTCGGCCGGATCCACCCCCACAAGGGAACGCACCTGGCGATCGAGGTCGCCAAGCAGGCCCAGCTGCCACTGATCATCGCCGGGATCATCCAGGACGAGACCTATTTCCGCCAGGCCGTGCAACCGCACGTCGATGGTGTCGACATCTCCTACGTCGGGCCGGTGGGGCCGGCGGAACGCGACACGCTGCTCGGCGGCGCGAGGGCGTTGCTGCACCTGATCAGCTTCGCCGAGCCGTTCGGGCTGTCCGTCGTCGAATCCCTCGCCACCGGGACGCCGGTCATCGCCACGCCGCTGGGCTCGATGCCCGAACTGCTCAGGGATGAATCGACGGGTTTCCTGGTGTCCGACGTTGCCACTGCCGTGACTGCGGTGGGGCAGATCGGAGGGCTCGATCGCCACGTCTGCCGAGAGCAGGCAACTAGCCGGTTCAGCGCCGAGCGCATGATCGACGATTACGCGACTCTGTTCGGGCAGCTCATCGGCACCAATCGCTCGCAGCGGGGACCTACGGACATGACGCACGGAAGGTGAGCGGACTAGAATACGGACTATGTCCGAGACGACCACGGTCACCGATGCGAAGGCCCGGCTCTCCGAGCTGGTCGCGGCCGTTGCCAACACGCAAGACCACGTCGACATCACTCGTAACGGCGAACCCGCCGCGGTGCTGATGTCCTACACCGAACTTGCCGCACTGCGCGAGACCATCGCGATCTTGTCCGACCCCGCCGCGGTCGCCGAAATCCAACAGGCGAAAGCCGACATCGCGGCAGGTTCTACGGTTTCGGTCGAGGATCTGCGCGCGGCGATGCTGGCCCGGCGACCCGCGACTGCGTGACGCGGGACTGGACGGTCGAGCTCACTGGTCCAGCCCGCCGGGCTCTCGAGCGGGATCTGCCCGAGTCCGTCGCCTGGTCCGCGTACACGTTCATCACCGAGCGACTGCCTACCAACCCCCATCGTCTCGGTGGCGAGCTGACCGGACCCTACGAGGGATGTCGATCGGCGCGTCTCGGTACCTACCGCGTCATCTACCAGATCGACGAAGACACCGACACGATCTACGTTCTCGCGGTGAGACTTCGCGGCGATGTATACGGGGTGCGCTGAGCTACCGGCCGGGTGGTGGTCGTCGACCGCGCGCTCGATCATGGCCCGTCCGTACTCGGCCGCCGCCGCGCCGCGCCGCGCAGCACGGTCGGCCAGTTCGGCGTGAGGGTCATCTCGGGCTCGACCCAGTCCGCCAACCCGTCAGTCCCTCTCGCCAATAGTCAGGACGCCACCAGCTTGCGCAGCGTGCGCACGTCGGCCTCGAGCCGCTCGACCATCGCGGCGGTGTCGGTCGGCGCGTTGCGCTCGGCGGCCAGGCGCTGCACGATCCAGCCGCGCACCAGCGCGGAGGCCGGCACGCCGTGCTCGCTGGCGAGCTCATGCAAGGCGGCCAGTTCGTCCGGGTTGAGACGCAGCGAGAACGTCGCCGACTTCGCGCGGTTCGGCCTCGTCCACACCGTGCCCTCGGGCATTGGCTCGTCCATCGTGGCCTCGGCCTCGGCCGCGATCTGCTCGACGAGATCCTTCACGTCGCGGTCGTCGCGGTCCTTGACGTTCTCACTCATCGCCGTCCTCCGTCTTCGTGGTGTTCGGTGTAGGTGCGCTGGTCAGTGCTGTTGGCCGACCACCCGTTGGCGCCCCACCACGCGCCCGGCTTGCCCTCGCGGCGCACCAGGATCACCACGAGCACGGCGCCGGCGGTTGACGAGTAGCCGATGACGCGGGCACTGTCCCGGCTGCGGCTCTTCGGGTCGAGATCGGCCACTACCGCCAGCGGATCACTGAGCGCCTCGTCGGCCTGCTCGACGGTGACGCCGTGCGCTGCTGCATGTACTCGGCCCGGTGGCTCCAGTCGACCTCCACACCAGCCAATGTAATACATCGTAGACGCAATACACTGGAGACACAACGTCAACATCTTTGACCTTCACTATCGTCAACCATCCTTGACCTACTGGCAGAAGATGGGAGAAACCGATGGGGTGGATCGGAGACGGCGCGTATGACCACCGGAGCTCCGTCGCAAACGTGCTCGCGGACGGCAAGCGTGCGGGGCGAAGCCCTCCAGCGATTGACGTCAAGCGGTCAACCAATTGTCGGCGGCACGACTGGATTTCGGGATCTCCAAAGGAGCTTGTCCGACGAGCTGCTTCTCAACGCTATCAGCGAGATGCGAGCAGATCAGCGCCGCCCCGCACACCATCGTCGTCGAGGACCACCAAGCCGGCAGCGACGCCGTCGCGATCGCCAACTATGTTTTGTCGGCGAATTCGCCGTCCAGCCATTCGGAGTAGACAGCGCTACGTCACGTGCAGGTCCATGCGAGCTCTGGGGCGGCGGGGCGGTCAGGGGTGCGGTGAACTGAGTCCGCCTCCCGGGCCCGCGATCGCCTAGGCCAGCGGCGCCGGTGGGGTCAGGCGGTGCGGATGACGGTGAAAGTAAAGCGGCCCTCGATGAAATACGACCGCGAGTGCATGACCGGCCGGTTGGCGCGGTCGAAGTGCACTTGGTCGAGCAGCACGAAAAGCCGATGCGCCCCTAGCTCGTCTCCCCAGCCCACATCGGGACCGTCCACGGCGTGCACCTCTGAGACGGCCCGCACGGGGTCGGGACCGCCGTTGCTCGCGAGGAACGCGAAGACCGACCCCTCAAGGTCCCGGGCCCGGAATCGGTCCGGGAGGACCCACCGCGGCAGGGAATCGTACGAATAGGCCACGGTCGTGCCATCGGCCAGGATGCGTCGCTGGATGTCGAGCACGTCATCGTGGGGGCCAAGCTCGAAACGCTCACGCTCGTCCGGGCGGGCTCGGCGCAGCCGGCGGTGGTGGTACACCATGCTGGGCTGACAACCGGTGTCCGAGATCGTGGACGTGATCGACCGCAGTTCCTGCATTCCGGTGCGGATCGTCGACCTGTCGGCCAGGAAGGTGCCGCGGCCATGCTGGATGCTCAGCAGCCCCTGGCTTTCCAACGACTTCACGGCGGTCCGCACGGTGCTGCGCGACACGCCGTACTCCGCCACCAGGTCGGCTTCGGTAGGCAGCATGGCGCCGGCCGCCCACTCCCCGGCCCGGATACGGGCCTTGAGCTCGCCGGCCACGACTTCTGGGAGCGGTCGTCGGAGGGGAGGAGCGGCCATCGGTGAATAGTGCCACGACCACGGTCAACCGGAGCCTTGACAGACGACAGACGTCGGACGAATCTTCGCCCGGTGCGCACCATCGACTGGGACGACGGGGCCGTGATCATCGTCGACCAAACGGCGCTGCCCCACGAGGAGCGGATGCTGCGCCTCACCACGGTGGACGAGGTGGTCGAGGCCATCCGAATTCTCGCGGTTCGCGGCGCTATGGCGCTCGGGGTTGCCGGCGCCATGGGCGTGGCTCTGGCCGCCCGCCGCGCGCAGGAATCCGGGAAGGACGTGCAGGCCGCCGTCGACGTAGCCGCAAAGCAGCTCGAGCAGGCCCGGCCTACCGCCGTCAACCTGGGCTGGGGGGTGCGCACCGCTCTGGCCGCGCGCGCCGGGGGCGCCAATGCCCTGCTGTCGGTGGCACTTGAGGTGCGTGACCTCGACAGCGCCGCCAACAAGGAGATCGGGCGTCGCGGCGCCGAGCTGCTGGCGGGGACCCGTCGGCTGCTGACGCACTGCAACGCAGGTGCTCTCGCCGGCGCGGAGTGGGGGACCGCCATGTCGGCCATCCTCCAGTTGCATGAGCGGGCACCGCTGGAGATGGTCTATGTCTGCGAGACTCGACCGCTGATGCAGGGCAGTCGCCTTACTGCGTGGGAACTTGGCCGGGCCGACGTGCCGCACCGCGTCGTGGTCGACAGCGCCAGCGCCGCCCTGATTGTTCGGGGCGAGGTACAGGCGGTTGTCGTGGGCGCGGACCGCATCGCTGCGAACGGCGACACGGCCAACAAGATCGGCACTCTCGGGCATGCGCTCGCCGCGGCGCGAGGTGGTATTCCGTTCGTCGTGGCGGCTCCGGAGTCGACCATCGACTGGGACACCCCGACCGGCGGTGACATCGCCATCGAGGAGCGGGCCGAAAGCGAGGTGCTCGACCTCGGCGGAATCCGCGTGGCGGCGCCCGGCAGCCGCGCCTACAACCCGGCCTTCGACGTGACCCCCGCCGACCTCATTGCCGCGATCGTGACCGAGCGTCGGAGCATCCGGCCCTCCCTCGGGGAACGCCCGCTCCCGCTTGCCCTCAGCACATCCCATTCAGTCGACGGAGGTTCGGCATGATCCGCTCCACTCGCGTCCTTGTGGTGGCTGCCGTGTGCGCTCTAGCGCTCGCTGCGTGCGCGCAGCCAAGCTCAAAAGGCACCGCCACCGCGTCCGGAGGGTCCGGCACGGCCAAGACGAAAAAGGCCAGCGACGTCACCGTCGGCTACGCGGGTCCCACGCTCACGAACGCCTTCTTCGTCGGGTTGGAAAAGGGGGTCAAGGACGGAGCGACGCAGCAAGGCTTCAAAATCAAGGAGACCAACGCCAACGGCGACGCGCAGCAGCAGTTCAACGATGCCGTCAACCTGCTTAGCCAGGGCGTCGATGCCCTCATCCTGACCCCGATCGACAGCAAGGGCATCACGCCCGCTGTGCAGCAGGCCAACGCGAAGGGGGTACCGGTCTTCACCCTCGACCGGGGAGCGAGCGGCGGCAAGATCACATCATTCGTCGAGACGGACAACGTCACGGCCGGCAAGCAAGCCGCCGCCTGGATCGGCGATAGGTTGACCAAGCGTTATGGCTCCGCAAAGGGCAACGCGGTGGATCTACAGGGCCTGATCGGGACCACGGCCGCCAAGGAGCGCGAAGAGGGCTTCCAACAGGGCATGAAGGCTCTTCCGGGCATCAAGATCGTCGCCAACCAGGAAGGTGGTTTCGATCAGGAGAAATCGCTCAATGCGATGACCAACATCTTGCAGGCACAACCAAAGATCGACGCGCTGTTCGGCGCCAATGACGACAACACCGTCGGCGCGGAACGGGCCATCGACTCAACGAAGCGATTCGCCCCAACCGGCAGCAACGATCACATCTTCATCATCGGCCTGGACGGCACCGCGCAGGCCCTCGCCGCAATCCGGCAAGGTAAGCAGGACGCAACGATCAGCCAGAACCCGATCAAGATGGCCGAGCTTTCGCTGAAGTTCGTTAAGCAACTGGTGGTCGACGGCCAGTCCGTGCCTGCGCACTTCTTCTGGCCCTCAAAGCTCATCGACAAGGCCAACATCGACTCGCCGCAGGTGAAGGCCTACGGCCTGTGGTCCCAGGAGGTCAAGTAGCCGCGGCGCACCGGACCGACTGAGAACGGAGATGCCATGTCCGCACTGCTGCAGATGAGCGGGATCACGAAATCCTTCCCGGGTGTCAACGCGCTCCGCGGCGTGGATCTTGCTCTGCCGCCCGCACATGTGCTCGCCGTCGTCGGCGAGAACGGGGCGGGTAAGAGCACGCTCATCAAGGTTCTCGCCGGGGCCTATCCGGCGGATGCCGGCCAGGTGGTTGTCGAGGGACGCCGGCTGGGTTCCGGCCCGGCCGCCGCCCTCGACGCCGGGATCGCCGTGATCTACCAGGAGCTGAGCCTGGTCCCGGAAATGTCGGTGGCCGAGAATCTGCTGCTGGGCCGGATGCCGCAGCGTGCCGGCTTGCTCGATCGGCGGGGGGCGCGCCGGCGGGCACGGGAGGTGCTCGCGCGAGTCGGACTTCCTGACCTCGATCCGGATGCAAGGGTGGCTACCCTCGGGCTCAACGTCCGGCAACTCGTGGAGATCGCGAAGGCGCTCGCCAAGGATGCCCGGATCCTGGTCATGGACGAGCCGACCGCTGCCTTGCAGGCCCACGACATCGAAGAGCTGTTCGCTGTTGTGCGTGGCCTGCGAGACGATGGCCTAGGCATCATTTACATCTCACATCACCTCGATGAGGTTTTCGTCCTCGCCGATGCGGTGATGGTGTTGCGCGACGGCTCGGTGGTGGACAGCCGTGCGCTCGCCGACTGGACCGAAGCCTCGCTGGTACGCGCGATGGTGGCGCGCGACCTCGACAAGCTCTATCCGTGGCGCCCACGGGAGTTGGGCGACGTCGTTCTGGAGGCCCGCAACCTCGTCCGACCGCCTCGGCTGCAGGGCGTCAGCCTGCAGGTACGGGCCGGCGAGATCGTCGGCGTGGCCGGCATCGCCGGCGCCGGCCGGACCGACCTGCTCAAGGCCCTGTGCGGTGCCGAACCGGCGGTGTCGGGGCAGGTTCTCGTCGACGGCAAGCCGGTCCGGGTCCGCTCCCCTCGTGCGGCGATCGACCGCGGCATCGTCTACGCGCCGGAGGACCGCAAACTAGAGGGCCTGGTGCCGGGAGCCAGCATTGAGGAGAACGTTGCGCTGTCGTCGTTCCGGCTGCTCACCCGGGCCGGCTGGGTCAACCGGCGCAAGCAGCGCCAACTGGCCGAGCAGGCCCTCCAGCGTTTCTCCATCCGCGCACCTGGCGTACGCACCACCGTCGGCACGCTCTCCGGAGGTAACCAGCAGAAGGTCGTCCTTGCCCGGGTCACGCAGGTGGGCCCGCGCGTCGTCCTGCTGGACGAGCCGACACGAGGCGTCGACGTCGGCGCCAAGGCGGAGGTCTACGAGCACGCCCTTCGACTCGCCGAACAAGGGACCGGGGTACTGCTGGTCAGCTCCGAGCTCCCGGAGGTGCTCGGCATGGCCGACCGCGTGCTGGTCATGCGACAGGGCCGGGTCGTGCGCGAACTCCAGCGCGAACAGGCCAACCAGGAAAGCGTCATGCAGTCGGCGACGGCCGGCTAAGCGCACCGACAGGAGGATTATGACCCAGGATGCAGCCCGCGGTCCCGCGGACGCTCCCAGCCAGGCCCCAGTGCAGACGGCCGATCAGCGCGAAGAAGACGCCGATGGTCCCAGCTCCGGCACGCCTGCGGGCCGGGGGCGGGCCGACCTGCTGACCGGGGTGGCCCCCATCCTGCTCGCGCTTGTTGCCCTCTGCATTGTGCTGAGCCTGACGACCAGCACGTTCCTCACCGCGTCGAACCTGACGAACATCGTGGTCCAGACATCGGTCGTCGGAATCGCCGCGGTGGGGGGCACATTCGTCATCATCACGAGCGGCATCGACCTGAGCGTCGGCTCCAATGTCGCCCTCAGCGGCATGGTCGCGGCGTACTTCATGACCCACGGCCTGCCGGGCGGCGGCCTGACGGGGGTGCTGGTCGCCATCGTCGTCGGGATGCTCGTCGGCGTCTTCAACGGCCTGTCGACGACCTTCCTACGCCTGACGCCGTTCATCGCCACGCTGGCCGCCTTGGCGATGGCGCGGGGGCTCACCCAGGAGGTGTCAAAGGGGCAGACCATCTTCGGCTTCCCCTCGTCCTACACCTTCCTCGGCAATGGGTCGATCCTCGGCATCCAGGCACCCGTCGTGGTCACGCTTCTCGTGTTCCTCATCGGGCACCTGCTGCTGACCCGCACGCGGTTCGGCCATGAGGTCTACGCGCTGGGCGGTAACCGCGAGGCCGCTCGGCTGGCCGGTATACCTGTCAAGCGGGTCCAGTTCAGCGTTTACGTGCTGGCCGGGTTGTGCGCCGGACTCGCTGCCGTCGTTCTCACCGGACGGCTGAACTCCGCCCTGTCCTCCGCCGCCACCGGCTTGGAGCTGCAGGTCATTGCCGCCGTCGTCATCGGTGGCACGTCGTTGTTCGGCGGCCGCGGCAGCCTCGCCGGCACCTTCATCGGCGTCCTGCTGATCGGCGTCATCGCCAACGGCCTGACGCTGCTCAACGTCAACCCGTTCTTGCAGCAGTTCGTGCAGGGCGCCGTCATTTTCGTCGCGGTGCTGCTCGACGCCCTCAACACCCGCCGGCTGGAAAGGGCACGGTGAGGACGCCCCCGGGCTACGCGCCGCTCGACCTGCAGAGCGTCCTGCCGTTCGCTGCACCCACCTGGCGGGGGAAGCCCTGGAGGCCATCGAGATCGGCGATGGCAACCTCAACCTCGTGTACCGCGTCCGGTCCGCTACCGGCTCGGTCATCGTCAAGCAGGCGCTGCCCTACCTGCGGGTCGCCGGGGAGGGCTGGCCCCTCACCCTTGACCGGACCCGGCTCGAGGCCGAAGCCATGCGCATCCACGCCCAGCACGCCCCGGGCCTGGCACCTCAGGTGCTGCACCTGGACGAGACCGCCGCCGCGATAGTCATGGAAGATCTTCACCAGCACGAGGTGTGGCGCAACGCCATCATCGCCGGACGCGACATTCTGGGCGTCGCCGACACCCTCGGCCGCTATTGCGCCCGTACCCTGTTGGGTACCAGCCGCCTGGTGATGTCGGCTGAGGAGCGGCGCACGCTCCTGCCTCGCTTTGAGAACACCGCGCTGTCGGCCATTTCCGAGGAACTGGTCTTTACCGCGCCCTACCTCGATACCCCCAGCAACCGGTATGACGAAGCCGCGGCCGATCTCGCCGCGGAATTGCGGGCAGATAGCCGCATGCGCGCCGCCGCCGCGCAGCTGCGCTGGGAATTTCGGGCCCGCCAGGAAGCGCTCATCCACGGGGATCTGCACACCGGTTCGGTGATGGTGCGCGACGGCGATCTGCGGGTCATCGACGTCGAGTTCGCGACCTGGGGGCCGATGGGCTACGACACGGGCAACGTCGTCGCCAACCTGGCGCTGGCCAGGATCGCCCGGCGGTTCGGTGGCGCCGGTGATCCAGTAGCGCTGGACCGGGACGCCGCTGCGTTCTGGTCGGCCGTTACCGACGAGATTGGGCGGCTGTGGCCGCGTCGTGAGCCCTGGCTGGAAACCTTCCGGACCGGCCTGCTCATCGATACCGCGCGCTACGCCTCCACCGAAATGATCCGGCGCATCGTGGGCCTGGCGCATGTGGCAGACGTGGATCAGCTGACCGGCGGCGCCCGGCTGCGGGCCCAGACCGCCGCCGTGCGGGGTGCGCGGGCCCTGCAGGCCGCACCGGCGGTGACCACCTTCGACGATGTCTGGGCGCGCTGCGCCGGTGAGGGGACCCGCTGAGATGAAAAAACTCATCAACGATCCGGAGGCGTTCGTCGACGAGGTGCTCGACGGGCTCCTGCTCGCCCACGGCGACCTGCTGCGTGCCGCAAGCCCGGACCGCCGGGCGTTGGTGCGGGCCGACTCCCCCGCGCCGGGCCGGGTCGGCATCGTCACCGGCGGCGGCTCCGGGCATCTGCCGGTTTTCCTCGGCTATGTCGGTAAGGGGCTGTGCAGCGGCGTCGCCGTCGGCAACGTCTTTTCCTCGCCATCTCCCGAACAGGTGTTGGCGGCCACCCGGGAGAGCTCGGGCGGTGCCGGAGTCCTTTACCTGTACGGAAACTACGGCGGCGACGTTTTGAACTTCGATCTGGCGGCCGACCTGGCCGACGCCGAGGACATCATGACCACGACGGTCCTGGTCACCGACGACGTTGCCTCCGCGCCTCCGGAGAAGGCCGACACACGGCGCGGGGTCGCCGGCATGGTGTTTGCCTTCAAATGCGCCGGCGCTGCCGCCGAGCAGGGTGGCACGCTGGAGGAGGTCGCGGGCGCTGCCCGGGCCGCCGTTACCGCGACCCGCACGATGGGCGTAGGGCTGTCACCTACCATCCTGCCAGCCGCCGGGCAGCCGACCTTCGAACTGGAGGATGGCCAGATGGAGATCGGCATCGGCATCCACGGCGAGCCGGGCGCGCGCCGTGGGAACCTCGAAACCGCTGATCTCGTCGCCGAGCAGCTTCTCACCGCAATCGCCGACGACCTGGCCCTCGCCGACGGTGACCGGGCCGCGGTGCTGGTCAATGGGCTGGGCGCCACGCCGCTCGAGGAGCTGTACATCCTCTACCGAGCCGTTCACCGGCTCCTCGGCCAGCGCGGCGTGCGGATCGAACGACCCTTCGTCGGCGAGTACGCCACCAGCCTGGAGATGGCCGGCGCCTCGATCACTGTCATGAAACTTGACGACTCCCTGCTGTCCCTACTCGACGCGCCGGCATTTTCGCCGTTCTTCAACCGGTGACCGGCGACCAGCTCGCCGCGCTCATCGCGCGTGCCATGCCGCTGCTCGCCGAAGCGCAGGAGGAACTGCGCGCACTGGACGCGGCCCTCGGCGACGGTGACCTGGGCATTACGGTGGCCAAGGGGGCGCAGGCCGTTCAGGCCGCCGTCCAGGAGCTGGCCGCCGGCGCCACCCCCGCGGCCGTGCTGCAAACGGCTGGGCGGGCCTTCGCCTCGGCCAACCCGTCGACGATGGCGGCGCTCACCGGGGGCGCCCTGCTCGCGGCAGCCAAAGAGATCGGCGAGGCGACCGAACTCGACCGCGCCCTGGTTCTTCGCCTCGGCCGGGCCGCGGCAGGCCGGATCGCCGAACGCGGGAAGGCCGTGCCCGGGGACAAGACGGTGCTGGACGCGTTGTTACCAAGCCTCGAGGCGGTGCAGACATCGCCCGACCCCGACAGCCGGGCGCTACTCGCGGCGGCCGGGGCAGCGGCCGAGGTTGGCGTCCACGACACCGCCGCCAGCACCTCCCAGCGCGGCCGCGCCGCCTGGATCGGCGAGCGCGGCGCGGGCACGCCGGACCCCGGCGCGACGGCGTACGTCCGGCTTCTGCAGGCGCTTAACGACGCGTGGCCCGCGTGAGGCGTATCGCCGTGGTAGGCAGCCTGAACGCCGACCTCGTCATCCAGGTCGCCAAGCTGCCACTGGCGGGCGAGACCGTTCTGGGCGGTGACCTGCGCCGGCTGCCCGGCGGGAAGGGCGGCAACCAGGCTGTCGCCGCCGCGCGGCTGGGCGGCGAGGTCACGCTCGTCGCCGCGGTCGGTGACGACGAGTTGGGACGGCTGCTGCTCGACGCCCAACGCGCGGAGGGCGTCGATGTCAGCGGCGTCGAGATCCTGAGCGGGGCACCGACGGGCACCGCGTTGATAACCGTCGAGCCGGGTGGCGACAACACCATCGCTGTGGCCAGCGGAGCCAACCGCAGGCTCGATGAGCAGTCCGTGCGTGGCCAGCGGGCGGTCCTCGAACGCGCCGACGTCCTGCTGGTGCAGCTCGAAGTTCCCCTGGCCGCGTCCCTGGCCGCCGCGTCCGCGGTACGCGACGCGGGCGGCCTGGTGGTGCTGAGCGCGGCGCCGATACCGACAATCCCCCTTCCGCCACTGCTCGGCCCCCTGCTGAACGCCGTCGACGTCGTTGTCCTCAACGAGGGGGAGGCTCGGGCGCTCGCGGCCGCCGGCCTACCGGCGCGGAGGGACCAGGCGCAGATCGTCACGTGCGGGGCGCAGGGCGCTCACTGGACCAAGGATGGTACGGCCGGACAGGTGCCGGCCCTGCCAGTCGATGCCGTCGATGCGGTTGGCGCCGGCGACACCTTCGCCGCCGCCCTTGCCGTCGCCCTCGCGCACGGTCGGCCGCTTGAGGCGGCGGTGCGGCGCAGCTGCGCGGCGGCGTCCCTCGCCACGCTCGCGCCAGGCGCGCAGGGCGCGATGCCCACGGCCGAGGAGGTCGCGCGGGTGCTGCCGGAGGATTCAGATGCTCGAGGCTGAGCGCGCCGCGGTCTGCCAGGCCGCGCAGCAGATGGCCCGGGACGGGCTGGTCGTCGGCACTTCCGGCAACGTCTCGCTGCGCATCGGCGACCACCTGGCGGTCACCCCGACCGGGGTCGATTACGCGCGGATGCGGCCAGAAGACATCGCAGTCGTGACCCAGACGGGCCAGCAGGTCCAGGGCGCCCTTCGGCCGACGAGCGAACTCCCGCTGCACCTCGCGGGCCGCGCCGTTGGCGCGACCGCGGTGGTACACACCCACGCCGTGCACGCCACCGCCGTCTCGACGCTGGTTGAGGAGGTCCCCCCCGTCCACTACCTGCTGGGCTTGTTCGGCGGGTCCGTGCGAGTTGCGCCCTACGCCACCTACGGCAGCCGCGAGCTAGCCGACGGCATGCTCGCCGCGATGGCCGGCCGCACCGGCTGCCTGCTCGCCAATCACGGCACCGTCACCATCGGGACAGACCTCGCATCGGCCTACGACCGGGCGCTGCAGCTGGAGTGGCTGTGCCGGCTGTGGCTCACCGCCCGCTCGGTCGGCGAGCCTTCGCTGCTGCCCGCGGACGAGATCGCCCACATCGCGGTGAAGCTGCGCTCTTACGGCCAGCCGCAGGCCATGGACGGCTCCGATGTTCCCACCCATCCCCACCATGAGAGGCATAAACCGTGAAGGCCGTACTGCTGAACGCGCCCGCCCCGCTCGAAGAGCACCCGCTACAGATCGCGGAGGTGCCCGTGCCCCAGCCCGGCCCCGGGCAACTACTCATCCGGGTCGCGGCCTGTGGCGTCTGTGGCTCCAACCTGCACATGATCGAAGGCGACTGGCCAGGCGTACCGACATTCACCCCGATCATCCCCGGGCACGAACTGGTCGGCCGCGTCGCCGGGGTGGGGGAGGGCGTGAGCGCCTTCGGCGAAGGCGATCGGGTCGGGGTGCAGCCGCTGTGGTCGACCTGCGGCCAGTGCGAGTACTGCCGCACCGGGCGCGATCCACTCTGCCGCACGAAGGAAATCACCGGCGAGAGCGTGCACGGCGGTTACGCGGAGTACGTGCTGTCCGTCGCCGACCACACCTACCTGCTCCCCGACGGCCTCGATGACGCGGAAGCCGCGCCGCTGTTCTGCCCGGGTATCACGGCATACGGCGCGGTCACGAAGGCAGGGCCGGGACCGGCACGGACACTGGCGCTATTCGGGGTAGGCGGCGTCGGCCACATGGTGTTGCAACTGGCGTCGTTGCAAGGGGCGCAGGTGACAGCGGTGAGCAGAGGCAGGGAACACCTTGAGCTAGCCGCCGAACTCGGCGCCGTCCGCGCTCTCGACGCGACCGGCGATGACCCTGGCCAGGTACTCGCCTCGGAGGGGGGTGTCGACGCGAGCATCGTCTTCGCGCCCTCAAGTACCTCGGTGCGCCAGGCACTGCAGGCCACCAAACCTGGGGGCACTGTTGTCGTCGGCGTCAACGCCGAGGTCGGCGCACTGCCTTTCGCGGAAGAAAAGACAATCGTCGGCTCGCTACTCGGCAACCGCCAGCAGATGCGGGAGGTTCTGGCGCTAGCTGCCGCAGGTCGGCTGCGCTCGGTGGTCGAAACCTTCCCGCTGGATCAAGCCGCCGAGGCCCTAGGCCGGCTGAAGTCCGGCGGCATTCGGGCGCGGGCGGTGCTTCTCACCTGATCCGGGGCCAGCCCAGCGAGGACCAAGCCCCACGGGGGGGAGCGCAAGGGTCGCGCCTCGCCTCTACGGTGGCCCTACCAGATGTCAGCCGCGGGCTGGTAAAAGGAGCCAGGGCCACGTCGGACGCTTCGACACCGGGCAGGCGCGATACGTGCCACGGCGAGCCGACCACACTCCAGCCATATCCTCGCGCAGGGGCTTGCCGACGCGGTATGGCTAATGGACCAAGCTCATGGTGAGGAGTCGATGACCGCGACCGCGATGGCCTCAGGCAGCTTGCTGGCGATCGCCCGGCGCGCTGGAGGGGTGACGACGAGTTGGTAGGCGTCGCCGCCAGGGTCACGGGCGGAGGCGACGGACGGCTTCAATTCTGCGGATGACGTCGCCACGGGCGTAGGCCTTATCCGCTTCCCGGATGTCGGCGAGCGCGTCCGGGTCGCCCACATCGTCAGCGGCAGTCAAGGTGTGTCCACTGACGATGACGCACGTCGCATTCGGTTTCATGATCGGCCCGCCGGAACTGGGAGCGCTACCCGGGGGTGGCGACTCGGAGCGTGTCCGCTGGAAATGTTCGACTCGTCTAGCGTTTCGCCGGAAGGACCGTGGATGGGAACCCGGACCGGGACGGACCCGCGGGCCGACGGCCAGTAGACCTCGACGGCCAGGCCAACGACCCGGCCGAGTTAAATCGACGTTTCGGTGTCCGGACTACTCGCCAGCCGATCGAGATCGCAGTGCCACCTCCAAAATGAGCCGAGCACGATTGAAAAACCGTCCTTCCTGAGCTCCACCAGCCTGGATTCATCGGCATGTGCCAAAGCGTTCCTGGCAACATTGCGCCTGGCGCCCGATCTGCGCCTGGCCTCGAACCAACCGGTGAGCGAGAAGCAACCCTTCCAGACGCGCCGACCGGTCCTTCCTCCATGAGGCGAGGGCTCTGGATGCCATGCCTAGGGACCGTACGGGGCCTCTCCCGGCTGATCAGTAAGTTACGCACAGCCGATCTAGCAACTCGGGGACGTCCACGAAGGCCATCCGGATGCTGGAGTCGCTGCAGCCGTAGGGCAGGACGAGGGTTTGCTCATGCAGCAGCGCGCCGCAGGAGTAGACGACGTTGGGCACGTAGCCGTCGCGTTCGGACTCGGTCGGGGTGAGCAGCGGCTCGCGCAGCGCGCCGATCATCTTTGTCGGGTCATCCAGGTCGAGCAGGATCGCGCCGATCCCGTAGGCCCGCATCGGTCCCACCCCGTGGGTCAGCACCAGCCAGCCCTGGTCGGTTTCCAGCGGCGAGCCGCAGTTCCCTAGCTGGATCAGCTCCCAGGGCTGCTCAGGGACCTGCACGGTGACATCGCCGCCCCAGCTGCGGGTATCCGGTGAGCTGGCGAGGCCGATGGTTTCCCGGTCCCACCGGGAGAGCGCCAGGTACCGGCCTCCGACGCGGCGCGGGAACAGCGCCATGCCCTTGTTCTTCGCCGCCGGCCCCAGCAGTTGGGTGATCTCGAAGGTCTGGAAGTCGTCCGTGTGCAGCAAATGCGGCTCGACGTGGGATCCGTCGTAGGCGGTGTAGGTCGCGTAGTAGGTGATGCTCCCGTCCTGTTCGGTGAACCGGGTGAACCGGGCGTCTTCGACGCCGTGGCTCTCATCTGGACCGATCGGGGAGATCACGCACTCGGGCAGCGGGCGATCGGAGGGGAAACGCAGTTGGTAGTTGCATGCGGCAATCCAGCGGATCCGTTCGATGATCGCGCCGGCGCTGCCGCGGGTCAGCCGGTCCCGCTCGACGGAGGCGATCGCGGCGTCGAGTTCGGCCTGTTCGAAGTGGGCCGGGAGCATGCTGAGCAGGTGGTTCGCGGCGCCGGAATCGGCGCGTTCGGCCAGCGCTGCCCGCAGGAACTCGCGGGAAATCGTCGCCGGCACCGCTTGACCAGTGACTAGATACCGGCCCGGATTGTCGAAGCGCACCTCCCCCGCGCCGGCGAGGACGCCGGTGCGGAACTCGATGCTGGAGATGTGCCCCTCGCCGACGGCACGGACGCTCATGATGAAGCGCAGTTCGCCGGCCGCCAGGCCGCCCTGGTCCGGGTGGGCGACGATCGAGGGGTTGAACAGGGCCGCCGCCTCGACCGAGTACTCCTGCGTGCAGTAGGCGCCGATCAGGTCGCGCCGCTCGGCTGACGCGCCAGCCATCTCGGGCATGCGGTGCGCCATCAGCGCGAAGTGTTCGGCGAAGGTGACGGCCAGGTCGCGGTGCCGGGCGCCGAACTTGGCTACGGTTGCGGCGAGGGTCGCCGAAACCTTCTCGTCGCTCATCTCCAGGATGCGTTGGATGACCGCGTCAGCGCGGGAAACGCCGCGGGCCAAGATTTCCTGTCCGGGCAGGCACAGCTTGGTCACGACCCGGGAAGGGTCGGGACGCAGCACATCGGTTCCGCGCCTTACCCAGGCTGGGTCCCCCGTCATCGCTGCGACACCAGCATCCGTTGGGCCTGCTGGAAGGTGGAGATCATCGCCAGGGTCGACTCGGCGCCCTGGTTCTCGTTGCGGCCGGCCCGTTCCAGCCCGTCGCAGCCGCCGCCGCTGGCGGGGTCGTACAGGGCGATGCCGCAGTCGTTGTCGCCGAGGAACCAACCGGCGGCCCGGAGCAGGCCCTCCTTCCAGCGCGGGTCGCCGGTCAGGTCGTAGGCGCGGGCGCAGGCATCGGCCAGCGCCGCGACCTCGATGGGCTGCTGGTCGAATCCGGGCCGAGGTTCCCCGACGGCCCAGCCGCCGATCGGGGTCACCGACAGGTGACCACCTGAAGTCTCCAGGTCCAGCAGCCAGCCCAGCATGGCCAGCCCGTCGGCGAGGGCCCGGTCGTCGCCGAGCAGCGAGCCGGCGGCCAGCAGCACCTCGGGCAGGATCGCGTTGGCGTACCGCAGCCGCGGTTCGGTCCAGGTCCAATGCGGGTCGGCGCCGGGCGAGCCGATGAGGCTCGCGGCATTGGCCAGCAAAGTGCGGGCGCCGGCGTGATCGGGTCGAACGCGCAGCACCTCGGCCGCGCCGAGGGCGGCGAAGGCCATCGCCCGGGGATGCGGCGAGCGGCAGCCGGCGCCGAGCTCGAACGCCGGCAATGCCGACGGTGCCAGGGCCGGGGCGTAGGCGACGGCGGTGCCCAGGCCCCACAGCGCGCGGCCCCAGCAGTCCTCCAGGGTCGGCTCGTCGGTCCACTGCCGGTCCGGGCCGCACCGGTTGTGGAACCGGCCATCGGGTACCTGGGCGGCAATGACAAAACGTAAGTAAGTCCGGGCCAATCCGACGATCTGTTCGGCGGGTTCC
>JAABUO010003279.1_pt1 | contig 19343 bp, 19 predicted proteins | sample 5559291 | NCBI WGS metagenome assembly JAABUO01 (sample SAMN10711878, study PRJNA513372) | rock metagenome | isolation source: Antarctica rocks | place: Antarctica: Victoria Land, Finger Mt sud
TTTCTTCCGAGTGGGTTAGGAATCGCAATACCTAGGACATTTTCGAGAAGATTCAGCTGGCAGAATACTGCCAAGGCAAGGCAGAATCTGACGGACAGGCACGAAAGCGTTCATGGCTCCACACATATGACAGAATCTCCTGCTAAGGATACTGACCTGTCTAGATAACTATCAGGGAGAAGAAAGCGATATTGTCGTTGCGTCCCTAACTCGAAGTAACGACCGTCACGATATTGGGTTCATGTCGTCTCCAGAACGTCTCAATGTTCTTCTCTCCCGCGCACGAAATGCTCTTATCTTGATCGGTAACGCAACGACGTTCCTAGATGCCCGTAAAGGGAAAGAGTTGTGGAGAAATCTTATAAACTTGCTCAAAGGCGGCTCGCACATTTACGATGGATTCCCCGTTAAATGTGAACGACATCAGGATCGTAAATCCGTTTTACGCTGTCCCAAGGATTTCGACCAGTGTCCGGATGGCGGATGCAATGAGCCGTGGTAAGCTCTGCAAGGCTTTTCTTCGACGTTGTGCGCTGACTGGGTTACCTTCAGCGGCGTTTTATTGCAGTGTGGTGTGCATATCTGCCCACGTCGATGCCATCAGTTATTCGATCACTCAAAGATGGAATGCAATCACTTGGTTCAATCAAAATGTCCCGTAGGCCATGTACAATCCTGGAGATGTCACACAAGTAAACCGGCCTCGTGCCGTTTATGTGCGAATGAGAAACGTTCCCAGCAGAAATCGTTGCAAGAAGAGTTCGTGCGGCAGCAGAGACGAGAGCAGAAACAAAGAGAACATGCGGCCGAATTGACCAGATTGGATGAAGAGATACAGACGTTAAGGGAAACCATTGTGGATTCTCAAATATCTAAAGAAATGGCACAGTCTTTAGAGCAGAGAAAGCAAGACCTAGAGGATGCCAGGGTCTTAGCGGGACGTTCGTCAAGGTCTCCGGTCAACGCAAACGATCCTCCAAATGTTCAGACTACTTCTGTACCTTGTAGCGGCGAGACTGTCACTTCGAATAATGGCGTTGCAGATGATGTACGAGATTCCAAGGAAGTTGGGTCTCAAGATGAGCATGCCCCTTCGCCGTCAGAAAGTGAATGGGACCGGCAGAAGCGCGTGGACAATACCTCAAATAGTGCCATCGACTCTCTCATGAAAATGACTGGTTTAGAGGAAGTGAAAGCGCAGGTTCTCAAGATCAAGGCAAGGGCCGACACCGCCCTAAGGCAGAACACGAATGTGAAGGACGAAAGATATGGGATAGTCTTATTAGGCAATCCCGGGACAGGTAAGGTGGTGTCCAAATACATTAACCGGGTTATTGACCGTGTAATCTCCAGGCAAAACGACCGTAGCTCGCCTCTACGCAAAATTCCTTACTTCCATGGGTGTGTTGTCAGGAAATGGATTCGTCGAGACCTCAGGATCTCGTCTTGCCAATGATGGGGTTGCTGGAGCCAAAAAACATATTGAGACGATTGTCAATGCGGGTGGGGGTGCATTCTTCCTCGACGAAGCCTATCAGCTTGCTTCCGGACATAATTACGGAGGTGCTTCGGTCCTTGATTTCTTGCTTGCGGAGATTGAGAATCAGGTTGGGAAGGTTGTCTTTATTTTCGCTGGCTATAACAAGCAGATGGAGAAATTCTTCGAACATAACCAAGGTTTCAACAGCCGTATGCCATACCGCCTTCAGTTCGCCGACTACAAAGACATAGAACTCCTTCAGATGCTTGGTCAGCGGATCCAGAAGAAATACGACTGGAAGATGAAAGTTGAGGGAGGCGTTGGTGGCCTTTATGCACGCATAGCTGTACGACGTCTTGGACGAGGGCGAGGGCGTGAAGGCTTTGGCAACGCGCGCGCTCTTGAAAACATTCTAGCAAGGATTTCAGAGCGGCAAGCTGATCGCCTTCACCGGGAACGCGTCGCCGGGGTCCGGCCGGACGACTTTCTCTTCAAAAAGGAAGACCTTCTTGGCCCGGAGCCGTCGAGAGCAATAGTCCAAAGTGATGCGTGGAAAGAGTTACAGGGCTTGACTGGGCTTAAGGCCGTCAAGGAATCTATGCAGGGCCTCCTCGACCGTATCCACACCAACTATCAACGGGAATTGGAAGAGAAAGAGGTAATCGATGTGAGCCTGAATCGTGTCTTCCTCGGCTCTCCTGGGACGGGGAAAACATCTGTGGGGAAACTCTACGGCGAGGTGCTAGCGGACATGGGACTCCTCTCGAATGGTGAAGGTCAGTAACTCCTTCATTCCCGCGCTTGAAACACTGGGCAGCGAGCCGTGTCTCTTCAATCGCTTATTGGGTAACTACGATCGACCTGATGCGGTTCTCTTTGCTTTCGATTTGATTCAAAACGACTAACACACTGTTTTTAGTCGTTGTCAAGAATCCGGCAGATTTCGTGGGAAGCGTCTTGGGAGAATCCGAGAAGAACACCAAGGCGATCTTGAAAGCGACTGAAGGGAAAGTCCTCATTGTCGATGAAGCTTACATGTTGTACTCGGGTGGCGCTGGCATGAGCACAACGTCTGATCCATATAAGACCGCTGTTGTGGACACAATAGTCGCCGAGGTCCAGAGCACCCTGGGTGAAGATCGATGTGTCCTGCTCCTAGGGTACAAGGAAAAGTTGGAAGAAATGTTTCGAAACACGAATCCGGGCCTCTCTCGGCGATTTGCATTAGATGACGCCTTTGATTTCAAGGACTTTGACGACGATCAGCTGCGGGAGATTCTGGAGCTCAAACTCAAGAAGCAATGCTTAGAAGCCACAGAGGAGGCCAAAGATGTTGCCATATCGATGCTTGCCAGAGCTCGACACCGCCCCAATTTTGGCAACGCAGGAGAAGTTGAAAACATGATCAGTCATGCCAAAGCCTCACATCAAACCCGACAGTCGGCAAAGCCACTGTCTGGTCGGTCCGCTGACGTTCTTTTCGAGCCCCACGACTTTGACGCGAACTTTGACAGGAGCGCGAACGCAAGCGTCAACTGTAGAGCGCTTTTCAAGGATGTCCTAGGCTGCGACGAAGTCGTTGGCAAGTTGGAAGGGTTTGTGCAGACTTCGTCTAGTATGAGGGCAAGAGGTGTTGATCCTCGAGAGCATATCCCCTTCAACTTCATCTTCAAAGGTCCACCTGGTAAGTGCGACTATTACACTAACATTGCAATTTCTGTCTGACTGTGCCTTCGTTGGTAGGCACGGGTAAAACCACCACTGCTCGCAAGATGGGCAAGGTCTTTTACGACATGGGCTTCCTCTCAACAGCGGATGTCCATGAGTGCTCTGCTACAGACCTGGTTGCTGGATATGTAGGGCAGACAGGACCAAAGACAATCCAACTGCTCGAAAAGGCTCTTGGAAAGGTTCTTTTTGTCGATGAGGCTTATCGTCTAGGAGAAGGTGCTTTCGCGGCAGAGGCTGTTAATGAGCTCGTTGATAGCCTGACAAAGCCTCGATTCGCAGGAAAGATTATCGTCATCCTCGCGGGCTATGAAGATAGCATGAATGAGCTCCTTAGTGTTAATGAAGGATTATCAAGTCGCTTTTCAGAGGAAGTTGTCTTTACTAACATGGAGCCAGAGGACTGCTGGAGATTTCTTCAGCAGTGTCTCGGAAAGACAGGCATCGCTATTGATCAAACAGATACACGTGCGTCATCCTTGGAAATCATCTCCCTGTTTCGAGAGCTTTCTGGTCTTCCTTCTTGGGGCAATGGCCGCGACGTTCAAACTATCTCCAAGACGCTCACGGGCGCTACGTTTCGAAATGCAAGCAACTCAACAGCGAAATTGACCGTATCCCATTGGCAAATCATGGACTCCCTTACAACCTTCTTGAATGGACGAAGAGCGCGCTCAGTCATTAGCAGCTCAAACTCAACAAGACTAAAGCAAAATGAACAAGCTACGCAGGATCTAGTTGAACGTCCAATTGCACTGGGAACGATGCAATCTACCGCACCGGCCAAGGACGAGTCTGAAAATCCAGTAGCGGCTGTTGACGAGCCTACACAAATGTCCGAAGCGTCAGATCAACGCGACATAGGTGTCACAGACGCAATCTGGGACCAACTTCAAGCTGACAGAGCATTCCAAGAACTAGCTCAAAGCTCTATGGACAATGCTGTGGCTGTTGCTGAAGAGGAGAATCGTCTGGCAGCCGCGAAGGCAGCTGCCCTTGCAAAGGAAGTGGAACTTTTGGCTGCAAGAAAGGCCAGAGATGAAGAGTTGCAGGAATTGAAGCGCCGACACGAGGAAGCAAGACTCAAAGAACTGGCTGGTCGGCGTGCAAAAGAAGAGGCTGAAGAAAGACTTAGCAAAATCCGCGAAGATGCCGAGCGGAGGCGGAAAGAGGAGTCACAGGTCCAAACCAAGTTGAGGGATATGGGTGTGTGCATTGCGGGGTTTCGTTGGATCAAGCAGAACGGTGGATACAGATGTGCTGGCGGGTCGCATTTTGTTTCGAATAGCGAACTTGGGGCATAAATGTGACTTCTTGCTCATCAGCTGGGCAGCCTCGGGGTACAAAAGAGATGCGGAGTTCTCAGATTCATCTGCACTGCTACCCAGGGATGGGGGGTTCGAGAGGTGGATACTGAAGGGGGGTCGAGAAGTGGATGCTGGAAGGGGATCGAGAAGTGTATGCTTAGAAGGGAGCCAAATATGAGTGCTGGAGGGGGATTAGAAGTAGATGCTTGGAGGGGAGCTAAATGAGTTTTCCGATATAACTGGGCTTCACCTTAAATTTAGATCGTAGGGCCAATCTGCCCTATCGGTTTGCCTGCACTATAATCCACATACCTCTTCTGTGTATGGAGGCGCTAGCCAAATGAGAACACGGAAGAACGTTCCGTTGGATTCGGAAGGCGGAGTTGATTACTCAGTAAAGCTTGTTTCTTTGTGCGGCTCTTGCTTTAAGCACCGCTAGTACTAATTAAATGCTAGGCCTGCTCAAGCTAGTGGAACAACTCTTCTTGCTTTCGCGGCTCCTTGGATCATGCATTACTGTGTGATTATGGTAGCTCAACTTGGCCTCATTATGTTTGAATGCACTGCAGTGAACACGCCTTGCTCTTCTCCCAATCTACTCTTTTTAAACAGGGAAGGCCCTCTGTCGCATGTTCTGGAGGGATTCGAAGTGAGCCGTGGACGGTACTGAAGCTGACGCCGGATGAGAACGAGAATCTGTGGTTGGTCTTGAAGAGGGGTAAATCCCTGTGAAACTACATTGAGGACAAGTTAAGGTAGGCGAAAGGGCCTTCCCCGTTTCCGCCTATTTGCGAGCATGGCTGACAATTCATGTAAGTACAAGATTCGATTGGTCTGCACAGACTTCTTCCCCCACCATCCGGATGCCGACCGCGATCCACGTGATCTTCACGGAATTTGTCGTGGAAGAGATCAGGTCTCAGCTGCGACGGGTCGACAAGCACGACGAGATTGCGGCCATAGTTGACATGGTCAGGTCAGAAACAATCTCAGACGTCTATCTCTACGGGCATGAACCCATTAAAGGAAGATATCCCAAACGCTCCCCTGACGCCTCTCTTGCGCACGCCAACTCTCAATATCCCTCCGTTATCATCGAAACTTCATACTCACATTGACAGAAGGACTTGACACGGCTGACTGATGATTACATTCATGGCTCTGACGGAAATATTGACGTGATTTTAGGATTCGATATCGAGTCTGACTTTGGGTCTAAGAGAGCATCAGCATCTATCTGGGGACCGAGGGTAGTTCGCCCTCATCCCAATCCTGCCGACATCCGAAGAATACGAATGATATCGACAGTCAAAAAAGGTACCATTGAGATTGCAGAGGATTCAAAGTCAGATTGCGAGTCAGTGGAGAGGGGCTCGCACATGTTGAAGAGAGGACGTCGTAATGAAGATGTGCGGAACCGGCGAGCGGCTTAAAGTTAGATAGCTCGAGCGCGGGTAGCAGCCATGGCACCATCCAAGTATGCATGGTCAAGTCGCGCCACGCGACGGATACAGTAAGGCGCGGCTTATGCATGGTCCACAAACTTTAGTCGATCTTTTCGCTAGGAGGTATGTGTACTTTGCAAGGAAGATCGAGGACAAGCCACGATTCAACTCAGCGCTTGACTGCCCTCGAAGCGGTGCAGGAGGAGCAAGAGTAATCCGCAGATCGCCGATTCTAGAGATAGTTTGGATTTTGCGCATTGAATTCTTGATCCGCATCATCTTATGCAATCTAAATACTTCTGCCCTCACTTTCTTGAAACTTTTAACTATTCCGTCACCTTCCTGAAGTAAGCATTTGAATTGCAGCAACATGTTCAAGTCAAGTCTGACTATTTGACTGTGCTTATCAATGCTTTCCTGTCATTCATTCGAAAAGAAATATTCTGACTATTTTGCTGCTGCGAGATGTGCCGATTCACAATGGCACACCAGAGCACGAAATATATCAAGCTCGCCGCATGATGATAAATGCAGGAACTTTACTTTCCTGCAAGCTCGGACTTTGCCTCCTATCCAGAACGCTATCCCGAGCCCAGCATCACAAGATGTCTTCCAGGGAGTACCACCGACCCCAAACGCTCCTATTCGACCTTCTCCTCCCTCTTCAATACCGCCAGACCAATCAAGTTCGCGCTCAGTCGATGCTCAAAACCTTCTCAACCCTGCAGGAGGTAATTGCTCTGATACAAAAACTTGTCGGCGGACTGCTGAGCGCTCCGACTCTCCCCCAAGGCCCCCTTCCATGGAACCGACGTCTCGTAGGGCAACGCCCTCTATGCCTACGGCCTTCGTGATTAGCCGTTCACCAATCGACGTCTTACTACCCAGTTTTACGCCTTCCCTAATAGACGCGTATCCTCCGCCTGCGGGTCGATCAATGATGCTTAGTTCTTCATCAAATCATGCTCCAAGCGGGACCATATATGCTCGACAGCCGTCATTCGTGCTACCTGGAGATCATGCAAATCCCAGCAGTGCGCCCGGTTCTCTCAGTCTCTCGGAAATAACTACAGGCCCTTCCAGTTTCTTCAAGATCTCATGTTCCTGGTTTGCCCCTGGCGAGATCATCTCCACACCTCCAACTGAGTCAAGAGGCTCCTTACTCTCAGGCACAGAACTGTGAGCGCTCACGCGGTGTCAACTCAGCACCTCCGCAGCCGACTTCTCAAAGCGACAGCCCCAGTACCCAGTACTCTTCGTACAGTCAGGTCAGTCAGACTGGGTCCGCTATCGCACCACCCATAGCGTCCACCGGCCAGCCTCAGTACTTTTTATCTACTCCGTCATCTGGTCCCTCATCGACAATGCCGCAGATGCCGCTGGGTGCGAAGGCCTTCGAGGTGCCTACATCAAACACGGCAGCGCAGAGTCAATACCAAATGATGGCGCTGGAGACAGAGCAAGGTCCCATTCATGTACCTATTAACGTGCAAGCCGCGTCGAAAGTCGCTGACGAGCATCGAAAGCGAAATGCCACCGCCTCCCACCGTTTTCGTCAGCGCCGAAAAGAGAAAGAACGGGAGATTTCTGAGAAGATTGCCAAATTAGAGGCTCAAGTACGCGAGACGGCAGAGGAGAGAGATCACTATCTTAAGGAGAGGGACCACTTCCGGGACGTGGCCCTCCGCCAAGGCGCAGATGGCATGCCACGACGGGCGGACCATCACTTGCACAATATCAAGAAGCTGAGGGTAGTGAGCGAAGAGGCGGGCAAACCAGACGAAGCACGAGTGCCTACGTCCCATCTCAAGGCCTCCTATCATCGGCCGTGGAGCCTCCTCCACCAATGCCTCCATTTGAACGCATGAGTGCGACTAGCATTCAGGCCTCTAATACCTAATACACCAAAAGCGATGTGCAAATTGTGCTTCATGTTTCCTTCGTCACATTTAACCCAAAATCGGAAACGTTCCTCAGGCCGAGCAACATTCAAAGATATACCTTGGTCAGCACTCTGTCAGCGTTGGAACCTGGAGCGTATTCCTCGAACCTCCCCTGGCAAAATGGAGGCAATGGTCCTTACAGTCTACATGAGATGTCGGTGATAGTCATGTTTGGTTTATCGGTAAATATTTGGGCTGGTGCTCTCGCGTATTTCGTTTATTTTTAGTGGTTGGGAAGAGATTCTTCGACCTCTGAGCCCAGTTTGGACGCTTGTCTATGGTACATAATTTTCTGGCGAAGCCGTCAAACGGATGGATTGTAGATGAACAAACTTGTATACAATGTGGGTTTGTGAACTCGATCATTTAATGAAAAATCGCTGACACACGACGGTCTTCCATGACTCGGGTGCATCGCTTCTTCGCTGTCTGATCTGATGATTTTTGCTTGGACGTCCTCGTTGCGTCTGTTGTTTCCATCCATGCTTCTGCTTGCAATGTGTTCGCATAAACTTGACATTGCGACATATGTACTGACAATTGTCTGGCTTCAACTGACATATTAAACCATCCGTGCAAATCTTCAACTCCGATACTGCGCTGTTAACATAATCGGGCACCTCGAACTCCATGGAATACTGAATCAAATTCAATGATGCTTCGTCAATGACTGTCATCAAATCTCGAACACGCTGAACAATCCATCGATGCTTTGGGCCCTGATAATGCGCCTTAACTTGCGATGGCCATATCGCATGCATACACTGCTTACATGTAAGAATGCGATACTTTTCTAAATATGTAATCGATTCCATGATTGCGATGCTTAATGGTGTTATTAATTGAATACGATCGAGCAATTTTCCAAAGTTTTAATGTTCGTGAGCTCTCAGCAGCGACCGACGCTATTTAAAGCCTCTAAAACCTCAATCTTGCGCATTTTTAAAAAAATTCATATTGATGTTGTTAAGCTTCATTTTCGAGTTGGTCATAAATCTAACTGAACTCTATAAGACGTGAAGTTTTGAAGAAAATCGGCCCACAAAGTAAAAAGGTAGTCAGCCTCCGAAAACAATGGTAGGCAGCCCCCTGCTCTCAGATTCTCGCTTAATTCCCTCACCAAAATCAATGGTAGTCAGGGCTGCCTACCATTACCCATTTGGGATAGGAATCGGCAGCTGTTCTGTCACACCTTTGGTATAGACCCCGTGTAGAATGGTTGATAGCATATCTAGACGCTGACTATTTTCCAAATTTTCTCTGCCATGAGTCGAAATAGTCTTGGATCACAAGAAAGAGTTTGTCCATTCGAAGAGAGTTCTGGTGCATGCCGGACGTATTATTGTACATTAGCTATCGACTGAAAGTACTCATAACGGAAAATAATAAGGATTTATACGTGTAGATGACAGCCAGAAGCGGAGTAAGTCGCTGTATTATACCGCATAGCTCGTCTTTCCATTTCAACGCCTAATACTATCGTCAGTCCTCGAACATCCGAAACATTGGGCTTACAGTGGCTTCTTCTAGATTATTATGGGTGTCTTAGCTCTATTACCAACACCATAACAATAAGTCTTATAATGTCTCGAGACGCACCTTAGGTTTTTCTTAATCCATGCCACCCTGTTCGCTGTGAGCCTGCCTGCGTTGTCTGGCAAATCGAGCAACACGTACTGCAGCAGCTAATCCAACTCTAGCAGCTTGTCCTTCGCTTATTTAAGAATATCGTCGAAGCATGGTAGAAGGTCCTGAATAGAGCTCCCAAAATGATGATAATGGATGTGAGTATAGCATAATTATAACCTCTATTGTAAATTGATGCTGTGGTCACTGTAGTAGATAAGCTCTATGAATCTGCTATTATTTACCAGCCTGCGTTTCCATTCGAGAAGCTCTACTTGGGTCGAAGTAACAATCCACGGCTGCGTGATCTATGTAGAGAAGAGTGTCGAGCTGGTAAGTGAATCCTGGTGGTGGAACTCGGAATGCTGGGTGTCTCCAATAACTTATGCTGTTCTTATTAGTGATACTCGTCGGGTCTCACTGTTCGTCTCGTCTAGCCGAGACCATACTTTTTGCCAGAACCAGAGTCTCGGATTCATAGACATCGCACGTAAATTGCACTTTCGCCGCCAGCAGGCCCCTCCTAAGCCTCACCATTCACTACGCCAAGCTTGAACCCACCTGCACACCCTCTCTGAAACAACCCGTCCGGATCATACTTCCGACTCACCCCTTGCAAAACCCGTAGATTCTCCTCGCCATACCTTCAAACGGCCTCTGCCCTTCCTGGCAGTAATTCAAGTACCTATATCGATGGCCAGTTTTGTTGGCCGCTGAAACGGCATCAATCTGCTCGACGGCGTGGCGAGTCGTCGTTTTGACGAGCTCGTCATCCTGACTTTCGTCCCAATTGACCGTAAAGCTCACGATAACAAGAGGTTCATCAGTTCCGTCGTGTAAGCCGAGCGGATTCGGATCACCCTTGCGTACCCAGTCCGGTAGGAGCGGCTGCAGGACGAGCGTGAAGACCAAACCCTTGACGTTGTCACGGCGAATGGAGGCGAAAGCATCGCAGTAGGCAGCGTGTGCGGCGGCGAGTGTAGCGGTATCGTTCTTGATAGTCACGCTACCGAAGACCTGACGCCTACCGGGGGGATTAAGCGCGTTCATTTCGTCGGTCGCGCTAGTTAAGGTGCGTACCTTACAGGTGCTCCAAAGACGCCAGACCCTTCTCGTCCAGGACTTTGGAAACATCCATCCACTTGGCGCCAGTCCCGATGACTACGCTTGTTCCGTCCTTAGATAGTGTTACCTCGCAGAAAAGGCTAAGATCGATCAAAACCCCTCCCCTGATGCTCGCAGAACCAGGAACCGGAGAATGGTCACCGCTACGAATAGCAAACCATCCTCCAGCCTTTTCATTGCCACCTTGCTTTTCCCGTTCGTCGTACTCTCGCTTGAGGATCGTGACGGCCGAGGAAAGCTGCTGGACGTCACGGGGCCGGAGGACGCATGCTGGGACGACTTCACACTCCTGCTGGGCCCAGTAGGAGTTCATCGACTCCTTGAAAGCGGCAACGTCGCGCGGAAAGATCGCGTTGTCAGGCAGAGCTGATGCAAGACTTTTGCCGACCCGTGTGGGTTCTGGAGAGCTGCTTATGAGGTCCAGGTGATCGGGTTTCTTTGGAGCTTGTGGGGTGAGTGATGTTCGTAGGCGACGCATGATGAAGACGGAGACGGTGACAAGGATCGTCGTTGCGACAAACGCGGGAAGCAGATGAAAGGCCATAATGCTTGTTTGCGAAGTGAACAGCGAAAAGGCAGATCACTGAGAGGAGAAGGCGTCGGTCTTGGAACGGTCAGTGGTGACGGTATTAGGAGGAGTGAACGACTGATCCGTGTAGAATAAGTGTTATCGGACATGACTCAGCGCTTGTGCATCAGAGCTGTCGTACATGACGGTATGAGCCAACAAGGCGCACTCTCAAGGCACAGCTGCATCGGGCATACAAGTAGAAGTACGAAGGCACAGTCAGTGCATTTCAGAGGTTCTAAACCAATAGCGGTGACGCCACTAGGGATGACAGAATTCGCGCACCAGTCTCGGCATTATTCCGCGTGCTTTTGCGGCCAAGGGTGTGCGCGTCACCCCCCTGTGACCCCCACCCGAGCCACCTTAAGTCAATCTCGGGATCTCAGCTCCGGGGGCTTGCGAAAAAGCCGGGACACCCCCACGTGCTTGCCTCAACATGCGCCGCGATCATTTCAGCCCCAACTTGGAACATGTTCCAGCTCACGTTTTCATCTATTTCTTCTTTTCTTTTCTTTTCGCGCCCACTTGTTTGCCCGCGTGTGCATACATTTCGAATGAATGTCTAATTCTCCTGGATCTCCTAACCTAGTCACACGAAATTACTTTGTGTAGACTTCTCGCTACGCAGCTTCGCTCCTGTGTTGCTTTCGAATTGGGGAGAACTCCTCACTGCTCAAGGACTACGAGCGTTTAGTCATGGAGACTCTCGAGGCTCCCCACCAATCAAGCTTTCTGCTCGACGAGGAGCAGCATAACGAGCATCGGAAGCAAGAAGCGGAAAATTCACACTATTCCGCTGATTCGACCCTTCCGAAGTCTGCGCAGGAGGAGGACGTTTCGAAGCCGCCGTCAGATAAGCTATTCCGACAAAGTTATTTGCTTGTCCTGGTCTTACTGTACAGCTGCCTCTCCATGATTGCTTGGATCATACTGTGTGTTCAGAATAAAAGGCCCATAACGACTCATACTTATAGCTACTTCTCCAATGCAGCTGACTATAAAGGCGTTCTTGCGGCTCGAATGAAGAGAAATGCTGAATGGTTTCGTGCGGTCAAAGTCCTCCTTTCCGTCACGAACACACTGATCCTCCCTCTCACCTCCACAGTTTGCGCTAGCGCAGCCGTTATCTATGTTCAGAGCTTCGGTCGTCGTCGCCATTTTAGTATGCAACACACCAGCACTCTTGCTGACAAGGGATGGACAAGCCCTCACGTGTGGCTCGCCTTGTTGAGCGTCAAAGGGTGGAAGTCCCGAGGTTCCTATTTCTTAGCCTTTGCCATGGTCTTTCACGCTTTAGGTACGTTATACCCTTAGTTGTCGTCGATACTGGGCATGGACATAACCATTGATAGGCTTTCTCATCGGTCCTCTTCAACAATACTATATTGGATTAGAGTCCTTCAAGTTTCAAACCATCCCACATGCTGCGCTCCGACAAGGGACAGATGTCTACGACCTCTTCAGATATGAGGGTCCCGGGCACAGTCAATTACCGACTGCACGACTCCGGAGCGAGCTAGCTTCTGTGTCAACTGAAGACTTTCAACCAGAGTTGTGGCAGGAGGGTACAACTCATTGTTCGACAAACACATCCATCTCTCCCGAATGCTACCAAGGTGGTACGACGTTCTATGATATAAATGCTTTACTCGGCCCATACATAGCACAACTTCCTTCAGGCTACCAAACAGGGTTCATGACTCAGTTCATGCCGCGAATGAACAGCTCAGTCTCCTACGCTAATGTCTCACAAACAGAGTTCCCTCAAAATTGCGACACAATGGCCGGTGCATACTACGTTGATTACGTCTACAACGAGACTCTGCTCAATCTTCAAGTCTGTATGCTGGATAACATGTCTCAATCACCATGGAAAGCAACTAGAGATCGGCAGGACATCTCAGAAGAAATGTTCCTGAACTTAACTTACGGCACCCTTATAAATCCAGTTACGATTGATAAAAATCCCGGCAATCTGACGCTCAAGCTAGTCGTCAATACCACGCTTGGATATTTTGAACTACCAAATTACAACAACAGCGGTGTCGCTGGCCCTTTGCTCGCCAAAGATCCGCACGATCCCTGCAGAATTAACACCAAAATAAAATGCCTCTCCCAGTGGGAATCGAAAAGGTCGCTCCAGGTAAACAGAAGTGACAGCAGCTTTGGAATCGGTCAAGTGGCCAATCTAGGACCCCTCGCCATGATCGCCCTAGCTCTGTTCGAGCCAGGATCATTCATCGCCACTCAATTCAACCGCACGGCAACAAACCCGCCAGATCCGGCACTTCCAAGCCCAGGAGTCCCTTGTACAGTTGCACCGCTGAATCTGCTGCTGGGACGTAACGAGTATGTAGAATCGCGCTGTTTTTCCGAGCCCATCGATGACGACGACGGATACGTCTCCGTCAGCATCTGGCTCAGGAATTTCTACAATATCGGCAGCATGCAGAATACTCTGCATGCGGGCGTAATTCTGGCTAGCCAGGTATGGCTCGGTAGCACTACAGGCAGCCTCACAGTCATGTTTGACCTGGGTGCGAATTCCGAACGACCGAAAATATCCTCTGCAGGCGTGATTCTCCTCTCGGTACTTCTAGCCATCGACTTGATCCTTCTCCTGGGCCTCGCCACTTATATTAGCTTTTCTTATACGTGGACTGCGAGTTTCGATTCTTCGGCCATGATGAGACAGGGCGCTGCGCGAGCTGATGAATTGCCGTTGCATATTATTTTATCGGATGGGGAGGAGAGGACCCGAGCGGTGCTGGAGAAGATGCCAGGATGGGTTGGAGATGCGACGCCAGATAATGATGTAGGTGTTTTGGCGATTGGGGCTACGGCGCCTTTGAGGCCTGGGAGGAAATATCGTGGGCCCTTAAAACCGTCCCAATCTCTGCGCAAACCTCCAGCGTCACCTCCTCCGTCCCGCACTCCCCTCCCAAATCCCTTGCCTTAACGCCCCTCTCCGTCACCTTCTCCACACACCGAATCAACCTCTCCGCGGCCACTTCCTCGCCAAGCCACCTCAACATCTCCGCTATGGTCTAAAAGGTCCCCACAGGATTCGCCACCCCTTTCCCTACAAGATCAAACGCTCTCCATGAATCAGCTCAAACATATTCGGCCCCTTCCTCTCCGGGTCCAGATTTCCCGTCGGCGCAATGCCGATACTACCCGCCAATGCAGCTGCCAAATCACTCAGAATATCCGCATGCACATTGGTAGTTACAATGGTGTCTAGCGTTTGCGGTTGGAGCACCATCCGCGTCGTCATGGCGTCGACTAGCATTTCTCCATCTCCACATCCGGAAACCCTTCTGCTACAGCAGCAGCAACTTCATCTCAGACAACAAGCCCATGGCGTTGCGCATTATTCTTAATGGCAACAGTCAAATGCTTCTTCGACCTCCTCCGCGCAGCAGCGAAGGCAAACCGCATTATCCTCTCCACGCCCACCCTCGCAAATATCGACACCTTCGTCGCTATCTCCCATGGCTGCCCAACGTGCGTACGTCCGCCTTGGCCCGCATACTCGCCTTCGGTGTTTTCGCGTACGATCAGTCAGTCCAGCACGGATGGGTCTGCAGCTGCTGCGACGAGCGGAGATGTGGTTCCCCGTAAGATGCGCGTGGGACGGATGTTCGCGTATTGTTGTAGTGATTGGCAGATTGCTAGGCGTAAGTCCCAGAGGGAAATGTGGTCGGGCACATCAGGGGAGCCGACGGCGCCGAAGAAGATTGCGTGGTGGGTTTTTAGTACGGAGAGGCCGTCCGGTGGGGTGCGGTAGGTGTTTGACCAGGGGAGGTCTGTGATTTCTATGTTGAATGTGCCGATAGTCGCGGAGAGCGTGTGTAAGACGCGTATGCCGGCGGCGATGCGGTATGTTTTGGCTGGAGTAGCGGTGGTATTGGACATGGCTACGCATAAGTAGGTGAAGGAGAAGAGAGCGATATGATTGTATGGCTTTACATTATTTGCTGAGGTTGAGCGGAGATTTTTTGATTTGCGATGGCGTCTTATGGCAGCCAAGCGGCGATGAAATGCAACATTCACAAGTTCTACACAGGAGAGCTTCATATACCACACAATGTTCATAAGAAGTGATACTGTCTAGACATATAATATACGACTTTGACTTTGATTTTGCAGATTCAATCTCATTAACCGGGTGAGATCATCGTCTCCCCAACGCCATCGCTAGATCTCATGCACATCTAGATACCATACACATCCCCCCGCGCAAAAGCTGCTCTCACCAATCCTTTCCAAGCTTATTATCCAGCTCCTTGCTGTCCTCCAGCATCTCATACCTCGCTGTAGTCTTCGCTACCGATTCTTCCTTGGGCTTCTCGATTTTCTCCCCATCATCCGCGGCCAACTCTTCCCCTTCGACCTTCTCACCTTCACTCATCTCCGTCGATTTCTCCAATGCAGCTGCATTTGCTGGCCTTTCAACAAGTCCCAATCGTCCTTGCCTGGTTCCTGGGATTCGGTATTTGCTTTCTTAGCTGCGGGTTCCGTAGCCTCGCCTTCCTGTACCAGCACGCCTGACCCTTCAACTTCTTCTTGGGGTTCTTTAGTGCTGGTGTCTTGCGGTGGAGCGGGAAGTTCTTCGGGTGAGGGAGGAAAGATCTTCCTGTAGTGCGACAACACCACTGATTATGGCAGTGCTTAAAGAGGCAAAGCGCAGTCGGTTCGGCTCGGTTAGTTGCGTCCATGAACCGACCCCAGGTTTTCGGACGTAGAAAAATCGTTATAAAATCGAATGTGTACATAAATCGGAGCATTGCTTCAACAGCGCGGATATTGTCTTCTTTGAGCTCTACTATGCCATCGGCCGCTTCCTAGTGATCGTAAATTAATATTGTGCGCGATACCAGTAATCATGGAGTCAAGATATCCTGTTCCCAAACGTACCTTCCAGTCGCCATCACATATGCTGGAGAAGTATTTTGATTGACCGCATACGACTATCTTGTGGACTTTGAACTCCTGGGCCTCACAACGGATAATAAGGTCCGAGTACTTCGAGGAGCTGAAAAAGCTGAAAACATTAGCATTAGGTAACCACCAGTCCCATAGGCTAAGAGCATACTCGTTCAGACTGATATGCAAGGCATTAAACGGATTCTCCGCAGCCATATGGTGTAGACTATCAAGCGCTACTGTGTTGACTGGAGCGTTGCATTATTCTAAAATACGGCAGTGAGCATAGCACCTTTGTTGCACTCGCTAGAACTATAAGCTAAATCATTTTAGGCCTTGCTTTGTAACTTCTGCTCAAGTTCGTCTCCACCCGGTTTCAACTGGCTAAGATCTCTTCAGCAGCATCTCGTTTCCCCTGCTTACGCTGCTTCTTGTGATTGCGATAGCTGCGACCGTTTGTTTGGCAGTGAAGGCCGAAGTGCAGCCGTCCATACCATTTGAGATGTCTGGAATCCCGGCATACTGCTGCTTTGAGTCGCCATGATCATCAAGAACGAGAGTGAGTTAAATGTCGTCTGAGTGAATTGAATGTTGCTTGAAGTTTTGATACTAAGCTCTATACTACTATCGACTCTCGCTCGAGAACGCTTTATTTGTAGACTTTCCGCTTCAATAGACCACAATGGTGAGACTGTTCGACTTCAAGCCAATTCTGTCTCATACATCTGCAATGCCGTCTTTTTCGACCTCGAGATATTTTGAACAGTCATCTCAAGTCGCAGACTAACAGAGACGAAGGAAGCGGCAAAGCTAACGCGCGAGTGCACACGGATCGCTTTATTAACCATTTCAAATCAATAGCACAGTTAGAATCAAATTCAGAGCAACAATCTTGTTGCTGTAGAGTTCAAGACTGTAAATGATTGAAAGATCAGTTGATCATATGAGCACGATTCATTAGATTTCTTAGTGAATACTGTCAGTATGAAAGATGATGTTCAGCTGTATTATAAAGCAATTCTAATACGTGTATACACACATAGTGTCTTTTATCTTAAGATCTCATCTGTTAGATCATGAGATTTAATATTTGTAGAACACTATGTCAAAATTTTCAAGAGTATCTTGACGCGAAAGTGTGATAATGTTCAAAAACAATCTGTCTTGATTTAATTGCTTCGCTCGTTGACAAGATCTGAAATGATGCAATTCGCTTATATCGACTGATTTTATGCACGTTCGCTCAACATGTAGAAAGCGCATTCATGAGAGCTACGAACGACATTCTGACTTTTGTGTAACATGACTAACTACATTTATTGCTTCAGATTAGACTGCTTTTCGTGTCATGATCGAATCGATGCTATAAATCAAGTTTAAAAGAGACAGAAGATTTGAATGTAATTGTAATCAGTCTTCATGTCTTCTCTGCAATGAACATCATCTTCAAAGAACAATACTCTGATTTGTCGTGAAAAACTTCTGCAAACAAAATCATGTTCAATGATCAATATTCAAGTCTATTGTGAAACGATTTTTTAGACATCACTGACAGCGATTTCACTTATTCGAATCTCACTTTGCAGAACTCGATAGATCATGAGACATCTGCTATTGATATTCAGAGAACAATCTTCTTTCAAATCTTTCAAGATCAAGCGATCATTGAGAATCTCATTGAGACGTCGATGTACATCGATCAAGCACAGCAACAGCAGTTGCTAGAAGATCAACTCTTTACTGTTGAAAGTGAAAAGACAGAATTCAAAGAGATCAAGACATTGTATGAATGAGACTCTAGAACGATGACATAGCTGATTATTATATAGACTTGAGAAGAACTCTAGATATTCAGACAAAGACTTCGCTCAATCAATAACTTCAACTGATACTGACAACAGACAGATCGATCATATGAGTCAACATCTTGCAACTTTGACTTCATACTTTGAGACAATGAGATCGACACTGAAAACTTTGACAGAGCAAGTCAATTGTCAATGAGAAGTCAAGACTTTTCTCTCTTTGTACTTCAATCGATCAAATACATCAAGCAATGCTATGAGTCTCGATAGCAAGCGAGTCAAGAGAAAGTGCGTTGTTGACAATGAAAAGCTTAGAGATCTTTGAGCGTCGATCGCGTTGTCATCTATTGATTATATCTCAAGCATTTACATTGTCTCTTCGATCATATTTTTCAATACCTGCTTTTGAACGCATAGATGATGAAAGTTGTACTTTGCATAACTTCATATAAGTTCAGTTGCATGATAGTTCTCATAAAGCTTCTTTGCAATTTCGTGTTGCTACTTTTTTATTCTTAAGATTAATATCATAAATTTCATTATAACATTTTTGCCTGTTTATTAATTCTCAATTCATAACAATTCTAATGATTCTACTCAAAAAAGAGCTCTGAGATTAAAGACATCTAATAGAGCAACAATCGAAAACAGATAGTTAAATTCACAACTTCAAAAAGATCATGATTGTTATGACAATCTTTGATTGTTTCAGCAAGTCAGCTTCTCAAGTAATTGTCACAGATTCAATTCAGAGATTGACTGAAGTTCTGATTCGTACAACTGATGTTCAGCTGCTTGTTGTTCTTCAATACGCAAGAAAGACTAAAAGAGAAAAAAGAAATGAGTGATTCGTAGTTCACTTCATATTTGATATCATGTGAAATATATGTATCTTTGCAATTCAACTTGAAAAAAATCATTACAACAATTTCTGCTCTGTCGACATCGACATATTTCATTCTCTGAAGAAAAAGAAGATTGTCAACGTCTTTGATTGTTTGCACGACATAACTATAAGTACTGATTAGATATAAGCAGAGCAGACTGATGAGACGAGCATTAAAAGCGCTGATGAATAGTATATTGATCGAATCAAGCGTGAATACGTAACGATGCAATTAGAGAATTTGCTTAGTACTTCGCTCTGATGACTTATTTGTCTCTTGAGATTCGTCTCTGATTCTTTGACTATGACATTTAACTTTGTAATCTTGACGTTGTTTCTGACATCATTGTATCATTTCTGACATCGTGACATTATTTCTGACATCGTGATGTCATTTCTGATGTCATAGCGTCGTTTCTGACACTGTGACATCGCTCTGAACGTCTTAATATCAATCTTTAAATTCATAACATTGTTTTTGAAGTCATTTACTTTGATCTG
>JAABUO010003280.1_pt1 | contig 19336 bp, 11 predicted proteins | sample 5559291 | NCBI WGS metagenome assembly JAABUO01 (sample SAMN10711878, study PRJNA513372) | rock metagenome | isolation source: Antarctica rocks | place: Antarctica: Victoria Land, Finger Mt sud
CATAGAACCGGACCCTCTATATGTATTGCCGCTTGTTTTCGGTTTTGTGACGCTCGTCAATTTGGAGATGCAGGCCAATTTACCTCGAGAGACAAGATCGAGAATGCAGCTCATTCTGAGCAACGTAGGAAGAGTCGGAACAGCTGCGTTGGTTTGCATTGCAGTAAACGCGCCAGCAGGACTTTCCCTATATTGGCTTACTTCGGCATTTTTCTCACAGTTGCAGAACCGCCTGCTGGAAAGCTGGATTCCATTAACCTCTACCAGTCAAGGATCACGTTAATCCTCAGCATTCGCAGTCCGATAAATTCGCTCTTTTCTCCGGATTCCTTCTTGCTTGAGCAGCCAATTCACGCGTGTGCACCATTGACGCTTAAATACTTGCTCCGAGAATCTCTGTGCTGATCGCCTTGCTCTTCTCCTCATCTGAACGCTCTCTTCATGAGAAAGATTGAGGGCGTCGGCAAAGCCCTGTGCAAACTCTTTGGCTGTGGTCGCTAGAAAACCTAGAGTTAGCTTGGAAAAATCTCGCAAAAACCTGTTTGCTCCCCATCGAGTGGCACTACAATATCAAGTTTTGGTCCCCCAGACGAATGAACTACTGGGATCAAGCCTGCAGCCATGTACTCGACAACGCCAATGCCAAAATGCTCGTTCCACATGGCATTTGCTCCCACTGAAGCCTTACTCAGCGCTTGTTTAATTTCCTGCCAGCTGACTTCACATTGTATTGACAAAGACTCTTCCAGCCCTTTTTCATGTGCGAGCAACCGGAGCTCATAGACACGTCTCCTATCTGCATCATCACGAACTGATCCGATAAATTCAAGCTTAGCTTTCATCTTATGTTCTTGGTGGAGCACCGCCATGGCTTCTATAAGCATCTCGTGTTTCTTCTCAGGACGAAACTGCGCAATACAGAGCACCACATGAGCCCGCTCTTTTTCAACATCAAGGGTTTGCAAGCTGTCACAGTCCGTCGGAGGATAGATGGTGCCAATTTTGCCTCTCTGCATCCACCACAGTGATTGAACATGTCTTGCCGTCCAAGTGGAATTGGCCATGACCACATCTGTAAAATTTCCGGCAATCGAGTACAATAATGCAAACGCTTTCCAGTATAATCGCTTGGCGAAGTTAATGGTCGGGACTTTCGAGAGCATATCAGTCGAGATTGTTGGATAGTGAACGTATGCGGCTGTGGGTACATCCAAGAGCATTGACACGACAGGGATTGTGAATGCATAGCCCATAGTGTCAATATATATATCTGGGACAAGAGTACTCAAAGCTTCATAAATCAAAGGAATTGAACCAAGTGACTGCCCAAGTAATGTGAACCGTGGCCACGCTTCAGCAGATACCAGATATCTTTTCCGGAGATATACAAACTCTATTCTGTCAAGCTGCAGTGTGATGTCAAATCTCGTAGAGACCTTGGATAGGATCTCCTCTTTATTAGAGCCAACATCCCCCGTGTATACGACTGAGATGACATTAGAGTACTCTTCTTGAATTGCCTCAACAGCCTTCCACAAAACACGCTCTCCACCTCCACCAGCATTACAGTACGGATGGAAGAAACCAATAATTACGACTCTTTCCTTTTCATTCGTAAGTCTAGCCCTGAGTCGAGCCCTCAACCCTTTAGAACATGACCGAAGCGACTTTCCGACGAAGTAGGCGGTAGCTTTGACTACCAAGTACAAGACTATTGGCACCCCGATGACTAACAGCACAACACCCGCAGTTAATGCAGCTGCCAAATCACCGGATGGTGCCTTTGACATGGAGCGTGCGTCAACTTCAGGAGTGCATACCAACGAATGATATTAACGAATTACAAAAACACGGCGTCTCTCCATTTTTGTGAGAAAGTGGCATGTAAAGACGCAGCCAGATGCATAGCAAGAGGAATCATCATCTCGGACTGAGTTGGAGTGGAGAGTTCGTATGATGCGAACGAGCCCATCAAGAGGCACGTTGATAAGCAACGCCATGAGACTAGATGTAAATTCTGATCTTTTCGAAGTCTAATAAAGAAAGCAATATTTGTGTCGACGTGGAGATGCCCTTATCTCAACCTGGCATTTGAAGACTACATATTTCGAAAAGGCAGCCCTCACTCTACCCAGTTACTGTTCTACAGTAACTGTCCAAGCGTGATCATTGGCCGGAATCAGAATCCATGGAAGGAGGCGAATTTGCATCTGTTGGCGAAGAACGGCGTGGATTTGGTCCGTCGACGATCCGGCGGCGGAACAGTTTTTCACGACGACGGAAACTTGAATTTTTGTGTGTTCATGCCAAGGGAGAGATTCCAAAGAGACACTTATGCTCAGATGGTGGCAAATGCGCTTCATACAATTGGCCAAAATACTGCCCGAGTGAATGAGAGACACGATCTGGTGATTAACGTCGACGGGCAGCTACGAAAAGTATCCGGTTCAGCCTATAAAATTACAAGGGAGAGAGCTTATCATCATGGGACTCTCCTCTGTTCCTCTGAACTTACCAGTGTGAAGAAGTATTTGTCATCGACCGTGGCGGCAAACATTCTTGCTAAGGGAGTCGAAAGTGTGCGAAGTGAAGTGGCTAATCTTCATATCAACCCAGCTCAAGCCATAGAGGCAATAAGCCATGAATTTCGTCTAGAGCATGGAGACACGGAAAGCTTAGAGGTGCGAACTGGTGATCTTCATGAGCTTGATAGGACAATTTTCAAGGCAGCAAATGAGCTGAAGGTAAGTGGGTTTCATTAAGCAATGAGCTAATGAATCAGGACTGGGAATGGAAGTACGGACAAACACCGGAGTTTCAACAGGTCTTGCAAACTAAGTTCCATTGGGGAGAAGTCAAACTGCAAATAACAGCAAAACGCGCCGAGGTAACTCATGTCGAAGTCAAGTCAGATGATAAAGATGCAACACACCTTTTACGATCACTTGTCGGCGTTGCCTATGACCCTTCAGCTCTCGGAAATGCTCTGACCCACGCTTCAAATGGTTCACGCGCTAGAGAAATCGCTCAATGGCTAGCCAAGGAAATCAGGAATTGAGTCAGATTCTGTACATGGATTAGGATGGAATTGATTCTCCTGCTCAACGAGTATTGTTTGCAAATAGGCGCACACAAACGCAAATCTGTCCATACTTTTCTTGCCAAATTGCCGAAGTAAAGAGCAGCAATTTCCCGCCAGTTGTGGGCATGCAAACTGCAAGCATCGCGGTGTCTAGAGATCCTTATTGTGCGGCGTCCTCCATAATAACATCACCACGGTCAGATTGTCTGTCCGACGATTTCTTTGGAATGTGATCCTGTTGCGCATGAAATACTTTTGAACGGAGCCGTTCGAGAATCTTCTCATGTTCATTATACAGATTACAGGTGAGAAAATCTGAAAGCTCAATCTCACCTTGAACAGGCCTTGAATCAAGAAATGCTGCGACGGTATCTAAAACAAATTCCCCAATTGCCGGATCAGACGCAAGGATCACATCCAAAAGTGCATCAAAAACCTTTCTGACAGGGTGTAGCTTTAAACACCTTTCAAGCAATTCTACATCATACTCAGGAGGTGCAAATTCGTGATTTTGTGGAAGCATTTGCATAGATGACCAGACCGCCAATTTCATGACCGATTCTTTTAGTTGAGTTAGAGGTTTCACGCTAATATTGGGATCGTTGACAGAAAAGTTATATTGATGCAGACGAGCTTTCAAATCCTCCATCTCGTCTGCATGCTCTGTAACTTCAGCACTACCTAGCACTGGAGCAATGATGTGCGAAACGTTGCGAACAGTTGCGTCATACATCCATTGAGCTTTGACATCCAGAGATTGTCCGGGGGTAATTAGTGACGAAAGGAACTTCATAGGGATTGATGGGTCTTGATGTTGAGCCCATAATTGATCAGAGATCATGATGAGCGGCCCACTGATACAAGGAATGAGAAAGGGTTGCATAAAGTATTCGATTCCCTCCACAACTGTGCTTATGGGAAGTATTTTCGCATAGCAGGCATACATTGCTTGCAAAAATATTGAAGGAACCAAAAGATAAAAATCTTGAGGGGAGCTAGACCCCAGAAGCATATCGCTGATGCCAGCGCTATCGAATAATGCTTTGATCCACTCACCAAGCAACTTTTGGTTTTCGACCGTCATTTCATGAAGAGAAGTGCTTCGATCACGAAGGCACAAATATCTTTTAGAGAAACTATTTGAATCGAGAGACAAGGTTGATGGGTCGAGTTTCGATCGCGTGACGTAGGTAGTGAGAAATAAGACTAGCACTCCAAATTCCTCAAAGGCCTGTTGCAAATCCTCATCTTCCTCCACCTTCCAAGTATCCAAAGCTTCTGCAAAAGGTATTAAGAAATCATCGCAATAAAGCTGTAGTAAGTCGACGCGAGTGGGAACCTGTACAAGTTTGGAGCAAATAGCTGTCACAGTAGAAAACCGTTTTTCTCTACATTCATCCACAAGGATAGTTTTGACAGCTTCCGCGTATTCCACCTGATTGCCATCAAATTTGTCGAGCCCTTCGATCCATTCGTGAATCTTCTTCTCATCTTGGGCAAACGCAGCCACCAATGCTTCGGCTGAGCAGGGTTCCCTTTCAGACAGTGACCGCACACCAAGAATCTTTTCTGTAGAATCACTTGTAAGCAACTCATGCACTATGCATGACTCCACAAATTCGAAGCGGACATCAATACCTTCGACTAAAGCTAACAGATCAATTTCGGCATCTGCAAGGTCTACATCAGGCATCACTTGCATCACGGAAGCGTCGATAGTTTGGAACGCCTTCAATACCGCTTTTTCGAAACTTTCCTCCCCATAGAGGCCTTTACACAAAAGTGGAACCTTGCTTATTAGGTACGACCGCCATATATCCAGAGATAATGTGCGGGGAGCTCTGACGTTGCTCAAGGCGTCACAAACCCCAATGATAACACCGGCCAGCATATCGTCTTGGCTCGAGTTTGCATAGTTCCAACGGATCTGTCGGACAATTTCATCATCTTGAAGACGAGGCCGAGTCCCTAGCACGCTGCAAAAGAACACAAAGAGTCGAGCTCGAGCGTGCACTTTGGGAACAGTATTGACAATTTTTTGGCCAGCTGTTTGTGCAAGGAATATCGTATGTAGGTCGGATAATTGAATCTCTAACGCTGGATCAACATGGGCGTATCTATTGATAAAGTTGGTGAGGGCAGCGTCAAATGTTTCATGAGTATCCAGCCAAAGATTACTTGTCACAGTTCTTTGCATCAAGACAATACACAGTTGCATTGTGCATTGTGCCAAAATTTGTTCATTTTCCTGAATAGAGCGCAAAGCATGAAACCACAAAACCAAAGTCCCCGCTAGGTGTGCAATGATGGCTTGAGAAAAATCCGTAGCCTGCAGGAGATACTGAATTATGCAGGAAATCACCCCTTCACCTAGCTGTCCCTTTCTATCGTTTTGACTTAATGCACTGAGTATCTCATCAGGTGAAGCCCACTGTCCGATACCATGTGTGAGAAGCGCTACCCATAGCATGTCCGTTGTTGCTGTTTTTGGCGGACACAGCAGACCATTGGCAATGGTGCTCTTTGAAACATCGAATTTCCTTATGAAGCAGTCAATGAGGCCAACACTCTTCTCCAGAGGGGTGCGTCGTCTTAGACAGGTTGAAACAAACTCAGCAAAGGACGGTGGTGGCTTTGTACCTGGCATGTAATCATGTCCAATACGCTTTGATTTATGGTCTAGACCTGAATGAGATTAACGTAATACAAAAGAGTAACCTCAAAATAAAAATGGATGCGTCGTTTCCTAGTCAATTACTTTGCGGCTCTATTCTAATTCACACGTCTCTGCTTGGAAGGCCTTGAATTGCCCGAATTGCCAACTTGGGAAGACACGTGCTGGATGGAAAGCCTCGAGCATTTTGAGTCTGAGCGTTTCATGAAACACACGTCGCGGGGAAGTCCAAAGTAAAATTCCACTAAATGGCTGTCATTACTTTTAAAAAACCTACGTTGTTTCTAATAGTAGTCTTCAGTCGCGTAAGTCATTGAAGGAGATATGTACTAAAATACCCCTGGGTCGTGTTGATTTATAGTGCTGGTAGTGGTGGCGGAAGCTTCGGCGCGGGGTGCATGGAACGGGATCAGTATGCAAGGGCGGACTCCTAACCTCGGCACCAAAGTCTATGAAAGCGCGCCAACTCACAAAATTGGCATTGCACTTCCGCGCGATGGCCAACTTTGGCTTGAAATTGGCTTGAAAAATGATTGGTAAGGTGAAACAGCGCGCTTAAGCGCTTGTATATGGTGACGTCATGAAACTTAATTTGTCGACACGCACGGCCCCCTTTTCTGCTCGGGTAGAATTTTCGCCTCACACAACTGCCGGCCCTCCCAAAGCTGAAATCAACGCTCGGAAATTGGCGCATGTCAGTAAAAGTTCTCCTTAGATAGCGTGTGTTCCATTCGATAGGGATATAATATTGCAAATCTCAGCCTACTGTTTTGAAGCAATCCATAATTGTAATCTCTGTTTGTGCAACATTTAACGACGTCTATCAATATCTTTTCCGCGACAATTCGATGACACTGCACTAGGCGTTGACATTCCTACATCTCTATTCTTCTTACTAGTGATCGTTGATAAACTCTTCTCTGGGCCGATTGAGCGTTTTTGAGACTAGGTCGCGCGAACGCGTTCGAATATGCTGGAGCCTTCCAAATATCGAGAGGCCGATGAACGGTCGAATCTTCGGGGCCCAGGTCAGACAAGGTCGTACAAGTACAGCAACTTTCCAATCACAACGAATCTACCACAGCGCATGGAGCGAACACCGCGTCCATCGCCCAACATAACCAAGGATCGTGCAAAAGCGAATCGATTTCTGCGTGTCGTGCATCCTTACCAGCCTAAGCAACCGACGAGTCCATCGACGGTGTGTTTAACTCTACATGGTGGCGAAGTCATCCTAATGCATACTATCCATACAACGGGCTGGGTAGATGGGACTGCTTTGGATTCTGGTCAAAGAGGGTGGGTACCAATTAACTACTGCTCAGTGTACGAAGACGAGGGAATAAGGCCTCTGTTACAAGCTGTTGTGAATTTGTGCAATTGTATAAGGGACGGAGTTCTCCAAGGTCACCATTCACAAGTGGCTGCCGTGGTAGCGGCGATACGAACCTTCTTGAAAGCTACAGGCTGCATTTCACGGGAGTCCGAAATTGTCAAAAAGAATACTTCTGTACGACATGAGCGAAAATGCATCTTGAGTGAGTTGAAGGACCTTGTTACTTCTGCAAGGTTGTGTGCTCAAAGAAACACATCTAAGCCACGGCTTCTCAGTGCCAATGATGAGATCCTCTTCCGAAGCCAAACAATCGTTTGTCGAGCAACCAAGTTGATGGACAATCTGGTGAAGTATGGAACTGGTACGTCGCCTCCAACACCACCATTCAGTGATGGAAGACGTATTTCAGCTACATCCTCTGCTTTTTCGACAAATACAGAGGCTGCCCTAGCCCCAACAAGCGCAGAAAGCCGGCTGGGCGCGGCATATGACATTATCCTTTCGCATATTGCCACATTCATTGGCCGTTTACAAACCCGACATGTCTCTCCCGGCATACTTGATAATGTTGCTCGAGAGACAGTACTTACCGCAACCGAGATGCTGGATATTGCGGGCCTCATCTGCGAGCATTATCCATACCGCGCAAAGGATTTATACACCTGTCAGAAGTGGCTGCATAAACGAGGCGACGCACTTGTGCGGGTAGCTGGGGAAATTCTTAATGGGCACAAAATGAATGTGGTCGATGGCATACTACATCCTGACGAAATAGATTTCCTTTACGCTCGAACGATGGCATTATTTCGAGCTACATCTGACTGCCACCAAGCAGCAAAATCAATCTTGGTTCAGTTTGGGGACTTTGACCTACTGGACGACTCCGTTGGCGTCCGCACACCCTCGGACCGAGCAAGTTCCGTGGCCAGTAATCACAGTGCCTCCTCTTCCGTAATGCATCATGGAAGCATGCAACGTTCACACCGCATCCACTTTGATCAGTCGACAGACTCGGAAGACGACAATCTCGAGACATCGCATGCCCGACAAGACACGTTAACGCAAATTGAGAGCGTGTCCATATCAGGCGCCAACGAGTCGACGACCAGCGGAGGGGGGCCTGTTGGTCGCAGGGATGGCAGTCCGGATGGCGAGCGTGTTGCGGGGAGAAGGGAGTTTGGCTTCCTGAGTGAAAATGAAGTTACCCCACAACCAACTCCGGTCCAGAAATTCCAATCACAACGCCTGGAACCAATGAGCAGCGAACCCTATGGTTCATCTCATCTAAATAATTTTACGCCCAGCATCTCACATTCAGCCATTGGATTGCCGCGCATTCTAAATGAAAGTGAGGATGCTCTGTGCGTTCTACCAATTCTTCCTGGTCGAGTGAAAGCAATGCTGCCACCTCTACCAAAAATCTCACCACTTATGGACGAGTCCCGTACTTTTAATGAAGTCACCAACCCATTCCTTGGAGCTCAAGCTGATCGCCTTCTGCTGGCCTTTTCGGACGAAATTCCCAAGGAATTGGATGAGTCAGACCTTGCGCCAGACGAAACAGACCTTGAAAAGGAGACGTCGACGGAGAAAGACGATTCATATTTGAGTCACGAGAGTGTCGCGACCTCACTTACGACTGATGATTCCATGCTCGTTTCCGCTCGTAGCTCTGCAACGTCGGCATCTAGTGAGGCCAACCCTGGGGTACAGTCTATCTACCTTGAACCGTCGAACAACCAGCTAGAGCTCGTCCGCAACGTGCATGGACAAGTCACTGGTGGAACCTTAGTAGCCCTAGTAGGGAAGCTGCTTGAATGCGACGAGTTTTCAGAGCCATTGTTTGCAGCAACATTTTATCTCACCTTTCGGTGCTTCACGACGCCTCGCGACTTAGCCCAACATCTCATTACTAGGTACCAGTGTGTTGATGAGTCAATCAGCATCACAACAAATACACGCTTACGCGTGCTTAATATATTCAAGGTTTGGTTTGAAGTGCATTGGCAACAGCGACGTGACTATGAGGCAGCTGATTTGATACGCTCTTTTTCAAACGGCATCCTTCAGAGTGGAGGGAGCGGGCTATTGGAGGTGTTGGAACGTGCGGTACACTTGGATTCACAGCTTGTGCAACAACGCATAAGTCATCTTGATCGCTCTTGCCTGTGGCTGCCCTCGACCAAAGTTGCAAAGACAGTTCGCTCTCGATCCAATCTGAGCAAAAGTCAGATGACTTTACTGACCGGCACGAAGAGCACTACAGTACTGGATTTTGATGCAATGGACTTAGCGCGCCAATTTACGATCAAAGGCTCTAAACTGTTTTGTGCAATTCAACCGGAGGAGCTTGTGGGACAAGAGTTTGCCAAGGGACCTGGCCAGTCCTTGGCTGTACACGTCAAAGCAATGTCGACATTGAGTAATGAATTTACGAATTTTGTCTCCGAATCAATTTTACAGCAAGAAGATCACAAGCGACGTGCGCTGATGTTGAAGCAATGGCTCAAGATTGCTGATCGCTGTCTGACATTGCAGAATTATGATACGCTGATGTCTATCCTTGCAGCCTGCTCCTCATCTACCATTGGGCGGCTAAAGCGAACCTGGGACGCCTTGTCGCAAAAGTACAAAACCATTCATACGAACCTTATGAAAATCACAGATCCCCAACGAAATTACTCAGCTTATCGGCAGCGACTGCGAGACCATTCCGCTCCATGTCTACCCTTTCTCGGAGTCTATAGAACAGACGTAAGCCTATTTTTTTTACTCGAGCTGATCCCTAGCTGACCTTTATCGATGAAGGAAACCCCTCATTCCGGCCTTTGTATACGGAAGGCCACAATCAGCCAATCCAACTCATAAACTTCGACAAGCATGTAAAGTCAGCAAAGATCATTGCCGAAGTGCAACGCTTTCAAATTGCCTATGATTTCCTTGAAATTGCAGCATTCCAGAATTGGATCGACGCGCAATTACAGCGGATCCGCAGTACACCTGCCGGCGATGTTGCAGCACTCTACCGCCGCAGTCTACTCTTGGAGCCACGCCGTGACTCAAAAGTCTAGCTTCGGAGACATTTTGGAACATTTTGGATTGTACGAACTTGTATCTTTAAGTCAAATATTGTATACAGAATGAACACATTGCATCAATGAAATCATCTGGTAAGCGCCGTCGAGCATAGCTCTGATGCTTCTGCAATTCCTGGAGCCTCACACGTAGTAGGGATTTGGTTCTACTAGTGTTAAAATGCCCATGCAAATAAGTCGACTTGGCTTTCTCGCACTTTATTTTCTCGTATTCCTCTTCCCCTCTTGCCATTCTACCCTTCGATACAAGATCCCAGCAGGAATTACTGTTCAATTTCCTTTAATTGACCTTGACTGGTAGCGGTCCCTTTGTGCATTACGGTTCAGAGCACAACTGTACACTAGAATCCATTCATCTACCTATTTGTATCTCACAAATCCAAGCAAAGCACCATACACCATATCCAATCCCGCGGAACTTATCTTTGCCGCATGCTCCCGATCCTAAGTGGCCAAGGAAGAAATATCAATGATTGCTCTCATCCAGTTCGCGCAAGCTGGTATTGTCTTCATTTTCCTTCTCCTCCATCGGATCCAGTTGAGATTTTGATATTCCACCCAGACACGTAACCAAGCGGCTTCCCATCGATGCCGATCTTGTCCGCTTGCGCACGTCGAGAAAAAAACCGTCATCGTCCTCCTCCTCCTCATCTTCCTGACTTCCGAAATTGCTGTCATCGTCGCTAGTCTCATAGTTCTCTACATCAGTCGCCGCAGAGCGCACAGACAAGTTTTGAAAAGCCGGAGCTGATCGAGGAAGCCTTCTCCGCGAATTTGAACCAAATGGTCTGGAGAGCCTGCTCCCTCTTTCGCTATCATCGTCGTTGGTAAGCGGAGTTGACGGCGGTGCAGTTGGTGGGGGCATAAAATCCGAGACTGCTTGTCGCTCAGAAACGGGTACCTCCGTACTACTGGACGTGATGGTGCGACGGAGCTGATTCCGAATTTTAGCCGATTCCACAGATGCTTTCAGGGGTTTTGCAGCAGTACCATGAGTCGTCGCCCGACGACGAAGCCCTCCAGCCAGCGAACTAAATGATAGGGTAAGCTTATGCAGTTGTCTCTTCAACCTGTCGACAAGAGACACGGCCCGATCGACGTCTTCCGCTGTAACCTCGACCACGCCGCCATAGCGCCCAGGGTCGGTTTCGTTCACCCACTTCTCTGGGTCTTCGATTCCATTGAGAACCCAAGGGTGACGCTTTACTTCAGGGAGAGTAATTCGTTGGTCTGGATTTTTAATAAGGAGCCGTGTCAGCAAGTCCCTCGCTTCTTGGTCTATTGGTGGATAATGAGGGATGACAAGAGGTTCTTGCACAATCACATTGAATAGTTCAAATTCATGATCTGCAATGAATGGACATCGCCCAAATAGGAGGCAGAAGAGTGTAACTCCCAATGCCCATACGTCGATGGCACCAGTTATTATAGGACGAGGTTTTGAGATGTCAACGTAACACAGTTCTGGGGCGAAGAAAGCAGGAGTCCCAGCTGTTTTCGCGAGTTCCAGCTCATTTTTATTGATATCGTCGGTGCTACCTTCAATCTTGGAGAGGTGGCTAACACCGAAATCTGATATCTTGGTCCGATGATCTTTGGTCCACAGCAGATTAGCTGGTTTGAGATCGCGGTGTATGATTCCTTGGTAGTGTAGATACTCCAATCCAAGCACTACGTCTCGAAACGTTTGTCGAGCCTGTTGAAGCGTCAACGCCGGCTCATGGTCCCGGGTGTGCCAAATGATTTCCCCATTTGATACATACTCCAATACGAGGTATATCTTGCGAGACATTGGATCATCAATGACTTCTCGCAGTTTGACTACATGTGGATGTGCGCATTTCTTGAGTATGGCGATCTCTCTGCGCACCTTATTCTCTTGCGCCGTAGTCTCTGGTCGCCCGAGCCGGCGTCGACTTGATCGATCAACAACCTTTATAGCCTGTACATTAGCTGTCTGGTCCACGGCACGGCGGGAAGACTTACCACTGGCTCGCCGACTTCAAGGTCTCGTCCAAGTTTGACTTTCCCATGCACCCCACGCCCTAATTCCCTGATAATCTCATACTTATTGATAACTTTGCGCCCGCTGATAGGATCGTAGTCCTTTTCGATCTTACTGACGACCGGTATTTCTCTCATCGATATAGACTGCGTTACGGAAGCCGCAGATGAGGCTTCAGATCGCCCGGAAGAATTTCGTGACAGCGAGCCTGCACTCGCATGGTGATTGGGGTTGCTTGACGGCGGCTGCATTTCTGTGCTTTTTTGGCTGAGAGAAGGGCTCAGAAATGGCGTCGCCTTTGGCGCTGTACCCGGCATCTGGATTGGGATAGTGCGTGCAGCTGGCACATCGCACTTAAATATGCATTCCCAGGTGGAACATGTATGATTTGAAACGAAAACAACGAAGCACGATATTTACAAGTATACGATAAAGCGTGACAGAAGCAAGTGCCGGGCGAAAGGAGTTATTCAATTCTGCCAAGATGAAAAGTTTGGTGTTGGAAATTGACGCTGGTTGGCCTGGTGATCATACCCAGATGAAGGTAAACACATCGCATCGCATCGCAAACACAACTCTCTCCATTCGCTGATGATTCTACGGGAGACAGCGCTTTGGATAGTATTTCTATACTATGCTTATGCACAAAGTCCTATAGCTCTCACGCTTAACAATACCGTATACTTCCTCTTCCCCAACACATCCGAATTCTCTTCTCTGGACACATCACGCACCTTCGACCAGAAATCTGCCAATTTTACAACACTATCAAAACTTCCGACAGGCATAAGTGGCGCATCTGTGGTACAAGACCGAATTGTCGCATATGGTGGTACTTGTGGTTCGGCATTCCAAACCTATGTCTACGAGTCGGGACGGTGGTCCGAAGTTAGCGCAGCGGGAACTGCGCCAAGCTATACACAAGAGGGAGGCATTTTTGCATTAGGCAATACAACTTACCAGTTTGGTGGCACGTGTTCGAAAAAGACTGGAAGAACTTACTCAAATACAATGGGCAAGCAAAGCAACTTTGGTTGGACAGCAACCAGCAACACCAACCCACCAGTCCCAGAAAGCGGATTTGCTACAGTTGTGCAAAATGGTTCTCGTGCAGTCATTGTTGGTGGCCGGGCTGCGTCTGCATGGGTCGCAATGAATCAAGTCGCAGTGTTTGATGGGAATGCACAGGGATGGACATTTGTGAGCACAGTTGGATTTGCTGGAGATTCAAGAATAGGACACTCTGCTGTTGCTGCCAGTAATGGAACAATCATTGTATGTGGTGGATATGTTGTAAGTCCGACACAGGCAGCTCAGCCACCGCTCCTTCGCTTGGACACGAATGAAGCAGCCTCCTTTACTTGGAGTAACCTCTCAAGCTCATCCTTTACTGACCTTGCGGATCATGCCGCCATCATGCTCCCTGGAGATCTTATGCTGCTCTATAAAGGAACGGAGATTTCCAGTCAAAATGCCAACAAGGGAGTCCTTTTATACGACTTGCCAACTGCAAGCTTTGTTTCATCCTACTCTCCACCTCCTAAACCATCTCCCGATAATGCGAATGGTCAGGGGCTGACTTCATCTCAAATTGCGGCCATTAGCACTACAATCACTCTTGCCTGTTTAGCTGGTATTGCAGCAACCGCGTACATATTGTGGAGACGAAGGAAACGGAGTGTGAAGCGATCACAGACTGCCTCGCCAATGCCATCCATTTCTGCTCCACCTCCACCAGCTATGACGTTACGACGAGGCCATTCCATCACGGCCTGGGCAACAGAAATTGCTCGTAAGGCAAGCGGTATGCAGCCGTCATTGTGGGATTACGACGACGATGGGTATGATGATAAGAACGTGGTGCAAGTGGTATACTCTGCGCCTCGTGGCAAGTTACGAGTCATGAACCCTGATTCATTTGTGGAGAAGGACGAAGACAACCGGGAGGCGCGTCGACGAGTATTCTCTTACGAGAGCAAACCGTCAGGAGAAGACTTAAACGTCAAAAAGCGGGCTCGGATATTGCCTGAGCGCGACATTGCTTCTCGACACCATCTATATGAACAGGACGAGGAGGAAGACGACGACGATCTGCGGCCGATTGTCATGGATCATTCAATGCCAGTGAGATTTGTCTAGGCGTGTATAAACGTAGTTGAGAAGATCTAGGAAGTATATATCATGAAGTATTTTGTTGTTCCTGCGCTCGCTTCTTCTGTAAAGCGTCATCTCCACCCACGGCTGTTGTTGATGGCGCAAGATTTGTCTTCAGTGGCGGCAGTAATGCTCGTGCCGCTTGTCGAGATTGTTGCTGTAGTAAGGTGTCCATGACGACAAGGGCAGCCATGCTCTCAACAATGGGGACAGCACGGGGAACAACGCAGGGATCGTGTCGACCACGCGCTGCCAACGTACCAGATTTGCCCTCATAAGTGGACGTTTGCTGAGCCTGCGCAATCGTGGCCGGTGGCTTGAATGCAACTCGAAAGAAAATGACTTCACCGTTGGCAATTCCTCCTTGGACTCCACCCGAGTTGTTCGTTATCGTCCGCATCTTGCCGTCACGAAATTCAAACGAGTCGTTGTGCTGCGAACCCATGAACTTGCACCCGCGGAATCCAGAACCAATCTCGAAACCCTTGGTTGCAGGGATAGAGAGCATGGCATGAGCTAGCGAAGCCTCCATTTTGTCGAAGCACGGCTCGCCAAGTCCTGCAGGGACGTTTCGAATCACACAAGTGACCGTGCCGCCAATGCTATCGTCAAGTTCACGACATTCCATAATTCGCTCACTCATCTGATCCGCCGTGGTTGCGTCAGGACATCTGACAGCCGACGCATCAATCTCGGGACGCGTTGTATGGGCGAGCAGGTCGTAATACGCTTTCGAAAATGGCGCAGAGTCGTCCGACGTCGATGCAGGAATGTGGATTTGCCCCACCGATGAAACAAAGGCAATAATCTCCACACCGTGGGCCAGCTGAAGGTACTTCTCTGCAATGGCACCAGCAGCCACTCGCCCTACGGTCTCACGGGCACTGCTCCTTCCGCCTCCACTACTAGCCTTCACTCCGTACTTTTGTAGATAGGTCCAGTCTGCATGACTGGGCCGGGGATATAGGTCTGTCTCGCTGTAATCATGGGGCCGCTGGTCCTGGTTCTGCACAATGAGCCCAATTGGAGTCCCTAGCGTCACTCCAAACTCGGTGCCGCTTTGGATGGCCACTCTGTCCTTCTCATCCCGTGCAGTGGTCAGCTTCGACTGGCCAGGCCTCCGTCGCGACAGCTGCAGCTGGATGTCCTCCTCGTCCAGCCTCATCCCTGGCGGGCATCCGTCCACAATGCAGCCCACCGACCTGCAGTGCGACTCTCCGTACGTCGTCACCCGGAACAGGGTGCCAAAGGTGGACATGATGGAGATGATGTCAACGACGACTCAAGCAGATGAGCACGAGGTGAGCGAGGAAAGTAGTATTTCGTCAGAGTCGGAGGACTACGATGAGCTGAATGGCGCAGAGTACGGCGGAGGCGACTTTACAAAGCAGTACAATCGCCAGCGCAGGCTACATGACGCCCAGCATGGCTTGTCTGAAACGGCACCGAAGAGAAACCCGCAGCAAAGCCACAGCGATGACATGAACATCATCAACAAGTACGTCAGCCGCATCAATCTGGATGACCCCACGTACGGCATGGTTCGCCAGGTCGACAAGTCCGTGGACAGGGCCAACCGGGCGACCACGGAACAGGTCTTGGACCCGAGAACGAGAAGGATACTGCAGAAAATGATAAATAACGAGGTCGTGGCAGAGATAAACGGGTGCATATCGACGGGCAAGGAAGCGAATGTATATCATAGCGTGACTGCCAATGGCGCGCACTGCGCCATAAAGATCTACAAAACGTCAATCCTGGTCTTCAAAGATCGGGACAAGTACGTTACGGGAGAGTTCCGTTTTCGAAAGGGCTACAGCCGACACAATCCACGGAAGATGGTCAAGACGTGGGCGGAGAAGGAGATGCGCAATTTGAAGCGAATTCACCAAGCGCAGATTCCGTCGCCGGAAGCTCTCTTCCTGAAGTCGCATGTATTGATGATGGGTCTAATTGGAGACGAAGATGGCCTCGCGGCCCCTAGACTTCGTGACGCGCAGGTCTTCGAGGATGAGTACCCTGTGCTCTATCGCCAGCTCTTGTTCTACATGCGGGTCATGTACCATACATGTCGTCTCGTGCACGCTGATCTGTCGGAGTACAACATTCTCTACAAGGAAGGGCTGCTCTATCTCATTGATGTGTCACAATCGGTTGAGCACGACCATCCACGCAGCCTCGAATTTCTTCGCATGGATGTGAAGAATGTAAATGATTACTTCGAAAGAGTAGGCGTCAATGTATTGAGTGATCGGCGAGTGTACGATTTCGTCCAGTCGACCGAGCTAGGCATGACACGAGAGGACGCTGAAAGAGAACTGGAACGATTGGCTGACCTTCCAGAAGAGGATAATGACGCTGTCTTCCAGCAGGCATATATACCGCAGACGTTGAATCAAGTCTTTGATCCCGAACGCGACACAGATCGTATCCAGCGAGGCGAAGGAAAAGACTTGATATATGGACATCTGCTGAGTATGCCGGAGGCAAAAGAAGCTCCCTCCTGTGGAAGAAGTGGAAGTGGGAGTGGGAGTGAGGATGATAATGACAATGGGGTGGAGAGTGATAGCTCCAGCGAGGATGACAGCCAAGCTTCAGGTGACGAAGGAGCCAATTCTCCAAAGGGCAGAAAATTTGAGGATAAGGAAGCGAAGCGTGAGAGGAAGCGACAGGTCAAGGAAAGCGCACGGGAGAGGCGCAAAGATAAAATTCCTAAAAAGGAAAAGAAGCAGGCCATCAAGAGGTCTTGTAAGAAGGGGCATTGAATTATGCAGATGTATATTCAAATTCCTAATGCAACAACCCATGCAACGCTGGTGTATTCACAATGACTATGTGCAAACTAGTTTATGCCGTCAGGTCCGTCATGCCGACTAAACAAGCGATAGTCCTCTTTCGTCTCAAACTTGGCAGCAGCACCGCTCTCGACGTCTCTCCTCGTGACATCTTTCTTAGCGGCGGGAAGACCCATGGTTAGGAGAAACTGGATGGTATTGCTCCATTCCTCGGCTTGACGTTTCTTGGACCAGCCTAGTTCTGCAGACATCAGATCGATAATCTTTGGGAGACATTCGAGGGCGGCTTGAGAGTTGAGGAATGCGAGACGCGTGCGACGGGCAATCACGTCGACAACATTTTGTGCATACTCGCAGCGCATGGAATAGAGCACTTCGCCATCGATAAAAGGGTAGTGCGAAATTAGTCGCTCTGCACGTACTGGCCAGCGCTTGCCAGTCTGCTTGCCCATCGACGCAACGAGCCAGGCACGGTCGCCGTACGAATCAACCAGATGCTGGGCAACTTCCGTCTCAATTCCATAGAACTGTACTAGACGTATAAAGAGATTTTTGCTGTAGCCCTCTGCACCAATGAGACGCGTCTGACGCGTGACACATGGCCCAGCATCGAGCCCAAATTCGCTGATGGCTGCGTCAACCGCTTCCTCTGCCATTTGACGGTATGTGGTCCACTTCCCGCCAGCAATCGTCACCATACCCGACGCCGATATGTCGATCAGATGATTGCGTACCAACGATTCCGTGTTTGTTGCTTTGGGGTCCTTGACGAGCGGCCGAATACCCGCCCAGGCAGCGAGCACATCACCCCGCCGAACATTGATAGCCTCGTCGAGGTACCCTCTGACCTCTCCCAAAATCCAGTCAATCTCTTCTTCCTTGGGAAGTGGGTTTTGAGCCACGACAGTAGGCGAGTCTGTCGTGCCTGCAATTGTATTTCCCTGCCATGGCAAAAAGAATATGACCCGTCCATCCGAAGTGGCCGGGTCTATGAGGCCCATTTTGCGCGGCGAATAGTATCCAGGGAGGACGATATGGACTCCGGATGATGGCGCAACCACCTTTTTGGCTTCCGGGTCGTCCAATAGCCGAATAGCGTCTGTGAACGGTCCAGTGGCGTTGATGATGCCTTTGGCGGCAACATCCCACACCTCACCTGTTAGATTGTCTCTCAATAAAGCCCCAGAACATTTGCCGTCACGTTTGATTATCTTTATAACTTCTGTGTGGTTGGCAACCGTAGCATTGTGGAGGACGGCCGTCATGGTCAGACACACATTGAACCTGGCATCATTATGCATTCCGTCATAGTACACAAGCGCTCCCACCAAATTATCTTTCTTCAACATAGGGAACGCTTCCAGCGCCTTTCCCTTTGTGAGAAAGTATGAGGATTCCATGTTTTCGCCGCCAGCGAGAATGTCATACAATTTCGTACCTGCCCAAAAGTAAGGTGCTTGCCACCAGTGGTAGATGGGCAGCATGATGGGCAGAGGAAAGCTGAGGTGCGGGGCAATGTGGAGAAATGTTTTTCTCTCGCGCAGGGCCTCTTTTACCAATTTGTACTGCCCGTAGTCGAGCTGCTTCACTGCCTTCTCCAGATAGCGTACACCACCATGGACAAGCTTGGTACTCCGACTCGACGTGCCACTAGCAAAATCATCTCGCTCCACCATGGCAACCCGAAGTCCCCTCGAGGCAGCATCCAGGGCACAACCTGAACCTGTCGCCCCGCCGCCAATAACCAGCACATCGAATGTATCGTGCTTGAGTGCACGAATCTGCTCTGCTCGCGACTTGATGGGAGGAAAGGTGGGCGGGACCTTGCCGGGTGGCTGCGACGCTGCCTCTAGCCTAGCGACAGGCGTGCTCCACCACGCGTACACAAGGGCAGTTCCGCCTGTAGCAGCCACCAGCCCCCCGCCCACTGCCAACCGGCGAAACAGCACAGAGGAGCGCGAGGCATTTGCAGCCATCCGTAGCAGCCTTGTTTGCGTGGGTGGGGAAAGGGCAAAATTAATGCGCCTTCTGTCTGCCCTGTCAGCGCATGTGATCTCGGTGGGGAGAGAATCGAACGTTATTCACCCCAAGATAAAATCGAACGTTATTCACCCCAAGATAAAACTTAGATCACGTGATCCTGCCTCTCAATTTAACCGCCTTTAACGACCCGGGAAAAAGTTGCATCACGTGAC
>JAABUO010003281.1_pt1 | contig 19334 bp, 17 predicted proteins | sample 5559291 | NCBI WGS metagenome assembly JAABUO01 (sample SAMN10711878, study PRJNA513372) | rock metagenome | isolation source: Antarctica rocks | place: Antarctica: Victoria Land, Finger Mt sud
ATCGAGGAATAATCGATGTCCTACAGCGGAAAAAGAAAGCGTTGAACATCGATGATATTGCAACTCAAACAACAAATACTAACCCGGTAGATCCTGAGTTTATGACTAATAGTGGTGCCGTATCTCAAAAGTATTGGACAACGCAGAAGAATTTGGATCGCAAAGACCCTGTAAAATCTCGAAAGCCCGACCAAGAAAAGAGCATCCGCGGACCAGACCTGGCCAAGGTTGGTGACCCTGAAATCCTGAGGATGGTCCGCAATCAGGATCCTCGCGAGCAGGTATTGCAATATGCCGAAGTAGCTAAAAGTGACCCTTTGTTCACTTCTGCTTACCAAGCAACGCAACCAGAGGTAATATTTTCCGAGGAGGTTGAAGAAATCGACAACAATCAGGGGCAACGAAAACGAAAGTTTGACAAATTGGAGCCATTCAAGTAAAAACTGGCAAGTAATCCCAACGCTTTGAAGTTCTGCTGGTGGTGGCCAACGTCACACGGGAAGCGACCGCCATCACCATGTTACACGCTCAGACATGCCCTAAGTACTGCGATGAGACTGAGTCAGCGGACATTAACAAGAATTTGCTTAATTCTCGTATTGGTTCTGCCTGACCTTGTCAAGTAAGAATTCTCGGATTGATTTTAGAAGCATGGTCGACCTTGTCAAGTCATGAGAAGACTGCGAGTACCTGCGCGAGTTGTGGGAGAGCAAGCGCGATCCTCTCTGGCTGGAGTCCACCGACTTCCGTGACCAGGTCGTGCGAATTGTGTAGTTTCGTATTCATCGCATTCTTCATTGCTCTGTCTCTCTCTCAGTCTCATTCGTCTCATCCCTGATTTTGGTGGCGAGCTTTCGTGGTTCAGGCACATGCTTGACCCTTTGCAAATCTTTTCGAAGGAATTATTATTCAACGACAGCAACTCCCTGCTGAAGGATTTATACAAAGACAATGGTGTCTGCGTCCAAGGCCAAGAGGCAAGCCAAACGAGTTGCTGAAGGCAAGCCTGCAAATTCCAAGGCTAGCAGTGTGAACGGAAGTGCACCCGGGACCCCCCCTAATGGTCTTGTCGACCAGGTCAAGAAGCTTGAATTACAAACGGATGAAAAGGGCATTTCCGACAGAGTGGTTACGGGTGTCCTCGACAGTCTGGCTACTTCTAGAGACACCAAAATTTCCTCTTTCTCTCTGACATTTCATGGAAAGGTTCTCGTGTCTGACTCTGTGATTGAGCTCAATCACGGTAGAAGATATGGGCTTCTTGGAGAGAATGGCTGTGGTAAATCAACATTTCTCAAATGTCTTTTTGCTAGAGAATTACCCATTCCTGAACAGATCGATGTTTATCTGCTTAATCAACCTGCTGATGCCACAAGCCTCACAGCAGTCGAATATGTGGTGCGCGAAGCAGAGAATGAACTGAAGAGGCTTGAAAGATTGAGTGAAGAAGTTCTGGAGAAAGACGGCGCTGACGCTGATATTCTGCAAGAACTCTACGAGCGGATTGAGGACATGGATCCTTCTACTTTCGAGACTCGAGCCAGTCAAATCCTCACAGGTCTTGGTTTCAACGCGAAGACAATGAAGAAATATACCAAAGATATGTCAGGTGGCTGGAGAATGCGTGTCGCTCTCTCCAAAGCTCTTTTCATAAAACCATCTTTGCTACTTCTCGACGATCCAACGGCACATCTCGATCTTGAAGCATGTGTGTGGCTGGAGGATTTTCTTTCAAAGTGGGATCGTACCTTGGTGATCGTATCGCATTCTCAAGATTTCCTGAACGGTGTCTGTACCAACATGATTGATATGAGAATGCAAAAGCTTTTGTACTATGGAGGAAACTACGACGCATACGTCAAAACGCGGTCGGAACAGGAGATTAATCAGACGAAAAGCTATCAAAAACAGCAAGAAGAAATTACACATATTAAGAAGTTCATTGCCTCTGCTGGTACTTATGCCAACTTGGTGAGGCAAGCCAAATCGCGACAAAAGATTCTCGACAAAATGGAAGCTGACGGTTTGATACCGGCCATTGTACCGGACCGAGTCTTCTCGTTTCGTTTTGCGGAAGTTGAAAAATTGCCTCCCCCAGTTCTCAGTTTTGATGAAGTTACGTTTGGTTACGAGGGTGCAGATACATTGTACAGTGATCTCGACCTCGGTGTGGATATGGACTCACGAGTTGCCCTTGTAGGCCCAAATGGTGTTGGGAAGTCGACTCTTCTTAAACTAATGACTGGTCAGAACATGCCGATAGGTGGACGTGTCTCTAGACATACTCATTTAAAAATGGGTGTTTATTCACAACATTCAGCGGAACAATTAGATTTGACGAAATCAGCCCTTGAATTCGTTCGCGACAAATACCCCTCAGTGTCACAGGACTATCAATACTGGCGACAGCAGCTTGGGAAGTATGGTTTGTCAGGTGAAGCTCAGCTTGCGCAGATGGCAACCCTGTCCGAAGGCCAAAAGTCAAGGATCGTATTTGCCCTACTAGCCATTGATCAGCCAAATATGTTGCTGCTTGACGAACCTACCAACGGCCTTGATATTCCAACAATCGACTCATTGGCGAGCGCTATTAATGCATTCGAGGGGGGCGTGGTGGTTGTGTCACATGACTTTCGACTCCTCGACAAAATTGCAAACGACATTTTAGTATGTGAGCATAAAGGGGTCACACGATGGGAGGGAGACATTCTGGGTTACAAGAAGCATCTGAGGAAGATGATGCAAGCAAAAGGCATAGTGGCCTAGTGCTTTGTTCTACTCTCACGCGCGGGATGAATAAGATGAAGCGCACGAACAAAATAGACTGCCAATTTAGAGATTCTACACCGCATAGAAATGGGAGAGGCTTGGTAACCGGAAGTTATAAACAGTCATACGCAGGCACGTGGATAAATAATAGATTACATGAATTAAAAATGATCTTCTACACCATCGTCGTGAATATATAATTATTAATAAGAAGTAAAAAGTGAGTCGTTTGACCAACAGACTCTTCTCTGCTTTAGAAAACCAATGCTCTGTATATTCGAATGTGTCTTCTTCGAAGTACTGCTTTCACACACACAATCTGGCAGGTAACGCCACGTATCCGGGCAAGAGTTAACGCATGCAGTTCCTGCAACGTTCAACACCTGACCTTGCAATTAGCTGGAGGCCCTGTTGCGGAGCAGCAGCTTTGGTCGTTGCAGCAGCAGTCGTAGTGGCAACAATTGTAGTGGCGGCAGGGTTACCTACGCACAAGCCAGTCCGACCACATTCAGCACTAATCCTTGTGCAGCACAGTTGGTAGCAGATGGAGCGGTTGACGTAGCGGCGGCGGTTGTTTGTGCTACTGTAGAAAAAGTGGTGGCAGTAGTTGTGGTAGCGGCAGCAACACACGCAATTCACCCAAAACGAGTACCACTCCCTGTGCAATGCAACTTGATGCCGATGGAGCCATTGAAGATGTTGTGGCGGTGGTGGTGGCTGCTGAAGAGGAAGCAGCGCTAGTAATTGAGCTAGTGGAGGCAGCTACACACGCTGTTCCCGCAGCATTAAGTACTAGTCCTTGCGCTATGCAAATACCTACAGTCGGGGAAGATGAAGAAGTAGCTGCTGCGGCAGTTGTTGTGGTCGAAGAAGATGCAGATGCAATGCTCGTTGAGCCAATAGCAACACAAGCAAGGCCCGCAACATCTAGAGTGAGGCCTTGAGCTGCACATGAAGCTTTCGTGGTTGTTGTTCTGATATTTCCAGTACCGGCAGCTACACAAACCAAACCAGCGGCACCAATGACTAGGCCTTGTGACATACAAGAAACAACAGTAGGTGCACTAGTGCTGCCAGTTCCGACACTCTTACAACTTCCAAACGCGACTAGGGTGAGGCCTGGCCTTGTACTTCACACGACGTTTGCGTATTGAACCCATTTCTCGCAACACACGCCAAGTCATTGGCATCCAAGACGAGTCCTTGAGATGCACAAGACACATTGGTAGACACAGTTATAACCCATTGTCCAGCTGTGACACAAGCTCCCGCCGCACAGAGCGCCAGACCTCGAGCTTCACAAGATGCTTAAGTGGGAGGAGTGGAAAGTCCAGCAGTAACACATGCACCCGCCGCATCAAGTGTAAGCCCCTTGTGCTTCCACACGACACTTCGGTATAACCTCCAGATCCCACAGCCACGCAAGTAAGACCCACCTGCACTTGATGTGAGACCTTGTGCTTGACACATCGCTTGAGATGGAGGAGTACTGCTTGTCGTGCATGATGCCGCAACTGAAGTGGTAGGATTCGGTGTCATAGATATGCTTCCTTGTGGCCCACTGCTGCTCGTCGTGGCAGGAGGACTCGCCTTCGTAGCTGAATTCCTTGATACTTATTTATTACTTCTGCGATACCGGTCGTTGTAGTGGTCGTAGCAGCAATACGTGGGTGTTCTTTGAGCGCCGCTAGTCGGCCGCGAGACCCATGTAACGACACTCCCGTTTGGGATCGGTCGTCGTGACAACAGCCCCGCCATTCGCAGCAGATCCGCCGGTGCCATTTGGTTCCGCCCCGGGAGCGCCATTAGCACGGACGATGCAACCGGTCGGAGAAGTGATTGTGTTTGTAGTAGGCGAAGCTACTTGAGGGTATTGTACTGTGGGTCCAGCGTTCGTTGGTAGAGGAGGCTGGCCTGGGAAGCCAGGAAACCCGGGAAATCCTTGGCTGTTGCGTCCGACCACAATCGGTTGGCCTGCACTGTTGCTTCCGACATTCAATGGCCCTGGGCCCACTGCGCTACCGATACGGATGTTGACGTTGTCGATGGCAGTATCATTGAACCAGTCCCCAGGTCTATAACGACAACAGCACCAGATCTACAGCGACAACAGCACCATTCTCCACAACAATCCCATCCGAACCCGGCACGGAAAAGACGTTGTAACACTTGAATACAATATTGCTGTACACTTGGATGCGAGAGTTGAATGACTTCTCCTCAGGAGCCTCCTGGGTTTGAGTACAGGACGACAACTTTGCTGCAAAATCGTTGCCTCCTGTGGCCGGCACCAGGACGTTGCTCTGGGAGGAATTGAATAAATAAGGAGCTTCGCCAGAGAAATCCCCGATGGGCACCACAATGTTGCTTCGATTGTTACGAACTGAAGTGTTACCAAAATCAATACCCAACGCTTGATTTTGAGATGCATTGAAGACGATTCCTCCGGTTTATGTGTTCATTGGAAAAGTATCGTAAGATAACCTTCATAAAAGCAGATTTCAAGGGGTTGGTTCCATGCTCTGGTTGAAATTGAGTTAAATTACAAGTAGATTGTGTTGCCCGTAGGGGCGAAGACGCACCGATTGCTAACAAAGTGGTAAAAACCAGCGGTGCTCGAGTCATAGCAGTCAATCAGCATGTTTGAAGGAATCGATCGTAACCTCTAGAGAAGGGGAAAGGTTCACCGGCGATTAATTTACGAGATCTAGATAATCCCATCATCTTGACACCACTTCGGACGCAAGTGCGATACCTATTGCGGCGAGTAAGCATTAACTTCTGTCATCTCAATTCACCATAATGGGGAAATATATGCATAATTTGCCCAGTTTCGTCTTCATTCGGGTAATGCCGATTTCGGAGGTAAAATTCGTGGCCCTATGCTCATTAAATAGGTGGGGATTCGATATTCAGACGAAATCCAAACAGTGATATTTATTGCCCTTCTGGCTTTGGCATAGTAATGGCGACAAGCGACTAGCGCTTGGAACTGCGAGTTGGAGATTAACCAAGACTAGGCATGTGCAGCATAGAAATGAAAGGTCATTAAAAATTACAATTAATCCACAGCCTGAAATACTAATTCTCGCAAAGCCCGAATGTCCAGCGCTACGCATGCACCAAGCACAGTCTTACTGGTTCCTTTGGGTTACACACAGAGCCCGGCAGCACTAAGTGTTAAGCCTTGAGCTTGACACGACGCTGCAGTATTTGCTCCGTTGGCTGCAGTGACACAGTTACCAGCAGCGTTCAGGACCAGGCCTTGAGCTTGACACGATGCTGCAGTGTTTGCTCCATTCGCTGCAGACACGCAGAGCCCGGCAGCATTAAGGACCAGGCCTTGAGCTTGACACGATGCTGCAGTATTTGCTCCATTCGCTGCAGACACGCAGAGCCCAGCAGCATTCAGGACCAGGCCTTGAGCTTGACATGACGCTGCAGTGTTTGCAGTTACGCAGAGCCCGGCAGCGTTCAGGACCAGGCCTTGAGCTTGACACGACGCTGCAGTGTTTCCTCCGTTCGCTGCAGTAACACAGATCCCGGCAGCGTTAAGGACCAGTCCTTGAGCTTGACACGAAGACGCAGTAGGTGGCATTCCTGTAGTAGTGGTAGTAGGTACCGTGGTGCCGGAGGGCGTTGTTGTGCTAGCTGAAGGCGTTGTTGTGCTAGCTGAAGGCGTTGTCATCACGTTGCTGCCGCCATTGGAGTTAGCGACAGATATTGACACTCCTGCATTCACAGCAACCGAGATGTTAACGATGCTGCCCGAGGGATACAAGGCGCTCCCGGACGTGATCGGATCTTGGGTGTAGGATTGCGAAGGCCCCGCGTTACTGGGAAGTGATGGCTGACCAGGGAAGCCAGGAAATCCTTGAAATCCTGCATCATTTGGCCCAATCACAATAGGTTGGCCAGCGCTATTTGTGCCAATATTCAAAGGGCCAGGCCCTACAGTGCTACCAATAGGGATGTTGACGTTGTTGTATCGAGGATCATCGTAGCCAGTACCAAGATTAATGGCTACCACCACTTCATCTACTATGACTATACCTCCAGAACCCGACACAGGAAATACGTTGTAGCACTGGTAGATGAGGTTCGTATAGACATTCATGCGAGAGTGAAATAAATTCTCTTCGGCCGTTTGTTGCTCTGAGGTACAACTTGTCAGTGTTGCAGCAAGCTCATTGCCTCCAGATGGCGGAATCAACATAAATTTATTTTGTGAATTGTCGAAAGTATAAGTTGGTTGGCCAGAAAATGATCCGATGGGGACAACAAGATTGTTTTGGCTGCCGGAAGCTGACGAGTTACCTCGATCTATACCCTGAACTTGTGTTTCCGGTATATCGAATACTATTCCTCCCGTCGTATTGGACAAAGGGAATGTATTGTAGCAAGAAAATACAACATCCATGAAAGCACTTTCAATAAGGTTGTTTGAGCTCTCGGTCTGCTGGAAAGTGGTGATATCACATCCCGATTGCCTTTTTGATACTGGTATAGACAAGCCCAAGACTGCAAAAATACTGAAAATTTGAACGTTCTTCATAATGGCTGCTATGTGTGGGTGACCTATGCTAAATTTGAGTGGGCTGGGGATTTTATAATCGATTGTTGTGGCAAATTTAGCCCCGTGCAATACTTTTGTCAACATGGTTGGATTTGGTTTGATCTGCAAGAATTCTTGCTTTCTAGACTGAATATGGATGTGACATTAAGCTCGGAATGCCTTCTTTGTTACCATAAGGGGCCCTCACTCGCTCCGAAAGCTCGGACCACTTCCTGAAACAGCAAGGCGGGTCAATTTCGCTTCCATTTTGGGCTACTCAAGTAGATGTGGGGCTTACGCGAATTTAACAAAATGAATCAACTGATTTGGCCTAGATTACATCCAAATGCGCAGAAAGTAGTTCAGTTTACTGAAGATTTTCGAGGAGTGATAAGCAGTACATAGAAAAGGCTGTCTCAGAAATTTGGAAATAGCGACTTTTCGTCCATTTACTAATTATGCGAAGCTGCGACTTGCGGGGTATGTAGACGAGAAATTTCTCGATGCGGTAGTTGCCGCGGAAACGAAAAGTGGGTCAAATAATCCCGTAACCTTCGCGGTGTTTCTAATAAGGAAAGTGATCGTCAGTTAATGCAATTTCCGAAACCGGTCATTTTGTGGCATGTAGTACTACATACTTCTACACGGAATGTCACGCGGCTAACTAATCTCCATTCCTGCTCAAAATCGCAATCTCTCCGTATCCGCATTCTGCCGAAGAACATCTGTAAGTATTCCCAATCGAGTAATATTGCCGGCTTCGCTAAATCTAGCCCAGGTATGAATGATTTATTGGCGGACATGATGCTCAGACGTAACGCAGAGAAGTATCGTCACAGGCCAAGTGAGCGTTGTTGAATGGAGACTGTCACAATCGAAGATAGCCAAAGATGACCACATTCTATGTACTGCCATACTAATGACAGCAGAGCCCATGGCTACTGCACGTATTGTTCTCCAGAAATACAGAAGTATCGCATATCTAGATTCAGCGGCAAAGCTTGCCATACTATTCGTGTCACTATACTGGAATTTGAATAAAGATCAAGTTCAAAGACTAGGATATGTTTGCTTATTGCTTTCTCCAAAGACTGTGATTGCTCAGAAAAGCGCTTTGCCTCGCCTCCCGCAGCATTGACGTCAATAATGCTGCGATTGAGAACTAAAGTTAGCGTATGAAGTGCTAAGCATTTTCCTGGCAGCCCTGAATGTCAATTTGGTTTCAATAGAAGACTTTCAAGAATACGACCGACCATTTCTTTATGCGGAGAATACGTGATCTGAAAACATCTCTAAACTTTTACAAAAATTCGGAGCCCGGTAAATGGTCAGAATTGTGTCTGGCAAAAAACGGATGACTGTCACCCGTTCAATCGCGCTTGGTTTTCATCGAGTGGCACCTAATTGAGTGAAATTTTTGCAGAATTTATATAAGATTGTATAAGTCAAGATAACTCAAGATAATATGTAAAAGATTCAGCTAGTCACAATACTCGTAATGTGGTTCGGTCATACAAGACCAGACAATTTTGACGATCTATCGTACCCAAAAGAAACCACGGGTCCACAAGCCACAGGCCCACAGTTATTACCACCCCACTTACCTCGGCGATGTCCACCCAGCATTACTGTCACAATATCTTCTCGGGCCGACAATAAATAATTGGTAGGGAAATCATATTGTACACAGGGGCTCCAGGCTTTAAGTATTGCGACGAACCCACAACCCGCCTATCCAGCTTTGAATACTTATCCAGACAAGGCTCAGAAGGATTCTCTGGAGTAGTGCGAGATAACTTCCATAGAAACCCTAAATGCACCTAGAAACCACGGGCCGCCACTGGGTTTCTACACAGTGGACTCCCCAACTCCTTTTCGCTGCAGGAGGGGTTTGCTATCAAGCCACTTGGCACCTCGAGAGAGGCGCATCCTTAGTTGGATGAATCGAAGAGAAGAACATGTTGGTGCGGAGCCTTTTACCATTGCGAGCCGAATTCAACTCCGACTTGACGTCGGCGCCACTGACGGGCCCATCATTATCAGATCAGGCCACCGCAATCCACACAGACATCCGGGCCTTGAGATTGCGGCCCCTGCTCTGCGTCTGCATATCCTAAATATGGCATATGGCGGGATGATGTGTCAACCGCTCCACCGCAGTCAATTTTGGGATGAAGAATATCGTCGCTAGATGCGCGGGTGATAACTTATAGCCAGCCAGGTCGGCGAGTGCACGAGAGAGCATTACTTTGGAGAGAGTGAAGATGGATCCGCAACGTTCAATTCGTGTTGGTTGCGATGTAGGGGGCACAAATACGGACTGTGTACTGCTTAATGACGCACAAAGAGACCAAGTAAATCGCGGCGTTATTGCGCACTACAAGACGCAGACTACTTCCGACGTTACAGATGGGATAGAGATTGCAGTCAGAGCAGTTCTTGATCGTTCACAAATTGGCCGAAAATCGATTGCCTGCCTGATTATTGGTACGACAGTGAGCAAAGCTTCACATTCAGTTGCTAATGGTTCAGCACTTTGTAAATGCTGTTGTCGAACGCGATGCACGAAGACTATCCAAAGTAGCTGTTATAAGGCTTTCTACATCCTTTACAAGAGAGGTACCGCCCTTCTCGGACTTTCCTCCAATGCTCAAAGAAAGTGAGATTCACCTTGTATAACATTTACTCACTAAGTCATGTGTGGTTATTACACATGGGTTTCCGGTGGATTGCACATTGACGGTTCCCAAGAATCTCCAGTAGTAGAAATGGAAGTTGTGCGACAGTGCAAAGTCATTCGAGAGAGAGGAATCAAAAGTATCGTGATTGCAGGAGTCTATTCACCTATCGATACTAACTTTCGACAAGAGGATTATGTGCGAAGTATCGTACAACGTGAACTTGGGGATGTTGACATCGTGTGCTCCCATGAAGTCTCAAATATCGGATTCCTTGAACGCGAAAACGCTGCCATTTTGAATGCTTCCATTGTCAGGTTCGCGAGACGTACTGTCAGGGGATTTCGAGCTGTGATGAAAAGGCTGAATTTAGACTGCGGTCTTTTCCTGACACAGAATGATGGCACCCTCGTCGATGCAGTATCAGCCGCTCGTTTACCTATACGTACCTTCTCATCTGGTGCAACAAATTCCATGCGGGGTGCTGCCTACCTCGGGGGCTTGGACGTCGAAAGAAGCGGCAAACGGACATCGACACTTGTCATTGACATTGGTGGCACGACGTCTGATATTGGAATGCTCCTACCATCTGGGTTTCCACGGCAAGCCTCAGCATACGTAACAGTAGCTGGAGTGAGAGTAAACTATTCGGTGCCTCATTTGGAGAGTATCGGCCTGGGAGGTGGATCAATAGTCAGAGTGAATGAAGAGCAAGACCAAGTCACCGTTGGTCCTGATTCGGTGGGTTACATGATTACGAAAGTTTCCAGAATATTTGGTGGACATACGCTGACGGCCACAGACATCACACTGGCTACACACAAGAGCTTCAAGATTGGAGATTACAAACTTGTTGAAAATGTTTTCCCTTCTGTCAGTTTTAGAGCTGAAGAGAAGATAAAGTCTATGCTAGAAAACCTTGTCGATATTATGAAGACGTCTGCAAATCCTCTTCCGCTATTACTCGTAGGCGGAGGGTCGATAATTGCACCGGATGAGATTGAGGGGGTGAGTCAAATTATTCGGCCTCCCTTTCATGACGTTGCGAATGCCGTTGGTGCGGCTATAGCTAAAGTTGGCGGGACTGTGGACCACATGAAGGACATATCAGCGCAAACGGTTGAAGAAGCTACTGAAGATGCAAAGCGCTTCGCGATTCTAAAAGCAATTGATGCGGGTGCAAGGCCGTCGACGGCCTCTGTTGTCGAGGTTGACGTAATCCCAATTCAATACATGGCAAATCAGGTTCGGGTAATTGTCAAAGCTGTAGGGGAACTCGATATATCCAAGTTCTCTAAAAAGTTGGAGGATTGGCCAGTGGATATGAAAGGGGAAAATTTTGCTGCAGAGATCGAAAAAACAAGTTTCTACAAGGAGGTCTCGACTGTGGCTAACGACATTGATGCGTATACACCAAAAGTCGCAAATCAAGAATGGCAAATATCCGAAATCGACGTGAAATGGATGGCTGATGGCTGCTACGTTCTTGGCTGTGCTGGTGGTGGATCACCTCAGTCCGTCTCTGTCCAACTTCGAGATCAAATTAGAGATGGGCATGTGATGCGCGTCATTGATGCAGCAACGCTGAAGGACGATGAGTGTATTTTCTGGGGTGGTCATATGGGATCTCCGGCAGTCTCTGTGGAGCGATTGGCTGGCAACGAGACCATCGACGCAATGGGAGACCTTCTGAAATACCTTCGTCGGGATACATTCGATGCAGTCATGGGGCTTGAGATTGGAGGTGGTAATGGTTTGCAAGCATTGCTGGTGGGATCCACTAAACACTTTGATCGGCCAGTAGTGGACGCTGACTGGATGGGACGAGCGTATCCTACGTATTGGCAAACAACTATATGTGTCTATGCGCCCGGGCAACTGACGCCAGCTGCTATTGCCAGCGGAGATGGAAAGTCGCTAATAATGACAAAAACCACCAATGACGAGATTGTTGATCGGGTATTACGAGCGGCATGTGCAGAAATGGGATCAAGGGTCGGAATGGCTGCGAATCCAACAACACCAAAGCGTGTACGTAAGTATGGAGTATTGAATACAATATCCCTAGCATGGCGGATAGGACGATGCATTGCACGGGCACACGCGAACAACACAATTAGTCGAGTGACGGAGAGTCTGATTGACGAGGTTGGTGGTAAATCCTCGGCAAAGAAACTATTCGTTGGTAAGATCGTCAGTGTTGATCGAAGCCTTCACAAAGGCCATTCGTATGGTGAGATAACTATTCAGCCGCTTCAATTTGAAGAAGAAGAAGAGGATACGAAATATGATGCAGTCGCAAATGGAGGCACTCTAAAAATCCCGTTTAAAAACGAAAACATTTTCGCAAAGCACATTTCCCCCGATGGCAGAGAAGAGGTACGTATGTAAGTCCCGCTGTTAACATTAGATCATAGCCATGGTTCCAGACCTAATCAGCGTTTTGGATTCCCAAAGCGGCAGAGCCCTCGGTGTTCCAGAGTTTCGATATGGTTTGCGAGTCACGGTTATCGGCATTACTGCTTCACCGCGCTGGACAGACACTCCAAGAGGGTTGGAGATCGGTGGACCTGGGGCTTTTGGGTAAGTCTGTGAATGCCAAAATTCTTAATGTAGATTCGATATTGCTTACAAGCCTCTTGGAGTCTATGTAGAACCTCGCAGCGTTGTTCGAGAGTATTCACGCTAAAAGCGTTTGCGCAGTATAGAGGTAAATACATAGATCAGCTTTCCTTTGTGGCTTGAGCATCTTGCCCGTCTTCACGATGCCCGAGCGCGGCGGCCAAGGGGACACTATGCCAAGACTGTGTCAAGTTTCCACGAAAGTTAAAAGTTGGTGGATAGGAATCAGGCTGCGTATTGTAAGACTCGTCAACAGCCTTCACAACAATACGATTCGCTACATCAACTTTTGGACAAGCAAACTTCCAACGGCTCCATGCCCAGGCGCGGTTTCCATGGCTCTTGTCATCCAGTAGGCTCGCTTGATTCCATGTATGTCCTCCATCAACAGAAATGTCCACGCGGGCAATGGCTCTTCCACCCCCAGCAAAGGCATAACCTTCGACGCAGATGGAGTCCTCGTTTAGTGACCAAGCCCTCAAAGTCTCTTGATCTCCATCCTTACAATGCAGTGGGATCTCGAAGCATTTGGTAATTACGCTTTGTACGGGAGTCTCTTGGATACTAGGCGCAGTGTCCCAATCCACGTCTGACCCTTGGTTTGGCCCAAAGCATTTATAGTCCTTTCTTTGCCACTGAGAGGGAGATTCATCGTCGGATATAGAAATCTGCCGTAGCCACTTCACTGATCGCGCGGCAACATGGCCTGGGATAATGGCTCGAATGGGGTATCCATGGTCTCGCGGTAGTGGTTTTCCATTCATCTCATAGGCAAGAAGTACATCGCCATAAGGATCAACTGCTTTCAAAATAGGGATCGAAGCGCCATAAGATTCACTGCCAATTAGGTGAACATGTTTTGCATCCTCTGGGACCTCTACAATAGGAAAGCCAACATCAGCAAGAACATCTCTCAGTCGAACCCCCTTCCACTCTGCTGTGCCAATTGCGCCAACTCCCCACGGGATACCGTTCGCAAGTCGTGAATTCTGCGACATGTGGGACCTGCGATTGCCAGAGCATTGGAGGGTTGCTGTGATGACGTGGGATGGAAACTTAGCTTTCAAGTCTGCAACAGTGTACGACTTGGTCTCACCGTCTTGCAATTCAACCTCCAGTGTGTGGGTGGATTCGTCATCAGCAGGAACCCATAAATGATTTCTGACGTAGAAGAGCTCGGCAGGTGTTAGGTATGAAGTGAGACCTTCAGGAGGAGTTTCAGCGTTTCTTGGCCGTTCGGTATGCGTAATGAGCCGTAAGTCTCGTTGCGGGTCGTCTTTAAAAGGATTTAGAACCTCACTTTGAGGAACCGCGCCGTTCACTAAGTCTTGGGGATCAATGTCGCCAATAAAGTACTGGTCAAGGATGTCGTAGACATCTTGCTTCTGATGAATATTGAAAATAGCCCAGTACTGATCGATGCTCCCGCCGGCGGCACGAAGTATTATCTCCCCTCCAGGATGTACAGAAACCCAGTCCGTGATATCATAAACTTTAGTCCCTCTATACACCCATATCGACTCTGAGTTAGGTCCATGTCTTCCTATATCTCTAAGTCGAATAGTTTTCGGTCTAGTTACTTCCGCCTTAAATTGCAATGGCGCGCTTAGCTTTATTGTTGCGTAGACAGTAGCAACTGCTGCAGAAGCGCAAAATCCAACCCGCCAAACAGTCCGCTTTCCGAATTGCGTCGAGATCTGTCTTGATTGTCTCCTTAAGGACCATGCTGCATGTCTGCTCAAGGGCATACAGAGCGATCTGGCCACTTGCGCGCTTGCAAGCAAGAGCACAAATACACCTGTCCGTAATCTTTTGTAGATCTTATTATGAAAATAGACTTTCTGGACGAATGCGGAGCTGAGCGTTGCACCAATTCTCGGAACAGGTGGGTGGGGCAGGAGATGTTCTGAAATCGCCTTAACGGAGAGATGTCTTTACGTAATCAAGTGGTATGATATATGCACAATCCACGTAATATTAAGTCACCTGTATGCCAAGGCCAGATAACGGATCTATAGCTAAGAGACGACGTTTTGCAAATGTGTCATCATCATCTGACGGTATGCAACAGGCCGTGGTACACCGATATTAGGAACCTTGGCATCGTCGTCGTACCTTCTCATCGAAACGACATCCTTCCAGTATGGCGTTTGCTTGAATTTCTCTGATTCTGCGTCGGTATATGGTCCGCCCTGGAATTTCAGTGAATGCTTACTTGCATCGCTAAGTCTCTCGTAGTAATCGTGTTCTCGACTTAGATACCGCTTCGCGTCGACATGTCCGCCAACTAGTGTGCACACTTTCTCGCCAAAACCTTGCTGGGCGAGGAAACGTGCGCCAATCGTCTCGTGACCGACCCGTCCAACGTTACCACCAGAAGACATTAGCTTTCTCTGTGAGTCGACCGGTAAAATTTGTCCAATGTCGTGAAGCAAGGCAGCTATAACAGTCTCGTCATCGTCTCCATTTCGTGTAGCCAGGTCTGCGGCCTGCAGACAATGCTCTAATTGGCTGATATCTTCGCCGAGATAGTCCCCATCTTCAGTAGCTTCTAAGACAGCTAGTACGTCGTCCACAGTCGCTACTAACATGTCTGGCTTTGTTGGGGCCATATGAGGGAAAATATTGTGGACGTCTGCAAACTACACACAGCGCGGAGCGAAGTCCGGAGCGTTGAGTATAAACGGAAACAAGTGGCCAATCATATAGACATACAAAAGCTGATTTCGCTGCACGGCCTGCTATTGGACAGGACAGAGATTTACCGATAAAATGGCTTTTACTAATCAACGACTCAACGAATAGCTGTACCTACACATGACTAGCAACTTCCCGGCCTCCAACCTTTTCTACGACATTCTTGCTTGCACTGTCAATCAAAGCCTCTCCCATGACAGCGATATCGAAACCCTTGCTTTCCAGGTACCTCGCAAACACGTCGTCTTCGGTTTCCAGAGCCTTGTCCATATCTGGTATGAAAAACCATGTAACTATTGCTCCGAGAACAGAGAAACCAGACGCTATGAGGAAGACACCCTGCTGCCCCTTTACTACATCACCATTCGTGGACAGAGATGTTTGAATGGGAGTAAAAACTTGGGTGCCGACTGCAGCCCCTACCTTGCCGAGCGCAGCAGATAGACCAATCATGTGGCCACGAACAGCGGTTGGATATGATTCCGCGGCAACTAGTATAGTGGCAACACCTGGTCCGAATTCACCCTGTAATCAGCAAAGGATGAGATCAACAAACTCACCAGACTCACAAAAATACCGTACAGGACAACAAATAGCGCAAAGACGCTCTGGATGGGAGCAAGAGCGCCTCCAAGGATAAATCCAACAACTGCTTGCAAGGCAAATCCTAGAGCCATTGTTTGTCTCCTTCCAATTCTGTCCATGGCAATGCCGCCCAGGATACATCCCGGAAGGTAAAATGCATTTATAAGAGTTCCGTATCCGATGTTTTTAACAACTGAATTGTTGGGATTGAATTGCGAAACAATCGTCGAGGAAAAGAGGCCGAATGGATACGAAACCCAGTCATACAGAAACCACACACCTCCTGTAGCGAGAAGTCGAGGCCAGTACTTCTTCATTGTTATCCAATACGGAATGTGTCTTTTGAGGGCGTTCTTTCGAAACGCGGTGGAATTTATGATCCTTTAGATTAGCAATTTGAGACCATCTAATTCAAACTTGATTCGCATGTAAATGACGCTCAATGGTGGTATGAGACCAAGCGCCAAACACGTCCGCCACACAGCCGGATAATTGCTATAATTAAAACAAGCAAGGACAATCAAAGGGACGATTCCTCCAAGTACGAAACCAAAGTCGATGGCAAAATCTCCGACCATAGCGATCAGGAACCCGCGCATGTTCCGGGTGTGTTTTTGCTCATCACTCGCTTCCGTAGCATTCGTTCCACAAGTGGGATATTCGCCTCCAGCGCCTACTCCGGCCAGACCTCTCGTAATGATGAGCATCCAGAAGAGTCCGCCAGGTGTCACGCCTTCAGAGGCAGCAGAAAGTGCAATTCCAAGCACTAAAAACGTTGTTGCTAGAATGACTCCGGCTTTGCGACCGATTTGGTCAATGAGTAAACCAAAGAACAACATGCCAAAGATCTCACCGATGAGAAAAGCATTGCTAAGCCGAGTTTTGACTGTGGAGTTGAAGTACGTCTTATCGTAGATCTCAGCAAACAAGAGGTTCAAGTTGCTTATCACAGCAGCAGAGTAACCATCGGAGAAAAGGGCAATGCCACTGAAGACGACAGTAAAGATGGCGCTTACCTTTACTCGAAGTGAAACACTCTGTTGAATATCCTGCGGTTCGACATCTGTATGTGCAGTCTTTCGCAGCGACCCCCTTGGGCTTGAGCTCTCCCCAATGGCGTTCGACATGCTAAAGAACAATGGATAAGGGCAATGGTTGATTAACTGCCGCACTTTTTCAATCTGCACTTCTTTCCTTTTGAGCGGGGAGCGGGCAGGCCGAACGGCCGGATGAGTTGAGGAGCGAGCAAGAGCCAATCAATGCCAGCATGGGGCCACCCCGATCTCGTCCAGCCGCGTTGTCCGTAGGCCGTGTTCATAGGCCACTTATCGTGCCAGCCAATCTCTGCCACCACGTGTTTTGTAGCCAGCGGCATAATCGAGGAATTATTCGGCGCACAACGGAAATGCCGGACTATTGCATTTGAGCATGAGTTCAGGGGGCGTGTCTTCTTCAATAGAAGTAATACGACGAGCGTAACACTGGGAGTACACATTCGTAATCGAATACAACACAAGGTGACTCAGAAGCATGAGTGCATGAAGCAGAACGAATGTGAGATTACTCATCTTCCCAGATTGATATGCCACCTCCAGCCTTACGGACTCTCATACGGATACCCCAAAAAACTGGTTTCTGTAACACCTACAGGTCCCGCAGGATCCGTCATTACCATCTAGAATCAGATTAGGAACTAATAAGTCATTTAACGTTATTCATATGATTTAGGGTCATGCGGCCTGCCACGAGCATCCGACTTTGTAGAAAGGTAGGTCCTACTACGTCTTATGCTACATGGGTTGTCACAGCTCTGTCTTGATGTTTGACGTCGCCGCGATTCCCCATTGCCGTGTCGATATCCTCGCCTGCTTGAACGTGATCCACACCACCAAACAAGACGTCAATATGCTCAAGACTCACACCCTTCCTTTCAGAGATAAAGAAATAGACCATGATGCCGAGGAGAACATTGATGCCCATAAAGAAGTGGAAAGTGTAGAAATTACAATTAGTAAGGAAGGAAGGGAATGCTTGGCCCAATACGATACCGGCAAGTTGTTGCATCTGGGAAGAGACCGCGACACCATTCGCTAGAACAACCTGGAATTAGTCGCAAAACCCAATGAGTCTCACCAATAGCCCATTTCCGTCTGAATCCATCGCATACGGCTGGCGAAACCAGAAAGCCAAATACAACAGCACTGACATTATAAGCAGTAGTCACCGCGCCGACTAGCGGTGGACTTGGATTGTTGAAATACGACACCACGACGGCAATCTGTACAGACGAAAATAGTGTAGCGTCGTATCCATACTGAATCATGCACATAGCAGCCACAAGGGCTACGAGGTAGTTCTTCACGAGGTGTCTAGGGGGCATCGTGACTTAGTGTTGAAAAGCAAGACCAGGGAAAGGAACAGTTATTAGGCTCAGAAAGTATCTCGAGAATAGAGGAATCCCTTTCGTGATTGGCGGAAAGCCAGAGTAGAAAGAGGGGCGACGGCGCTGATTGGTGGAATTGATCGGCATTGTGGAGATCAGTTGTCCAAATGGGGAAGAAGTGGGGAAGTCCGGTAAGTCTTCCGATTAGTGCAGCCGTGAGATGTAACGAAACACGCAATTAAAGCATGAAGGTCATCACTAAGTAGATCTTCTTCATGTGCTGCTCATAAGTACTGGAAAGTATCCACAAATGCGGCTATCTTCGATCTTGGAGATGCGTAGCCTCCACTCCTTTGAATGCCTCATCGTCTGCCGTCTCCACTCCTTTCTCTTTGTCATAAGCACCAATTCCCATTTCCTCGCCTCCCCTCACATGGTCCACCCCTCCAAATATGGCATCCATGTGCTCCAAGGACACGCCTTTGGTTTCCGGGAAAAAGAAGTAAATCATGATTCCAAGGAGGATGTTAATACCCATAAAGAAGTAGAAAGTGTAGAAATTACATTTAGCAAGGAAGGATGGGAATGCTTGGCCCAAAACAATTCCAGCAACCTGCTGCGTCTGTGAAGAGATTGCAACAGCATTAGCTCGGACGACCATAGGAAAAACTTCAGCAGTCCAAATCCAGGTGGTGGCGCCCCATGACGGCGAGTAAAAGACGTGAAACAGATTAAGTACTGGGGAGATTAGAAAACCTCTCAAGACACTTACTAATGGCAGTTCCGATTCCAGTCCCGAGAGTGGGTCGTCCATTGACAAGAGGTGCTTGGGTTACAAGCGTGGCAACAGCCATCATCATCAGTCCTTGGCCAACAGCGCCCCAAATAAACATGGGACGACGGCCCCATTTGTCAACAAAGAATGTAGCTATCAAGGTGTAGAAGATACCAAAGACGCTGGTAATTGCGTTAATCAGGATGATTGTGTTGCTAGATGAAAATACCTGCTTATATATAATCCCAGAATAATTCGTCAAGGATCCAA
>JAABUO010003282.1_pt1 | contig 19330 bp, 22 predicted proteins | sample 5559291 | NCBI WGS metagenome assembly JAABUO01 (sample SAMN10711878, study PRJNA513372) | rock metagenome | isolation source: Antarctica rocks | place: Antarctica: Victoria Land, Finger Mt sud
CACAGTGTGTCAGGACAGACGTTGTTTTGGATCAAACACACGACGCAATAAGAGATCGGTAGTTGCGACCGCAATATGCAGCTGTTCTTGAGATGTGGAGGCTCAGTAGGTACTGTGGCTATACAAGTTGATCCTGATGAAAGTTTTCAGGCTCTCACGGACAGGCTAGGGTCGGGCGAAACAGCAGAGAGTTCGGGTGAAGTGGTAGGTGTTAGTCTTGAGTGTTGTTCTGTTCCTTCCAGGACACTCCCAAAACTACCTGTTGATTTCTGAGTGCGTATCATGCCACTCTTGTACACCCTGGCTGCAGTGCTACGAGTTTCAAGGTCGGAGCTGGCCACAACAAGTCCAGCTAGCTTCAGCAGGTGTCAGACCTGGGGACTTCATTGCTTTGCATCAAAGGCTGAGGGGTGGTGGAGGAGATGGTGGCTCAACAGGAGCTGAGTCTCGAAGCAGTTTTTTGGAAATGTATGCCACCAAGAAAGCGGCCAAGGTAATTGAAGTCTACTCGAGCTGTCAAATTTCCTGTATAAATGGCCCCATTTTTGTTGACAGGACGCGTCAACTGGTTCTTTGTACACCACAGGGTGACAAAAGTGCTTGCAGTCTGCATTGCAGTCAAGCCTCAACCGTCTGGCATGGAGTCAGCTCAACTCCTTTAGTCATTTGCTGTTTTGCATGCTGCAGGTCAACCCTGTGGAAGCCAAATTGGCCAAATGGACACGATGCAACCTGTCTGGAGAGCCCTTGCACCCACCTTGCGTAGCTGATGAGCTTGGCAATTTGTACAACAAGGATACCATGGTGCAGGCGCTTGTTAGCAAATCATTGCCGGGCTCTTTGTCATACATATCAAGCCTGAAGCATCTCATTGACCTCAGGTGCTTGGCCACCCTACATGTGCATGAGCCGTGTCTGCATCCATTTTCTTTTTGCATCAATCAGACTGCTTGCAAAGCATGGTCAGAAAGTGTTAAGTGCCCTGTGATATCTGTGTATGGCTCCTCATGACTTCTGTCTGTGAACATTGTAGCAGTTCGGGCGTCTGAGGCTGCATCATTCCTTGTCATCCTGCTTACATATGTTGTTGCCAAAGCCTTTACATGAGCTGTAATTCCTCCCCTGCATACCTGTACAGGTTGACCAAAAATGAAAATGCATTGGAGGCGTCACATGTGACCACCCAGGGCAATTTTCAGCCAAGCAATAATGCCCAGTTTGTGTGCCCCATCACTGGGCAGGAGCTGAATGGACGCTTCCGCTTCTCGGTCTTGAGGAACACTGGGGACGTGGTCAGTGAGCGCGCAATCAAGCAGGTACATGTTGTTTGTTGTGTGTACTGCATTGTCCAAGTCAGCAGAGGCAATCTGTGGTTTGTTTCCACCAAAATGCATGGCTGCAAATAGATTGTATGGCACGCTTTTCCGGCCAATATGCGTCCAAGTCAGTGGAGATTTCAGACAAGCCGCTAGCATGTGTTTGTCACATATAATCTTGTCTATAGCAACTGTCAGGGATGTTGTACATTTATGCAGGTACCTGTGGCAGTTGTGGAGCATGTAGGTCAGACATGGACATCAGAAGATGTGCTGCCCTTGAATGGTACATTAGAGGAAGTAGAAGAGCTACGAGAGGCCATGCTGGCCAAGAGAGCAGCCATCAAGGCCAAGAAGAAAGACAAGAAAGCATGCAAGGTGTTGCCTACCGGCCTGTCAGAGGCTGACAGACTTGTGTTGGCTCACAATGCTGCCAAGGAGAAGTCCCAGATCACTTCTGCAAGCCAAGCAGCTGATCTGGCAGCTGCTGTGGCAGCTGAGGTCCAGTCAAGGCTAGCAGGTGGTGCTGGAAGCAAACGCCTAGCTGATGATGAGGACACTACAGCGGCCATGTCAGAGCAGGAGAAAGCTCTCATCAAGAAATTCAAAGCATCAGACAGGGTGCCTGCAAATGCATCAAAGAGTGTGTATTCGTCTATTTTCATGTCTAGCCGGAAGGGTGGAGACAAGGAGTCCTACACATGCAGAAGCACATCAGCAAGAGGCATGAACATGACATGAGCAGGGTTTTGGAGCTGTCATTCAGTGCCACATTGCGTGCATGTGGCATGTCGTCATTTGAACTTCCAACAAGCTTGTGTTCAAAACTGCTGCTTGAGTTTGGCAAGATGCTGCATTTTGCTGAGACAGTCTTCAAGCTGCTAAAGGCTGTCCGATTTTTGTTTTTAATATTTTTTGACAGCAACGCCATGCTTCCATTAGTGCTTGCATCTGTTAGTAGGTGTCAGTGTGTGGCATGCTGACATGACTTGAGTTCGCTATGGTTTTGTGCGCCTGTGACTCGTCACGCAACCAAGTTGAGAGCTTCAGCAAGCGAATGCTGAGCAATCAGGCGTGGTTCTCGAGCACCTCCTCACACTCGATCCCTCGGCATTGCACTTCAAAATTTAATGCAACTTTGGCCTGTCAAATCAAAGCACAGCAGCTTGAGCTGACTATGCAATGCACAGGTCAGCTTGCTTGGAAGTGTGACGTCGACGGCGCAACGTTTCAGGCTGCAGACTGACTTTGAGGAGACAAAACAACCATGCATGTTTGTAGGTTGCAACAATTGTTAACAGGCAAAATGAAACATCACACCAGATTCATCTAGTCTAGCTGTTGCAGTGATTCATATGGTGAGCAAGGTATAGAGGTTGAGTTCCTGACACTGGATGAAGGCTGAGTCAAACGTACATGTATACAAGACCATAGGTAGTGATGTCAACAGACCATACGATTGGATATTCAAGCAAATCCTTGCTACCAACAGCCTACAACAACAACGCTTGCTTCCAGCAGGCTAGTGACCTTCGGAACACCATGTATTCTTATTCTATATTTACAAATTTGTAAAAATTGTACTTTGTTATGATAAAATCTAATAATGCCATCACTTGTGCATATGGTCATTCACGTGTTCCCAAAATTTCCTCATATGACCGTAACTCATCAGATGGATGAAGGGACTAGTCTTACTAGCATTGCATAAAGACGTCTGTCGACGGTCTGTCGACAGATCTGGTTCACAAAATGTGCAGCTCAAATTGAGCTGACAGCGCTAACATTTAGCTGTTCACACACCACACTCCTGCCAATCTCGAATGAATTCAAGCCTCTGAAGGCAGAATCAAAGGCAAAACCTGCCTCATATGTCATTGTACGCTGAAGCAAATTCATCATCACTCATAGTGGACAAAGCTGTTAAATGGTCAACTGGCCTGAAGCTAGCTACACTGGATGCTACTGACATCAGAACAGCCCAACGGGGACCCAAAGTGTCCAAATCTATCTGCAAAACAGCTGCATGCCTACCAATGTCCTGAATAGAAAGCCGCTGGTCTACGAGGAGATAGTGCCATCTCCTTTGCCATTGCTTCTGAAAATGCAGATCATAAACACCCAATGCTGATGACTCGGGGGGACCATAGGTAGCTCTGAAGTTAGAATCAGTCTTGGAATACAGGCTGCCAACAACCTCGTGGGCCGCAGAGAATTTGATCACTCCGCATGATTTCATGTGTTGCAGGTACTCCCAGCGAGGTCCCAGCCTGTTTGGCAGCGAGGACATGAGTAGATGTGGGCACGCAGCAATTGCAGCAGGACTGAGTTGCAGTACACAGGTCAGGAAATCCCATTTGTCTACCTGCAACTGCGAAGTATAGTCCAATGTCAACAAAGCAGGCTGCTTAAGACACATGTCCTTGACTTGGCTGGAAGAAAACCCAAGGCCATGCAGTTGCGAAACATGCAACCCTACTCTTGTTGATTGAAGTGTCGCTATCTGAGGCTGCCTCCGCACTACAGCTTTTGCTTGTTGTAGAGTTGCAGCTAGCTGCAAGGCAATAAAGTCTAACCTGCTATCCAGCTCTGCAGGCGGAACGACAAACACGCCCCTGTGCCATGCCCTTTTCTTTCCCTTGTCATCCACCATGAGACATGTGCAAAAGTAGACAAACCTATGATACAGATTTGATGGAGATATACTAATCAAGCCTTTGGCTCGGCAGCTCAAGATGACATCAGCTATTGCCTGGATGTCATTTGCACAGTTGAACAGCTTGTCTATGACAACAAGCAGATCTTCTGTTTTTTTGAACTTGCTTGTCAAGATGTCTGGATGCTGCTCAACCAGAGAGCTGATTTGTGCTTGTGTGAAGCCAAAAGCTTGAAGAGAAGCCACTTTGCTCTGCATTGCTTTCAAAGACGCGAAATGCCATCCTGCTGGAGTCTTTTTGGCTGATGTAACCCCAATGGACGCAAGGTACTGCGATTTCACAACTTCCTGCTCTGGTGTCCCAAGCAACAGCGTTGGCAGCCTTTCAAACTCAGCTGGGAAGCTCCCGCCCAAACATTGCTGCCACTGATGCATGGCTGGAAGCAGCTTGTGTTTTACATCCCAGCTCAGGTAAGGTGGGTACTGTTTCAGTATCCGCTCGATAGCATCCTGGGAGAAGCCAGCCTCAGCCATTGCCCGCCTGACAAGGGGAGCTGTGTCAGAACCAGCATTCTTGTGGGCATTGTTGGCGCTTGCATCATCTGCCGCTGCTGCTGTGACTTCTGCTTGTTTGATTACTTGAATGGCTGGACATGATGTTGGTGGACGTTTCCGCCACTGCTGCAGGAGCTGAGCTGAGCCTAGCCTAAGTGCATGCTGCAGCTGCCTGCCGGGACTGTGGTAGCACGAATGAGTACAATTTGCCTGCAGCACAAAAAGCAGCTGTTGCTACCTGCAAGCTTTTCTGATTGCATCAAAGCCTGGAATCTGTTGATATAGCTAAATGCTCACCCTGAGGTTAGGGTGTCGTGTGTGCGCTATTCGTCCTGCTGTTGTTGCTGTGCTCAAGGGCGATTTCATCCGGCTGATGGAGATCTGCACCGTTATGCTTATCTTAAAAGTGTACCGCATTTGACTAGGTCGACAGGGCAAACTGGTGCGCTGTACCTGTACATCACTGGGCTATCTCGAAGTCAGGCAGCCCCCAAAAGTCTCGAACCACGGCAAGCAGCAGCTTCCAAAGAATCAGTTTTGCCCCTAATGCCTGCCTCGCCGTGCTGATCAGCCTCGCTGTGCTCGGGAAGGGTAGCAAATCACAATACTCCGTTGCAATACACTAGACACTGCAGCTGTGTCAGTGTCACCTGAAGACTGTACAGACTTCGCAGCCCAACTAGCTTGTGTGAGCGCAGTCAGTGTTGCTTGCCATCGATGATGTGCTCGCTTGGCCTTGTTTCGGAAATCTATCTGGTATAGGCTATACCAGATAGATTTCCGAAACCGTATACCGTATAGCTCCGGAACCAATTCAAAGTGTGCACTGCAAAGCACGACAACCGCGCGGATTATCTAGCACACCGGTCGAGTGTCTATATGACTTGCGTCGCCTGCGATGCCTGTGCGGTCTGCTACTCGACTTGACCGCACGTATTCCAGATGGCCTGGCAGCCTGGTCACAGCAGTGCTTTCTTCGCGTGCCACAGCTTGGAACGGATTTGCTGAGGCTCATTTTGTCTCGCAAAGTCAAGTCACATCAGGCTTGTTGGCGTATGAAGCTGGCAAAGGCAGGCCGACCATTCGCGAAATCCACTGCTGCTCTTTGCGGAAGACAGCGGAACCTGCTGGCTGTCACTTATTCGACTCTTGTTTGACCAGAACAAAGTCGAGTGTTTGGCCGACTCAACCAGCATCCAAAGGCAGGACACAAACAGATTACAGAAGTCTGTCATGTGAAGCTGTCAAGATGCCGAGATCGAGGTCGATTATGGTCCAAAAAGACGCTTCCCTCATCCAGTTATTCCTAGCTGCCAGTTTGCATTTGTGGGACTTGCTGCCAAGTAAGTCCGTAAAGTCTTACCAAAAACGAGGAACAACCTTCCTCAAGAGCACACTGACCTTCCTCGAATTGCTTTTGACTTGTTGCCACTGAGCCTGCAGAGCTATGCCAAGATTGCTTTGATGCTGGGTGTTGCATAGCAGAAGTGAGAGGGTGTGTCAGGCATTTGGTGGTGTGAGTCACTATCCCCTACTGCCATGTATTTTGTCCTGCTGAGCTGTGTTATAAACTTCACCAGCTGGAGAAGGCACCTGAAAGCCCAAAGCACAGTGGTGCAGGGTTGCAGGCTATACATCATCCTTGGCTGCTACAAAGCACCTTTACAATGCACAGGTGCAAGCGCCACATTGTCAGCGACCTACCAATGGCATGATTACAAGCCCATGTCAGTGTGCTTTGATTGGCATCAGCATCTGCACACAGCACAGACTGAAGTCAAATAAAATTCAAAAGCACTGAAACCATTTGCTGATCAGCTGGATAAGTCAGTCTGCTTTATTTGCATTGGGCGTTCATAAGTCCAGCCTGCAAGCTATTGCTTGTCCTTCCGCTGCGTGGACACCCCCAACAAATACCGTGACCTGTGGCAAATAAAACGCTGCTGATAATGCATCACACATCTTGGCCTCGGGCATGCACACTCTGGTTGTCAGTCTGTGCGTTGCCTGCAGCTCCTGCCTGAGGATGTGCCCGGCAAGTCTGGTGGGCCCCCAGGCAATGCCTTTGAGCTAGTCTACATCTCAGTCACAGATGCAGTCCGCAGAGCAGTGCGCAAGGTGGACCCTGTGCTTGCTGACTGGATCAGGTATCCATGTTCAGTTTCCCTCACTGTCACCCAGACTGTGCCCATGCCCAAGTGCTTAGTCTGTGTCGCTTGATGCACAGCATCACTGTGATGCTGGATGGCACGCACTGGACAGGCAACAGTCATTGCTGCTGGCTTCTGCATGTCGCAGCTCCTGTGTGCTCAGCCTCACCACTTGTGCATGGTGATGGTAATGTCTTGCACCTGTACAGTTGCAGCTGTGCCGCTTGCTTTCATTTTCTCTGTCAGCCCACCATGTGGATGTGTGCTTGCAGGGTGCATCTGTATGGAGATGTGTACAGCAGTCCTGGGCTGGACATGAAGCAGAAGCAGCTGCTCATGGTGGCCTTCCTTGGCCAAGCCAACATGCTGGAGGAGATGTCTGGTCATGCTCTTGCTGTAAGCATCCCATCCTCTCATTTGTAGGCTGGCCACAGTTGCATCTTCTGTAAACAGATGTCAATGCAGTCATGTGAAATGGAGATGCCCCTTGAATCACCTGGCAAATGCAACTGCGTGACCATGAGCGAGCTACAAACGTGTGCTTGTTCATGATGTCACCACAGCATCAATTATACCAGAAGCTGCTTATGCCCTATGCTCGGACTCCTTAATGGGCGTGTTCAGCAGCACAGTGGCCCGGACATGGCAGTAAGAAACCCTGTTCATGACTGAAGCTGCAACGATTCATTGCTTGGCGGGGGGAGGGCTGGACTGCACAGGAAGGCAGGTTGTGAATCAGTCCCAAAACACGTAAACAGAGCAAGAGCTCAGATTCAGATACCATGTACTAGTCATGATACATGCTGTATATGTTTGCTTTTTCAGAGTGTTTTTCACCAGGCAGCAGCTGTTGCAGGCAATGAGGTTTGGTGTCAGTCCTGAGGCGTGCCGGCAGGCTCTGGACCTTGGCTTCAATTGGCACTTGCAGAGACTCAGCCCTGCAGCACAGCAAGACGCTCAGCAGGTCCAACAACAAGCTCAGGCAGCTCTGCAGAAGGTGCTGCTGCATGCTCTGTACTAGCCTTTTCATGTTGCTGTCACATGCGCTGCAATGGTCAATGCTGTGGTAAGGCGTGTGGTGACTCTGAGCGCTGCACAGATAATGCTGCAAGAGCAGATGTTGTGCCCATGTCTGTTGGGAAAGTGAGCGCTATGCAAGACACTATTTTCCAATACATCAGTTTGCAAAATTGAGATGCAGGCTGTTGAGAGGTATGACAGCAAGTATGCAGCTGATGGTCCTCATGAGTCCCAAGTCACCATCCCTGATCCCACATCTGTAAGGTGAGTAGCATCACCACAAGCTGCAAAGCAGCTTGCCACTGTCTAGATTGTTGTTTTGGTCTATGCAATATGCTGGAGCTGTGATGTGTCTATGGCCTGCGAGTCTTGGCGAGGGCTCCTATCAGGCTTGCGTGCTTTGAGTGTGCATGGTTAAGATCAAGCTGATATCAATGCAGGCTACCGCCTTTGCCACCTAGGCATATCAGTCCAGGTCGGCAATCAAGCAGGAAATGAACAAGTCCGCTCTCCATCAGCCATCTGCAAGTGGCCTCGAGGTGCCACAAGCAATGCCCCTTGAAGGCGCCAGACTAGCAAAACAATGAGTCTTTGTTAAATTCGTATCTAGCATGCAACAGCTTGTGGGCTTTACTCCACCACATTTGCTCACCACTGCAAATTTGGGGAGCTGTTCTCGATTTGATACACCTAAGATGATAGCATGTATGTTACAGAAGGTTTCCACACCTGTCAAACAAATGAACAGAGGGCCTCTGCAAAGAGGTGCAAAACATCACATGGCCAGTGATAGTCACAGCACTCAGCCCTTCACCAGAACACCTCTTGAAAAAATGTATTGCCAAATGGCATGCTTCGAAATCTGCCAGGAGTATGTATGCCAGTTCTAAGCTCTCCACATAAAGTTATGGTCATTGTGTAAAATTGTATCCTGGTCCCACCCAACATCAATCCTACAGTATGACTAATACAGTATCGATGGAGTTGTTGAAGTGATGATAAATGCTAAAAGCCTGTACACAGCATGTAAGCAACCCTGCATCGTTGACTCGCACAATCTGAAGTGTAGCTAGTGCAAACACAGGGACTTTCCCAAAACAACTGAAGCAAACACTGAGAACTGCAGCACAGAACCAAAAACCGCCATGTAACAAACAGACGTTTGACCAACTGTTATAGTTGCATGCTTTCAAGTGCCTGCTGCATATCCAGAGTGTCCCTCCCTACATTGCCAGGCAGCACTTGTGCGCTCTGCTGACCAGTCATCAAGGCAGCCTGATGTGCAACTGCAGCTGGGGGCAGGGACAGGGCATTCTGACTAATCAGCCCCTGCAGCTGCTGTGCCAGGTCTGCATAGAACTTGTAGAACTCGACTGAGGTGCCACGGCTCTTGATGACTTGCACCATGCTGAGGTTGGCGACCACAGGCAGCACCTCCACAACCACCCTCACCTCATCTGACCTGCCTGGATTCGCACTCAGGCGCAGCCTGCAGCAGCACACGCTCGACTCTGATGGTTTTGGCTCAAATAGGCAGTGTCACAGCTCAGGGAGTCAACAATTAGCTGCTCATACATGGATGCCTGACCTGCTCTTGCTTGCTTGTGCAGGTGCCCCTCGTGTTGGGAAATGCATGCAGATTACCCCTTCATAATATGGATGATGTGAACTGGGGATCAAAATCTGGTGCCAGGTTGACAAGGCAAAACAGGGAAGCATAGCAAAACGACGGCGGTGAAGCGACACATTAGTAACATTAGTAACATGTTCAGCCTTGGCATGAGCAGGACATGCAGGTGCACAATGGAGCACACTTGGTGGGCCCTCGTTGTTGTGAGGTGGCTCCCAATCTGGCAGCTGCATCCTCAATGCCCTTCATGAGAGCTGCTACTGAGGCTTTGCTGGTGAAGCGCGTATGCCGAGAGACCACGTCCTCCCTTGCTTCAAAAATGGCACTGATGTCCAAAGCAGCATTGATCAGCTGCAGAAGCAGCATGAAGGTTGGATCTACTAATCACATGTGATGTTGGAAGAGCAATTTGTGCATGGTATGAGGCCACAGATGATGATAACTGCAGTGTTCAAGTACATCAGAGTCACAATCTGGACACCAAGGTATGGCGAGCATGCACAAGCCCAATAGACAGATACAACATACCTCAAAGGCGTTCATTTGTCTGCTGGTCTCATTCTGTGCATCCTGCTGCTCCTGCAAAAATGCGGCCGCACATGTCAGTCCAGCACTGGTGGGCATTATGCTGACCTTTCCATGCTGGGCTGCTTTTTTTGTATGGTTATGGCATGTGCAACGCAAGCACCGACATGATGTGTACCAGGAGCCTGACAATGCATTTTATGGCTGCAACCAGCAAGTGCATCCTCAGCTCAAGTTGGAATCTATTCTCTGACATTGCATCAATACAGGGAGGGATCAGCTGACCTGGCTGATGTGCTGAGGCTGCACATTCTCTTCGAACAAAAAATCAGCCAGCTCCATGCTGGGCATGCTTTGCAGCAGCCTGCAGGGCTTGTAGTCTTGCGCCACCCACCTTTGCTGCCTGATCTCAGCAATCGTGGCTCTGCATATTTGCAGCTTGGCTTTGACCCATGCCCATCAATACACATACATGCATGTGCTATGCATTTCCATGTTCTTGATGATCCAATGTTTTGACAAGCAGATTGCAGGGTGCAACATGAGGCCTTGCATGTGCCCATATCAAGAGAACAGCTGAGGCACGCCAAGCAACAGTGAATGCAAAACGGCTGATGTTGACACCAGTGTTGACCCAATTTTCACCTTTTCTGGGGGTTGGGGTTGAGCATGGCGTTGAAAACAGAGATCATGTCTGGCGTGAACCAGGTGGGGACTGGGTAGTCTGCTCTTGCAATCTTGTTGAAGAGGGCTGGTAGATTGGGCTCATCAAAGGGAAGTGTACCAGCCATGATGACATACAGCAGCACTCCTGCAGGATATAAGCATGATGAGCATGCTGGGGTAATGTGCACCATGTCTCACATGGGAGACACGGTGTGACATCATGGGGAATTGGGTGGATGGCTGAAGTGATTATCAGTGCAGGCTGCACAGGGTGCTTCACGCCGTTGCGCAGAGCCTCCAATAGTCATTGCACACATGTATGATAATCTGGACACTGCTGTGTGCCCAGCACAGCCACAGCCGTGAAGCAATGGTTTACTTCAGATATCATGTAGCATACTTGCACACAGCATGCGCGGCATGCTGACCTAGAGACCAAACATCAGCTGGAGCGCCATAGTAGCCCTGTCGCATGAGTACCTCTGGAGCAACGTAATTTGGAGTGCCACATGTTGTTTGTAGGACGTCATTGTGCAAGGAGCTGCTGGGCAAATGGCCCAAGCCAAAGTCTGACAGCTTCACATCGCCGTTTGTTGTCAGCAGGACATTCTCAGGCTTTAGATCTCTGCAGATGTGATTACAATGCACACATTTTGCCATTCAGCTATGGCCCAAATAGCATTGACTTACTGTGCAAGCAGCATCAATGCATGAACATGTGTCCATTTTGACATTCTAAGGTTCTTGCTGCAGACAATGACCCATTCAAACCGCTTCAGGAACAATAGCAGCTGAACAAGGGCTCAGAAGCAAAGTTAGCAGGCCGCAAATCGCTACACTATGTGTAGAATGCATGAAATGAGCATGCATGCTGAGGGCCAAAAGCTGACCTGTGAAAGATGCCTTGCTGATGGCAATGATCTAGCCCGTCAAGCAGCTGTTGCAACACGTGGCGACCTTCAGCTTCCTGCACATCAAGATATTGTCTTGAACAGGTGCTCAATGTATGGTGTAGAAAATTAGAGCACCCTGCTGCAAACTGATCACAAAATGCATGTGTACGCTTTACTCCACCTGCTCTACCATTATGCAGAGCTGCTTGATAATTACAGCCAAGACCGCTGAGCTTTTGCACACTTCAGTGATTTGCTGGTACTTGCTGCAGTTTGATGTAGAATCCTACGCTCATAGGCCCCTCAGCGATGATCTTGTCAAAAAGCTCTCCACCATGAACAAGCTCCATTACCATGAAGATCTGCTGCCTTGATGCAAGAACTTCTTTGAGCTCAACCACATTTGGATGCCTCAAACTCTTCAGGATCCGTATTTCCTGCTTGATCTTAGTGACCATGCCACTGCTGACTAGGCTCTCCTTGTTCAGTATCTGCAGAAGCAACTTGATTTTAGTAGCTGCACGATCGGCAGGTGCTGAAACGCGGCTTCTTCCTAGACAGCTGCATGCCGCATCATCAGCACGGTGAGTAAAGCTGCCGGTGTGCGAGCTGCAAAACCGCAAGCTTTAGCTTTTACCTTGATCGCAACCGGCTCTTCTGTCTGGCAGTGTTGGCCATACTTCACTTTGGCGTACGTGCCCTGCATTTGCGCGGTTCAATTTTGCCAAGAGGTGTACTTGCCAGAACAAGACTCGCTTGACCGTGTTTGTACCTCGCCGATGGTCCTGCCCACCATATAATCGCCGATACGTTTCTTGAACACTTCCCGGACCATAGCTCATGCTGTCCATGAGCCTTTTCTGCTGGTGTTCATGTACTCCTTCTCTTGATCAAACAGCCACGGACCAAAACACGCCCAAGCCCAGCCCAGCCCAACCAAGTCCAAGGTAACGCCAGCAGGCGTTTCTCTGATTCAGATCTACTTCCTCTGCAAGTTTCGTCTGCAAATTCCCTCAGCTTTGATACAGCACTCTGTGCCACATGCTTGAGTTGCAAACTTCACAATCTCCTGACAGCAGCTGCCTCAATGCGCGCAGCAAATGTGTCTTGTAGACGCATTTCAAATGATTCAATGCCATGCCTATCAACTCTGCAGCACAACTTTGTCTGGCTGACACTCTTGTTACTTCAGACAATGTACCGGGCTCTGCTGTCTTGTGCAATTTGGGTTCTTCATGTTTTCAAGTCATTGGAAGGAGTTTAGCTAAGGTTGCAGCACGCTTCAAAGAACGACACTACACTACTATTGCTAAGCCAGGTGGTTGCCTGCGTGATGGGCCCAACAGAAGATGGGAGCCCGTCAACGAAACACTTGCAAAACACAAATTGCACCATGAGCCAGTGGGATGACGAGAATCAGAGTTTCAGCTGCTGAGCCACCTGTCCTCTTACCTGTCTGCTTCTTCATGTCTTTGAATTTATAGTTCTATAGTTTCTCCCAGCTCCCTGTTTGCGCAGAGTGTTCTGAGCTTTGTCGCTACCCGCAAAATTTGTTGCTATTCTTCTGCACAGCTATAGCATCCTCAGCATTTCATTGCCAAGGTGCCCTGCTTTTGCTAGCGTAGACTACGCTGTGCAGACTTAGCAGTCGGTCCGCAAAACTTGGTCTCAAGCACCGCCTATGCAAATTCGCAAACTGCAGTAGCTCGGTCGCCCTTCTCAACCAGCATGGGTTGCTGCTCTGACGTCATCTGTCTACCTTGCAAATGCTTCAACGCCATCATCGACGTCGTGATAGTGGTATTCTGCTGTCCTTGTCGCTGCTGCTGCGGCTGCCCAATCACAACGACTGAGATATAGCAGATCTTCGTACCACGCAATGCAGACAGGGTAAGATTACCTGTCATGCAGTCTTGCCCATTGCAGACTAGACCCTGGGAAGGCAGACAGACAAGTGTGGTTTGCAGGAACAGCCAACATGACCTCAAGCTGCACAAGTGATGCCAGGTCGATGCTGTACAGCTGCTGAAGGCCCCACGCATGATGGCAAAGTGTGTTGGCATCCGAAGACACATATGCAAGTCGAGGGCAACAAAACACAGCCGCCCTCAAGGGCCTTGGTACTTGTAGTGCAACATCAACCATTTCACTAGCACACCTCCTTCCTCACACCTGGGCATGTTCATATTGTGCCAACAGAATAGACAGAGCAGGATTGCAGTAAGCAAGCGTCAATTACTCACAGACAACACCAACAGTGCTGCAAATGCACTGTACCAGTGTAGGCGTGACTTTATAGGCTTGCTGTGACCAATTTGACAGAGATACTACACAGCAATTGCTGCTAGCACAATGTTGTTAAACACTTGCGTCTGCACATGCTGAAAGGCAGGTACATGAACAGCTTTATGTTACACTGCTGTACATGTGCAGTGTGTACAGTGAACAGTTTTCACACAAGTGCTACTCATTGTACTGAGCACACCGGTGCGTATTAACGCTGACCACCCTATCACAGAGAGGAAGTGACTGAGCATGACCAACATCCCTCATGTGCAATCCATGAACACGTATGGGGTCTTGCAACATGTTCATTTGTTGTACTATATTAACTATGTCTTACACGGATTGCGCTCGCTTGAACTCAAAGCGCGGCCCTCAATAAATTATCTAAACTGCAACGCAGATGACGCCCATAACGAGGTGCATGCACGAAGTCAGTGTTTGCTGGTCATCATGCACATGCATGAGGTGCATGCTTGTAGCAGGTGGAGCTCCCTTGACCGTGAAAATTCATTGTCATGCCGCAGTGCGTCCTGACGCATTCCGACTATTTGCTTCACGGGCATAGCATGCGAAGTATGACGTTGCTAGCATACCTGCTGCAATAGCGATAAATTCTAGCGTTGCTGGCTTCATTCGCGGGCTTATGTTGCGGTACACACGTCAGCGATCCTGTCCACAGTTTTCTAGCAGTCGGCCTGTCGTGCCGTTCGCCCGTCGTTCGCAAACCTCTAGTATCCACCATCAGCCATATAGGTCTTGGAAGCAGCTGACCAACCACCCCAGACGCAAGTCAAGCTGTACCACCTGCACTGTTGTTGCTCTTGAGGAGCGTGATCCCAGCACATCTTCGATGGACGAAAATCAGATGTGGAGACAGCGTTGGTGAGCGTTTCACACCAGAGTCAAGTTCACCTACCGATAGGGTGGTCCCTAATGATATTTTGTTGCAACAGGAGCAATGGGTCGCCCCCGCATGCTCCAGTCGCTCCACCTCCACACCCTACATACGATCTTGCAGAGGCAAGTAGCAGTCAAACTGGTGGTGACTGATCATATAGGGTCAACCGCAGAAGGCACACGTGTTACAAGATATTCATGTCAATGCCATTCTGCGCAGGTCGTACAATTTGCGCTTGCTGAAGATGCAGGCGAGCTTGGTGATGTCACCACCTTGTCTACGTATGCTAGCACAACTCTTTGGCATTTGCTGCAAGGACTGTTGTCCAAAGCCGTCAGCCTGTCTCAATAAGCTTGCACAGGCTGAACACAGTCACTGCATGGGTCTGGTTGTACAGCAGGTATGTTGTTGATGCAGGGTCCCAGAAGATCTAGAAGGACAAGCCACCTTCTTAGCAAAAGCTGATGGAGTCCTGGCTGGGTTAGCTGTAGCAGATCTTGTAAGTCATGTTGCCTCTGCCCATGTCATGTCAACCCAGATGCTTGGCATTTGCAGATCTTGTAAGTCATGTTGGCTCTGCCCATGTCATGTCAACCCAGATGCTTGGCATTTGCCATGTCCAAATAACACCGCAGTATACAAACCCCTGGCTGACTACTTCCGCATGATGTGCCCTTTGGACACCAAGCTCTTTTTCAAACTCCATATGCTTGCACAGGTGTTCTCCACTGTAGATCCCTGCTTGTCAGTATCATGGTCTGGCAAGGATGGAGATCATGTCAAATCAGGAACTAAGTTTGGAGTTGTGAAAGGCAGTGCGCGGTCAATACTTGTGGCAGAGCGCATTGCTTTGAACTTCATGCAGCGCATGAGCGGCATTGCAACTGCCACTGCTGCAATGACAGACAGAATGCAGGCAAGCACTCTCCCTTCACAAGGTAGCCATTTGTGCAAGAAAAGCCACCATAAATATCATTGTGACATAACAGTGTAGCATCCAGTGGCCCCTTTGCAGCTTCAGGTGATGACATGAGACCATCAGCACTCTTACCCACATGCGTTTTGCCATTAGTAATGATGTCACAATGCCCAATGTGTGGTGCTGTAATGCATGCCGTGTAATCACCCCTCTCAACACCGCTCAATGTTGTCTTTGACACAGTCTGTCTGTCCTTGAGCAATCTGTCATTGCAGCCTGCCGGCCAGAACTTTGCCTTCAGAGCAGTAGGGAAGCACTGGGAATAAACCTCCAGTAACATCATGCCTTGACAGCATGCACACCTGACAGGGCACATCTGCGCGCATCTTGGAGACAAGGAAAACAGCCCCCGGATTGAGGCTACCAGACAAGTGGGCAGTACTCATTGGTGGTGGCAAGAACCATAGAATAGGCTTGTTTGACATGGTCATGATCAAGGACAACCATGTCACGTCAGCGGGAGGCGTCATACCTGCCATCCAACATGCACAGGTTTGCCTTCAGAGTGGTTGTTGGCGTCTAGCAGCAGCTTTACAACAATGCTCATACCATCCTGGCCTTTGTACGTACGAAATAGCCGCCTCTCAAGTTGGTGCTCTGAGCTTGTTACCTGAGTCACCAAGACATTGAGGGCATATTTTAGCTGGTGCAGTATGCCTCTTGCCTTTGGTAATTTTGTTTGAATGTGTGGCTGTATCTTGGATTCAGTTGGTGCGTCACCAAGCCTATTGCCCTTGTGAAGCCTGGTTGCATGCACAACGGTTGCTTTTCTGAATGTGTATGCGTGTGTTATCTGCAGGACTTTGTGCGCCGAAAGCACAAGAACATTCCCATTGAGGTGGAGACACGAACCTTGGAGGAGGTGAAGGAGGTGCTGCAGTTCCTGGAATCTGACAAGCACAGCCTTGTGAAACGCCTCATGCTGGACAACATGACCAAGCTGGATTCCTCTGCTCCAGGTAGACACTGCTGGGCTTGCCTGCATGGTTCAATTGTTGTTCAGTGTCACCAACAAGACTTTTGTTACTCTTGTGCCACTAATGAGAATTGTGTTTATGCTTGTGCTTTCTGTCTTGGCAGGCGAACTGTGGCACCTCTATGGTGCAGCCTGTCTGGCTCACATTGCATGCTTGTCACATCTGCTCTTTGTTATTGTGCCTCTCCTCATGCCAGGCATCTGTTAAAAGTTTGATGTTGCAGAGATAGACAGCATCTGGCTAATGTCACTACCAGGACCAAGTTGCTTTAGCAACTTGCGTGCAACAGGTTGAGCTCAGGGATGTGTGGATTGTGCAGGTGGTGTTGATGTCAGCATGCTGAAGGAGGCGGTCAAGCTGGTCAATGGCAGAGTTGACACAGAGGCTTCTGGCAACGTCACGATAGACACAGTCAAAGCCATTGCACAGTCTGGGGTCACATACATCTCGTGCGGCGCCCTCACACACTCCTTTCAGGCGCTTGATATATCGTTGAAGATAGCTATATTGGATTAGTGTGGCCATTGCAAGTTTGCAGTTTTGATTTTTCACAAGAAAGCTTTTCCTTGAAGTCTGCAGCAATGAACCAGTGTATGGCACCAAAGAGCATACCAGGTCTTTCTGAGGTGCTTTGACAAGACAAGGAAATCACATTCATTGAGTCAAATGATTGAAAGTGTTTGCCAACAAAGGCACTAACAAGGGCTAAAACCCATGTTGCTGCATTAGTTTGCTGTACAGCTGCACTGTGGAGGATGCTGAATCTATGTCATGCTTTGATATGTGTACACAATCTCCATTGCCGGCTTACTTCACTAAAATAACTTCCTGAGTCATGCTGGCTCTGTGCAACAATGCTTGTTGCACATCAGTGCCATATGAAGCACATTCGGCGAACTACAAGCAAAACTACTGAGCAAAATAAAGGCCTTTTTCTAGGGCTGTTCCTACAGAAACCTTTCAGTTTGTGCAGTCATGACTGAGACAACTGCGTCTGAAGAAAGCGTGATTGTTGCAGATGCGGCTGACTACAGCCTGTGATCTGTGATCCTGCAGGTCTCATAGACACGTAGCAGATGAGTGATTTCTGTTGCCAGAGAGCTTGAATCACAAATGTGGACACTGCTGGTGATTTTCACACTGCCTTGTTTCAGAAACAGCTCTATTGGAGCTCTTTGGAGTGCTGCAACATCAGCAGTACGTTTGCAGGCTGTGTTCAGCTGAGCTGTGTGGAGGCTCCTATCCTGTGCCAGCTCTGTCTGCCGCTGTGTCTGAACATAGTGTGTTTGGACAGCCTGTGGACGCAAGTCTTGTATGTCTTCAACGAAGGCATCTTGATTCGAGGCGACGCTTCCCCTCATTGTCAAATAATGCCCGGCTATGAACTCGTTGATACTGCTGCCTGAGGTGTGGACAAGATCCATGCCGGCGATTGAGGGCACGGAGAGCGGAGCGTGTTGACTGATCTCACTTCGAGGTGTCAGGATCGTGCGGGCGGCGACTTCCTTGCGCAAGTCAAACTCCTGCTTGAGCTCGAGGTCGTCGCTGCCAGACTTGATACACAGCTGGGCAGAGGACCACTGTACGGCTCACAACATCACACTTCAGAATCTCGGAAAACCAGAAGAGGTGCAATGCCGCTGCTTGAATTTACTCACCTTCCTGTTCAAAAGCCAATCAAAAAAGCCTCTCTGAGTACAGGATAAGCGGTTATCCATTGGGGCTTCAAGCTCGCGACTTGCCCCCACACGCCTTGCAAGTACGTGCTTGCGTGTGCATAGGACTGCTGCGTCTGCGTCATTACCACTGGTTCGCTGAGGTGTTTTGGACCAAGGCGTCAGATCTGAGCAGCTCCGTCCTTTCTCACAGCCCAGAAGGCTTCCCATGACTGCATCTGTGACTAATCCTGATGACAAACTCGTGAAGCGCAAGCGTTATTGCAGGCGTTATAGATCCAGATTTGCGTCAGACTCTCCTGAAATCAAAAAGAGCTGGTTTCAGATCTGTGAGAGACTCAGCAATCTGATCGCTGACGAGTTTGTGTGCGTCCCGCGCAGTTCTGAAACTGCACCGTCCTGCACCGCAAGCCGTTTCAAACCCGATCGGCATACAATCACAAGCGTCTTGCGCTGAGATGTTGACGCAGTGAGCCCTTGCCACATGCCTTCTCCATTCGTGCCCAGGAGAGCAAACCACCCTGAGAGCAGTCAGCAAGGTGAGCACGCATTACGGCCATTTGCGCCGTGGCGATGTATGGCTGCAAGAATTGTCTGGCCGGTCCACTAGTTTTTTGCAAGTTGACTGACACGTTCGTGTACCGCAGGACTGGAATCACCGTCATTCCGTCAGATCGTGGATATTGACTTGAGATGGAGTGAGGATAGCCCTGTGAAGCTGTGTTTTGACAATCCAGACAATGAAGAGTGCCAGTCAGAATGGCACCCCTTACAGCCGCCTTTGCCGGGGGCTACGTTACTGTCCCAGAATATCTTGGATTATGACATACGGCCCAGCAAGGACGACTTCATGCTCTAGAAACCAGCGCATGAAGTTGTCCTTGCTCGGCCGTATGTCAAGATCTTGATGCACAAGTGAAGCATGATGGCTCTGCAGTGCATGCCATTGTCCGTCGCCGGTGTGGTACCCTGCCTTCAGGTCTCCTACTTCGTGTGGTGGTGGACAATGTCCACACACACATGGCACCTCTCATGCAGTACGTCAAGCAACTAGAGGCTGAGAAGATACAGCTGCAGGTCAGACTTGACAAGCACATACAGCT